>OGHJ01000307.1_pt1 | contig 80424 bp, 110 predicted proteins | sample 1571351 | NCBI WGS metagenome assembly OGHJ01 (sample SAMEA2582037, study PRJEB24529) | metagenome | biome: Human gut stool | place: China | collected 2011 | reverse complement strand
CGCCAAAACTGACCAGCAGTTTTCCCGCCCGGTCGATTGCCGCGGTGAACTTTTTATCGTCCAGCGACAGAATAAACTCTACGTTGTCAGACATTCCCTTGTCATCCTGCGCCAAAAATTTTCATCAGTTGCTCTTTGGCGTCGGGGTCTGCTTTCGCATAACTTGGATCGTAGACTTTATCGGTAACGACTGGTCTTCCAATACGGTGTTGCAAACCCTCTATGAACGCCTTGCCGCTATCCGCATCTGCCTGGGCGACTCTTGCCACCTGGAAACTACGGACATCCTCTTCAGCTCGGAGACGATCAATGTTTCGACTTAACATCCAAAACATGGCCAACGGAAGCTGGAGTAGTTCTCTTGGTGAGACGGCATAGTGAGCAACAACACGACTGAAATAGAATCCGAGATCGATGGAAACCGTCACCATCTGCCCGGATTCATCGCGGGTAATTACTTTGCTTCTTCACCGGCAGCTTTTTCGTTCTCTTCTTCAACAACTTCCATGGCGAAGGTGAACACCTGCTGCAGTTGAGGCAGCGACAGCTTTTCAAGTGCTTCAGGAGTAACGGTTGGCAGTAACTTCTGCACCAGATCCGCGTATGAGGTTACCTGGTCGGCCATAGACAGAGCGGAGAGATCCTTCCCTTCCATCTGCTTAATAGCGACGAACAGACCAACGGTCATTTCGACGATCGGGTATTTCTTACCGCCGAATTTGATTGCTTTTTGTGGAGGCGAGATTGCATCCAGATCGAGTAATTTGGTCATTTTTAAATCCGTTTAAATAAGAGGCTCGTCCTGAGCCTCTTTGGGTGTTAAGCGACGGTGATTGCTGCCGAAGCGTTCTTCGCGCCGTCAGTGGTGGTGAAGGTGATCTGGGCATTGCCAACCGCCTTACCAGTTACCTTGCCGGTGCCGTCAACTGTGGCTACGGCTGTGTTGCTCGATACCCACGTACCGGTTTTATCGGTGGCGTTGGTTGGTGCAAACACTGCTGCCAGCTGAGTAGTACCGCCCACTGCAATATTTGCCGTGGTTGGATTTACAGCTACGCCAGTGACTGCGACAGATGCGCCACCAGCATTAGGCTTTGGGTTGGTCATGGTTCCCAGAATGCCGTCGTCGTCCGGGTATGCGTTAAAATCAACGGAGAACACGCGAACGTCATCGGATTTGTAGGCCATGGTGAAGTTACCCGCGGTAGCGGCCTTTGGCAGAGTCAGCACGAAGTCGGTCCCGTCCTGCGGAGTCAGGATCAGTTCCTGAGCAACGTCAACGAGGTTAACGCCCTGAGCAGAGCTGATTGACAGAGTGTTTTTGTCTTCCGACATGGTTGAGCCAGGCATCAGATTAACCAGGTTCGCCAGAACACTTTCAGCCAGTGGAGCGGTAACTTTCACGTTACGACCCTGCACCAGTTCGGAAATGGTGGTCTGACCCAACTGGTCAACGGTGACTTTGAGGGTTTCGGTAGAAACCTCAACTTCAACGCCGCCTTTGGTGTAGCCAAGATCTTGGCCACCGAAAGACACTTTGCAAGCGCCTAATTTGATATTTTTAACATGGGTGTTAGCCATTGTTTGCAAACTCCTTTTTGCATTTGGTGCCGCATTCCTTGCGGCAAAAGTAAGTATATAGCTATTTTTTATTTTAAAAAAGTAACCACACAGCTATTTTAATGATGATTACACTGGATATGCCGCAAATTCGACGGGAATACCAGCTTCGAACAGTGATCCATCATCTTGTGGGTAAATGATTGGCAGAGACAGAGGCTTAACGTATTTAAACCGAATGCCCTGCACTTCTGTATCAAGTAGAGGCAGAACGGCCATGATTTTGTTAGCTCTGGCCGACACTGCAGACAATGTTGGCTCTCTGATGATTACGGTGAAAACATCCTGATAAAAGCTTTCAAGCTCACGGTCAATTGCAATACCGGTATTGGGATTCACCAACAAAATTCCGCTTTTGACTGAAGCCGGCATGTGATGCGCGAAAGTGTCTTTACCAATTCCGCCTAACTTCTTGTCCTGAAGAAATTTAGCAAACGCTTCAATAAACATGTCACCCCCTTGTGAACCCAGCTTTTCTCGCTGCTTCCGTTACAGCTTCCCTGAACCGTTTTTCACCCATTTCAATCGCGCGCTCCATGTAGAGACGCCCTACCCTCGCTCGCATTCCCTCGATCGGCGGGTTGGTGACGCTCTTCATTCGCGACAATCGACCGAGCCGGTAGTGATCGTTGTGCATGTAATCCGCATATTGCCCAACTGTTACGCCCGGGTGTCCTTCGCGGGATCTTGCGCCTGACACATAAAGCTCGACTTTCACCTCAGAGAAGTTATTGATTACGCGTGCGTAGATCGCCTTTTCCAATGAGCCGGTTTCAATCGGCGCCATCGCTCTGGCCAATCGCTCCATCACCTTTGCAACCTTCTCCATGTCGCGAAGCAGGTAACGCTTAAACGCTTTTTGACGCTGATCGAGAGAATTGGCTTGACGTCGTAACTTTGATGCCTCGTAACTCAGACCCATACATTAGCCCCGACTTCCAGATGACCAGGGCGCCCACGAAGCCCCCAACGACGCTCTACGCTCGCCACCAGCAACTTAGTGCCAGACATCACCAATACGTCATCCAGCTTCACATCAGCAGCCAGGGGCACGATTAGCACTGCATTGAACGTCTCAACGTCAGCTTTGCCACGACTGCCAGAGCTATCAGCTCTTACGGACGACTGAACGACGCCTTCAGTAAAATTTACAACGCCAACTTTGGTGCTTCTTACAAACTGGTATTTCGACTCGCCATAGATGTTCATCCCACCTTTACGATACACAGCGAGTTCTGTTTGCCAGGCAACGTGCATATTCACCTCCATGTGAATAAACAGCGCCAGAGTTATCCAGTTGGTGCGGGTGCATCGATGATGGCTTTACCCTGCCCCCACGCTGGTGGCTCTGGCGCGAAAATTGACTACCGACGAACGATAAACCGGTTATTGGTGTACTTCGCCAACAAACGCCAGGTGCTTCTGGCCACCGTTTTAGGAGCACTTTTACCGGTTCTGTACATGTTGGTCGTCTCGCCAATCGACTCGGAGAGAATCCCATCTTCGCGCGCGGCAGCTACATCATTGCCGTTGGCAATTTCACACGCTTCGTTAATCACAGCTAACATCACAGCGCGCCTGAAGACATCCGGGAAAGCACCAAAATCCTCATCGGTCAGCTCATCCCAATCAACCATATCAACGCGGTACTGCCCAGCGGCGCCAAATGGCATAGTGGTGACGTTCAACATGTTTTGCGGTCGATCGTAATCGTCATAATCGATACCAAAGATTCGTCGAATTGAGAAAGGCATTGTCTTAATGCGATTCGTGGCCTCAATTAGACGCTTACGCATCAGGCTGTCGCCATCGGCAAGCAACGCATCGCCATTAAGCATGTCGATTGCTTGCATCTGAGCATCGGCAATTGTGGCAAAGGAATGCCGTGGAACCGTCAGCTCAAAGTCTGCAATCAGAACATAAAGCTGCTCAATGAGGTGATTGGTAGTTCCGTCATTGACCGTCAAGACCAAACGGCGCAAATCTCGTTCACGCTCTGCAAGCTGGTTATACTCAGCTGGCACGACAACAGTGACGGACATCTGGCCAGCCTCAATTTCCACCGGCATATCTTCCGCCACAATGTTCGCCCGGCCGTCTTTCAGGGTGTACGTTGCGGATGCCGCATCGAGCACATTGAGAGTGAATGACAGCGAAACAGCTTCGCCGCTTTTAAACGTGCCGAGCTGAACCATCATTCACCGCCTTGGGCTTTCAAAATGCCTTCGATCATCTCAACGATGCCCTTGCCCTTTACCCCCAGCTCATTTCCGATCTGGCGTAATCCGGCAATTCCTTCGCTGTCAGCTACCGCTTCCAGCTCTTCACGAGAGAACGTAGGCTGAGTGCTTACGTGGGCTTGCGTGGTCACACGTTCCATGCGCTCATTTACCGGGGCAGTTGTCTCTTTCACGTTGTCAGCGGATAACCCATGACGTTCGCTGTAAATGCCAGAAGGAGATACATTGGTGCCCTCAATGGTTTCTGCGCGCATAGATGAGCAAATGCGCTGCTGATCCACGAATGGCAGCTCTGATACAGAAATGCCATCTTCAAACTGGATGCCACACAACATCCCTGTATAGCTCTTAAAGCAGGATTCAAGCAGTCGTACTTTTGCAGATTTCATATGAGTCTCTTTAAAGGCCGCTTAAGCGACCAAGTTTTATTTATTAATCAGTGCCGGTATCAGTATCAACAGGAGTTGTAGGTGGTGCTTTAGCTGCAGCCGCGGCTACCTCAACAACCTCACCGCGTAACGCTGCAAGCATTTGTGCCTGACGTCGCTCACTAACTGGATTAGCGCTCACACTATTGACGAAAGGCACACAAAACATGTGACCCGTGTAGTCCGAGAGCACTTCTTCAGTAATGCGTACTTTTTTGTCTGCCATGGTTACTCCATAAAAAAAGGGTGGGCGACTGCCCACCCTTACTAGTGATCTTTGATAGGTAGGCGACTACCTATCTTTAAGATTAAATCTTAACGCCTTTCAGCGCAGCGATCGCTTTGTCGTGCTTGTTCGCCAGAGAGCAGTACCACTTAACGCGAGTACGCAGGGCGTCTTTGTTTTGAACGGTGCCAATGGACTCAACCACGATACCGGCATTGTCACCCCCGTACAGACCGGTCAGGCCGTTCTCTTCAGACAGGTGCAGACCGTAGATGTCTGCAGCACCGTCAACGACAGGGATGAAGTCGTTCACGATGAACGGAATGCCGTTGTGAGTCAGCATTGGGCGGCCAAAGTTTTCGATCATCACTTCAGATGGACCGACGTTCACGGTGCGCAGTAACGCACGATAGGCGCGCATGTGTTCAGAGCGAACCATCAGGCAGTCAGCGCCCAGGTCTTTCACAGCGTCAACCAGCTCATCGAGCATGGAGAAGGTCATGGAAGCATTGGCAACAATGCCCTGGTCAGCAGCCATCAGTTTGGCAATGCCGTCAAAGGATTTCGCGTCTTTGGTGGAGTCACCCTGGATAAGGTTGCGGCGGAATGCGCGCGCCAGACCTTTCACTTTGGAACGAACCTGGATAGCCAGCTGGCTATTGGTGTCGGCCATGGTGGTTGCCAGGAATTTATCAACGTCAACGTCGCCAGCCAGAATACGCAGCTTAGCCACATGCTCAGTGAACGTTGCAGCGCCTTCTGGAACCACATCGTTCACGTCAATGAAGCTGGCTTCAGACAGTGAATCTTCGCGGTTGTACAGATACGCCTTAGAGTTGATCTTCATGAAAGGCAGAACGGCAAACAGGTCATCACGATCGATGATAGTTTCGATTACGCCCTGTTCCAGTTCGTTGTTAGACAGCTTTTCAGCTTCGTCTCGCAGTAATGGCATCTTTTCAATTCCTTTTGATTAAGATGTTATTTTGTAACGATTTTTCCCAAACCCGCAGTTAACTTGTCAATCGTTGACTTGTTCACCGGGGTGGTTACTTTGGCACTTGGCTTACTTTGTGAGCCAGCACCGGGTTTTGCTTCGCTTCGCAGCAGAGCATCGGCTTCAGGATCTGCACGTAAAATACGCTCAATCGCTGATTCGAACGCGAGTTGTTGGCCGTGGCCATCGACCAGCACCGCACGGTCTTTCTGACCCGCTGGTTTGTCATAACCGACTACGCTGCCGTCTTCGCCTACTTCGAAGTGGTTGCCATAAATCACACGAGCTTTGGCCGGTGTCATCAGAGCCTTATCACGCAAGAAACCGGAACCAGAGAAAGATGCACCTACAGTCATCTCAAGCAGTTGCGCCTTCAGAGTGGCATTTTCAGCTTCGACCTGAGTACGAGCGTCACGCTCTACCTGCAGATCCGCTTGGTGAGCGGCAACCATTTGCTTTTTGACCGCGTCAAACTCACCGCGGCGCTCAAGCTCAGCTTGTTCCGCTTCTTGACGGGCACGTTCTGCCGCAGCTTCCGCGTCCACCAACTGACGAGCGCGCTCTGGGTCGATGTCACCATAAGCAGCCAGTTTTTCCTTGCGCTTCATGCTTTCTTTCAAAAGCTCAGCGCCTGACTTCTTAGCGTCACGCAATTTTGCGATCAGCTGCTCTTGAGACAGACCTGCATATTCGTCTTCAGCTTCCGGCTGACGTGCCTGCTTATGTTCGTCATCAGTGCCAGGGTTGTGCTCCTTGCCTTCGCCACCAGGCTGTTCAGCCTGCTGTTCTTTGGAAGGTTCACCACCACCACCACCGCCCAGCTCTTCCTTGCCAGCGACGTCCATCAGGCCACGACGGGCCATCATCATTTGCCACAGATTCATAAAATTCCTTTTTGCGCCTTATCGCTCGGTTGCTTGAGCAGATGAGTTCCCTGATCCTTGGGAAGAAGTTTTCTCGGTTTCTTGAGAAGATGCCTTATCATAGGTAGTTGACAAGCTATTTTCAAGACCCGCAGATACATTTTTTGGAGGAAATTTCAAGAGATCCGCTTCAAATTCTCTTTTCATTTTCTCCGTGACGTTCGGGAAGATCTTATCGATGAGCATTTCCATCTGATAACGACGAACACTTTCCGGTGCCTGCAGCTCTGACAACTGCTGAGCAACAGCAAATTCGTCAGTTAAACCACGAATGTCGAAGCTCTCCGGGTAACTGACCAAAGTGTGATCGTCTTCCAGCTCTTCACCCATCCATTTGCCAACCAGGGCAAGCATCTGGCGCTCTGCACGCTCCAGACGTTCAGCTTTCGTCACCAGTAAGCTATTAACACGCTGGAAGTCGTATGCTTTGGCTGCGCCAGAGGAATTATCAATTCCCTTGGCGTTGTCCTGCTTGGTTCGTTCACCGGCGACACCAACAGAATGATAAATCTCGTTGATGACAGTTTGAACCGTGGTGATGATCATCTGGGCTTGCTTCGGATCTGGCGACATGTAGAACGGCTGCGAACCACCCTCACCATCAAAGGTAAACACTCGTTTAGTTCCCATCTCCAACACCTTGCCGTGGTTCTCATCGCCAGGCAGCATTGCCTGAACTGGAATCGCCAGCTGGGAGAAGGTCTGATCCTGAATTATTGCATCAAGGTTCGACAGGTAGTTGGCCACCGCACGGTCAAGGTAAGCAATGTCATCAATAAGAGATGGGCTGAAGTATGGCGATTCGCTTTGACCAATACAGTCAACCGGGAACACCGGCACAACACCCAGGTTATGCTCACCACTATCTTCGAGGTAAACCTTGGCATTACCTTTCTGGCCACCCTTCTTCACTTCTTCGCGGAACAGATACCATTCGTTTTGTGTCCACAAGCGATAACGCTGGAACTCCTGTCCGGTAGAAGCAAACGGGTCGGCATCATCACGGGCGACTTCCACCACCAGCGCCCACAGTAAATTTCCGTCGTCATCCCATGCCAGATCCAGCATCTGCTGCGGTGAAATCCAGTAAGCGTAGGCGCGACCATCTTGCTTCTTCTGATCTTCAACCGACTCAGCGCCAGCTTCCATTGTGCTATCCACCACAACCCAAATTCGCCCGTAAATGGAGGATTGCAGATCGATGGCGGCCATGAACTCGTTTATGGAAACGTTTTGACGAGTAGCGCGGCGCCAAAAATCCCGGATGAACTCTGGTGCGTCTTCCTCGGTGCGGTGAATATCTTCGCGGAAAATGTATTTGTTGATTAGGTTTACAACTTCACGCGTGTGGTTAAAGCGGTATGCTCTCTCAACACGCTCTTTGTATTCCTGATCACCCTCTTTAAAATAGCGGAAAACGTTGTCATCGAACCATGCCCGGCCACCCGCGTAGGTGGCCGAAATAAAGTCCCAATGCTCCTTTTTCTTTTCGTATTCAGGATGCCGGCGCTTAACCAGATCCTTAATTACTTTGTCAGTCAATTCCATTTGACCAAACCCCAATTTAATATAAATGTGTGTTTGTGATAGGTAGCTAACCACCTATCGGGAACCACCAAGAATAACACGACTTTTAACCGGAAATCTTCTGTGAATTGGATAGCCCAGGGCGTCAGCGCTATGCTCCACCCCACCTGACTTGTCCATATCACGCGAACCCGGTTTGTAGATAACCTTCTCCAGCGATTCAATCAACCCCTTGCACTTCGGGCTAATATAAAGCCGCACATCTCCTGAAGCTGTCATCAGCATTCGGTTTACAGCATTCACACGGTCAGCGATCGGCGGGTGCTTCTTAGGGTGATCGATTCGCAGAAAACCTTTCTCCTTAAAGATGTCCACATCCGATTCGCCTCGCGCATGTTGTCGGTATGCACCAGCTGGGTCTGGGAAGATTGTCACCTGAGACTTAGAGCGCCAGTACCGACGTTCCAGCTCATCACATACCTCTGCGGTGTTGGAGGAGTACAGCACCAGCTCATCCACCGCCCAAACTTCACCATTTGGCTGCGGCTGCAGGATGACTGAGGACATTGGATCGATGTTGAAGTCCTGACCAACCCAGATTGGCAGCTTCGGATTGAAGGCCACATCTTTAACATGCGTTTTGCGGTCGAACGGGTAATAAACGCGGCCAGACATGTTCTCAAACGACGCCAGATATTCCTGAGCGAATGATTTCGGGTCCATATCATTGCGCGCGGCTTCGATCTCCGCCTCTGGAACAAAGGGTGAGTCGGCAGTAACAAACTGCCAGCTCTTCCACTGCCCCTTCTTCTGCAGATCTTCGCTTTGCCCGATCGTCCACAGTTTATGGAACTCGGAGAAGCCTTTGGGCGTGCCGATAATCAGCGCACCACCGCGGGTAGAAGACAGCGTTGGACGCAATACCTTGTACCATGTGTCAGGCTTCATATCCTGAAACTCGTCGAGTACGACGAAATTCAATGCAACACCACGCAGCGTATCTGGTTTATCCGCACCTTTAAGGGCAATTTCCGAACCGTTCTTTAGAACGATCGTCATTGTGGTGTCGTTCTTTTTAGCCACCCATTTGCGCGGGATAGTCTCCTGAAGGTCATCCCACAAAATCTGCCTGGCCATCTGATACGTTGGCGCTACGTACCAGACTCGCTGTTTGCGGCCAGAAGCGGCCGCACGAATAATTTTAGAAATTGACAGCCGGGATTTGCCCCAGCGTCGGCCAGCACACACCACTTTGAAACGATGGGGTGACTGGAACACTGACATCTGCCCAGAATGCAGCTGAATCAAGCTCAGCGATGACGGGATGGCCATGGTTATGCTTCCCCACTATCATCGTCAGCTTCGCTCTCTAAAACGCTTTCAGCGTCTTTTGCTGCTTCTTCTTCAAGTGCCTCAAGCTCATCATCGTCAATCAGATCTGGTTCATCTGATTTACGCAGCTCTGCCACCTGATTAGGTGTCAATTCGCCAAACACCAGGTTCGGGATCTCGTCGGTCAAGCCTTCGTCTTTATCCATGCCCAGGGCTTTGGATGACACATCAAAGCACTTAGCCAGAATATTGCTGGCGCGCTGAATTGACTTTAGATCGCCCTCGATAACAGCAAGCGATGCGCCTTTGGACTTCGCCTCGGCAACCTGACCCATCGCCATTCTGCCAAGTGTGAATGCCCAGCTGTCATACTTGTTACGACGATCATCAATTTTGTCGGCGCGTTCTTTAGCGCGGATCTCTGCATCTGACTTCAGGGATTCACGCACCATCTTGCCAACTGAGTCGGCTCCTTTGGCCAAACCCTTCTTTTTGAAATAACGAGAGAAGGTCTCGCGGCGCAGCCCATACTCGTCTTCCAATCTGGAAAGCGTGTACTCACCGGACGCCCATTTCGCCTCGATCTCCGCCCACATAGCTGGCGTGACCTTGACCTTTACCTCTTCAGCTTCGGTCGTCATAGTTCCCTCTAAACCACTACGGCGCTTCCTTGCGCCGAGTAAAATCATTTTCTGGAGTTGCTAAACAAATTGTTTTCTACGGTTAGAAAACAACTTGATTGGGGAGTGGTAAAAAGCCTGCTTCCGTATATTTAAATAACCAGTTATTAATTATTTATGGGAAGCAGGTCTTTCTCATGCCACCATCAGCTTTACGCTTGCTCTGCCCATAACGGTCAGGCCGAGTGTACGGCGCTGGTATCCATCATCTCCGCGCGCTCGAAACTCACCTTTCTCGACAAGTCCCTTTTTGATCAACGCTCGGAGAGAGAACTGCATACTCTGCTTTGTGGTTTTGTATGGCAGAACCTCCAGCAGCTCATCGAGGTCAAGTAAATGGCCGCGATCGTGGCCAAGGTAAATGGTGCGCAGAATATCTTTCTGCTTATCTGTCAAAATCATTTGCTCGCTTCCTTACGAGATACGCGCCAGATCCAGCGGCGCATTTAAAGGTTGGTTGTCGAATGCCAGTAGTGGCAACACGTCAGGCAAATCCCTGCCAAAATCCGGGTTGCGGTAAACACCATAGAGCGGCGACGTAAAGCTAAGGTTGTGAATGTCCTTGAGCAATTTCACGATACTGGCTTCATCCACCAGCGAATCGGCGATGTCCTGCACGGTTGTGCCACGGTTACGCCCAGCTTTCGCCAGCGATGAGTTCTTGTGATAGTCGGCAACGAGATCCACCAGCGCGCGTCGGCGGCGATTCTCGCTCATCGAGAACAGCTCTTTTATAATGCTCTCATTGTCGCCCGGGTCAGCACGGAAATGCCGCTGGAATACGCGCAGCGCACTTTCGTAACTCTTCGGACGCTCTGGTCGAATAAACTGATAACCTGCCTTCATCGCAAATGGGTTGTATTTGCTCATCGAAGACTGGATTTCGATGATCGGCCTGTTGTGCATTCGGCTCACAAGGTTAATCATGCGATACGAAACACCCACTCCACGGTATTGTGTGTCCACTACTGAACGACTGATCACCGCAAAGTTGTTATTCACGTAACGCCCCCAGAACTGATTGGCCACTGTCGTGTTAGTGGTGGGCTTCAATTTAGGGAACATGCGGTGACGCGGCGCCAGAAGCAATTTAGGGAAAGCCACAACAACTACTCCCACCAGCCGACCATCAAGCTCGCAGCGGTAATAAGTTGGCGCGAATGGCTTGCCGTCTGTTTTGTAATGCAGCGACTTCAAAGCATTCCAATCATCCACGGTGCCGCGCGTCACAGTCATTCGTTCCAGAAAATCCAAATGCTTCGGGAACTCATCTGGCTTGTAGCGTTTGATGGTTACATCGTTCATCGCACCACCTTCCGACTGCCATAGCCACCGCGACGAATGGTTGAGGGGTGACGCGTTACAATATCCTCGATCGCCGGCAAACCACCCGCCTTCTTATCGGCCAGGAACTTGACGCGCGCCTTCACGAACTCTTCAACGATGTAGCCCTGCAGATAAGTGAAAGCCTCCTGATCTGAAGGCATCAAATCATGGTGTTGACCAGTGATAAGCGCAATGTGCAAGGCTTCATGCCAGTAAACCGACTCATTGTAGTTTTCAGGCAGATATACGCAGTGAACATTGGTGTCGTACTGGATGTAGCCCAGGTCAGTGACCATGCCACCAACCCCTGCCACATATTCACTCTCATCCAGCCCATAGAGCTGCTTGATCACCTCTACATAGCGTTTCTCACCAAACACCACGACGCAGCGGTTGTAATATGGGGCGACGCGGAAACCATAAGCACCATGGGCGCGAAGCCAATCTTGCCATTCAGCTTCATGCGTCCAGCGGCGACGCAGCTCTGCCCCCTCATAAATCGGGAAAACCTTTTTAAGCTGCATAATCCACCTTCACACGTTCTTTGTAGTGCTTGGTGATCTGCACATCCGGGCGCAGAGCATTTTTGAGGTCTTCATGCGTGGTTGCCACCATGACAGTTGCCCCAGCTTTGCGCGCGGCGCGCTGGAGATTGGAGGCAACGACTTGGGCAGTTACTCGATCCAGAACAGCGCCAAACTCATCAGCAACCCATACCTTTGCGCCGGTTTCGATAAGTTTTGCGATTTTCAGGCGGTAGCGCTGGCCATCTGACATCTCAGAAGGTTTACGAACAAACAAATAGGCATCATTCAGCCCAGCCATAGAGAGAAGACCCAACGCCTCGCTGGTGGTCTTGCCCAGCTGGTCGATGACGTTCTTACTGTCGTCAAAGGCAAAGTCTTCGATCGACGCAACACCCTGCCCCTCTTCCCTCATCAAACGCTGAAGTTCACGCAACACGACCGATTTGCCAGAGCCTGATTGACCGGTAATGTACACGACATCACCGTCCCTGATTTCCAGCTCCAGGTTGTCGTAAAGCGACCACTCCTTTTCATCAAGACCCAGGCCAAATGACTCTGCTATCTCCAGCGTTCGAGTGGTTTTAGTTACACGCGTTTGGAAAGCAACATTGATAAGGTAATTGCTCATTCCTCTTCCTCTTCAGCAACTTCCTCACAAACACGCTTCGCATATGCCACAAATGCTTCTGCCCCGCTCTCTCCCGTCACCTCTTCCATGTGGGCGAGCAAATCCCCAACTACCAGCGCAGAACCAGCAGGGAGCGTTTTGAAGCCCAGCACGTCGATTACTCGCAATTCTGACTCAGCCACTTCCCGGGAGATCTCTTCATGCTCTTCATGCTGGCGCACTGATTCATGCCCCAAATCCATCACCAGAGAATCGGTGGCCATGTCTTCCGTCATGCTGCCAACCAAAACACTTAACTCACGCTCATCGAAGCCAATTACTACCTCATCGCCCAGCACCAACTCTTCCAGCTCTTTTTGCAGCTTAATGGCGTCATAATCAGTGCTGGCCAGGCGGTTATCTTCCAGACGCTTTGCGCGAACAGAGACCTCGTCGAGGTCGGCTCGGATAATTACCGGCACCAGCTCTAGCCCAGCAAAAATTGCAGCCTCTCGGCGGCCGTGACCGGTGATGATCACCATATCTTTATCAACGGTAATTGGCTGGTCAAAACCACGCTTAGCAATTGCCGCAGCCAAATCACGAATCTGGGTTTGGTCGTGCTTCTTGGCGTTGGCTTCATATGGAACCAGAGTTTTAGGGTCGAGATACACGATCTCAAATGGGGTGCTCATCAATTACGTTCCTTGTAAAAGTCTGCGAGCCACACCAGGGCTTCTCCAGCGTCTTCCATGTCGCTGCCAGTATTAATGCCCTGCTCGGCAATGATGGATTTAATGGCTGTAGTGACTGAATCAGCAGAGTCGAAGGTGACTTTGAAGCGCATCGTCTGGTGCTCCACACCCAAACGCTCAACCTTCTCGCGCTTATCCTCTTCTGCCGCTTTCTCATCGCCATCAGTCAGTCGCTCCAGTTCCGCCATATCGAAAGCCGCAGTTCGGGCCAGTGTCGCTGCCATTTCGTCATCAAATGGGGCGATTTCTGAAAGGCTAAATCCTGTTTCTGACTGGATTTCTTCAATCAGACGCTGCAAAGCGATTTGATCGTCTTCACCGTAGCGTTCGTTATCGACTAAAGACATTTGCTTCGCCACCACGTCGCTGATCTTGCCTACGGTGATAACTGGCACTGTGGAAATGCCCTGCTCAATGGCGGCGCGCCAGCGATGTTCACCCCCGAGGATCTGGAACGAACCATCCGACAGCTCGCGAGCCAGGATCGGTTTGAAGAAGCCCAGCCGGTCGATTGAGCCTTTCAGTTTTTCGAAATTCTGGAGACCCACGGAGTTTGTATTCCAAGGGTTTGGTTGTAGTCGCCCTACTTCCACCTGCAAGATGTTAATTTTTACGTCCATGTTTTTGATATAATCCATTAAGTAACCAACTACTTATTAAATCATAGCCTGTTAACACAATAAAGGCACTAAGGAAAGACACATGGGCGTTAATATTGTATCAAACGCAGTCAACGCGTTGATCTCAGGGGCGGATGACAACGTAAAAAAGATAGTCCAAGACATGTTGAGCTACGATGTTGATGGCGCCTCATTTTCAGGCAGTGGCGGTTGGGATGGTCGTAGCACCATGTTCAACTGGTCAAAATGCTCGTTCCCGGCTGGATTTGCTCGCTCTATTGCAGCAAAGCTAAACCGAGCTGGTATTCTCGCCACTCACATTCGTAAGCCAATGGTTTCTGCTCTTGGCAAGCCAAACCCCGCGGTTAACCCATTCCCTTACAATCCCGATTACGCATATCAAGATCAGACAGTTGAAGCCATGGTTAAAGTGGGCGGGATGATTGCCCAGGTCGCTACCGGTGGCGGCAAGTCGAATATTGCCTGCAAAGCAGCTGCACGTATCGGTCGTATGACCCTGTTTATCACGACTCGCTCTGTCCTAATGTTCCAAATGGCAGATAACTTTCAAAAATCCATCGACTACCGCGCGGAAAATGGCGAGCCGTGGCTTAAGAGGCAGAAGGTTGGTGTGATTGGATCGGGCGAACTGAAGGTATCACGTCATATCAACGTTGCGACCGTTCAAACACTCTCCAGTTTTCTAAATGAGCCGGGATCTGACCTTTCTCCCGAGAAGCGCGCCCAGCACCTCAAGCGAAGAGAGCTTATCAAACAGCTTCTTGCCAGCGTTTCCCTCCTAATTTTGGAAGAAGCGCACGAATCATCCGGCTCAAGCTTTTACGACATCGCCAGACTCTGCCACAACGCTGATTATCGTCTGGCTTTGACAGCTACTCCGTTTATGAAGGACTCAACTGAAGCCAACATGCGATTGATGGCTGTTGCCGGCCGAATTGAGATAAAGGTGACAGAAAAATATCTGATTGATAAAGGTATTTTGGCAAAACCCTACTTCTTATATCATAAAATCGCGTACACTCCAGATGAGGCTAGGATTAAGGCTGAACTTGCATCAAAACACCTGAACTTCCGGGTCGTTATGAGCACGCCATACCAAAAGGCGTACCAACTAGGCATCGTTTACAACCTAAACCGTAATGCAGCGATTGTTCGTGCCGCTGTAATGTATAGGTCACACAAGTTAAACTGTATGACGCTGGTAAAGCACAAAAGGCATGGTCAGATCTTAATGGAGATGATGCAGGCAGAGGGATTGCGGGTTGACTTCATTTACGGTGAATCATCCCAGAAAGTACGACAAGCAAAATTGCAGAGCCTGGCTGCAGGCAAAATAGACATTCTCATTGGCTCCACCATACTTGATGTTGGCGTTGACGTCCCAAGCGTAGGCGCGGTAATCCTCGCTGGTGGTGGTAAGGCAGAAGTCGAGATGCGTCAGCGTGTCGGGCGAGGTCTACGTGCCAAAAAGAATCAGGCAAATGTTTGTTTTATCTCTGACTTTATTGATAGTTCCAATAAGTACCTGATGTCTCATTCCTACGAGCGCAAAAACATCATTGACACTACACCCGGCTTCGCTGAAGGGGTGTTACCGGTCGATGGGAAGTTTGATTTTAATGTTCTGGGCAACTGATACATGGAAAAACCAAAACCTGTTTTTTGTCAGGTCGCTTTGAGTCCTCGCGCTAACGACAAAGTCGAAGCGTTTAAAGACAAACTCAAAGAATCTGGCGTCAAGATGACCAAGTCTGAGGTAATCGACATGATCATCGCAGAAGTAAATATGGCCGACTTCGCGCGGTACTCGAAAAGGGCAATGGCCACCAGTAAAGCCGCACAAAGGATTATTGAACTGTACAACACCACCGACATGACCGAAGAAGATCGGGATATTCTGCTCGCTGGTTTGGAACACTCAAACACCCCAGAACCGAAGCCTTAACTTCACAATGGGCTGGTCTCGACCAGCCCGCTACCTCGGTACCTCCCCCACCTCAATTAGATTGCGTGTTACCCTACTCAAAACATTTAATCGGACATCAAATGACTATTACCGATATTACATATGGCATACCTGCTGAGGTCTGGCCGCGAGACTACAAAGATGTTGAGCGCTCGCTTCAGTATTACCGCGCTAAACGTGTTCCTGTAAAAGTGTATTTGGAGGATGGGCAGGTATTCTCTCTCTTCGTATATGGGCTGCTCTCGGCACGCAACAAACTTGATCTGACACCGAGATTCGATGCCAATGATCATCGCGTTCGAGTGCCGCTTGAGCGTGTGGCTACGATTGAGACAGTTAAACAAGAAGAGGTGCAGACGAACTTTGAAGGCAGAACGACGATCAATGCTGATGATTACCAAAACCAGCCATCAAAGCGCGACTTCTTTAAAATTTGTCGCCAGGCGCATCAAAGCGAAAAGCTGATTCGCGTGTACATGGTCGATGGCAGAGAATTAGAAGGCAAATCAGCAGGTGTCACTGCCTGCCAAGTGAATATCCGACAAGAAGGCGGCAAGCAGGTGATGGTGCTATTCGATTGGGTTGAGCGTATCATTCCGTTTTGATTGCCAAAATCCAAACATAGCAATATTATTCTTTTATGAATTACTTATAGGGAGTGTTTCGACCCTTCCTATCTAATCAACCTAAATGTTGTGGATAATATAAGAAGGAAATAAATGTTAACTAGACAAGTAAAAAATAATAATTTGACCTTTGCATTTTCTCTACTTAGCACAGTTATCACATTCAATAGCAAACAGAGCATGTTTGATATTAACAAAACAATGGAGTTGGTGCTTACAGACCTTTTGAATGATGTGTACAACCTTTCTTTGGTTAACTTGAATTTAATCAAACACAACCATCCCGCAATAGATTTAGGTGATGTAACCCAACGCATCGCTATCCAAGTAACATCTGATGGCTCAAAAGCGAAGTTTGATAAAACCATGGATATGTTAGTCAAACATGGTTTGGATGCTTACTATGATAACATCTGGATTATGCTAATTTCTAACGACAAGTACGAGAGCTACACTCGGAAGGGGTTTTCTACTCATGTAAGAAATTTATCTGATGTTGCGAGTTGCATTTGTCAAAAACCCGGCGCTGATTTTGACCGACTCTATACTTTTTGCGAAAATAATTTTGGAGATTTCTTCCCTGGGAAAAACACCAACATTTTGGAGCTAACTCAAGTAGCAAGTGTTAACCCGAATCAATCAGTGGCAAACTTCGTCAAAACCAATCAACTTGACTTTAACTTTGATGATAATAAATATTCAGAGAGTGATATCAGGGACGACTTAATAATTTTGAAATCCAGGTTATCAGAACTTAATGAAATGCAGAGAATGTTTATTTTCCGAGTGATGGAATTTACTCTCACTAAGGATAACAGCAAATACATTGAATCTTGTAAAATTCCCGTTAGCGCATTCATGAGCGGCAGGTCGTCTAACGAACGATACGATATAAAACAAGTAGCAGATTACTTAGAGCAAATCAAACTTGCTTATTACGATGAAGAAAATTCCGCATTGGGGTGTGCTACTTATACTGTTTACTTTAGAGGGAATTTTCCTGAGTTCGACTATCTTACTGGAATCGTCGAGCACCTTAGAGTTAAAGGTACAGCTAATGACCTCAGAAAGATAATATATGAATGTGATTTTTCCATCATAGATTAAGCAATAATCGCGCGAATGTAATTAATTCGCGCGATTTATCTTACCAGGCAGTTTTGTTCAGATAGAAGTCGCCACCGGCATTACTGCCAAATCTGTAAGCGGCCTCCGATTTCACATCCACAATTGCCTCAACGTTCTCACCGGCACAGAACGGCATAGCTCTTGAAAGCCGAGCGCCGATAATGTGTTCACCGGGCGCAAGGTAAAGGCTCACCTTCTCAGACATCCCTACTTCGGCGACATCTTTCCCATCAACAGCAACCGTCGCGGTGCAGAATGCTCCCTTAGACCCAGAATCTCGTTTAACGACCGTCAGTATTGTGCCGGTGGCGGATTGTGTAAGGGTGCGATCAACGATCTGCTTCGACGATACTTCTTTTGCTTCGCTGGTCGCTACTGGTTGGTTGGAGCAAGCGGAGAGAAGGAGTACAGCAGCTGTTGCAGCGAAATAGGCAATTTTCATATTCATCCCGAATCTATAAGGGTAATTTAATTTAGGTGATGTAGTACAGGTGTGTTATTCACCGTTGCATCATATCAGCAAGCTATAAGGTTATCCATGCGATAGCGGTCAAGTGGTTAATTATTGAGTCGGTGAATTATGTATAAGGTCATTACGGTTAATAGCTGTAATATTTTATTAGTCGACATGGCCAACCGGTCAATTATATATAAGGGGGATGGCCGAAACAGGGGATTTATTGAGGGAACACCTTCCTTCCTTACACGTTTATTTCTAGGACTTTGCTTTTTTCATCTTTTTTTAAAAAAAATCATAAAAAACACTTGAACGGTTTTTTAACTCATCCATAATGCAATCCATCGAAAGCAAACATGCTAACGATAAACAAAACATTCAGCGCTTTGCGCAAATATATAGGATTAAAAATTATGTCTAACATCATCTCAAAAAAATCTGTTTTTGAAGCTGCTACTACTGTTGCAACTGAATTAGCTGAAACTGTTGCAAGCGTCGAACAAAATTACACTACTCGTTATAACGCTGGACAAGATACCAAAGCAGATAAAAAAGCTATGCAAGCTGCAAAAACAAAACTTGCTTACTTCACCAACAACGTTTGCAAGCCACTGACTGATGATAAAGCAAATAGCGTGTTTTATTATGCGATTAAAGCAAGCAAGCAAACACCAGAGCAGTTTTTCCGCGAAGCAATGGAGAATAGCTATAGCTTAGAAAAACTGGTCTACTTAATTAATTCTATCCGCGCTAAACGTTGCGAATATTCATTAGCGGATCAATCTGGTTCACGCGTTTTTGCAATTGTTGAAATTATCAAAGATGAAATGGAAGTTTTCACCAATGGTGCAATAAAGTCGCTGATGGATGAAGCGAAGAAAGAAAACGAGAAGCAAGCGGATCAAACGTATACGCAAGCAAATCAGTTAATCGCCATGTGTGAACGTTTGGGCTTGATTGAGAAGATCAAAGGAGCTGGCGCAGCTAAAAACGGATCACAACAATATAAACTGTTAAATAATGATTTTGTGTCTTATATCCGTGATGCTTTCGCAGTAGCTCAATAAAGGAATATAGCGCCCACTATGGGCGCTTTTAAATGGACACGATCGAATGACTAAGCAAGAATATTTAAAGCGTCAAAATAAAGCATATTTGAAATTTAAAGCGGAACTTTGCGAGGAGTTACAAGCGGAAGTTAACGCAATGAATTTAAATTTTTTCGATGTCGTTAATGGTTATATGACGGAAAGAAAAAAACGTTATATGTTTTTAGTTGACACAATCGGAAAACTAAAACGCGATCTTTACTGCTAATCATAAGCGCCCACTATGGGCGCTTTTTGCTTTCCAGATCCGCACCACTTCAGCGCCCACTATGGGCGCTTTTTCGTTGTATCGTAGCACAGGAGACAAGACCAAAAATCGACGCAATGAGACGATCACAGAGACGCGTTTTAATGTTGGGTAATGCAGTTACACACGTTATTGATCCACGCGCTTAGAACGCTTTACAGCGCGCTTAAATCACCATGTTTAAATTGTGATCATTGTCTGGTGCAACGTTGCCAATATGGGCGCGCTGTTATGTGTCGGCAATGTGCGCTGGCATCGCGTGGCGCTGGTACAATGTGCGCTTACTGGCTGGCGTGGTTGTCTGGCTATCCAGTGGTAAAACAGCATAGGCGGAAAGCCATTTAGGTGGATGCTCGGCAAATGGCTGGGGTCGATCTTGGGCTGCCCTGGCGTCACCTGTCTACCATCCCTTAAGCCAAACCTGCTCTGTACCTGAATCCCTATACCGAAAGCTGGCCGTTTCCCGAAAAATTCCCCTACCCGTTTCCCTACGGCTCCCCTTCGAGGGCAATGGCCGTTTTCAAAAATTTCCCTGCGGCCACGCGACCAAACAAAAAGAGCGCCGTTTCCGACGCCCTCCCCTACCCTTCTCGCTACTTCCCTTCGAGCATTATCAGCTCGTGGCTATTACGGGTCTTAAACGTGATTTCTGGCAATTTCAGCTTCCACTCAAAGTCACCCGCTTCCAGAATGACACCGGTATAGCGTTCTGCTTGATCTGCGTATCGCTTCGCAGTGGATGTCACCCAATCAGGGTCTAATCCGGTACGAGTGTTGTAGAAGTGCATTGCGATCTGGACAGCCATTTCAAATCGACGCGACGCACAGTTGCGGCCGCGCAGTGGGAAAACGAATAACCCTGTACCGGTGCGAACCACCAGCGCATTACCAATGTCCCGCTTGTAGAAGCGATCAGACTTGAGCGCCAGCTGCAGGTCATTAATCTCATAAGCCCCCAGAGTGCTTGTAACGTCCTTCCCGTCCACTGTCACGCTGCGCACGTCATGATGAATGGTGTTGAACAGGACTTGTGCGTTACCCAAGCGGGTGTCCATCTGGTAGATCTGATTCATGTGCTTTTCTCGTTATCTGTCTTAACAACTTGTTTTGTTATGGGTCTAATTATCGCATTGGTCACACGGCAGTAAATACGTTGTTTACGGCATTGGTGGTGGCCTGCGGTAAGCCGGATGGTCGGTTAGCCTCCGGGAATGTGGGTGGGTTATCCCACCAGCCTGAGCTGGTGAGGTTGGGCGTTTACCATTCTTCGTGCGGCAGCTCTTCTACGGTCGGGCCATCCATGTCGAGGTGGATGTAGCCATAGTCGGCTTCGTACAGCGCCTTAAGGTTGGCGTAAGCGAACTCACTGAGGCCATCAGCTTTCAGATCTTCCAGCCCCGTTCCTTGAGTTGCATCGATACGTAGGATGGCGCCACCTTCCGTATCGTGAATCCACCAGCAGTAGTTGACGTTGCGGCACTTCTCTTCAAACAGGCGCATATCTTCTTCGCGAACGTGAGCGGTGCTTACAATTGCTGTTTTTATTGATACAACTTCCATTACGGCTTCCCAATGAGTGAAACGATGCGATCGCTTAATGCCAATACTTCCCAACGCACGAGGGTGCGCTCTTTGAGCCACAAATCGATTTTGGTCTTCCAGATGCCATACGCTTGGGCGTAGATGTCTGTACCCTTCTGGTGGCGCTGAACGTGCGTCTGGTACTCTCTTGCCATCTTCTGAGCGAAGGCTTCCGTCTCAGGGTTTTTGATTTCTGGTATTGGTTGGAATTTCATGGCGCCCTCAGTGCATCAAGCCGATGTCTACGCTGTCGCCACCATCAGTGAGACGGATCATCAGCATTGCGAAGGCATTGAGTGGATAACCGGCATGCCATTCAGGAGCACGGTCATCAATCATGAAATCGGCCACGTCGAATAGTGCGCCTTCGTGATGGAAGAAACGGGTGCTGCCCTGGTCGTCATATTCGACGTGATCCATTTCGTTCTGCTCGGCTTCGTTCAGGTCGAGCCAGGAAAGCAGGTGGACGTTTTCTGCTTTGGGTGTAACGTTAAAATCAGTCATGTGCTTTTCTCTTGTTTTGTTGTTGGACTAATTATCGCAAGTGACACACGGCAGAAAACAAGTTGTTATCGGGCATAAGAAAATGGCGCGGGTTAGCGCGCCATCGTGGTTTAAGCAGTCTGGCCTGCGGCCAGCACATCAGCAGGTAGATAATTATCCAGTGTTACGCCAGAGGTAATCTTCATGCCATATGCGCCGATCCAGGTGCTGGTGTTGTCGATACCCGTTTCGATGAAGTCAGTTACCTCATCCATCAGAGTTTCAAACAGATCCTTACCAGATGCGCGGTAATGACCCTCAATAGCCACCAGCAGCGGGTCGCTGCCATCCATAACAGTCTGCGCACCGATGGAGTACACCGCAGGTTGCGCTTTATCTTTCGGGGTTGTACGAACCAGGGTACTAATCTGCTTCTCAAGCCCTACGGACGTATCACGGATCTGGACAGTAATCTTTGCCACCTTGCTACCATCTTCGGTTCGCTCAGAGGCGTAATACATGTCGTAAACCAGTTCTGTTGCCTTGTATGTCATATGACCTCCATGTCATGTTTAGTCGCGGATATTGTAGATAGGTAGTTAACTACTTACAAGCCGAAGGGAGACGACAGCAATAAAAAGCCCCATGAGGGGCTTAATCGAATGACTTGAGGAACGCTTCTACATCTCGATGAGCGATGAGGTCGAGATAAGTCGTCCAGATTGCATCAGTGGCTTGGCAGCCAGTGAAGTAACGACGTGGCAGCGTTTTGTAGTAATCCCCACAAGCATGACTCATATCAAACAAAGAACCATTATCATCTTTGTCACCATTGCTCCAATCTGCGATGACGAGGGTTGGCTCTTCGTCGCGCATATCAATACTAACCACCCAGCGCGCATCGATGACTGTAAAGTTACCATCAACCAATTCGCTATAGTCGTTGTACTCTTCTTTTGAGATCTCGCGAAAGTCGGACATTGTATCGTTCATGTGCTTTTCCTAAACAAGTTGTTTTCTTATGTTGGTTATTATCGCATGTGAGTAAAGGCAGTAAACAAATTGTCTGCGGCGAGATTCGGGTATTTGAACCAAAAAAAAGCCCACCAAGGATTAAGGTGGGCTGACTGAATTAGTCAAAGGCACATGATTATACTGCTACGGCAATCGTCGCTCGCTGAATCTCCATCTGGGCAATCTGGTTAACGAGAACCAGCACCCGCTCAAGTTGGTCTTTAGGGAAGTGCTGAATATTTGCGAATCTGTATTTACGGTTAGTGCGTATAACTGAGATGGACAGGCGCTCACCCACTTTGCAGCGCTGGCACTCACCGTTCTCCAGAGACTTATGCTCAAAAATTTTCTCACGAAACACGCCGATAATTACTCCGTTTGCAGTGATGTCCACCAGATTCACGCGGGAGATTGAGCGCTTAACCGGATTGAACGTGCTGCGATGGTAATTAACGATAGCTTGCATCAGATTCATATTCACACCATGTAAACAAATTGTTTTCTAGTTGGTGTAAATAATACAGTGTCTTAAAAGGGCACAAAGCGCAACGTATCGGGTGCTGGTAGATGTTCGGTAGCTGTTGCCGCAGGTTCAAGTGCGTAAAAAGCCACCGTGCTGGTGGCCTATTGATTAAAGTGAATCGTCTTCGTCATCCGCCTTCAGATCTGGGAACTCGCAATACACCGCGTCCGCCAGGCGCTGCTGCTGCTCTTCAGTAAGTTCGTTCCACACTTCAACTCCTTTCGGGCCATCTCCTTTTTCGGGTATGTATGACCACAGTTTTGCATATAGCTCCTTGCCGACGCCATCTAGACACTCGGCCAGCTCGTCAACGCTCCAGAAGTTCAGTAGCCCAGGCATTTTCACAGACATAGTAATCCCCTCAATTAGAATCAGAAGTAGTGCAGTTCCAGGCGACTGACATTTGTTGGTCATCAATTGGCAATGGGAATGAGCCTTCTCTGTAACCCTCCCCAATTAATGAGCCAATACGCTTGGCCACATCCTCGGATCGGATAACGTCATCAAGTGAAATGTCGTCAGTATCCATGCCCTGAAGCGTGATGCTAATATTTAAATGTTTAAACAAGTGCTTTACTCCGTTGTTTTCTTATGGGTCTTATTATGCCAACAACGGATAGGGGATAAAGCTGTTTTGTCAGGGTCGCTGGTGGCTCCCGCAGGTAGTTTCCCCGTCTGGTCACCCTCAACCCTTAAAATAGGACTTGCACCCCTCAAGAGTGCATCCAACAATACCCACTGGTCATGGGTGACTACAGGCTATAAATCGAAATCCAACTATAGGGATATGAGCCTGAGCCTTTCTCTGGGGCGAGCCACCACTTGCCTACTTTTTCTGTGCCGGCATCCACCCGTTTCCCGAAAATTTCCCCTGACCGTTTCTTTACCGGTTTCTCGCCGTTTCCCGGAGGCTAGCGCCAACCGTCGGTGTGCTCAGGGGAGGATGGGTGAATAGAGGTATTGGGGCGGCGGCAACTTTTTCCCTGCGGGGGATTCGAGCTGAAGGTGCTATGTGAAGGCGACGGAAATTTAGGGGTTGAATAAATACGGTGATTGAAGCGCGCCCTCCACTATTTCACTCCCTTACAGTTCCCCCATTCCCTATGCGCAAACGTACCCATGATGACAGACCACTATAGTGAGCAATCCCTACGTATTTCTCTCCTACAACGCTTAATAGCGCGGTCTCTTCTTCTCTGGGATTTGCTTTCTTCCTTCTGGGGTATTCGTCACTCCCTATAACGGTTAGTGGTGATTTGCTGGTTGTGATGTCTGGGTGTTTCTCTTCTGATAATCGTGGAGGTGTGAGTAATGGCGTGTCTCCTTTTCATGTATTCGCCTCTCCAGTTTACTCTTGGGGATTTCGCTTCTCGGTAGCTGGGTATGTTGTGAATCGCGGATGTGAAAGTAATGGCAGTTCCCCTACAGCTTATTCTCTCTATTGCTTTTGAGGTTTGTCTCTCCCGCCAGTGTTGGTGCTGGATTGTCTGGGGTTGCTGAATCTTCCGGGCATGTGGGTAATGGCGTGTCTCCCTTTCCTGTTTCCGGTGCTGTCCATGGTTAATGGGGTTCTGGGTTGCCTGCAGTAAGTCGGAGGGTTGTTCTTAGATAGCCTGATGAAAGTGAGGTGGGTGTTTGCGGTTATGGGAGTGTGGGTAATGGCAGTTGTGCCAGTTAATTATTGCCTTAACAACTTGTTTTCTTATGTGGTGAAACAATTTGTTTTGCTATCGCATATAACGCAACGGGAGCGATTCTCAGCGTGTCTATCGTTTGGGTGGCAAATGGTATTGGTTCAGAGAAATGTCTCTTCCCTGGCGTGGTTGTGGCGATTTCTTGGCGGGTATAAGTGGGGTGGCTGCAACAGATCAACTTTTGGGGCAAAAAGAGGGTACGACGTTGACTTTTTGTTGATCGGTTATTTATTTGTTTTCTTATGGGTGAATATGCCCACAATCCCAGGTGGTTACTGGTGTGGGCTTATCAGCTGAGTGTGAAATAGCCAGGTCAACTTGGTCTTATAGAAAAGGTCAATTATTGAGGTCAAAACCGGCCTTAATCAGATGGTACGCTTTGGTGACAATGGCCGTGTCCTCCCATCCCAATTTGGCCGCATCCCGACGAAGCTCGTCGGTAAAAAATGACTGAGCTGCTTTGGCATTCTCTGATGTGCGCTCAATGCCTAACTCCTTCAAGCAAGAATCAACCAGTGACAAACGGTCGATTGCGTATATGTCATATGTCATACGCCAAACCTCCTTTTCATTTCGCTATAGGTTGCGATGTTCAGATTCCGATCGTACCAGATGGCATCACCGGTCTTCGATTCGTGTTGGGAGATGCAGGTATATCCATGGCTTTCTAACGCCTGGAGTGAGCTACGAGCGATACAAGCCGAATAATCTTTATCCCAGCCGTTCCCGTTCCGCCCCTCAAAGCGATCATGTCTATAGTTCGCCTTCAGGAACTCATAGTGCATCTGTTCAGTGACCATGAGCAACCTCCTTTTCCGCCAGCAGCTGCGCCGCAAAGTCGTGCATAGTTTTGCTGATCTCAATGTAAACACCATCGTGCCGGCTGAGACGATACTCGGTCTTTTTACCACCGGCAGCGCGCTTACGCTCATGTTCCCGTTGCTGCTCATTGTCCCAACGAAACATCTGCATTCTGGTGGCTGGCTGTACCTTGTCTACTTCCACCTGCTCTGGCACTCTGCCTTCATTCACCAGTCGAATTACCAACTCCCGCTTTGATAATGCCATGCCGTTGTAGCGGATGTATTTGTTTAAGTGACGATCCGCACGTACTGCCTGAGCTGCTGCCATAATGCACATAATTTATTCCTTTGTTTTCTAAGTGGTGTAATTATCTAATGCGTGAAAACGGGAACGAAGACATTAAAAAAGGCTTCCTAAGAAGCCCTTTAATTAGCTGATACGCTTGAATAAGCAGACGGTGACAGTAACGCCGGTGTCCTCGAACTCTCTTTCAAAAGTTTTCCCGATCGCACATGCAAACCGACGCTCATCAATCCACTCTGTCAGGTTTGGCACACCAGGGAGAACAGCCACCAGCCGGCCATCAACTTTCAAATGTTCCAGAGCGGCGAGAGTATGTGTTTTGGCACGGCCTTCTGAGTACGGCGGATTCATGGCGATCTTGTCGAACTTCATCTGGGTGTAGTCTTTTGTCCAGTCCATGAAATCGATGTTATGCACATCAGTGAAGCCTTTCTCCTTCAGGATCTCGGCAAATAGCGGCGCCACCTCAACGCAGGTCGCAAACTCATGTGCCAGCGGGACAGCCGCAAGCAAGTCACCCCGCCCAGCAGACGGCTCAAGCAGGCTTTCACCCGGCTGCATATTCAGCGCGGCCGCAACATACTCGGCGATTGATAGGGGGGTAGGGTAGAACTGGTGAGCAACAACATCTGGTATCTGACCGGTGGCCATGATCATGCTGATTATGTTCCCAGGCTCATATGGGAATTTAAAGCAATGGCTGCTGGTTTGGACGCCGCCGATCCGTTTAATGACAGCGTCAGCCTTCTCTATCTCTGATTTGGATAAACCATGATGACTATACGACCAACTGCCGTAACGATTGCTCATCGTGGATAACGCTCTTCTGGCCTGGCTGCTCACTTCCGTGTGAACATGCCCAAACTCTTTCGGCGGTGCGCTCTTTACAGGTGGCTTACGCAGCTCTGACGGGATCGAGGCTGGCATGGCCACCGCCAGAACTTCATTAAGTTTCCATGCTACGTCAGGGTGCACCTGAATGTGCAGGTTGCCGTTCTTGAACATCTTCACCCGCATCAAGTTACCGTCGATGCTGTACCAGGTGTTCATTGCTTTATTGTCACGGTAAAGCGCGCTGAACACATGACGTGACGGCGCCACCTCTGTAATTTCCTGATGCGCGAAGAAGTGAAGCATCACTCGCAGATCGTCGAGTACGTCCTCTTTGCGGTAGTTGATTGAAATACTGTCATTCCAGTAGTCGGTAAAGACATAAGAGATGATCATCTTTTCTGAAAAGCCAAACACCTTGTTGGTTTTGTGGTGTGGGCTGAGTGCCTTGAATAAACCGTGTACGCGCTCGACCAGGTACTTGTGACGGTCATTCAACAACGAGACCATTGTCGGTACGACTGTTTGAAGAGTGAACTCAGGGACGCCCACATACTTCTTTGCTCGGTACGTATCCTTGAACATTCCAGTTTTGCGTTCTTCGGAAACTTCCATTTTTCCCTGTATAAACTGTTCTCGCCATTCCTCGCGGCGCGCAGCTGGCATGATCATTAAGACATTGGTCATTTCAGTCACCCGCTGCCAGTAACGTGCGTGAATGTTCTCCTTAACATGCTGCAAGTTCACTTTGGAGAGAGTGCTGCCCGGGCGCGCGTTGCAATCCGGCTGGTGGTTCAGCTCCAACAAACGATTAATCATCTGATAACGGTCATCACCATAAACGTAATCGTGCACCTCGTGCATCAGGGCAATCTCACGATCGCACTCAGCTACGATGTTATTGATGATCGCCAGCTCTTCGCGGAATGCAACGCTGCTGCCAGGGGAAGATGCTTCGATAATTGAAAGTGCCGTGCTCATGTACCCACCATTAAACAAAATGTTTTCTTATTGGTGTTATTATTCCATATAAGACACGGCATAAAACAATTTGTTTAAGGCGTTAACTAAAATGTAAAATGTCAAGACTTTCAACGGTTGAAAAGGATTTTGACCATGGCTTTCGGGCTTCAATGCTGGGATGCAAGCGGCAAACTTGTCGTCGATCTCAGTGATTACAACTGCAGGTATATTGGAACCTATGACATCACCATTCCTCGTGGGCAGAACTCGGCGACTGTCGGGGTAGCAGGCATCACAGCAACCACCGCATTCGGGGCGATAGTCAAACCGAACTTCTTCATTGAAGCATTTGCTGAAGCAAGCACGAATGCAATTACAGTCTACCGGTTGTTTGGGACAAGTTATGGCGAGACCTATACGGTCGAGGTTTACAGCTACGCATAAGGAGATGCAGTTATGGCAATGGGCTTTGAGGTATACAACAGTGCAGGGGCACTTCAGGTTGATTCACAACACCGAAATACACTAGTGAGTGATGTACGTAACATAACCGGTCTTACTGATATTGGTTATTACATGATCAAAAATCCATTTGGGGGCGATTACCCATTTGGCTTTCTGAAGCAGGCAGATAATCCAGTTCCGGGTTATTTATATTGGGTTCAGCTTAATCCGGGCGCGTTCTGCTTCCCTGGCGCCCAGTCCTTCCAGAACAACAGCGGTCGTATCTTGCGAACAAGCCGAAATGTACCTATTCAAAGTGGCTATCTTGATGTTCTTGATGCTAATGGAAACTTAGTATGGAGTGCCAAAAGTGCTAACCTGGCGCCACGCATCCGGGGATTCCTTGAGCTGAAACCAAACTCGAACGTAGACAATGTAACAGTCTCTACGTCTCCCGGTTTCAATCCTTGGTTCTTAATGAATGCAGTACCAGGTAATATTTCAGATGATGGAACGGTAACTGGATATTCAGGGGTGATCATCCGCTGGACAGGTTCTGAGTTACAAGCTCGCTACGTCAGCAAATACCAGAACACTTTCGCCAACTCTTTTGGCAAGCGCGTTGGGCTACGCATTCCATATGCTCAGTTCGCAGACTACTAACTTAGGGGCGATGAGCCCCGTTTAGCTTGGCGTTCTGTAAAAGGCGATCTAAAATAACTGTATATACGTACAGTAATTATAATAAGGCCGTCAAATGTTTGCCCTTGTTGATGCCAATTCCTTTTATGCCTCATGTGAGACAATTTTCCGGCCAGACTTGCGTGGAAAGCCAGTCGTCGTGTGTTCAAACAATGATGGCTGTATCGTGGCTAGATCAGCTGAAGCCAAGAAATTAGGCATAAAAATGGGAGATCCACTGTTTAAAAACGAGCGTTTCTTTGAAGAGAAGGGCGTAGTGGTCTTTTCCAGCAATTATACGCTGTATGCTGATATGAGTAAGCGCATGATGAACATCATGGGAGAGATGGCGCCTGGTCAGGAAATTTATAGCATTGATGAAAGTTTCCTCGATGTATCGGGAATTTCTAGTTACATGCCCCTTGAAGAGTTCGGCCACCAACTGCGCAATCGAATAAAACAGGAGACATTTCTCACAGTAGGTGTGGGATTTGCGCAAAGTAAAACTTTGGCAAAACTAGCAAATCACGCCGCCAAAAAATGGTCAAAAACAAACGGAGTATTAGACTTATCCAGCCCGGTGAGACAGCGCAAACTGATGGCTCTGGTCGGAGTAAGTGATGTCTGGGGTGTTGGGAGCCGATTAACTAAGAGGCTTAACCAGATGGGTATTGAAACGGCGCTACAGCTGTCACAGGCCAACACGACGATGATCCGCAAACATTTCGGTGTGGTGCTTGAACGCACCGTTCGTGAGCTGAATGGTGAATCGTGCATCCCACTTGAAGAGCAGCCGCCGCCAAAGCAGCAGATCGTCACCTCCAAATCCTTTGGGCAGCGTGTTGAGTGCCTGGAGGACATGGAACATGCCGTTTGCACTTATGCCGTACGCGCGTCAGAGAAGTTGAGAGAACAAAAGTCACGTTGCCGGCTTATTACGGTTTTCATTGCAACAAGCCGCTATGCCAATGAGCCTCAATATGGCAGCAGCGCTTCGATCACCTGCGAATATCCGACCGCCGACACGCGTGACATTGTAGCGTTTGCCATGCAGTGCTTGAAAAGCATATGGCGTGATGGCTATCGTTACGCGCGCGCAGGTATCATGCTCGGTGACTTCTTCCAGAGCGGTGTCGCTCAATTGGACATGTTCAGCGAACACCAACCCCGAGCCAAAGCAGATGAGCTAATGAGTGTCATCGACGAGATTAATAAAACAGGGTTGGGGAAGGTTTGGTTCGCAGGGCAGGGGGTTGATAACCATTGGGAGATGAAGCGCGAGATGCTTTCCCCGCGCTACACCACTTGTCTGAAGGATTTACCGATCGCTTACTGTAAGTGACGCATCACCCAAACCAGTCGCAGCGAGAATAAGACGAGACATCTTGCCCTTGGCCACTGAGTTGAGATCGCGCCCATCGGCTGGATATTTAGCCCACTCCATCAGCTCGAAGAGATCTGGTAAATCAACGCCTTCACCAGAAACAACTTCCGTGTATAGGAACTGATCGAATGGTGTGACGCAGTCAGTGCCATCCTTCGGGTCATTCTCATCCAGCCACACCTTGCGCGCAGCTCTCACTGCATCGCGGAATGAGCGAGACATCGATTGAAGAGATGACAGCTGCCAGCTCTGCTTGTACAAATCACGCGCCTGAATAACCTGAGCGTGCGATTCTTCCAGCGAAGCAATGCGCTCTTTAGCTGCGGCCAGCTGAAGGGCAGGTGTCTCACCATCGTTTCGCTGGATTGTGACCGTGAAAGATCCCATCTCAGGCACTTGATACGCCAGCTCATAATAGTTAGTGGCCGGTGTGTCTTTGAACTCTTTGGCGAACATCATTGCCGCCATACCTGACATCGGTCCATTGCTGAGGAACTTCAGAAGCCCACCGCCTGGTGAGTCCATTTCATCACGCATTTCCTCAGCCTGCTCTTGAGCTTTGTAGGCGTACCAGCTGCTAATGTCGTGGTTTAGCAACTCTTCGGTTGGCACACTCTCTAAAAACTTCTCCATCAACGCCTGGCGATCGAGAGAGCTGGTGGCCTCATGCTGCATCTTGTTCACTCCACGCCGTCTGGATGGTGCGCAAATGCTTTAGATGACGAGCCTTAAAACTGGTGCTCAGTTGATCATAGCCCCACACCAGTTTTGCACGAACGATGTCGGCCAGACCGCCTTTCATCAGGCCGAAGATTTCATCCATCATGAACTCTTTTTCAGCGAGGTAGATCGCAGCAAATCCGTGATCATGCTCAACGATGGAAGAGGTGTTATGCAGCAGGTCGCACAGCTTAATAACCATCGTTTCTTCATCGAGGCTATTAATCAGCGCGCGGCAGTTAATTACGAAACGCTGTACGCGGTTGCCATCTTCTTTGCCGGCCTTATTGGTCAGCGCATCTACCTTCCACGCAATACTCTCGCCAAACGCCTCTTTCAGATCGTCGAAGGTCAGTTGAGTATCTTCAATAACATCGTGAAGATACGCGGCCGCAATCATGTCTCTGGTGCCGCCATGCGCACGAACCAGCTCAGCTACAGCGGTGGGGTGGGTGATATACGGCTCGTTAGTGTACTTGCGGCGCTGACCAACAGCGCCGTGAGCAGCGGTCGCGTAAGTGCGAGCTTTGTCGATGATGATGTCCATGATTTACCTTAATGGGATGGGCGCCGTAGCGCCCATTTTAAATTAATGAGAGGCCGTTTTGTTCAGATCGTGGCGGTTGGTGATTTCACGCATCCAGAACTCAATGCCTGCCTTATGGCTTTCGAGTTTGTCGGCAACTGCCGCCAAGGCTTTCACGGTAGAGCGGGGGTTAGTACCATCCAGAATCGGAAGGTCGATATTCATGCTTGCACTTAACGACGCCAAAGCATCGCCCATTGCCTTACCATTGGTGGCCTGAAGATTGATCTGGGAGTTCAGGCGAGCGTTTTCTTTTTCCAGCTCTTCGATACGTTGGCTTGAACCTGAAGTGCTGCCATCAGTTTTAGGCTCTTTGGCTGCACGAACTTCTTCGTCAGCCTTAACCAGAAGCTCAAGCATCATCTCTGGGTCTTTCATTACCGGCATCAGGAATTGCAGTGCTGCAATAGCTTGCACTGGATGCAGATTCTCTTTGCTGATGATCGCACGAGCATGTTTGGCCACTTCTGAGAGGCTGACTTCAGTGGTGCGCTCTTCAGATTGCTTGGCGGCAGCTTTTTTCAATTCGCATAAAATACACATGTGCTTTTCCTTGTTTTCTTATTTGTGTTAACAACTTGTTTTCTCGATGGATGTATATTGCCACCATCGGAAAAGGCTACTAAGCAATTTGGTACGGCTTGGGCAGGGGAGTGGAGCGACTAAAAAGGCGTCCGAAGACGCCTTTGGTTACTGCTTTTTCAGTAGCGGTAGAAGAATTACAACTGCTACCGCCAGCAATGCGCCATCGGTGAGCACTGACAACAACCGGCTGGCAAAATCCACCATGACCGCGAGCAGTGCAAAGAATCCTGCAGCGCCGAGACGAACGTTACGGATCATCAGATGTACGGATCGAGTGAAAGCTGAAGTGCCTGAGCAATCTTCTTCAGGGCTTTCATTTCGTCTTCACCAATACCATCGTTGTCAGCAATGTCGATACACAGGCACAGAACGTCCACAGCGTCAGTGGTGCCTGCAATATCTTCTAACTCACGAAGAGCCTGGGCAGCTGCGCGGCGTGCGCTTGCTTCGAACTGCTGACGCACGTTAGAGCTGAGCTGAGCGATCTCACCAGCGAAAGGCGCAAATGAAGGAGTTGCGGCCATGGTCTTTTCAAGCACAGCGACTTCTGCTGGTGAGCAGTCACCATCGAAATATGAAATGTAGTAACCGCCCCAGACAGTCGCTTCAACCGCGTCGCGGTTCTCCATTTTTTTAACTTCGATTACAGCTTTACGGGTTTTCTTTTTCAGCAAACCAAACATGCGTTTTTCCTTTGTTTATTTAACAACTTGTTTTCTAAGTGGTCATATCGTAGCGCGCCCAAAACGGGGTAAAAGCACTACGTTACGGGTTAAAAGAATCCCAGCGCTGCACCCAGAGGCGGGATGAAAATACCAATGACTCTGGCAATCTCCTTGCCGCCCCAGAGTGGAACCGGGATGTCAGTCGTGAAAACCTTCACGAGATTAGTGATCCACGAAACAATCACCACAAAACCAAAAAGCATTAAGCCTTTGAACCACATCAAGCATCTCCTTTAATCGAAGCCGATCGTTCCACCTGAATCGAAGGAACTGCCTGAGTCATAGCTTCCACAGCCATGGTCGAATCCACTATGGTTCCCGTGGGAAGAATGGTGGCTGGTGTGGGTCGAACTACTGCTGACGGAGCAACTGCTTGCGGGGCTGCTATGGTGCGAACTGCTGGCGCTATGAGAGATGCTGGAGCGAGCTGGAACATCGTCGTTATCGATGTACACAAAAGGCACATGGTTAACATCACTAACAGGGGCTGCGCTGCACGCCGAAGTCGTTGAAGCTGGTATTGCTGCATGAGATTTTTCCTTCCCTAGAAAAACTGGCGGATCGGACAACCCCCACAACTCCACTTCAGAACGGCCACGTTGCTTCTCGACATGCTTAACACCGGCTGCAGTGCCGAACGTAACCAAGGCATCGGACAGGCGATCGCAACGTGACTCAAGTTCACGGATGCGGATTTCCATATGGCGAAGCTGGCGTTCGAAGCGGCGCTTGAAGAACAAATAGCTGATCATTTAGTTTCCACTCGTTTCCAATCGCAGGCGAGCTGGTCAATCATCGAAGCCAGGTAATCAACCACCTTGCCATTTGAAAGAACCATCTCTAAACCAGGAAATACGGTGTAACCGTCTGGCTGGTGGACTTCAAAAAGGTTGAGCGTAAGGCCGAAGAACACTTTGCCTTCAGTTTTCTGGTATTCGCTTGAGCTGATCACCCCGGTGCGGAGTCGTATGGATGTGTCGGCAGGCCATTTCTGACGTGCGAAGGAGGCGCCGGTTTTAATGCCGGTCAAAACGTCTGCGTAAGACAACAACATATTCACAAACGAATCCCTTCTTGAGACACAAAGAGTTACGGCTGGGCGAACCCAGCCGTGTTTGTGCTCCGTCCATGGAGCTAGCGCTAAACCAGCGCCGTCGTCGTCCTGACGCTGGTCAATTTAATATTTTGATTGTAGGTAGTCAACTACTTATTATGAAATCAATTAAAAACCCCCTTACTGGGGGTTAATTGCTCTGATGACAGCTACACCAAGCTGGCGAGTATTTAAGGGGTTATTATTAGAATTATTCGTACTCACATTCAGCTCTTCGGCAATTTCTTTCAAAAATGGCATAACCGGCCTCGCATCCATGTCCTTTACTTTCACGGAAATTGAGCCACTAGCATGATGATTTATAAGATAATATTTGTAATGAGCAGTTTCGACGATTTCATCAGAACTATTATCTGAATGCACAACCTCAAAACTTGCAGAAACTATGCCTCTCTTCTCCCAATTCCTAAGATAACCTGACCAAATATTGGCTCTTAAATTGGAGCTTTCACTGAAAGATCTGGCATTCCAAACACCCGTTTCAATAGTGCCATCTTGCAAATGCAGTTCGACATGAGCGAGCCGAGATTCAACTAACCCTCGTTTAAATTCATCTTCATTTTCTGGAATGAATGACAGCTCAGGTTTTTTCCCAGGAACAAACTCGTAAGCGTTGAGTAAACGAATAATGACGTTTTCAGGACTTTCAAAGCCAGTCGCGTGATTGGCTAAGCGGTTGTAAGTATCGATGCTGACTTCTAACGTTTTCATAACTATCTCCGCATTTATCATAAACAGAATCATATATGATAAAAGTCATGATGCAAGGGAAATAAAATTTACCTCGCGCACGCATCTTTTAACTTATTGAATAATATGAAAAATCCCAGAAATGTTTAATTGAATTTGAAACCGAACGAATGTGAGGTTTCCCTCGAACGAAGTGAGAGGTTGTGTTTTCTGGTTATACTTTACCCAGGGAAGCAGGGTGCAAAAACCCACGCTAGCCTGAGTAAAACATAGCCAGAAACTATGACCGAGATCCAATGCCAGTCCCGGTTAGGAAGGTTGTGGGCAGCAATACCCCAGAATCGAGATCCTTCCTCACTGTAGGAGGGGAACACCAGACACCAACCTCTTGGAACTCGTCTGGTTTCGACAACCTAAAGTGACTCCTTTTCTCTCCTGCTTTGATTCTCCCTCTCCCCGAGCGGCTTTCGCGTCCCGGTTCGATCGCTGGTAACAGGTTCCTTTAAGCAGACGCCAGCGCCATAATCCTCCACCCATCTGCCGAGCCATTCCGAAAAATGACGGCGGGATGTTAGCACTGGCAGATCAGAGCGTAAATAGCTAAATGGCTATTTCACAAAGTTACTATTTTAAACGGTGGCTTTCTGCTCAGCGCGGCCGTAAAGCTGCACATTCATCGCGTGAACTTCGTTGATTAATTCGCCGATCAGCTGCTCAACTTCATTCGTATGCTGCCCACCGCGGATCGATTTTAGCGCCCACTCATAAAGCGTGAAAGACTGATCGCGACTTTTGAGTAGCTGGCGCGCATTGGCTAGAAAATCAGTGTCGATCAGTGCCACTACGTTGGTAGGGTGTGCCATTTGTAATTCCTTCTGATTGATGTCCAGCGATCATAAATTTTCTGAGAAGGGGATCTACCAACAATCCCAGGTATGACAAGGGCTGGAGCGTTAGTTAAGACCTGCTTCTCTATAAATAAATAACGAACCAGTATTTAAATATACGGAAGCAGGTTGGATAAATTGAGTTTGTACTGGTGCTAAGCTGCCAGTTCCAACGTGGGTTGTTTTTTCTTGGATGGGCGCTTCTTTCTGATTGCTTTTGAAGGATCGTAACCACCCAGATCTTTCTTTACTGGCAGTGAAACCTTGCGAAGAATGTGCCCAGCTTGGTGGCAGTGGCCGCGGAAAACCACCAGCATACTCCCACCAGGGTTTTCACGTACTTCTACCAGCCCCAGCTCCACGTCTGGTTCTAGAAAGGCTACACGCCCACCGGTCAGCACCACCGTCTCATTAGCTGATTCAGTGGCGAACTCATACCAGGCGGTATCAAGTGATTGGGGGATCAGCATTACTGTCGATACGCCGCGACGCTGCTCACGCATAGCTGCCTCTATCCAAGGTCTAATCTTGGAATACGGCGATTGAGAAAAGCATTTGTGCCAGGTTCACCCCAATCACAAACAAGCGCGTCTCTTTCCTTGCCGATAAAGTTAGGCAGTAGGGCATTCCCGGCATCACATGCCACGTCAACGTCAAACTGGATGCCAAGGTATTTCTGAATGGCCTCAAATAGCCATTGCGGAGTGCGCCACAGGTCGCGCAGCTCTTTGTCACGCTCGCGCTTTTTAATCTTCTCTGCGGCAATCATGATAGTTCTCGATAGGTATCTAACTACCTACATGATCGCAAATTATTATTCCGTTAGCAATGTAATAAGGGCGCAAAGCGCCCTCATGTTATCTACGGTTTAGGACAAGCATACCTTCTGATTTTTCGACAACTTTGTATTTACGAAGAGACTTAAGAGTTTTCATGCCAGCAGCAACGCCGCCAGAGGCCAAGATTACACTGATAGCTGATGTGGTAGCACCAATACCCAGTACCGACGTTGCAGCAGCACCAGTCAATGCAGCGGTGGGGGCTGCAACCGGGGTCGCGGTTCCACCAGACCCCATGGTTATAAATGCTGCGCCAGCTGCCACGATTAAACTGGCGGCAACAACCGCCCATGCAACTGAGCCTGTCGCGTGGATTTTTAAGGTTTTCTTAGACAGATTACCGGTGATGGTAATAGTGGATTGGTTGGATTTTATCGCTTCAGCGAGTTCTTTCTCAGTGGTTACTACTGTCATTCCCTCTACCCCAGAGTGGCATTGTTTTTGTTTGTGTATATGACCATGAAAAAAACGTTCAGGGAAGCACGAGACAAGCGTTTCTTGCGAAGTGAATGGGTTTGTATTGTTTATTTGAGTTAAGCCCACAGCGTCCTTCCCGTGGGCGAATTTGGATGGTCTCTTTACTCTTCCGCCATAAATTTTTTGACTATCGGAGAATCAGCATTAAGGGAAAGAGTTTTTCCATCTTTTGCAGCGATACCCAGCGCCGGAAATACTGCCATCATTTGGCCAGCCTGAGTGGAGGCAGTGCCAACTGGATAAGGTTTTTCTGGATAACTCATCATCGCCAGCTTGAGGCTATTGCTGCTGGCCGTTTTGTCAGCGATCAGCGAGTGTAATGATATGCGGGTGTACACGCTCAGATCCGGTCCACCACTAAACCAGTGCATAATGTTTTGGATTTTGTCCATCGCTTTCACTGGTGCCTCGTTGTAGCACTTCATGAAATCCTCGCGCTGGAGGCCAGCTTTCTCAAAGAAGGCATCGTCTTTACCATCAAATGTGAATCGAGCGCCGCGGGGTGCGCTGGCTTTTTTAGGCTTAGTCTCTGGCTGTGGCTGTTTATGCTCCTGAACTTCAGGTTTGGCCGATTCTTCAATCAACGGGAGATTACTTTCTTCGCCACCCGCTAAAATCTCCGATGGTTTCTCTGGCGGTATGGCCGTGTTTGACTCTTCCAAATCAATGATTACTTGCTCCATATCACCTGAAACAGTTGCTGGCGTAACCGGCATTTCGTTTTCGATCTTTTCTACGATGCTCTCTGGTGTCGATGTGGCGGCCTCAGCTGCGTTCGTTTCCAGCTCATCGAGCAAAGAATCGATGCCTTTCATCTGAGTGTCAGCTGCGGCTGGGGTTTCATCAAGGGATGCCAAGATCGCAGACAGAGCATCGAGGTCAGAAACGTTTGTTTGGGCTGCGTTGGACATGTGCTTTTCCTTTCGTTGTTTTAAATGTGCTTCGTTGATGAGAGCTATTTTGCCAAACTGAACTAGGGGAAAAAGCAATTTAATTAGGCTTCAAAAATGTGTTGTAACCCTAATTGGTTGGCCTAAAATGGCAGTTACCATTTCAATAAAAAAATTTAGCTTAAGTATGAAAAAAACAATATTCCTCTTGGTTGCCTGTCTTTCCTGCGTATCTTCCTTATCAGCATTTGCTGCCCGCGAAAGCAAATTTACGCTAAATGAATACCTTGAATACGTTCAAAATAAAGCTAATGGAAAACAATCAAATAGGTCATCAATCGATAGTATCTATTTGAATGGCGTTGCTAACGGTTTTAATGTCTCTAATGTATTTTCTGGTCTGATAAACAAAAAATCATTGTTTTGCTCGCCTCCAAATTTAGTTATTAACGGGGACTTTTTGGATTTAACGATGCAAAGTTTCTTAGTCAGCGAGGAAGGAAGAAGAATGATGAAAGAAATGGGAGATACATCAGTAGAGGTTGTCGCGCTTAAATCTTTCATTACTATCTATCCATGCAAATAGGCCGCGGAAAGCGGCCTATTTACAAACTTAAAACGGTAGTTGGAATAGATTGTATTTCTCACGAGCAAGGAAGAAGCATTCCATCATCAGATCTACATCGTAAAGGGCGCTATGCGCTTTCTCCGTGTCGTAAACCAAACCCAGCGAGAAAGCCAGCTCCTGCAGGCGGGGGCGCTTTCCATCTTCTGTAGCCCATAACCCCTCTAACATAGTGTCAAACATGGGTTTGTCTGGCATGGTGTGACCAGAGTGATTGAACTCATGTTGCAGGAACGGGCCATCAAAACCCTCGCCATTGTGAGCAATGTAAAAGTCACTGGCGTCCAACATCGCGATAAGCTCAGGGGCTTTGTCTTCAAAGAGTGGGGCGGTGGCCAGCATCTCTAATGAGATGCCATGCACCTTTTGAGCTTCTGGCTGGATGGTTCGCCGCGGGTTAAAGCGCATCTCCAGGCTTGCTATCTTCTCTTTGGTGATGATGTTGTAGGAGGATAGGGCGATCTCGATCACTCGATGACCACCGCGAAAGTCCAGCCCGGTTGATTCAATGTCCAGCCCGGTTGCGATCATAGTTTTTTAGCTCCTTTGCCAATGGCGTTTTTAGCAAACGCAGCTGCCTTTTTGATTGTCTCGGTCTGCGTGTCACATACAACTTTGGCCAGTTCAGCTCCGGTAGTGACGTTTAGAACACGCATGGTTTTGTCGTCGAAATCAACGCTGATAAAAATAGTGTTGCCGCCTGGCATCGCCAGGTGCATGGGGAAAATGGGCTTACTTGGCTCGTTAGCAAACTGAGTCATCACCTGATTTAGTATTTCGCTGATCGATTCAGTCAGTAGCCCCTGGACACTTTCAAACACAGCGCGGATGGCAACTCTAGCCTCGCGCGCGGTAAGAAGTTTTGACTCAAATTCGGTCACCACTCTTTCGAGCGCTTCGACCGTCTTTCGATCGATTTCATCCTGCAAGAGAAGGTCGGTGGTCATGCTTGTATTCCGTAATCATGTGGTGCGCATATTGTTGCGCACCACGAGAGGGGTTCAACATTTAGTGCAAGGCGCTATCGACTGGCCGTTTGTGCATTTCTGCGGAATTTCTGATGTACTGACTAAATGATTTAATACGCGCATCCAGATCCGTTAAAGTTGGCGGGAAAAAGCCGACTGTCAGGTTTCGTTTGCTCTTAAACAGGTTCAGATCGTTCAACTCTCCACATACCAGCGCATCAATTCTGCGAACATACAGAGGATCAAGTGATCCTCGTTGGCCGCGCTCCTTGTCTTCTTGGGAAAGCCCGATCCCCGGACGCAGCCCTACAATTACGTTGTAGTTTGTCAGGGCAGTCTGGGAGCACACTCGCTGAATCTCTTCATAAACCGACACACAGCGATCATCATTCACTTGGTTAAAGAGGTCGATGGTGTAAGCCATAACGTCGATTGGCGTTCTGTCCATAACAAAGCTGCCTGAGCCATGGGACTTATCAGCAATATGGTTTGCTACGGCCAGTTGCACCTGCAGTCGTTCAAACAGAGGCATTTCTTGGCCTACCTCCACACCCAATTTGGTCATCAGCGTACCGACACCAGCATCAATAAACTCGTAACCATATTTAAGGGCGAGACACTTTGCCAAAGTCGTTTTACCCGTGCCTTGGGCGCCGGCTAATCCTATGCGATCCATTCCTTATCTCCATAAACAACTTGTTTAAAGGCTGGCGTTGTTTCCGATTCCTCTTGAACCACTAACGTCTCAAGCGAAATCAGATTTGCGTCGGCCATTTCTTCCATTGGGAAAAAGGTATCTGCGTCTGGCACTTCAATATCAAGGTGAGTGAGGTAAACGCGATGAGCGTATGGCAGGGCGAGACGATAAATCTCAGCGCCCCCAATGATAGCCACCTCGCAGTTTGAATTGACCGACAACTTAGCCACATCTGACATATCTCTGAGATGGGCGAATCCAGCCGGCACACGAGCTGCATCACGGCTGATAACAACGTTCACACGGTCAGGCAGTGGTTTACCCAGGCTTTCTGCTGTTTTACGTCCCATAACAACAATCTTACCGGTCGTCATGCGCTTGAAAATTTGCAGATCTTCTTTGCTGCGCCATGGCAGCTGATTCCCTTTGCCGATGGCACCGTTCTTGGCCACCGCAGCAATCATAAACATGGTCACTACTCTCCCTTACGGACGACATAACAAACAGGGCGGTTTGGGTGGCTTGCCATCACACTGACAAACTCTTGGCTGGCACCAACCGCTGCAATCAGTCGATCTGCCCGATGCTCCTGCAAAGTCTTTTTTAAATATGCTCCGTACTTTGGCGTCATTCCGCCGAAGTAAAGCCAGTCATAATCAATGCCAGCCCCTTTTAGCCATTGCTTAGTGGCCTCAATCAACTTGTCTGAGCGATTAGAGACCAGAGCAATTTCTGCCCCGGAGCGCATGAAGCCCCGGAGCATTCGGCTTGTGGGGAAGACAAGACCATCGCCCATCACCAGACGATCGTCTTCGGCCGACAATGAGCTGCGGTGGTTAACCTCAGCCAATACACTGTCGATCTCACAAAAAACAATCATTCCCCTGGCCATCGCTACACCGCCACCGGAACCTTGATCCATGGCAGTGGCTCATAGCCTTCAATCACGACGCCATCCCAACGGAAATCGTCAAGCTCTTCCCAGGCTTCGGGAAGGATGACCACCGGGTCAGAGTTTTTTGGGATTTCGCGCGCCTGGAACTCTTCAACCGCATCCTGGTGGTTGTCATAGAGATGAACATCACATCCGTAATGAGTCAGGGACGCGGCCATGTGACCGGTAATTTGGGCAATGAAATGAGTCAGGATGCCGTACCCAGCAATGTTGAAAGGCATACCGACAAATACATCAACGCTGCGCTGCATTACCGAAGAGCACAGAACTCGCTTTGGAATACCCAGGCTGTCCATCAGGTCATCATCAATCTCAGTGCCAGAATCCAGCAACTCAAGCAGGCGGCTATACATGCTTTCATGCCCGTATTGTGAGTGCGTCCGACCGACATCACTCGCCATTGATAAACGGGTTGGGAAATCCAGCTCACGACTCCACACGTAAAACGCAAAGTGGCAAGGGGGCAGTGCCATGTCTTCAAGTTGAGCCACATTCCATGCACTCATCAGCATTCGGCGATCGGATGGGTTGTTGCGAAGCGTGTCAACGATACGCGCCAGTTGGTCAACGTTTCTGGTGACAAGGGAGCGTCTGTCGTCAATTTCAGTCTCAAGCAAATAACCGCGCTTAAGATACTTTTGTAGATCGCTGCTGAGGATAATCCGGGTGTCTTCCAGACTGCGCCATTGCTTGCCATAGACCGGCCCGAGGTCATCGTTCTCATCAGCCCATGCGTCCCAGATTTTTACGCCATGCTCTTTCAGGAAGCCGATATTGCCAGTTCCTTTGAGATACCACTCCAACTCAACCAGAAGAGGTTTGAGGTTGGTTTTTTTGCTGGATACAAGTGGCACTGATGCACCAGTCAGCAGGTAATCGGTTGCTAAGAAGCAGGTTCCTTTTGTGCCGGTTCCAGTTCTGTCGCCAGAGACCATGCCTTCTGATTGAACCCGGCTAATTACTGAACGGTATGTGCAATCCGTCGCTAGGCCAGTAGTGAAAGGTTTATTGAGTAAACTAGTCATCTCGGTTTTCTGTAATAGGTAGGTAGTTACCTATCTTATAATAAGTAAAAAAAGAGCGCCATTAAAGCAACCCTATAACTTATCAGTAAAAAAAAAGACGCCCAGAAGGGCGTCTATAAATCAGATATTCTGATAAGGATTATTTCGCATAAGAATCAAATATACCTTTATAGCCATTTAACTACAAGGCACATCTTCATAATTCCTTCACAATGGTAGACTTCTTAGCCTCTTCAACAAAGCCAACCAGATCGGCCTCACTGTAGGTTGGTGACTTTAGGATCTTGCCGTCAGAGATACGGAATCCGATCTTCAAATCAGTGCCTTCGCAGCCACGGAAACCTAAATCTTCACTTTCATACTGGCAGCGAGCAACCGCTTTAGCCCGCTCTGCATCGTCACCTGGCCACAGCTTCGTCATATTGGAACGGTGAACTTCCGCAACCAGTTCTACAATGTTGAGGCCCATTAAATCTGCCAGGCGATAAGCCATGCTACAGGCAACATAGAGCATATTGAGGACGCGGCGCAGCTCATTAATGAGAGCACCTTCTGTTAAATTTTCTGATTCAATTTTGGTCGCAAGTGCCTCAAGCTCATCAGCCACTTTGCCTGCTTCTAAAAACGGTTGCTTCACATCATCGATCGCTGCGGAAGTCACAGACAAAGTCTCATGGAATCGACCTACGCTCTGATCTTGGGTATAGATACTCATCCCCATAGGGGCGCCGCCGCGAATCGCTACCATAGTGCCAATGCCTACATAGAGAAAGTCGGCCATCGCATCCAATACCTTCTCTAAATTTGAGTTATCGGCAGCTGGGATACCTTCTTCAACAGCTTCTTCGCGAATAAGTTTTGCACGTAAGCGAAGCAACGTCGGTGTTGCAGCTACACGCTGAGGATGCTGGAACAGCCCGTGGAATTGGTTAACCATCCCATAGATGTCCAGAGTATGATCGCCATAACCCGGATTCAGCTCGTAAAGATCTGGCTTGAAGCCGACAACTTTGTCACCGAACAGCTTCACTTTGTCCATAATGCCAGTAAACATCTTGTTTCCTTATTTATTTAAACAATCACTTTATTTTCAACATAGTAACGTGTTGGACATAGGCATCCAACACGTAAATTCATCAAATGTCGGCGAATTTCTTCAGGCTCTTAGAACTCACCGTTGAATCGATTTGCCCAACCAAATATGACCCGACTTCAACTTCTTGCGGAGCAACTTGCACCTGGTCACTCAGCAGCCATTTGTTCATCCAAGGCAGAGGGTCGTTCAGCGCGTCTTCAAAAATAGGCTTTAGCCCCATGCGACGCAGGCTAATGTTGGTGCGATATTTCACATACTGCTTCAGGATTTCGGCGTTGAGGCCGATCATTGAGCCGTCTTTGAAAAGATGTTCAGCCCAGCGCATTTCCTGTTCAGCCACGTCCTTCATGGTCTGATAAACGAAGGGTTCAAGTTCATCGGCCACAGCCCTCCACAGCTCACCCTCTTTGCCGACGCGCATGTACTTGATCATCATTTCAGTAGAGTGGCAATGCAGAGCCTCATCACGCGCGATGAAGCGCATAATTTTTGTATTGCCTTCCAGAAGCCCACGCTCACCAAAAGAAAACGTGCAGGCGAAGCTGACATAGAAGCGGATCGCCTCCAGAGCGTTTACAGCTACCAGGGTGCGGTAAACCTGTTTCTCCATGGCAAGTTCGCCATAGATTTCACCAAAACGACCTTCCTGCTCTGAAAGATATTCGCGAGCGCAGATCAGCTGATACAGGGCATCATATTGCTCAGTTACCGATGCAGCGCGGCTCACGATTTCTTCATCGCTTACAATGCCGTCGAAGATTTCAGCCGGGTTATCAACCATGCCGCGAATGATGTGCGTGTAACTGCGGCTATGAATGGTCTCTGAGAATGACCACGTTTCAATCCATGTCTCCAGCTCTGGAATTGAAGCCAGGGGCAACAGTGTGGCGTTCGGGCTACGCCCCTGTACGGAGTCCAGCAGCGTCTGATAACGGAGATTGCTCAGGAAGATGTGTCGCTCATGCGGTTGCAGCTTGTTGTTAAACTCAATGCGATCCTTAGAGATGTCTACTTCTTCAGGGCGCCAGAAGAAAGAGAGCTGCTTCTCGATCAGCTTTTCAAACAGGCGATATTTTTGCTGGTCATAGCGAGATACGTTTACCGGCAAGCCAAGGAACATAGGTTCTTTAGTCGCGTCGTTTGCCCCAAGCCGGAACGTTGAATATTGGCTCATGTGTTTTCCTAGTTGTAAATACGTGCCAGCATTGTGATCCGCTGGCACAGGTGTTCAATAGATTGGAGACGGTGGGGCGGCTGCCCCACGTTTTAGATGGAGCAGGTGTCGCAATCAGGCTCGTCGTCAAGAATTGGCTCTTGATTAGCCTGGAGCGCGCTGGTCACATCGCTGGTGTCTTCCGTTTGGCCGGCACCGTCGCGCGTGTTGTGGTAATAGAGAGTTTTGATGCCCAGCTGGTAGGCGGTGAGCAGATCATCAAGAAGCGTTTCCATTGGGACTTTGCCATTAGGGAAGCGCTCAGGGTCATAGTTCGTGTTGGTCGAAATAGACTGGTCGAAGAACTTCTGAATGATCGCCACTTTGGTCAGATAACCGTAGTTGCTCGGCATATCCCACAGGTATTCGTATTGACCTTTCAGATTCTCAAAATCTGGCACAACCATTTTGATGGCGCCTTCTTTAGAGGATTTGATGGACACGGCGCCGCGAGGCGGCTCGATACCGTTCGTTGAGTTGGTGATCTGGCTCGACGTTTCGCACGGCATCTGAGCAGTCAGCGTAGAGTTACGCAGACCATGCACTTTGATCCGGTGGCGCAGCTGTTCCCATGGGAGTAGCAGCGGATGCTTCGCATTGATCTCCTGACCATCCAGGGACTTGCGATAGTGGTCAATTGGCAGCTGGCCGAGAGAGTATTTGGTTTCGTCGAACCACTCGCACGCGCCTTTCGCTTCAGCTAATTTGCAGCTGGCGTCCAGAAGGTAATACTGAATGGCTTCAAACGTTTCGTGAACCAGCTTGTTGCCTTTGAGATCGGAGTATTTAAAGCCATTCTTTGCCAGATAATAAGCAAAGTTGGTTACACCAATACCCAAGCTGCGGCGCGCTTTTGCTCCACGCTCTGCGGCTTCCATTGGGTAGTTTTGGTAATCAAGCAGTGAGTCGAGCGCCGCGACTGCAAAGAAAGCGACTTCCTGCAGGTCACCCAGAGAGTTGATGGCACCGAGGTTAAATGCTGACAGTGTGCAAAGAGCGATCTCGCCGTTGGGATCGTCAGTTTTCACCAGCGGTTTGGTTGGCAGCGTAATCTCAGCACACAGGTTTGACATACGCACTGGCGCTATGCTCTGGATGAATGAGCTATGCTCGTTCATGTGGTCAGCGTTTCCGATATAAATACGACCGGTAGAGGCGCGCTCCTGCATCATGGAGGAGAACAGCTCAACGGCAGAAACACTCTTCTTACGAATAGCCGGGTCAGCTTCGTATTTCAGGTAAAGCTCTTCGAACAGGTCCTGATCTTCGAAATAAGCGTCATAAAGGCCAGGAACATCATTCGGGCTAAACAGAGTGATGTTCTCTTCACGAATAAGACGGCGGTACATCAGACGGTTCAGCAATACGCCGTAATCAAGATGACGTACACGGTTCTCATCCACACCGCGGTTGTTCTTCAGCACCAGCAAACTTTCAGTTTCCAAATGCCAGAACGGATAATACGCAGTGGCTGCGCCGCCACGAACACCGCCCTGCGAACAGGATTTAACGGCTGTCTGGAAGTGCTTCAGGAACGGGATAACGCCAGTGTGGGTCGCTTCGCCGCCACGGATTTCACTTCCCAGCGCACGGATGCGGCCAAAGCTAATGCCGATGCCGGCACGTTGAGAAACGTAATCGACGATCGCGGCGGCTGTACCATTAATGGCTTTCAGACTGTCGCCAGATTCAATCAGTACGCAGCTTGAGAATTGGCGCGTCGGTGTGCGAACGCCGGCCATGATTGGGGTTGGCAATGAGAGCTTGAATGTACTGGTGACATCATAGAAGCCTTTGACCATTTCCAGACGAGTTTTACCGCTGGTGCCGTCCTGCCAATCCTGGAACAGACACATGCCCACCAGCATATAAATATGCTGCGGCGCTTCATGAATTTTTCCAGTGACGCGGTTCTGGACAAGATATTTGCCCTGCAGCTGCACGGTGGCCGCATAACCAAACAGATCATCGCGAGCGGTATCGAGATATACCCCCAGCTCGTTGATTTCGTTCGGATGATAGCGTTTCAACACATCTTCGTCGTAAATGCCACGATTAACGAGGTTGACGATGTGCATGTACAGGTCGGGGTATTCGTACTGACCAAACGCATCTTTGCGCATTTTGAAGAGATTAAGACGGGCTGCAACCTGGGAGTAGTTCGGAGTTTCAGGGCTGATCAAATCAGCTGCGGCTTTCACCAGCGCCTCATGCAGCTGGCTGGTGGTCATGCCGTCAAAAATGCTTGTAGAAGCACCGAGAGCGATGGCTGATGCACTGACATTATCAACGCCTTCGACCGCCCACAATACCACGCGGTTATACTTCTCTTCGCTCAGTGGCTCAGATCGCCCGTCACGTTTCTGAATGTTAATCATGTGTTTTCCCAATAAAAAGGCCACTACGTATAGTGGCCGTCATGATAGTAGGTAGCTAGCTACCTATCAATGATAAATCATAAAATTGCTTTCAGTACGCTTACCACCTGTTTGAACTGATCAGTATCTAAACCGACATAAATCGCCGCCACAGCGTCAGCAAGATGCTCATTCTTACCGGTCAGCACCATTTCACCTTTGGACTTGTGGCGCAGCCAGGGGGCGTCTGGTTGCTCCTGAATAGCCCACTCAATGATGTCTTCTTTGGCAACACTTGCTTTGCCGCCGACATACTTCTTAATTTCGTCGGGGGTGATCTGGATCAGCGGCTTTTGAATGCTCGCCAGGACGCCGATACAGATGCCATAACTGGTCTGAGCGCGGGACGATTGGCTTCCCACCGGCAGCTCAGCAAAAACGATGTGCGCCTCGTCAATCATTGGCTTTGCTTTCGCCCAGATCTCACTAGCACGGCGCAGATCGTCGCTATTCACGCGAACCGTTTTCTTCTTGCCACCGGTCTTCGTTTCAGCCAGCTCGAATCGCGTGACCTTAACTTCATTGGTGTCCAGATCGAGTGTGCCGGCAGCGATGCCAAAGTTACTCATGCTTGGGTCTAACCCGACGATTTTAATCAACTTACTCATATGGTCTCCTTACCATGTTCCCCACTGAGGGTGGGCTTCCTGCGTTGTAATCAGTTCATCCTTTTGCTGGCTTCTTGATGGTACGCCCAGCAACTCATTGAACAATGAATCATCATCCTCTGAGGTCATCATTGTTTGCGCAACGAACTCACACAATTCACTTAGGTAGTTCTTCGGCAGATTGTGTTTAACATTTTCATGTGTATCGCCGTCAGCGACAAAAATGGTCTCACCCTTGCCATCCTTGAACTCAACAATAGTGTTTCGGATGAGGTCATTACCTTCTTCGAATTTGATAGCAACGGTTTCGAATGCAGCACCGCCGCTGGCCACCAGCTCCGACTTGTTTTTTAAACGGCGGATAAAAGTGTTGAACGCACTGATTTGCTGACTATCCAGATACAGTGACGGGTCGCCAATACTCATGGTCAGAGTGTTCACGTCACTCAGAGTAACCAGGCCACACTCGCGAGGCAGATAGCCGCTCGGATCTGCTAAGTTGATCATCAGCGGCTTTATGTTGCTTTCATGCGTCAGCGTCGTCATGACAGGGCTGGCGTCAAGCAGCTCCGTTAACGCGGCGCGCTGCGCGTCATCTACCTCGCTTAGCTCGAAATACCACTTTGGCCGTACCGGTTCGTCCACGTAATCCGACAGGAGGTTAATAGACGCCAGTACAGAAACCACTTGCCGGAACTGGATGTAACTCAGCTCATTAACTGACATAGCTGCGGCCATCCTTCACTTCAACGGTGATTGTTTCGCGGAACCATGATTTCATTTCTTTGTGGCTGATAATCATCACGGTGCCACGTTCGCGCGCTTTGGTCTCAAGGATACCCATTAAGCGTTCAAGCCCCGCGGAGTCCAGCGCATCATCAATTTCGTCACCGATAAACAGCTGAATATTTTTGCTGGCGCGGCTGGCCACCAGATCCTGCAATGCCAATGAACACGAAATTCGCACCTTGCGTTTCTCACCACCGGACAAGCCCATGAATGATTTGCTGGAACCGGCTTTAGATACATTGATGTTGAACTTGTCACGTATCTCACCTTTCTTAGTGGTTTCCATGGTTGACCATTCAGCAATGATATTGCCGTCAGACAGCGTGTTGAGATATTCGGCGGTGCGCATGTTCAGGAACGGCGTCACTGAGCTGAGAATGTGTGAACGGACACCGGCTGGGGAATATACCTGACGCGCTTTCTCAAGCAGATGAGCCTGCTCCTGATGGTTTTTAAGTTCTATTTTAAGTTCTGCGTATTTAGATTTATTGGCGCGCAGGCTCTCTTCATGCCGCGTAATGCTCGCCAGAAACGGATTCACTTCTGCCATGACACGATCAACTTCAGCCTTGGCACGGCGGAAGGTGGTCTCAAGCAAACCCAGCTCACCGGATCGCTTGTTTAAGGTGCTTAGCTCGCCATTCAGCTGCTGGATTCGGGCAACAATGGCTGAGACGTCTGGTGTTGCGTCGATAAGTGCTCGCTCGATGCCGCGCGCTTTATCAAGACGGCCTTGCTGTTCAGCCATTGTCGCTGCTGATGCCTGCGCTTCTGCAATTTCACTGCGTGCCTGGCCAATATAGTTCTCCTTAACGGTTGATAAATCTTCGCTGCAATAGGCCTTTCCGCATGTTGGGCACGGGGTGCCAACTTTGGAATCAATGGCGTCAGCCTGCGCTTTGTTATTGTGGGCACGTTTAACAGCTGACGCTTTTAGCGTCTCTGCGGAACGGATGTTACCTTCCGCTTCGGAGATAACAGCCCGGACACGAAGTAGCTTTTTGTCGTGTTCATCTTTAGTTGCCAGCTTTTCACGCTCTGCGGTAATGGCGTTCTGCTTATCGCGGATCTGTTCTGGAATGGTTCGCAGCTCCAGCTCCGCCTCTGCCAGCTCAACCTCAGCACCGGTCAGATCTTCGCGGGACTTTTCCAAACGCTGGCTGCGGCTCTTTTCCCACTCTTCTGAGGATGCTTTTGCAGACTTCAGCTCTGTTTCAGCTGAGTCCACCAGCGACAGCGCGCCTTCCATTTTGGTTTTAACGTTATCTACACGCGCGGTAGCTGCGTTGGCTCGTTCGCGAGCAATTGAGTACGCCCGGGTCAGTCGGTCAACACCAGCAGCTTCTTCAACGATCGCTTTAAGGTTCTTGTCAGTCATTCCCGGCAGGTCTGGCATTGCCTCTTGGCTTGCGTAAATCGAGGCGGTGAACACTTCCTTAGATGCACCTATCAGCCGCTCGACAAGCTCCTGTGTGAGAGTGTCTTTGCCTTTGGTCATGTCGCCATCTTCACCACGAACGATCAGACGGTTTTTGAACTCTTTGTGGTTGCGGTGACGGATGATCGCGAATTTCTTGCCTTCATCTTCAATGGTCACTTGAACGCGACAGTTCTTCTCGTTCCCCGTTGACAGAACATCGTCGCCCTTTACTCCATGGGCTGTTTCGCCATAGATGCACCACATTAAGCTGTTCATGAGGGTGGACTTGCCAGCGCCATTGCTGGAAGCTGATGAGTCGTCAGTATTGATGCCCTGGATCAGCACCAGCCCGCGGTCGGAGAGTTCAACTTCCGCTTCGGCCAGCGCCATGAAGTTCTCAACCTTCATTGACAAAAATTTCATGTGCTTTTCTCTGTATGTTTTATTTTGGATGCCAGGTTAGTCAGCTTTGGCTGATCTTTCTTGAGACGAAACTCCAGGTGAGTTTTGTACAAAGCGCGATCCAAGACTCCGTCACGATAAAGACGGTTGAGCTTGTAGCGCGCTCGTTCACTGCGGTATGTAAAGCGATGGAGTGTGACCGTCCCTCCATTGTTCAGGATATTTACAGCCCACTGGTATTTGCCGGCGATCATTCTTAAGTACCGGTTTCCGCTTCAAGCAGGATGTCGCTGCAAAGCGCGCCCAATGCCTTCACATCAAAACCGCCGTCAGTATCGTGCATGATATGACAGTAAGCGCTTACTGACTCTCCAAGGCTATCTATCTTTGACGTTGCAGAAGTGCTAGCGGAGCCGGTCATCATTGAGGATTTACGAACGAAGTTGCACACGACGCCTTTGGCGCCCATGGAGTTGAGAGTGTTTTTTATCTTCACGCCTTCTTCATCGGCTTCAATAGTTGCGTAGAAACGAACGTAGTTGCCGCGAACTTCGCTATCATCGACACCCTCTTCGAGATTGACGAATTTTGGCGCTGAGGTTTCATGCTGGGTAAAACTGCCATCAGGCTGTACGACCATGTAACCGGCCAAAGTCCCTACATCGCCCCAATTCTGGTGCGTTAACGCACCGACACTGACGACACCGGGCAGGACTTCTTTGTGGTTATGGTAGTGACCAGACAACACAAGGCGGAAGCCAATGTCCTTCAACTCCTGCGCATCGATGCCCACATCGGGCATGGTCGGAATCGCTTTATTGACTGAGGTATGAATGACAATGTCGTGGTTGTCGCCCTCAAGACGATTTCGCAGCGCCTTCATATCACTCAAAAGCTCGGCGTGAGAGTTACGCCAGCTGATGAAATGAACATTCACATCACCAACCTCAACGCTGAACGGCTGCTGGCCACAAACGATCTGAACCCCGATCGACTGCAGTGAGGCAGCTGCGTTAGCACTGTAGACAGAATCGTTGGTTTCGAGGTCGTGATTGCCAGCCAGCATGACTACTTCAAGGTCAAGCTCATTGATGATCCACTTGTAGGTTTCCGTCACATAGTGCAGTACAGATGGCGTGATGGTGCCGCGTACATGGAACGTGTCACCTGCAACAAACAAATGCTTTGCGCCAGCCTCTTTGATGGCAATGGCTGCTTCCTTTGTCGATTCGAGCAAGATGGCCAGGCGGGAATTAAGGCCTTTGGCGTCAGAAACCGCGAAAGTATTCCAGTTGTGGTAGTGGGGATCAGAGATCACGCCATACGGTATAGTCATGTATTCTTCCAGATTGTTATAAATTCAACGCAATGTTACCAACACTGAATAGGCCATCAATTCAGAGCTAGAGGCTATTGGGTTGGTTCGCAGGCTGGCTATTATGCAATATTTATAAGTAGCTAACCACCTATAATGGAGAGCTGAACATTCTAAAAACCTTAACTCCACCGCCAAGGCACTCTAAGATGAGGTTTTACACAGCATGTAAGGGGTAAGAATGGCTATTGTATTTTCAGTGCCGGAGCAAATTCAGATCGCATTAGCGCTTGGTTATGAGCGAGTTCCTGATGAGGAGGCTTATACATCAGCCTACTATGTTAAAAATGGAATGAAATGGATATTCAATATTGTTGGTTTAAAGAAGACCCTAAATGTTTCTTCAGACGATGAACTTAAACAGCAAGATTACGATGTTGAAACTTACTATGAAGTTAGAAGAAACTATAATAAATACAAAGATATGATTTCAGATAACGATTTGTCCACGCTTTACGAAGATCTGCGGGTAACTGATGATCCCGATGAGTATGTTTACTTGGCAGATGGAATGTGGATGAATGGGAATGGTGATTTGGTTGAGCGCTAAATAGAAACCTTCTGTATGCTTCTCTAAGAGGGCGAACGTAATTGCTGGTACGTTCGCTCACTGAGAGGGGTTAAATCGTCTTCTCGTGCTTTCTGCGAAGCGAGACCATATCTATCACGGGTGCTTTTGCACGAGGATCTTCTAACTCAAGCTCATGATCCGTGTGATATTCAACGTCATGCTCGCGGCTAATGCTCCGCAGATAAATGGCCGTCAGCTGACTGTCAGCCTTTAGAAAATGCCCATAGGATCTGCGGATCACCTCAGAAACCCTATCGACGCATTCACCACCCATGCAAAGATGGTTGAAGCGACTGTGTTTGCGAAGCATATCCTCGTATGGCCCCGAACAAACGCGATCCACCTTTGCGAACCTGATTCGCTCTCCATTTGCTGCGTCTACCAGACATACGATTTTGCCCGGCTCTACACGATTAACCCAGCTTACTCCGCTGCGGAGCGTGTTGAAGTAAGGCTCACTCAATCCGATGATCGGTTTGCGAAACGCGATGAGCGGCACATACCGCAGACAAGAATTTAAGTGGAACTCAGCCCCTGTAGCCTTGAACTTGTGCCGTGCCTCATTGATTGGGCATTTTGATGCAATCCCGCAGAGATCACATAGTTCTTTCTGGGAGTTAAGTTTGCTATCTGGCTCAATAGTGTAGGTGCCATCTTCAAGGCGGCGAACCCAACGTGTACGTTTCAGATCCATTGGTCTACTCTTGCCGGTGGAAATATTTGCGACTGTAGCGCATATATTTGACGTTAGGCTGTAACTGCCTGTTTTGCTTATCCCCATTTTCCACAGTATCGATCCAATAAAATGATCCTAAAGTGATCCCAATGGAGATCCAAAAGAGATCCCTGATCGCCGCAAACCCACGCCACCACAGGGCTGAGACAGGATCGATATTGACTGTAGTATGCAGAATCATGACTGCGAGATGTAAACCTACCAACTGCGATACGCAAATCCATTAACTGCGGTATGTATTTACCTTGACTGAGATATGCAGTTACACTTACGGCATGTGAACAACTGCTGGTGCATAAAATGGTCAAGAAATCCAAAACCTTACCGATGAATTTGGAAGAAACAAACAAATCGACAGGTGAGATCGTTTCACTGGATATTAACAGCTCCAGCACTGTTCAGCCGGTGCCGCTTATGCGTCTAGGCCTATTTGTTCCTACTCTAAAATCAACGAGTAAGAGCAAAACCAACCGTAAAAATATCACAGATGCGACCGAAGAACTTGTCCAGTTGTCCATCGCAAAGAGCGAAGGCTACAACGACGTGAAAATTACAGGGTCACGTTTGGATATGGACACTGATTTTAAGGTATGGCTGGGGATCGTTCGTTCAATGGCAGAGCATGGGGTGCAGGGAAGTGCGCTTAAACTCACATTTGTCGAGTTCGTGAAGATGTGTGGGTTCGATAGCCGGCGTTCTAACCAGAAGATGCGAGATCGCATCAGCAACTCCCTGTTTAAACTGGCATCCGTCACGCTCAAGTTCCAGAACGATACGAAAGGGTGGGTGACACACCTCGTAAAATCGGCCTCATACGATGTCGTTGAAAACGTTGTCGAGATTGAAGCTGAGCCTAAGCTCTTCGAACTTTATGACATGGACAGGCGTGTACTGCTTCGACTTAAAGCCATAGATGCGCTGCCACGTAAAGAATCAGCCCAGGCTCTCTACACCTTCATTGAAAGCCTACCCCAGAATCACGCTCCCATTTCCATGAAGCGCCTTCGTGACCGGCTTAATCTGACTTCAAGCGTTTACACGCAAAATCACACTGTCCGAAAAGCGATGGAGCAGCTGAAGGAAATTGGGTACCTCGAATACACCGAAACTAAACGAGGTAATTCCACCTTCTTTGTCGTCCACTACCGCAATCCAAAGCTGATCCAGACTTCTAAGCTGCCTAAACAAAAGGTTGAAGAGCAGCCGCCGTCAGAAGAGAACTATGATGAAGTCATTAAGGCTTTGAAAACTGCAGGTATTGATCCCATCAAACTGGCAGAAGCTCTTGCCAAGTCAAAACCTGAAAAGTGACTGAGGTATGCAGTTTATTGACTGCGATATGCGGTTTATTTGCTGCGGTATGTGATATTGACTGCGGTATGCAATATTCACTGGGATATGCGTCACACACTCTATCTTGACTGCGATACGTAATCCGCATACCGCAGTCAATGAAAACCATCCTGAAATAACCAGAATATGCGATTTCTTGACTGCGGTATGTAGAGTTACGTACTTCGGCAAATGCCATTGACTGCGGCATGTAAAAGCTTCATACCTCAGTCAATTCTCGAAAACCAATTAGATGATTTTCTTGAGAAGCCCGAAGAGTGTCGGCGCGGTGATTGTCATTTCGTTTTTCAGCTTATCGAAGTGCTGCCACTGCTTGCGCTTGAAGGTGATGGTGCAGTCCCAGCGATCCAGAAGCTCTTCGTTGCCTTCACGCTTAAAGCCCTTAGCGCGCCAGTATCCACTCTCTTTTTGGATCTCACTTTTCTGGATGGTGTAAATCATTACTAACCTCGGAACACTCGTCAAATATGATACTGGTGTCCTGAGAAGACACGCTGTACACGGCATCCTTTTTAATGAAGGTCTGGCCATCCGAGCCAACACCAAATTTCATCTTCTTCCGCGATTTCAGCGGGGGAGACTTGTAAACTTTAGAGTCGAGTAGCGCGTAAAACTCCATACCGCTGTCAACGACCAGCGCACCGGTGATCCGCTCTGAAACTCCAGTGATTTGCTGGCCTTGTGAATGAATGATTGCAGCGTGACACTGCAACGTTTTCAGATCGTTAGCCTCAGCTAAAGCGGGAATCATCATTAATGCGATTAACGGCATAAGCTTCATTTCAACACCGGCGACAGAAACATGAATAATGCGGTGCTGAGCATGAAGGTGTAATAAATACGCCCGGGCATTGGATCAAAGGCTTTCTTCAACTGACGGCATAAAACTACTAGAAGGAGAGAGGTTAATTGCAAAGCTACTGTCATGCGAACTCCATAAGATAGGTAGATAGTAACCTATTTTTTAAATGTAAGGAAAGCGTTAGCTGTAGGTTTCTAACGATAAGATCCTCACCAGTATTTCTGCATCCTCATTGGAAAGCGGTTGCGTGTCTTCCTGATACCAGCATTGGCTACCGCGCCAGCGCACGTTGCTTTCGTCAACGGTTATCTGGTCATCGTCATAACCGGTGCATCTGTTAATTGCCCTCTCTATGGCTCCGTCCATCAGTTCTTCATTCTCTGCTTCAACAATGAACAGGGGGAAGACTGAGAAATCACAACTTGAGTGGATTCTGACAAGTGTTTTCATGTGTTTATACCCTTATTATAGGTTGTTGGTTACTTAATTATATTTAACTCAAATAGGTGGTTAATTGTTATCTACAGGCCACATCTTCGCAGCCACACGGGGGAAGCAATCATCGATGTGAAGAAGAAACCAGACGATTGCCTCTTTGCTCTCTATGGAATTTTCAAAGATATCGATCTTTCTAAATTGCGAATGGAACATCTCAAGGCAAGTGCCTGGCCAAATTGGTAAGTTTTCACCCGCCTCCTTGAACAGCTTCAGCAGTAATGCCTGCTCTGGCTGTGGTGTAGGCCCAATCTCTTCGGCATACACGCGGATCAGCTTTTGCCAGGGTAGCTCATTCTCAGCGACCTCGGGCGCACCCATTTCCCCAATCGCATTACGCATGGATTCAGCCCACAATGGCTGCGGGAAGCCATCCGCTCTTAACTGGTCTACTTCATCAAGCGCAGCGTTAGAAGCTATGTAAAGCGCTGCCAGAGCGCTCCCCTTTGGTTTGCTGGTCATGGCTTTTCCTTTTTAAGTTTTGAAGACAATTCGCGGAGGAGGCGAATGTCGTTTTCTTCACCAAAGTCAGATCCTTCTAGGTGATTGATGGCGAGTTCTACGCCTTCTGCAATCCATCTCTGGCGCTCAGCTGCCGTATCATCTTTCTGCTGTTTTGCCATCAGTTAATCCTTCTTGGTTTTGAAGATGCCGTGGTGGGAATGGTCAATGAAGATCAGAGCATCCTCGCCAAAGTCGTCAGTGGTATGCAGCGCCTGGCCATCAGAATCTGACACGCCGCTATACTCCTTACCCGGAGTGAACCAATCGACGCCAGGCCACACGCTTTCGCATACCACAGTCAAGATTGCCCCCCTATACCTCGAAGAACGCGCATCACTTCGTACATAGCTGGTAAGGCTTTTGCCGAATCCGTGTTGTCATCATCATTGTCAAAGATGATAGGTGTGCCCATATCCACGTTGCACTCCAGCCAGTCGATCATAATTTCGATGATTTTTACCGGTGTGAGCGGCGTTGCTGACTTGCTCGCCTCTTCTTTCAAGTGTGGGAACAGGCCATTTAAAAACTTCTCCTGAGCGACGGTGTGCATCTCTCCGTTCAGCTGCATTTTCCCGAACCAGTTCTTGCCTGAAACCAGCGTGTAGAAATTCGGCTCACCATCAGCCACCCATTTAATACCTTCGATGTTACTCATTAGTTTTGTCCTCCAGTTCGGCCAGGCGGCTAATCTCTTTGATCCCCAGACGCAGTGCCACGCCAACGGCTGACGCTTCTAATTCGGCTTTTCCGGCAGACACAATGCTGTCCATCGACTCTTGGATTAATTGGGTTGAGAACGATAGGTTTTTAGGCAGGTTGCCCAGATGGGCAGACATTGAACGGTACAATTCTTCCAGCTCGCGCTTACCGGCTTTCCCCTTGGTCATTAAAGTTCTGAGGGATTGCAGATCTTCAGCAAGGTTTACCAACTGACGCTGGGCTGCTTCTTCAATGTTCCGGTCAAATCGCTGACGCGTGGACTCCATCCGTTTAATGGGAGGGATGCGAACGCTATCGCCGTTTTTAGTGCGATTGAGCGTACATGGAACCCCTTCGCCGAGGCCAAAGCTGCAAACCAGAGTCGCCCATTGAGCTGAGCTAAGGCTGATGGATGCAATAGGGCGTCGTGTAGCCCGCGCCGGGTTTTGCACTCCGTCTCTTTCTACCATCTGGCCTTCGTAAATCTCCAGTTCAATGATTTCCGCATGGCGAAGGTCAGACGCGAACAAGGTAGTGCCGGTTGAGTGGATGCGGTTTACTGAAACCATCCCAAAAGCTGGGTGGTTTGAAACGTTATCGCCCCGAACCTGGGTGATTTCGGGTTCAATGGGTTTTAATGCAAAAGACACTTAATCTCTCCTTTCAATAAACGCGAGGGGGATATGTGTGACACTGTAACCATCCTCTTGAATGTGACGTTCGAATACTCGCTCCACAACGCGCTTGTCTGAGTTGTACATGTAGTTCCCGTAACGCTCATTAGTTACAACGTTCTCTCCCTTGGTTAGCCAATAGCAGTCAACTATCGCGATCCGAAAAGAGCGGGGCGTTGTAACGTCAATAAGGGGTATATGTTTAAATTTCATACTCACTCAGCAAACAAGTTGTTTTCTTATTGGTCATAATGGCATAAAGAAAAAGGCGTCCAACTGGACGCCTTTTGTTTGTTACGGCTTGAACTGTACGAATGGTGGGGCGCTGTTGCCGCCTCCAGCGACATAAACCGGCGTTTTGCCATCCCAGCGATTAATCGCCTCCAGTTGCAGCACTTCAGGATTGCTACGAAGCGCCTGGCCGCGCAGGGTGATAGCGTTAGCCTCAGCTTCAGCACGAATGCGATTGGATTCGGCTTCACCTCGCGCCAGCTCAATAGCTTTTTGGGCTTCAGCTTTGGATTGAGCGACTTCGTTCTCTACCCGCGCTGCTTTCTGGTTGGCTTCGATCTTGGCGTTAATGGAGTCCTTAACCTGCTTTGGATAATCCAGGTCAGTCGTCCAGCTCAGCTTCACGATGTGAATGCCAATTGGCTCCAGCCCCGCGCGCAGGTCTTTGGTCACTGCATCAAGCAGTTTAGTTTTGCCACCGGCCGCCAGTTGAGTGATGTTCATGTCGGTGGAGTGCTTGATAAGTGCATCTGAGATGTTCTGGCGTAGATTGCTGGTGGTAATGTCATCAACCCCTTTGCGGTACGTTTGGAAGACTTTGGCCACCTTGCCAGGTTCAACAGCGTACTCAACTCCAACATGTGCGGAGATAGTCATGCTGTCTGAAGTCTGGAAGACGAACGGGTCGTGATACGTGTGCAGCTGGTTGAACGTGGGGAACTTGTATAGTTCTTCGTTCATGGTCAGCCAATAGCGTCCAACGCCTACAACCTGCTGCTGGACGCCCTTTTCAGTGCCATACAGATCGACTTTCACACCTACGTATCCCGCAGGGACGGTTTCACGATCACACGCGGTCAGCGTGAATGCGGATGCTGCCAGTAGCAGAGCGACAATTACCTTTTTCATTTCTTTTTGCGTTTCCATACTTTTTTAGAGATGGTCACCAGAGCGACCGGATAAGAAAGAGCGAGAACAGCGGCCAACGCCATTGCGAAATCATCACTCAGTGAGAACAGGGCAGGCACAATGAAACGATACACAGCTAAGGCTGATGCAATCACTCCGATGGCGAAGGTGTAGAACTTAATCATGTGTTTTTCCGTTGTTTTATAGTGCTTACATAAAATAGGTAGTTACCTACCTAATTGCAACCAAAAAAGAAGGGGCGCGTTAGCACCCCTCGTTTAATCGACTATTTGTTAACCTTATTACTCTGCTTCAGCGGTCTCTTTTTCGGCTTCCACTTTGGTTCGTTTGTCACTGTCGATCTTGGCCAGCGCCGCAACAATTTCCTCCATCGGCTTCTGACGGTACATGTCAACGATCTGAGACTTGGTGTATTTCTTATCGCCAATCTCTACACGGCCAGAAGAGTTCTTGGGCAACAAGCCTTCTTCAAGCATATGCTCAACCAGCGATTCAACCACATCAAGACCGCGGCCGGTGTCGTAGTAGAAATTCCAGCTGCACTTCTCAAACGGCGGCGCCACTTTATTTTTGACGACTTCAGCGCCAACACACTGGCCGATCTTCTCTTTGCCATCCTTCAACTGGCTTGCACCCAAACGGATGCGCACAGATGCGTAAAACTTAGGCGAATCACCGCCTGGTGAAGTGGTTGGGTCGCCAAACATTACGCCAATTTTGGTGCGCACCTGGTTAAGAACGATCAGAAGACAGTTGTACTGGCGACACCATTGGGCGAGGGTTGGGAAATTCGCGGATGTAGCGCGCGCCAGAGCCGTGTTGTCGTTCATGTTTAGCTCGTCTTTATCCTTGGCAGTGCCTTCAGCCATCTTGGTGAATTTCTCTGCTTTGGAACGCGGCACCATTGACGCCAGTGAGTCGGTAACGATGACGATCGGCGCATCTTTGGGGATCAGCTCGTTGCTGCGGATGGTGTTAAGCAGTATGCCGATATTCTCCACTGAGTCCTCGAAGGTGTTTGGCTGCTTGTAAACCCAATAGCCTTCATCTTCGTCAGCATCTAATCCCATGCCCACTGCCAGGCCAACGTCAAAGCTGTTTTCGTGGTCAAAGAAAGCTGCAACGCCACCCATACGCTGAGCCGCGATCATCGCTCGGGTGGCAAGAAACGTTTTACCTGCGGATGGTGGACCGAAGATCTCAACAATACGGCCAGCTGGCATACCGCCATCGTAACGGCCTGAAATTGCACGGTTAAGTGGGGCATATCCTGTATCGAGCCACTGTTCGACCTTCTGGATGGTGTCGTTTTTGCCCATCGCTTTATTCAGCGCCTGAGCCAGTTTAGATTTAGCCATGTGTTTTATCCTTGTTCTTTTATACGATCTGCGGCTTTCGCCTCGTTCCACTCAATCGAGTCGCAATTGAGATTCTTTTTGACGCGGGACAGCATCTTGATGACCTGATCTGATACCTGCCCCAGCTCACGTTTGGTAACGCTCATACCGGCGCGTGACAGAATTATTGGTAGACAAGTCACTGCGCTTTCCCCATGAAGGAAAACGACCTCTTTGGCCAACGCGGTGTAGGTTGATGGGTGCCCGGTAAACAAAGAGCGAATCATGCGCAGTACCTTTCGAATGGCAGCTTGAACACGTCCATATCTTCGAGGAACGACCGGAAGTTAAGCTCAAGGCACATCTGCTCAAATGCTTTCTGGTCGCGCTCAGCTTTAACTGGCTCGATTACAGTCGGTGGGAATTGAGTTTTGATGAGGTTCATCAGTGACATGTTGCGCTTGAAAGCCTCGAGCATCCTGCATTTGGTTTTCTCGTTGAAGGCGTTCTTGGCCAGGTTGTTGAATGCTGTTTTATGGCGACCTTTGTCGATGACAATGCTGCCGTCCATAATGCCGCGCACCATCGTTACAACGCTGCCGTATTCCGCAATAATCTCTTTAGCGCCGCCGTCACCAATACCGCCCACAGCAGCAATATTGTCGGACTTGTCGCCCTGAAGAGCTTTGCCTTCGAGGAAGCCGCGGGGAGTCGCGTAGCCAGTAAGCTCTGAAAACTGTTCGAAGTTGATTTGCTTATGCTGAGCATCGGCTCTCACGGTCACCCATGTCACCTTTTCACTGACCAGCTGAAGCCAGTCCTGATCGCCAGTAAGCAGATAGATGTGCTCAACTGCAGGTGAATCAACGAGTCTCTCAACGAACATGCCGGCCAGATCATCAGCTTCGCCATCTTTGGCGGTAAACTGGTTTACGCCCAGCACTTTCATCATGTTGACGATGTAAGGCTTTTGTTTGGAAAAGCCTTCTTTCATCTTCAGCATTTCTGGGTTGTCGTCTCGGTTGGCTTTGTACTCTGGGTAAAACGAACGGCGGCGATCGCTGAACCCGTCCCAAAAGACAATTGGCCGCGCGCGAAGGATAGAGGCGTAACGACGAACGTTTTTGACGAAGCCGAAAATCGCTTGCACCTCCATCTCACCGTTGTGAAGTTTCTCTTTCTGCTGCTGGTGGTAGTAGCCGAGGCTGTTACCATCGACGAATAAGTAGTTCAAGGTATGCTCCTTCCAAAAAGTAAGGCGTCCGAAGACGCCTTCTTTCCGTCTATTCGACGATTACAGACCTTCCAGCTCAGCCAGAAGTGAATCCAGTGCCGGGTCTGCTGCTGCAGGTGCTTCTGCCGCTGGCGTTGTCGCCACTGGCTCAGCAACTTTTTCAGCTTCTGGCACGAACTCAGCTTCAACCGCACGAGCGACTTCTTCATCAACGATGGACGATGGCGCCGGGGTCTCTTCACGCGCAACAGCTGCTGCACCGTGAGTAGTCGCTGGGGATTCGTCGTGGCCGGTGATGGAGCCGAAACCTGGCAGTGCTGCTGCTGAGGTGGTTGTTGATTTAACAGCGGCAATCGCAGAAGGCGCAGCGATTCCAATCTGACGGCTCATGTGACGCGTGGTAGCCAGCAATTTGGTTTCGTCAGCCTGGTTTGCGAAAGCAATCAGGTCATGCTGCTTGTTCCAGAACTTGTCTTCGATGTTGCCTTTGAAGACTTTGCGCTTGGGAGAGACGCTGTATTTGGTGTCGCGACCAGAACCGGTACGGGTAATGCAGAACGCATAGCCTTCAGTTTTGCTCAGCGGGTTACCAATTTCATCGGAAAGGTCTTCGCCGATAACTTTCAGAATGTCATCGAACACGGTCGCTGGCAGCTCAATCAGCTGGGTTTCTTTCGCATCAGCGAAATCTTCACGAGCAGAAAGTACGCCGTTAACCAGATAGCGTGGAGTGGCGCGCATTGCCTGAATGCGGTCTTCCATTGCTTTGTTGCCTTTGTGACGAGCTTTGCCTTCCATCACCATTTCGCACAGCTGGCAAGCACGACCATGGGTGTGCTGATCACACACGTAGGCGGTGGTTGCTTCTTTACCTTCGTCATTCTGGTACTTAACGAAGTGCATACCCCATGTTTGATAGAAGACGCCGTCAGGATCATCTTTGTTTGGGAACAGACGGAGGTAGTTATCGCCATCCTTCAGGCGAGCCATATCTACGTTGTTACCACGCTTAGCCGCGATGTCGCCGCGAGCTTTGCTCAGAAGGTTCATTAATGCTGATGACATGTGTTTCTCCATTATTGTTTTTGGCCGATGGTGCATTGCACTTTGGGCAGTCGTGACTCGCTAACGAGCAAACGCATAATAGCTAGTTAGTTAGCTATAATCCAGATATAAAAACAGGGTATCAAGAAGGGCGATTAAAACGCTCGGCACCCATGCGTTCAATTTCAATAATGGCGAGCTTAGATGCCTGCACGATCATGTCTTTTCGGTGGTTAAATGCTGCAACGGCATGTTTGTACATGTCAGCCAGGTATCGAGCATCATCCAACTTTTGCCGATGGGATAGGTAGCTAACGCTGGTCTTTACCTTGGCATCGAGGATTGACTCATTGAACTTGATGCCGTTCATACTCAAGTCCTTACGGTGAGTATCATAAAGTTTGGCTTCAACCGCATCGAGACCGCGCTTGGCGTCAGCCACTTGTCTTTCAGCTTGCGCCAGCCTTGCACCGTACTGCATAAGCAGCACTGGTTGCCGCTGCCAGACCTCCTCAAGATCGTCGCGATTAAACTCAAGGTCGATGATGATTTGGTCAAGAATATTGTTCATGTGCATTATTGCCATTTGGTTACTTTTGTTTGTGCGAATTTATCATAGTGTACTTAAAGTTGGCAGATGAAAATTGAAGGTGTAATCTTGGATTTCTATTACCGGGAGGGTATATGTCCTTAAATCAAATCAACAATTTAGTGGTAAAGGCGGCAACTCAGAACCTTGGGAATCCTTTAAAGGCTATTTACCTTGTTGGCAGCCAGGCTCAGACAGGGTCTGGTCGAGATTACGATTATGTGTTTGTCATCGAAGACACCGTGTATGAACTAAATTGTCGTTATGCTAGTGAAAATTGGCAAAATACTCACAGGGCGCTTGAGACACTTCTTAAGCATTGGTTGCAGTACGAGGGGATCACTCAGCCTGTAAAATTTGATTTTATTTCGATGTCTGAAAGTCGCCTCGCAAACAGTCTTGATCTCGCTAAAGCGGAACTCCCCTCTAGTGGGCTTCTGGGGAATATTTTTAATAAAACAACGGGCTTTAATTTCTTTGAGCAACATGGATTTGTTGGGGTAATTGCCCATCATGGCATCAAAATTTATCCTTAATAATAGCGCAGTATTGAAGGTCGTTAACCCATTCCTGATTCCTTTCGAGGAGTGGGAACGCCGCCGCCCGACGCATGAAGAACTTTTATCGTTCTACAAGCAACATCAACATTTCGCAATGGGAGACGTAAAAACACGCCGTTTGGCTGTAATTGACGATCCTTACGCTGCTGCTGTTTACCAGGTTCAGCACGGCGCCACTGATATCGAGTCACATATTGACGATTTTCTTGAAACAGACAAAAATTTTGCTGAGTGGAGGCGATCAATGCCTACAGCAATTCCAAAAATTTTGTCGAACTATCAATTACGTCATCAGAGCGGTAATGATTACCCAGAGGTTAGCTCAATAATCAATGATGTCGGTGTATGTCTCCCAGAGGGGCAATATGTTTATCATGGTGGATTACTTAGCCGATGTGGCGCGAACTTTTTCACCACGAGACCTCTTTCCACCTCGCTTTGCCCGCAAATAGGTGTTCGATTGGCTGAAAAACAATTCAATGCTTTAAATGCCGGATGTCTCCAATTAACCTTGCTTAAGGTTAAAGATCCAAAGACAAAAGCCTATATTTTTAAAAATAAAAATACTAACCAAGGTCATGAAAAAGAAATTGTTTTTGCTGCTGGCGCACAAATATATTTACGCGGCAGCCATTTAGTGACCATGAAATATAGAGTTTGCACTCCAAGTGGTGGCACAAAGAATATTCCGGGCTACGTTATTGTTGGTGAAATTTCATAGGAGCCGCACTTTATGCTCGGCTCCTGATTTCTACGCTGCTTTCGAAGCCATCCTCTCAGCTCTATGGCGGCGGTACTCGCTAACGTCGCCAAATTTTTCTGCCTCAGTAAACTCATTGGCTACTTTTGTCACGAGGCTGTCGCGATACGCCTTTAGCTCATCCAGCTTTTCCAGTGCCTTACCCGAACTACTGATGCCGTCAACGAATCGACGCATGAGAGGATCGTATACGACCTTGAGCATTGCTTTTGCCGCCTTGCGGAGACGATTAGGTGCGCGTTCACCGTCGTAACTGGCGCTGGCCACGGCCAGTTCAAGTGTCATTGTGCGATCGATAAACTCCCAGAAGTTAGAGCGGGTGATTGCTTCACGAGCTTTATCGATCATTTCTGGTGCCAATTCGGTAGTCATTTCTTTCTGTTCCAATTTTTAATCATCTCTTTCCAGACGCCAATGGCCAGGGGCAGGGTGAGGTGGTAGATCTCAGCTCTGTATGGGCAATGGCGCGCTGCTTGCTCTGTATGGCGTAAAAGAACGGGGTATGTCGTGCCGTCTTCTTCTCACCAAAATTGTTCGGCGTTTTCTTCAGTCATACGAATGACTTCAGGTGCTGTTTTGCAGTTTGGGCAGCGCAAGTCTGCCCGGTACAAAATGTGAGGCTTGCTCATGAATTTACTGCTTCGGCAACGTCAGCGAGAATCATCTCCAGCTTTTCGCCTTCTTCTGGGCGGAAGTGAAGAATGTTAGGATTGAAGCCATAGAACACCGTGACATCTAGCTCCGGCAGATACTCCTTGCGGCCGACAAGGTCTGATGGCTTCGATTTGTTGTTAAATAAGCTGGTGGACTTCGCACCGCACGTAAGGATGTACGTGGGTCGCACCAGAGCAACCTCGGCTTTGATGAACTCGTTAAACTGGCCTAACTCGTCTTTGGTGTAGTCCTTTTCCTTGTCCTTCACCTTCTTGCAGACGCCGGTCACGTACAGATCGCCCATCTTCAGATCATCGGCTACCAGCAACTTCGCCTTGAAGTCGTCATAACCGCTTTCCATGAAGTAACCGGTTTTGCCATCGTTACCGTTAGCGTTATCGAGGATGATCATCAGCCGCGGCTTGATGCCGATGCTCGGACGAATAAGCTCATCACCCAGCCCCATTTCAGCGGCCATATTCGTCATCAATACGTTCACTTCAGCCTGCCGCTTCGGGTTCATCTCAAACTGGCGTGTCGCTTTAACCGCATCGATCACCAGATTCCCCATCAGCTCTGCCTGGTCGCGGCGACGTTCTTCGGAAGTTGCAGGTACGCTGCCCGGTATGATGCTGGCAAATGCACCGACACGATCGAGAGAATCACGAACACGGCTGTTGCAGGCGCGCTTCTCAACCGCTTCTTCAAACTGCATGATGTCGGTGAAATGACCTCCCACTTTCGCCCGGGCGCGCATGATCGCCTGACATCCATTCTCTGAGCACCCTTTAACTGCTGAGAAGGGCGCATACAGGACTTGCGTACCATCTTCCATCTGACGGATCTCAATGCGGTTGGTCGAGATGTTTACATCTGGTGGCAAGATGTGAATGCCAAAGCTCAGCGCGTCTTTGACCAGCCCCTGATGCTTGTCATCACCCAAAATAGTCAGCGCTGCTGCGAAGAATTGGGCAGGGTAGTGCGTTTTCATGAACATCGACTGATAGCTAATCAGCGAGTAAGCCACTGAGTGAGATTTGTTGAATTGGTACGCCCCGTTTTTCTCAAACGCTTCCCAGATCTCTTTTGCTTTACTGTCGCTTAGTCCGGGCTTCGTGGAAATCGTCTCTAAAACTTTCATTGGTGCCTCTTAATCACAATCCATGTATTAATTTTCGCAGCTCAGATACGGCATCCAAGCTGCGTTAAGCGGTTAGATGCCCAGAACGTCGGCGCCATCGTGCATTGCTTCTTCGATGGTTCGCAGCTTGCCATCGGCACATTTGAAGTGCTCCGCGCGGTGGAACTGGCGAGTGGTTCCGTCTTCCAGCTTCACCTCAATCCAGCCAGCCTGGGCTTGCTCGATAAACTGGTTACCGACCTTCTTCATCTTCTCCATGTCTTTTTTACCGATCGCTTTACGGACGCCATCAGCTTCCGCGAGTGTGAAGCCGGCCAGCAGCTGCGTGGCCTTCATGGTTTGTTCCTGATAGAGAATTACCCCATTGGTCTCAGAGGTCAGCTCATCGAGCACCTGGTGGATGGAATCAGCCTCTTTGAAGCCTTTGGCCACCGAAACGTAGCTGTCCAACATTCCAGATTCGATCGGGCCAGGTCGGAATAATGCTGTCGTGGCGACAACTGTTTCGAAGCTCATCGGATCAATGCCGCCGCCCAGATCCTTTAGCAGCTTACGCATCGAACCTGATTCAAGCTGGAACACGCCCTGGGTGTGACCACCGGCAAAGCCATCAAGAACCTTCTTGTCAGTTAGTGGAATTGCATCGAGATCAATCACGCTGCCCGTGGCTTCTTTCACGTATTGCTGCGCATAAGCCAGCAGATCGAGCGTAGCGAGGCCGAGCACGTCCAACTTAATCAATCCCATGGATTCGCAGTAACGCTTGTCAAAAGCGATTACACGCGCATCCCCGCGTCGCTCTACCGGTGTGCGCTCCGTTAGTTTCACACCGGCTACGATCATGCCAGCTGCGTGCCGGCCGAATCCGCGCATGAGACTTTGCAGTTTGGTGGCCGCGTTAAAAGCGTCAGGGTATTTAGCTGCGTATTTGTCCAGGCTGGAAAGCTCTTCGCGCATCTCTTCGAGTGACAGAGAATCGTCATCAACAAAGCGCAGGTCTTTAGATACCGCCATATCAGCGGAGTCCACACCAAAGATACGTGCGGTATCACGCAGTGCTGAAGCTGCACCGAGGTATGTGAAGTTGGGAATGCCTGCGACGTATTCTTCCCCGTAACGCTCGCCCAGATACTCAATAACTTCATGGCGACGTGCCTGGCTAAAGTCCAGATCAGCATCGGGCAAGTCGAGACGTTCAGGGTTGATGAAACGTTCGAACAGCAATCCGTGGCGAATAGGGTCTACGTTTGTGATCCCCACGCACCAGGCGACAAGAGAGCCGGCGGATGAACCACGGCCAGGCCCAACAGGAATACCGGCGCCGCGAGCGTAATTCATCAGGTCGTGAACCATGAGGAAGTAGCCGCAGAAGCCAAGGCGGGTTAAAACATCAAGTTCGTACTTCAGGCGCTCAACATAATCACGGTGCATTGTGGCTGGTGGTGCATAGCCGAACTCTTTGGTGCTAAGACGCTTTCTCAGCCCCTCTACAGCGAGTTTTCGCAATGTGGCTGGCTCATCATCTGCCATGGTTGGTAAAGCGGGTTCCAGCGGGTGCCAGCGCCATGTACACGCATCAATGATCGCGTCCTGAGTTGTTGAAACCATTGCTGGCGTGACGTTAACACCCATCCGTACCGCGAACTCTTTCAACAGCTGGAGTAAGTGGCGGCGATCGTTAACACCATTGTCACGCTGATAGGGGATTCGCATACGGTGCAGCTGGTCGATTTTAATGTTGTTCAGCACCATATGCGCGATGTCTTTAATGTCAGCGTCAGTGGGCGCCTCATAGTAAGCAGGGTAGAACGCCACCGGCTCGATCTTAAGAGCACTGGCCACCTTAAGCGCTTTGCTATTCAACTGGTCATAGAGTGGGGTAGCAATCGGATAAACGGCGCAGTAAAAGTTCTCACGGCCGCCAGCGTGAACCAGCTGAGCGATGATCTTCGCAAAGTCCGGGCGCTGGAATACGCTTCCCATGTCCGAGGTCAGCAGGATGATGTTGCCTTTAGCGAACGTAGCCAGCAGTTGCGCCAGCTCAAGGCGTGTGTTTGCCATTGTCATCAGTTCGCACAAATCGACATAGCCTTGCTCATTCTTGATAAGCGCCGTAAAGCTGTAGCTGCGCCCACGCGTTAATGATTCCATACATCTCTTAGACTCCTTAGCAAGTCGAGCGCGGTGCTCGTATGTGGGATCGTCAACCAGGTTCAGCTTCACACCACAAATGACCGCAACATCGTCACCAGCCGCCATCTGCAGGGGGATTACGGATGCCAGATTCATGCTGTCAGCGGAGATCACCGACGAGTAACCCATTTCACGGGCTTTCTCTACCGCACGTTCTGCCTTCAAAGACGACTCACCGAGGGAGAAGTCAGTTCGTACCATTAATGCTTTCATGTGCTTTTGCCTTACTTGTCTTTTTTATTTTGTCGTTTGGGAAGCCTGCAAACTTCCCGTAAATATTGATAGCGGTCTCTTGAGCCTTAACGAAGCAATCCCGCTTGCTTGAACATGCCATGCAAACGGGATTAGTTTCAGAGGCTGCTATCAGCGAACCAAAGCAGCCTTTACTCATACGAAAATGCGATCCGCAATCTCGCGCGCAGCCTGGGCAGACGCTGACGGGAGTTTGTTGATGAATGCGCGTTGTAGACCAGCTGGAATGTCACCGCGGCGAATCCCAACCTGAAGAGACAGCAGCAGCTCGCGCGGCCCAATTGGTTGTGAAATCACGCTGGTTTCATAGCCTTCACGAATGAGCGTTGCGAAGCGCACCAGCTTCTGAGCGAAATCATCTGTAGCGCCTGCCTTGACCAGCATGTTGGTTTCGGCGCGCTGGCTCATGTAATGAACTTTCGAGACAATTCCAAAACGGGAGAAATTGGCGGCGTTCTGCAGGTTTGTACCTTGATACAGTCCTGTCTCATCTCCAGATCCGTTTGTGTTGCCGGTGGCGATGAAAGCAAAACGTTTGTGCGGTGCAACGCGGCGCCACTCTGGGGTAGCTTCTTTGATGACAAGCCCTTCACCCTCCAGCACTGGCTGGTAGATGCCCAAAATTTGAGGGAATGCGAAGTCGTATTCATCTGCCAGATATACCCAGCCGTGACGCATTGCCAGTGCCAACAAGCCAGGCTCAAAATAAGTCGAACCGTCTCGTGCCAGAATCTGCCCGGAAATATGCGCTTCTTCCGTCGAAGCGGTGTGCTGCGAGCGGATGACCGGCCGATTCATCAGAGCGCAAAGTTGAGTTGGGAGAGAGGTTTTGCCAGTGCCAGCATGACCCCACAGATAGCCTGGAATCCCCAGCTCCATCATCATCAGAACATCTTTGATAAGCTCGAAGTCACCGTATACGTAGTTGTCTTTGGCCACCGGAACGAACTCTGGGAATGGAGTGTTTACGTTTACTGATACCTTGAGGGGCTGGTTCAGCGCGGTAGATAGGTTTTTAAGATCTACGCCAAGCAGCTCGTGCGCCGCCACCATCTCGATTTTGTATTCCTCAGTGCCGATGTACCCAACCTTAACGGTCGGCGCTTTGCTCTCAGCTGCTTGAATTTCCTGCTTACGAGCCTGAATTGTCTTAATGGCCAAAGGTGAAATCGTTGGCGCATCGGGGAACTGAGTGGTGTACGCCGAAATGATGTCTTCTACGGCACTGCTCTTATGTTCTTCAGGAATGCCGGTGCATTTGCCCTGCAGATGCGATTTAAGGTGGTGGAACTCGCAAGAACACCAATGGCAGGTGATGGTTTCCTTCGCTGGGGTGTCTTGGACTTGGACGGCGCTCATGTGCTTTTCCTATCTCGTTTTTGTTTATCTGGTGCTTATAGTAATAATTTTAAGATAAAAAGATAAGTAGCTGCCTACTTATCTTTATAGGCATGATTTAGCCAAGTATCAATTGTGACAATTTCCTCACAACAGTGGCGCCCAGGTCCTCCACTTTTTTAACCTCAACGTGGTTCTTGTAGAACCGGCTGGGAGCATCCGTAAGAATGCCGATACCCATTAGTTCAATAAGACCACTGCCTTCAATAGACTCCGCCACTGCTTTCAGATGGTCGCTGAAGTCATGGCCGATCCCAGCTGGTGCACCGTCACTCATGACAAGCATGATTTTCTTATCCTCAGTGCGGCCTGCAAAGTGCTGAGCCAAAGCCATAATTGATTCGCCATCAACGTTGTCTTCAAGGGGGAATCTCTCTGACAAGCAGCCTAAGCGTTTGCGCGTAGTGGGTGTGTTTGCTCGTTCGTGCCAACCCTTAATAGTGGGAAGCATTAATGATTCATAGCGGTTGTAGCCGCGACCCATCTTCCTCGCTGCATCAACATCACAACCTGCAGTTGTAAATCCGGTAATGATGTTCGGGACATTGATGCGATCAAGCGCGTCAGAAATTGTGTAGGCGCAAGCCAGAGCGAGCCAAACTTTCGAGCCTTGCATCGATCCTGATAAGTCGAGAACCTGCTGAACACAAGCATTTACAGCCTTATGGTCTTCTTTGCGACGGAATACTCGGTCATCGTTCATAGACAACCGGTATAAATTGGCGCTATGCACCTTTCCGCGTCGTTGACCGGGTATGAACTGGACTTTATTACGACTGGCAATGGCTCGTTCAAGGTCTTTGGCCAGTGTTGACGCAGACCCATCAGCGAGGCGATGCTCGACATTCGAGGCAAACAATTTGGTACCTTCATCATCGATACGCCAATTCTTCAAGCCACGATTAAGATGGATGCGGCCAAAGGCTTTATGGGTTTTGCGAAGGTGGTTCTCGGCATCATCGATCGGGCCAATATAGTCGTAGGAGCGTTGATAAGGGCGATATGAACCTTTTGGCACCCCTTTCAGCTCGTTTGCCATTACCTCGTTGAGCGCTTCCTCCATACCCTGCTCTGGAGCCACCTCAGTGCCTTCCAGCGCCTTAAACGCAGCGTCCAGTGGGATATCACCCTTTGCACCTTCCTCTTCGCTTAAATCGCCCTGAGTGGCTTCCTGACTACCATCAGTATCTGAATCACCAGGTGAGCTTTGTTGATCAACTGGGCTGGATGTTGAATCCGCATCATCAGCAACCGAGCCATTTTCGGGATGCTCACTGTCTGAGTAATTGTCATCTGAGTCTCCCTCAAATCCACCAAAACCCTGAGACTGATCAGGTTCATCGTCTCCATCTTCAGGCTGGGAGTCATTAGCGTTGCTGAAGTCTGAGTTTGCTTCAGAGCCTTCTTCCTTATCTTTTATATTATCCTTATTACTATTATTTACAGGAGCAGGCTCTTCTTCTTCCTGCATTTCCTCTTCGCTCCCCTGCTTATCACTAACAGATTCATCATTTGATTTAGTAGGTTGTTCACTACCTATATCATCAGGCGAGTCATTTTCTTTATCGTTTTCTTCTGAATCACCAGACCCAGATTTGCCTTCTGGCTTCTCCATGTCTTCCTTTAAAGCCAGTGAAATGCGGCCTGCCAGCTTAATGCAGTCTTCGGTACTCATTAACAATGGCACAGCAGCCGGCACACCAGCTTTAGTTAGCTTTGATACAGGATCGCTAACATAAGCCCAATACGGCTCCATGAACTCAAGAAAAGGCGTTTGTCCCGCCCAGGCACGTAAAGCTGGCATTAACAGGAACTTAAGAAAGAGATCCCGCGGGTTACGAGATAAAGCCCTTAGTGCATCATCCACTTTCGGAACGAAAAGTTTATCAATTACATGACGTTGCGTATTAACAAGGTTGCGTTTAGAGCCAGAAAAAACCTCCCCCATGCGTCGTTCAATGAAAGTGTCTTCTACAGCGTTCCAGAGGTGAAAAGCTGGGCTATCTTTCTTTTCGAGCAGCTTAAATGCCAGCTTCGAGTCGGTGAAAAGGAGGTGGGCGACTTCATGGTCAAGGAAGCCACGGATCGCGTTCATGAGGCCATCAGTGGCATCATCTGGTAGAGAGGGCAGGTTCACCATGCAAGGCGTCCCATCTTTGTTGTATTCGACGTATGCGCGGCTGCCACGTTCTGCCACAGGAATGTCTTTACCGGAGAGCATGACAACAACCTTGCGAACACTTTCGCGAAATACCTGAACCTCTTTTCTAATTTTTTGTTTGTTTTTCATGCGCTTTTCCATTTCTTGTTTATGAAAACAATTTGTTTTCTGAGTGGTGATAATAACATTGCGCGCAATGAATGAGACCATTAACGCGCAGGCTATTAACAAGGTTTGGATTTTAAGAAAGGCTAAAGAGAATTAAAGAAAACGTGTGACCAGATTGGTTTCGCCAGTGCAGGCAAGGGTGTACTTCATTTGCGCAATGCTGATGTGGAAACATGCGACAGCGTCATCTCCGCAGTCAATGTCAATACCGTTGCAGCGAAGGATAATGTCCGAAACTAAATGGTAAGGAACAGCGATAATCATACCTACGCCAAGTGCCTTCATGGAGGCAATTAAATCATCCATAACAAACCTTTGAGACAGTTCTTATTTAATGAGGCGGCATCTTATACGGTATGTAACAAAAATCAAAGGTTTTATATCAAAAATAATTCTCATTACGCCTTGATTGATGGGCAAATTCTGAATAGTTAGTGAGTTACTTATCGTTATGCAGGGATAACCCTTTACTTACTTTCTAGCCGGTAATACACTCAGGGCAATGGTGCAAATGACACCTCTCTATTAATAATTATTTCGCATAAGTAAGCAGGAAAAAACTATTATGGTCGCTAAAAAAGGTAACCGCATTTCGGCGTTTATTGAGGGGCTAATTTTGACATCCCCAAAGTCCCAGACTCAGATCGCATCTGAGATCGGCTACGAAAACGCAAACAATCTTTCCAACATTAAAACCGGCCGATTGCCGATGCCATTGGAAAAAGTATCACTACTTGCTGAAGCTCTTGGCACAGACGAGACCCGCTTCATGATGCTGGTGCTGGAAGAACGATACCCGGTCATCCACCAATTCATAAAGAACAACCTCCCTAGCCTGAGTGAAGAAGAGCGCCAAATAATCAATGCCTTGAGAGATGTAACTAAATCATCCGGCACTCTAACAGATGAAAAGCTCAAGAAGATACTTGCTGCAATCGAAAGTTAACGACTCCAAGCCCAAGGCGACTGTTTGAGAGATCCAGACGGTCGCCTTTATATTTGTGGCTCAACTCCTCCACTCCCTCGCTTTCGACTATATTAAACAAAAATACTGAGTATTTGTACAGTGCTTCTTGCATCTGATCTATATAGTCGTGCCTATCGTATACTCGGTCTATACCTTCAAGGCTTTGATTTAAAACCTTTCTTGATACATCACTAGGTACATCCAAACTTGCAAGGCAGCTCCTGGCAGTCCTGCGGAGATCTCGCGGCGTAAATGGCTCAAGCCCCTGCATTTCTGGAGTTTCGAGGATTCGACGGAGGGATTGGCTTATGGCCACCTTTGACATCGGGCGCCCAGCTTTCTTGTTTGATGGGCATAGCCATTCGCTACCTTCACCCGCGGCAAGCAGATGCTCGATGCAAAGTCTCATAATAGGGCTGATCGGCAGCCGGTGATCACGATTCGACTTGTTGCGGCGACCCTGGTTCCAAATGTTATTGGTTAGATCAAATTCAGCAGTTTTGGCACGGAGGATTTCGTCAGGGCGACGAGCAGCAGCAAGCGTTAATCTGGCAGCCCAGCGCGTCACCTCGCAAACTTCGAAGTAATCCCATATATGCCAGAATACCCAGATTTCAGCGTCTGTCAGAGTACGTTCCCTGGGCTTAGGGTTTGAGCCACCAACTTTGTTCAGTGGAATGTCGCCAACTGGTGAGTTCTCCAGATACCCCTGAAACACACACCAGGCAAGGAACTGCTTCATTATGGAAAAGACACGTTTACCCTGAACAATTTTGCCTTCCATGATTAGCGGGTTTGTTAGCCGGTTAACGACCACCTTGTTGATTTTAGATAGAGGGAGATCGCCAATTTTTGGCAAAACGTGTATCAAAATACAGTGGACACCAAGCTCAGGACGGCGGCGCGTCACTAGCAAAGATAGCCGAGTGAAAAGCATAAATGCTTTCCTGAATGCTGGGTCGGGATCACTGAAATCTTCCAGTTGGTTCAGCGGCGACTCGATGACGTTCTGCAAAAATGCGATCGTCTCTGCGGAACAGTTCTCGGCTGCCTTGGCCAAATCAAAATCACTGCGCATATGCGAAACCTCTTTTTTAAGGTCAGCATAGCTCGGATTTTAGAATGATTCCATACTATATAAGTATGGAATCATAAAAGTGGTAATCTTTTACTTCTTGATTCTTTTCGCTATGACAGATGGTAAACTTTTGAGAATGGAGTCAAGGGCAGTATGGCACCTTGACCACTTTCCGTAAGGAGCTTATGTGGGTACCGAAATCTCTTTAACCATCAAGGAAGCCACCTTAGACTGGAGTAAGAACTTGCTAGGGTATGATCACGGCAAGCTTTTCCAACAGTCTGACAATTATATTAGACCGCCTTCAATTGAAGAACTCAAAGACGAAGAGGATTATATAAATAGCGAAGATGGTAAATTGTATCGTTCAATATTTAGGCGGAAATTAAAAGATGTCATTTCTCGTCTCGACTTACTCGGTTTTACTTTAGAAAATGCCGAAAAAGAATATGACTTTGTCTTGAAGAAGATTGAAAGTGAGGGAGACTATCACTCAGAATTTTTACAAGAGATTTATGGCGATAGACAACCTTTAATGAACTTCACTGAGTTCGTCGATTTCGTAAAGTCATATAACCTATCGGATTTAGAGCACGTTTATAAGTTGGAAGAAAGCCGAGAGGAAAGGGTGGGTGAATTTAAAAAAATATTTGACGAATCTCTTGTAAAACGATTGCCATATTATGGAATTAGCTTTCCAGATTGTTATACCGCAAGAACCTGCTTTGTAGATATGATAAATATTTTTCATCCTTACTCTACTCTAAGAGTATTAGCCGAAAATCCCGCAAATCTTAATGAATACGTTGAGTGGGATTATGGCCCCCTTGTGAGTAACGGGTGGGCTAATATTCAAGATGTCAAATCAGGAGCAGGAAGACTAGACAAATATCTTGTTGCGACGGAGGGAAGTTCTGATGCACATATACTTGAAAAAGCATTTTCACTTTTGAAGCCAGATGTAATGGATTTTTTTAAGTTTATAGATATGAATGCAGGTCATCCTTTTCCCGGCACCGGGAATCTCATAAAATTCGCTGATGGGCTTGTTAAAATTGATGTTCAAAACTTAATTATATTTGTGTTGGACAATGATTGTGAGGGGATAGAAGCATACAATAAAATTAGCAAGCTTGGCCTTCCAGGCAATATGGCTTGTATGCACTTGCCAGACCTTGAGGACTTTAACTCTTTTCCAGCGTTTGGGCCGCATGGTTTAACCAGAGAAAATATAAATGGTCGGGCAGTAGCGATAGAATGCTACTTAGATTTAACTTATACAGAGTATGATACCGCAACCATAAGATGGACTAACTTTAAAAAAGAAGCCGATGCTTATCAAGGCTCGCTTGAAAATAAAGATTACTACACGCGCAAGTTTATGTCTCTAAGTAAAAATGGTAATGCTTCTAAAAACTATGACTTTACCAAACTATATAAGGTTCTCGAAGTTGTTATAAAAAAATGTTCGAATATTTCATCGGCGATAAGGCTGAAGCAGCTTGAAGAACAAAACCCAGATTCAAATGATTAGGGGTTTCTGGTTAATGCCTGCCATCCTAATTTAGCAGGCTAATCGCACTATCAAGGATCTAAGTTCAGCAATTTTGCCCTAAGAAGGATCGTTATAGTTAATAGCTTCGAAGAATGATTGCTATAATAATGTGGCCAAGCCTGTACAACACTTTCTGCATATAAAGGGAGATCTTCAGACTTGATAAATTTAATTGTCCTTTCTGCATCTTTAGAATTAAAAAATGGTTTTTTCTTTAGATAAAAAGGCAACTCGTGAACTTCAGGCATTTTTATTTCAGCAGGGTTTCGCTTTAATCTCCAGTCTTCTATTTCTATTGGTAAGTCTAGAAAGGCGGAAAGCTCGCTTACGGCAACATAGGATTCAACTCCAATTTTACGACACAAGAATTCTTTTCCATCAATACTTACTAAGTAATCTTTAAAGCCTTGTCTTTCATGATCGTTAATAGGTATCATTTTTGCACCTTATAATAAAGGCTCCATTGGAGCCTTCTCTTAATACATGATCGCCGAAAACTGATTGTAACCGCCCACCGGTTTGTCATCAACGAAGATCTGGGGTACTTGTCTAACCGGCTTGCCAACAAGCTCACTTAGTTCCGTCGCACCGATCCCGGCGACCTGGATGTCGATGTACTCAAACGTCAGCTTGCCCTGACTCTGTAGTTGTGCGGCCAGCTCCTTTGCGTTTTTGCAGTAGGCGCACTGTTCTTTGCCATAAATTTTCACTTTTACCATTCTGTTCATCACTCAATGTTTGTTTTAGAAGGTAGCCCTCAAGAGGCCAAATTTTTGTTATCGCGTTGCGACGCGCCAGCTGGCGGCTCAACTCAGGATCAAAGTTTTCTTTGCTAACACAGGCATTCTCGCCCGTGACGGTGTAACCGTTGGTCAGTAGCAAATAGCAAAACGTATGACGGTCGGCGGCTGTGTTAGCCCACCAAGCTGCATCGACGCCCTGGTTAGCTGATCGAATGCCATCGTAAGCTGAGAAATAATGCTCTTCAGCAATTAAGCTCTCGATGTGTTCCAGCGTAACGCGCGGTGCGGTTAGTCCTTTGTCGAGCAGCTGCTGTTCCAGTTCTGGGTCTGTCATTTCACGATCACCCAATCTTCACTGAGCATATCGGTCTGGCTGGCCAGCCACGGTACGTTCTGCCCGTCTGCAGTACGCATGAATATGTACGGAAGCGACATCTTGCTGTGTTCGTCCGGGCGTTGCAGCTCAAGCCACATCCCTTTGCCATTCCAGACCTTGCGAGCCACACGATCACCCTCTTTAAGCAGCTCGATGGCGATACCAAATGAGACGCCATATGTAGCGGCCAAACCTGCGTCTGCGAGCGCCAGATAGCCTTTCTCAAATGCTTCTGCCGGTGAAAATGATTCGTAGCCGTCTTCATAACGAACAAAGTAGCCACCGACTTCTGGCTGATGGCGAGCTACCCAGGCTCGGCCAACTTCAATCTCAACGATGCTTTTATGGAGACTCAGGCCGATTGCGGTGCCGGTGATTGAAGCTATTTTTGCGGCGCCAACCACCTTGATGCTTTGGTACTCTGGCAGTTTAACTTCTGACATTTTTGATTCCCTTCGTGAGTGTGTAGGCGTCCATTGCCTGATAAATTCGTGACAAGAATAGCTAATAATACTTGGTAGGTCACTACCTATTAATTTTAGCTGGTAAATCGAGCCAATAACTCGTTTCTGCCTGTGCGACGTGGCCAGGTTAGATATTCTTCAGCCGGTGCGTTGTCCGGCACTCGTGCGTCCTTAGATTCAAAGAAGATCGGGCTGAAGCTGACGGCTTCGTCTATAAATTTGTCTGCAAAGTAGAGCGTGAAATGACGCCCTCTGCGATCCAGCGTGGACATTGAAATGGCAACGAAGGAAGAAAGTGCGACGGTTTTAAACGCTCTGCTTACGAGAGGGTCTGATGGATTTTCTTCAAATGTGGGAGGCACCATTGGCATATGAGCAACATTATAGCGCTCACGGCTGCTCAGAAAGTTAGTGCGTAACTGCATACTGCTAAGTGGGCGAATTTCCCTGCTATCTCCGACCACCTGAATGAACCGGCCAGGCATGGTGTTTTTGTATTGGATATGCTGGTAAGTGAAAGAGGTATCGCCGTTCATCATCGACCTTTCAAACGCTTCCGTTAAGCAGGCCGGCATCCTTGTGCTGAAGCGACTGCTGGCGTGATCTTCATAGCCCCGTAATTGTGCTTTGTACCTTTCAAAAGCATCCCAATCGTTCATTCTTGCCATATTTGCCTCAACAAAAAAGGGGCCGAAGCCCCTTTGGTATTTGCGCTATAAGTAAGGTTTGGAGTTCGACGATGTCAGCTACCGAATGCAGACATAATCTGCTGCGTACACAGCGTAGAGCGGGCTGAGGGACTGTTAGCGGAGTCTTTAAGTGAATAAATAAACCCAACCCGCTTTACGATGTGCTGTTCCCCCGGAGGGGAACAGACACGCAACTTAGTTCTTACCGGTGTTAACAGTAACGCCCTGGCGGTTAGATTCCGCTTTAGCGATTTCCAGACGAGTGTCACGTTCAGCTTTCACTTCGCCCTGCAGCTGAGTCACCTGCGCTTCGAGGAACTCGATGCGGTTGTCTTTCGCTTTGCTGTTTGCGTTCAGCTCGGCCATTTCTACACGATGGTCGCCCTGCAGCTGAGCAATCTGCGCCTTGGCATTGGAGTCAGCCTGGCGGAATGCAGAGGTACGCGCTTCTTCAACCGCCTGCTCGTTGCCTGCTTCAGCGTTCACCGCACGAGTGTTCAGTTGGTTCAGGTCTACAACGGAGATGGTCGCCAGGCCGCGAGCTTTCATCAGGTCAGCCAGTACGCGGTCTTCGTTTTCGATAACACGCAGACGCAGCTGGGCAGCACCTTCACGCTCTTTGGTATTGATCTGGTTATCCAGGTCGGCCAGCTGGGACTGCTTAAACTCAATTTCTTCAGCCAGGGTGACGTTAGACTGCGCCAGAGCTGTCAGCTCTACTGCAACCTTACTCAGGTCGGCAACAGCTTTAACAACGCCTTTGGCTGAACGGTCGGACGCGGTGATAACCTTTTTGACTTCTGACATGTGTTTTTCCTTTGTATTTTATGTAGCCCTTCGAGGGGCATTGATACTGCAAAGCTAAAAATATTGTCACGAGCACCAAGGTTAGGTGCGAGGTGTGGATCTATAATCTGAGATGTATGGAATCATTAATCATCACCAACAAGGCTACCCATTCGCACTCTCAACACACCATCTTTGTGAACCGATATAGTTCCGTCGCTGCCCATGATCATCGTCGAACCCCCTTGCTTTAACGCCTCTACAGTTGTCGTGGAGCCGTAATCACCACGGTACTGCCGAATAGCTTTGGCAAAGAGAGTTGCGGCCGCGTGCTTTAGCTCATCAACGTCTTGCATATCGGTCCTTGAATTTGTGCTGGCTAACCATGCCAGCCGGGCTACGTCTACGATTATTCAACCCAAGAATAAATGACATAAGTAATATGGAATGACGTAACGAGATGGGCGGAAGTGCCTTTGAAAACCGGGTGTTCATGTCGGAAATACCGCCACCCATCTCGTTACCCCATCGGTCGGGTGGCCGTAGCCACCGTCCCTGCGTTCCGTAATCAGACTCGCTCAGTCTGCTCCATTTCGATAACAGGGCTGGAGAATGACCCTGCTGGTGTTTGGCTATTACGCTACTGCCAGGTACTGAGTGTCGTTTGCATTTATTTTAAATTTAAAATAATCGCGTCCCGCCGAAAACGAGAGAGACTATAGTTGATATAAGTAGGTAGGTAAATACCTATCTTACAGATTTTTCGTTTTGACGGTTCGTTTGATCAGTTTCAGATCACCTAAATGATTGTATTCCGCTTACAAATCATCACCCAGCATAATCAAAGGGACGACTTCTTCCAATTCGGAAATAGAAAGCACTCCAGACATCAAGCCAATACGCATGGGCACGTTCATGCGCCCCTTTGCATACAGGAAGCCCATAGCCCCAGCACAATGCTTCTCCTTTCCTGAAGGGTGGTAAACGCCCTCACTATCGTGGTGGCCACCAGTGGGGTGGGTTGTCTTGTGGCATTGAAACGGTGTCATGTCGTCGTCTAGCAATGACTGTTTTATTTCCGCAAGACGCTCTTCCCCGATCTCAATGCCATTCTCTTTTAGGAACGGGCAATTTGCGCAGGGCTTTTTGATAGAAAGAAAGCGTTTGAAATCCATTGTGGCTACTCTTTGATGGGCAATTCAGAAATGATAAAGCGCCCACGAGAGGCGCTGAAGTTGTCATTGAAGGGGATGCTTATGTTTTAGGCTCTGGGGAAGCAGATGCAGGCTCAGGCGTCTTCCTCATGATCCGTACAGAGTATTCTTTACCCTGAATCGTATAGCTTTGCTGCCCCTTCAACTTGCCGTATCTCATCTCTATGATGGTAAACAGCTTCCAGGCCAAGTCCTCTAACTTTGCAGTGCGGCAGAACAGCCACAAAATAATCAGTTTGGTGGTTTTACCGCCCACTATGAACGCAGCGTAAAAGCCACTCAGTAGAAAGTAAGCCAGCAATAGGCCGTCTGAAAATGTGATGTCATCCATTGCGTTTAAACTCCTTTACTTCAACAACCTTGCCGTTTGCAGCGGCGATGGTATAAAACTTATCCTCAGTAATAACGGTCTGAGCAATTTTCTTGGTAGCCATGTATAAGCTCTCCTCTCAGTTTATCGTGTTGGTTGGTCAGTTTTGTACGCCTGCGGCTGGCAGTGTTCTGCGCAGCCCCCCTCCAAAGCGTCATCTATATAAAAAGGAGTGCTGTGTTGGTTCAGCCTCCTTGTGTTCCCCTCTATTATAGCCAATTATTCCCACATCGTCAAGTTTTGTGCGGCGTGACGGCATTTTACACAAAAACGCCGGGAAGGGTGGAATCCTTCCCGGTATTTTTATGGGGATTTTCCGTTTTTATGCCGATTGCGCTTTTGTTGCGCACTTATCCGGCAGAAAGGCTATTTCAGGAGTTTTCCGCAAAATTGCCGGTGTACAGGCGGTAGTAACGGCCCTTTTGGGCAATCAGCTCATCGTGGGTGCCGCGCTCAATAATGCGGCCCTGTTCCAGCACCATGATGCAGTCCGAGTTGCGCACGGTGGACAGACGGTGGGCAATGA
>OGHJ01000294.1_pt1 | contig 82379 bp, 93 predicted proteins | sample 1571351 | NCBI WGS metagenome assembly OGHJ01 (sample SAMEA2582037, study PRJEB24529) | metagenome | biome: Human gut stool | place: China | collected 2011 | reverse complement strand
CGCCCATTTCGCCCTCGATCTCCGCCCGGGGCACCAGCGCCGCCACGGAGTCCACTACGATGACGTCGATGGCGCCGGAGCGCACCAACGCCTCGGTGATCTCCAAAGCCTGCTCGCCGGTATCCGGCTGAGAGATCAGCATTTCATCGATATTCACGCCCAAGGCCCGTGCGTAGGTGGGGTCCAGCGCGTGCTCTGCGTCCACAAACGCCACCTCGCCGCCCTTTTTCTGGGCCTCTGCCGCCACATGAAGGGCCAGCGTAGTCTTACCGGAGGATTCCGGTCCGTAGATCTCCACAATGCGGCCTCGGGGCAGACCGCCTACGCCCAGCGCCACGTCCAAGGACAGGGAACCGGTGGGGATCACGTCCACCTGCAAATTATTCTGGTCGCCAAGACGCATAATGGAGCCCTTGCCGTACATTTTTTCGATCTGGCCCATAGCCGCTTCAATAGCCCGCTTCCGATCCTCCGCCGGGGCGGCACTGGCCACGGGGGCTTTCTCTTTTGCCATACATTCTTCCTCCCAAATCTGATTTTCTATCTTGCTCGCCCGGTCTGCCGGGCGTTCTTACTCGCTGTAAACCTCTCCGCAGAGGGTGCCGAACACCACGCGGGGGATGTCGTTGTGGTCCTTCACCACCTGAATGTCTCCAAAGCCCTGGGTGCGCATGATCCGGAGCACCGCATCCGCCTGACCGATACCTACTTCAAAATACAGCCGCCCGCCGGGGGCCAGTGCTGCCTTCCACTTCTCACTGATGGCCCGGTAGAAGTCCAGACCGTCCTCGCCGCCGTCCAGCGCCAGATGGGGCTCGTAGTCCTTCACAGAATGATCCAATCCCGGAATACCCCCATGAGGGATGTAAGGGGGATTGCTGACGATGCAGTGGAATTCCCCCAAAGCCCGGTCCGGCCGCTCCAAGGCGTTCACCGTCATGGGGATCACCCGGCCCGTCAGGGCGTTCCGGCGGGTGTTTTGCCGGCAGATCCGCAGGGCCCCGTCGGAAAACTCGCCCAGTACCACATGGGCCTGAGGGGCCTGCGATGCCAGCGCCAGACCGATGCAGCCGCTGCCGGCGCACAGGTCCAGCACCCGGCAGTTGCCCAAGGACTGCACATAGGGCAGCGCCTGATCCACCAGCACCTCCGTATCCGGCCGGGGAATCAGCACCTCCTTGGAGATATCCAGAGGCAGGCCGTAAAACTCCCACTCACCGATGAGATACGCCACCGGCTCTCCCGCCAGATGGCGGGCTGTCAGCTCCCGCACCCGGCGTTCCAACTCCGGCGGGGCGTACAGCCGCCCATCCCGGGTCAGCTCCTCCCGGGTCTTGTTGACCCCGAAGCAGGTCAGCTCCCGGGCCTCCAGGGTGGTGTCGATGACGCCGCCCTGCTTCAGTTCCCGGCGAATATCCAAAAATAAGTCATTATATGTGATCGCCATGCGTCGTCGCAAAGTCCGCTGAACTTCGTTTCTGCCTGTGGCAAAAACTGCGTTCACTCCCTTGCTCCTCCTTTTTCTTCCGCAAACGTTTCGCTGGTTGCGGAAGAAGTATTTCTATAATTGTCACCATGCGTCCTTGCCCTTTTCGCTGGGCAGAACCAGTTCCAGCGAACGGATGGCACACTCAATCATGCTGTCATCCGGCTCGTTGGTGGTGAAATTCTGCATCCACAGGCCAGGGGCCGTCAGGAATTGGGCCAACTTGCTGTCCTGCACATGGCGGCCCACCCAGCGGTTGAACTCATAGGTGATGCCCACTACCAACGGCAGCAGGAGCAGATGCACCAGCGTCCGCAATCCCGCGTTGGTGATGGGCCAGATGCCGAACACCACGCTGGAAACCAGAATGGACACGAAGATCACCACAAATAGAAAGCTCGTTCCGCAGCGGGGATGGTGCCGGGGCTGGATGCGGACGTTCTCTACCGTCAGCGGCAGGCCCGCCTCGTAGCAGAAAATGGTTTTATGCTCCGCCCCGTGATACTGGAACACCCTGTAAATATCCTTCTGCTTGGAGCAGAGGATCAGATACGCCAGGAAAATCACGATTTTCAAAAGGCCCTCCACCACGTTCCGGCCCCACAGGGGAAAGCCAGGGAAAAAGTGAAGGATCCCGCCGGTAAGCAGCGTCGGCAGCACCAGAAAGAGGAAAATGGACATTCCCACGCCCAGCAGCACGGCCAGACCCACGATAGCCTTTTCCAGCTTTTCGCTGCTGAGGTGCTTTTCCAACCACTGTTCAAATTTGGAGGGCTGGCTCTCTTCCTCCTCCGGGTAAAAGTCTGCGGAGTACATCAGGGCCTTCACGCCGCTGACCATCGCCGCCAGAAAATTTACGGTGCCCCGGATCAGAGGGACGCCCAAAATGGGGTAACGGTCCTTGATGAGCTTCAGCTCCTCCACCTTTTCCACCAATTGACCGTCCTTGTCCCGGACCACGATGGCCTGCTTTTCAGGCCCGCGCATCAAAATGCCTTCGATCAGCGCCTGTCCGCCGATACTGGTGCGGAAGGCGCCGCTGGAATGTTCCGCCATAGATAAGGTTCCTTTCTGTTTCGCTGTTTCAGTATATCACACTGTTGTTCGAAAATCAAACATTTGTTCTATTTATTCTTTTTCCGGGATGCAGATGGTCACCACTGCACCGCCGCCCTCGGCATTGGCAATGTCGAAGGTGCCGCCGTGGAGCCGCACGATCTCGTCGCACACAGCCAGACCGATGCCGCTGCCCCGGGCCTTGGAGGAGCCCTTGTAGAATTTCTGCTTCACATAGGGCAATTCCGCCGCCGGAACGCCGGGACCGTAATCCCGGACCCGAACCACCTGCACCGTTCCCTCCCGGGTCAGGGAGGCATCAATGCGCCGGCCTGCGCCGCCGTGCTTGGCGGCGTTGTCCAGTACGTTGCAAAACACCTGCTTCAGCCGCTCCGGGTCACCGCTGATGGGCGGCAGGATCTCCTCTCCCGGTTCGTAGCGCAGTTCGATCCCCTCCTGCCGGAACAGCTCCCGGTAGGTAAAAATGGCGTCCTCAAACTCTGCCTGAAGATCCATTTCTTCCAGCTGCAGCGTAAAGCGGCCATCCTCCATCTTGGAAAATTCCAGCAGCTCCTCCACCATGGTCGAGAGCCGCCGGGACTCGTTGAGGATGATCCGCAGGCCCCGGTGGAGCTGGATCTGATCCCGCTCCCGATCCGCCAGCAGCGTTTCGCCCCAGCCGCTGATGGCGGTGAGCGGCGTTCGCAGCTCATGGGACACCGACGAGATAAATTCCGTTTTCATTTTCTCGTTCTGGCCGATCTTCATGGACATATCGTTGATATTATCCACCAGCTCGCCCAGCTCGCCAGTATACTTGTTTTCCAGCGTGAAGCCGTAGCTTCCCTGAGAGATCCGCTTGGCAGCGTCAGATACCACCGCCACCGGCTCCACCACATTGTTGATGAAAATCAGGTTTGAGCTTAACACCAACAGAAGACACAGTAAAGCCACCAGCACCACTGCCAGCACCGTCATCCGCACCTGAACGTTGACCTGCCGCAGGGAGGTGACGAATCGCAGGACACCTACCACCTTGCCGTTCACCGTCAGAGGGTGAGACACCGCTAAGATCTGTTCTCCCGTCTTGGGGTCCGCGCCCCGGAAATAGCTGATACGGTTGGTTTCCACCGCTCTGGAAATATCCTCCGTTCCGGGGCGGGTGCCTACCGTCAGATTAGATGTGGAGGACGCCTGAATACGGCCTACGCTGGACAGAAACTGCATTTCTACCCGTTCCTTGTCCGCATAGTCGGAAATGGCCTGATTGGCCCGCTGCAAGTAGTTGGCGAACCCCTGATCCATAAAATAGTCCACAAAGGCGCCGGACTGTGCCCGGGCCTGCCGTTCCAGACCGTCCAGCATTCCCTTATAATAGTAATTGGAAATGCCCAGAGACACACCGCCCACGATCAGCGCCAGCAGCACGAAGATGGGCACCACAGAGTTGACGATCCAACGTTGGCGGAGGCTCCGCACCCGCGTGGCTTTTCGTTTTTGACTTCCCTCCGGCACGAAGCATCTCACCCTTTCTTTTCCCATTTTGCTCCGCAAAATGGGAGTCCTTTCATCTTACTTGCGCGGCGGAAATGAATTCCGCCTTGCGCCAAGGTTTTGGCTCCGCCAAAACCCTTGTACCCGCCTGACGGCGCGCCCCGCCGTGCGGGGCCCCGGACAATGTGCCGTCAGCTTACTCGTTTCACGCGTCCCATTTATAGCCATAACCCCAGACGGTCGTTATGAAAGTCGGATTCTGCACATTGTCCTCGATTTTCAGGCGGAGGCGGCGGATATTCACGTCCACGATCTTCAGCTCTCCGAAGTAGTCCCGCCCCCAGACCCGGTCTAAGATCTCCTCACGAGACAGTGCCTTGCCGGGATTTTCCATAAACACCCGCATGATGGCGTACTCCACCTGGGTCAGTTTCACCCGCTGGCCGTTTTTCTCCAGCGTCCGGTTGCGGGTATTCAGTAAAAAGGGCGGCTGGCTGATCTCACCGCTCTGGACCACTTCCTCCCCGCCAGCCCGGCGGAACAGCGCGTCCACGCGGGCGGTAAGCTCCGCCGGAGAAAAGGGCTTGGTCACATAATCGTCGGCGCCGGTCATCAGTCCCGTCACCTTGTCCATCTCCTGGGAACGGGCGGTGAGCATGATGATACCGATTTTGGTGTTGGTGGCCCGGATGCGGCGGCAGACCTCAAAGCCGTCGATCCCCGGCAGCATGATGTCCAGCAGCGCCACCCGGGTATCGGGGTTCTCCTTCAGCTTGTCCAGTGCCTCTTCGCCGGTCTCCGCCTCAATGACGTCGTACCCGGCACGGCGCAGGTTGATGACGATAAAGCTGCGGATGCTGGACTCATCCTCCAGCACCATTACTTTTTTCATTCGGCATACCGTCCTTTCTTCTCTGTCAGCTGTCGCCGGCGGACCACTCCGTGGTGATCAGGCTGAACGCCTCCCGCACCTCGTCTTCCGTCAGGCCGTATTCCCAGCTCCCATTTGCGTCCAGAAGCTCGGCCGTGTAGATGATCTCCGGCAGACGGCGCAGGATGACCCGGCCGCCCCGGGTAGCTCTGGCCTCGCGGCCGGAGCCTGTGAGCTTGGTGATCCGCAGGACATCCTGTGGTGGCTCCCCGCTGTCTCCCCGGTAGGAGAATGTGACCGTGACCTCCTCCGTCCCGGCCGTGCGGGTAATGAGGATCTGATCCTTCCACACGTCCGGCAGGCGCAGGTACCAGCCGTCCTCCACACTGTGGTAGGTGCTCACCACAGCCGCTTTGGTGCCGTCGCTGGTATAGGTATACCAGTCGATCCGCCGGCAGGGGTCCTCACCCACGTTTCCCCAGGCCGGGATCGGCTCGGGATGGGGGACCTCTGTGATACCGTCGCCGTTGATATCCTCCGGGTACAGGGAACTGAAGGGCGCGATCTCCGAAGACACCCCCGTCACGTCGGACAGCAGGATGTTCACCAGTTCTCCATTTTTCACGGTCAGGATGTCAGTGACCATCCAGGCCGACTCCTCCACCCCCGTGACGAACAGGGCCGGCGTACCGTCCTGTAGGACACCGCTCTTCACACGCCCCTGCTGGCTCAGCTCCGCCATGGTGCTGGTGATCCGTGCGGAGGTTCGCAGCTGGAACTCTTCCTCCTGCCAGCAGTAGTAATCCGCAATGCCGTTGCCCTCCTCATCGGCCCGGAGCACCACCAGCTCCCACAGGCCATCCTGATTCAGATCGTTGACCGCATATTTCACATAGCTGGTGCCCTGCACCAGCTCCTCCGGCTCCCCGGACCGCAGGGTGTAGACGGAGAGGGCCAGGAGGTCCGTATTGACCCGCCAGCCCACCAGCAGCTCCTTCCGGCCGTCCTGGTCCAGATCCTCGTAGGCAATGCTGTAAATGCTGGTGCCGGTGCCCTCAATGACGGCAGCCTGCTCATATCCCTGCTTTCCGGCGGTAAAGATATAGATCTTCAGGGGCTTCTCATCCGCAGAGTTGCGGAAGAAGGCCAGCGCCTCCTCCTCGCCGTCTCCGTCCAGATCCTCCAGCTGTACGGGCTGGATGTTGCTGCCGGAGACGGGGGCCGCGTACTCCGCCCCGCTCTCCAGCAGCTGGTTGAGTGAGCTGTTCAGCTCCGTGTACTCCTCCGGCAGCTGCGGCAGGCTGTACAGGTCCGTGGGGGAAAAGGAAAATCCGCAGCCGCTGGCGGACAGAAGCAGAAGCAGGCCGACCGCTGCCGTCAGCATCCGCTGTATTCGCTGTCTCATGGCCTCCTCCTCTCTGCCGGTGGGCTGCCCCCGCCGAAAAACGCATAATTCAACTTATATATGATAGCACGTTTTCTCCCTGATGTGTAGGGGTTGTCAGCATTTTTCCCGCATTTTACGTTCTGTTCATTTTTCCGCCGTCCCCGGTCGGAAGGCCGCGATCAGGGCCAGCTTCCGCCTGCGATCCAGCCGTTTGATGGCGGCCTCCCGCCGCAGGGCCGCAGACCGGTCCGGCACCGCCTCCTGGTAGACCAGCTCCACCGGCAGGCGGCTGCGGGTGTACTTGGCGCCCCGCCCGCTTTGGTGGGCCTGGAGGCGGCGGGGCAGGTCGTTGGTGCAGCCTGTGTACAGTGTGCCGTCCCCGCAGCGCAGGATGTAGACCAGATAGCCCATACCGTCCCTCCTCTGTCCGATGAGACCAGTATACCACAGCCCGCCGCCCCGTCAAAGGGCTTTCCGCATGGGGACTTCCCTGCCCGGCATAGGAATGATGGTACAGGGAGGGATTCTATGTTGTCTGCCGCACTGCTGCTCTTCGCCAACACGCTGCTCTTCTCACTCCGCCTGTCCGGCGGCGGGTCGTTTCCAAAGCCGCTGTCCGCCGCAGAGGAGCGGGAATATCTCCGCCGCTACGCCCAGGGAGATCAGGAGGCCCGAGATGTACTCATCGAGCGGAACCTGCGCCTGGTGGCCCACATCATCAAGAACGGATAAAGCAAACGGAGAGAGGTCCCTCAACTCCAGTATTGACAAGGGTTTGGTGGAATGGATAAGAGATAAAGCAAAAGGAAAGACCATCTGGCGCAGCAGCGGACAAGCTAAATTTCGGGATTATAACCGAAATGTAACCATCTGCTGGGAAGCGCTAATATGACACTGGCGTTCTTTCACGCAGAAGCGTCGTTACAGCGCCTATATATCAAATGTGTAAGAAACACTGCAGCTTGCTGCAATGAGAACTCGCGGTGCCGATTGATCACAGTAAAGTTTCTCTTTAGTGCTTGTGCCGCAATTGTCTGCGGTTCCTTGGTGGTCTTGGTAATAGCTATTCCGCAGCTTTCTCGCTATACTTGCGTTGCAAAATAAGGAAAGGAGGCAAGTCGGCCATGCCCGAGACAAAGAATTTATGTGCCCAGGTGCCCATAGAGCTCCACGAAAGGGTAAACGCAGAAAAAGAGCAAGCCAATCAGACCACCAGTCAGTACATTACGAATCTTATCACAGAATACTACAAAATGAAAGAAATCGGAGGTGTCTCAAGTATGACGGGAAAAGAACGGACCATGGCATTCCAGATCTCAGAGGAGCTCTTCCAGCGAATCAAGCGGTACCTGGAACGCGAGAGCGACCGCCTGGGCCGGAGGGTAACGCAGCGGGAGTTCGTCCTGGACCTGATCGAGGAGGCTCTGGCCAAAGCGGAAGCCGGAGAATCCCTGGCCCAGGAGGACGAGGACAGCGACGAGCAAGGTGCAGAGACGGAGTCCACCCCGCAGGATGGGGACGACGAAACTGAGAGTTTCCAGGCAGAATAAGAGACAAGCGTGAGAAAAGCCGCCAGGAGAGGCGCCCTGTGGAAAGGGCACCTCTCCTGGCGGTTTTTCCATTTTACAGAGAAGGAGGTGAAGCATACGGAGACAGGAACAGGCCATCGCTTTACAGATGCGGAGATGGAGATCGCCAGGGGGACGGATCTGCCGGACCTGCTGGAGCACCTGGGATATCAGGTCATGAAAATCGGCAGATATCACACCACCAAGGAGATGGACAGCCTCCGCATCAAAAACCGCCGCACATGGCGCCGTTACTCTGAGAATACAGGGGGAGATGCGATCACATTCCTCCAGCGGTTCTGCAGCAAGAGTTTCCCAGAGGCGGTGGAATACCTGCTGAACTACCATGGGCGGACCAGGGACTCCCCTGCCAGGCCGCACCCAAAGGCTATGGCAGAACCAGAGAAGATCCCCTTTGCCCTCCCGCAGGCAAACACGGACCACCGCCGTGTATTTGCCTATCTTCAAAAGAGAGGCATCGCACCGCAGGTAATCCGTGCTTTTCTCAGTTCCGGCCTGCTGTACGAGGATGCCCAGCACCACAATTGTGTCTTTGTGGGCAGAGACGCCAGCGGAGAACCCAGGTTTGCCAGCCGGCGAGGGACCTACGATCTGAATGGGCCAGGCTTCAAAAGAGACGTGGCAGGCAGCGACAAGCGTGTTGCCTTCCGGCTCCCCAGCAGGCCGGAGCTGGATTGGGTGCTGGTATTCGAGGCGCCCATCGACCTGATGAGCTATCTCACCCTGCACCGGCAGGTCACCAGCAACGCCATCGCCCTTTGCGGCCTGTATGAGGGCGCCCTGGACACGTACCTGCGGGACAATCCCCACATCCGGCGGATTGCCCTTTGCCTGGATGCGGACAGCCCTGGGCAGACGGCGGCGGAGCGGCTCCAGGCCAAGTATGAGGGTATGGGGTACACCGTCAAGATTCAGAAGCCGGCCAGGGGAAAGGACTGGAATGAGTACCTGCAGCAACGATGTATCAAAGAAAGGAGTCTGGAAATCAGTTGAATAAAGACCAGTTTTGGAAAATCATTGACAATATCAACCAATCGGGGCCCTTTGCAGATGAAGATGGATATAAAGAATGTGTGTTAAATACATTGTTTCCTTGCTCATTTGAAGACCTCCTGGATTGGCACCATATCATGACACTATATGATAAGGCTCTGGATCGTCGCCAGTTGTACGAAAAATTTAAGGAGCGCGAGCCTCAATTTCCCAGGGGAGGATTTGATGACTTCCAGTTCTGGCTGCTCTCACGTGGAAAAGAGGCCTATTTTGACATACTTCGAGATCCCGAGCGTATTAAATCGATTTCGGAATATACAGATCTCGGTCAGAGGCAAGGTCTTTATTTACATTTCGTTTCAGACGATCTGTATTACCACAAACATCATCTGTATAAAGATGGAAAACCTGGGTATCTACCTTCGGACATCTCCAGTCATCCATTAGATGAACAGACCAAGAAGGACATCCAGGAGGAACTGCAGCGGGAGGCGCCGCCACTGCCTCCCCCCATTGTTGAGAAACCCCAGTCTCCCTCTAGTATCAAGGAACTGATCGAATCGGGGAACTACCTTCATGCCTATGTGGAGCGAGACAACGAAGTGACGTCTTATGTGTTCTTCAATTCTCCCGGAAACATTGCCCATTTTTTGGGGAATCACTGTTTAGCAAGATACACAGTGATAACGGATCAGCAAGATGACTTTGTGCTGGATTCGGATGGCTACTATATTTGGCATTGCAGGGGCGATCAGCTCCGAGCGGAAATTGAAAAGACGCTGGCTCCCATCCAGTGGGACGAGGTGAAACCGGAGCAGTTCTTCTGCCCCACATACGAGGAGGTCAAGCCGTATCTCGCACAGCAGGCAGATAAAAGTGAAAAACAGGGTCAAAAGCATCGGCAGAAGGAACCCAGCCGTTAAGATGCACCACTTGATTGAACTATGACCTGGAGGGGGCACGGCATCTGCCGCACCCCTTCCTAATTTTTGTAGGAGGAATTATCTTGAAACGCATTCTGACAACCCTTTTTGCCCTGGCCATTGTCCTGGCTGGGAGTATGTCTGCTCTGGCCGCCGAAATGGATACCGGCACGGGTCAGGACACCAGCTACTATCCTATCTCCGTTGAGGAGTACACCTACGGTGAAACCGAGGAACCCCGCATCAACAAGGTGTATCAGCTGTCCCTGTCAGATGACCCCTCTGGAATCCCCACAGAGGACTTCGTTCGCAATGGCCGCCGGTACTATCTGTTGGACATGACTCGGAAAAATGAGGTGGGCGTAGACACCAAGCCCTACATTGAGACGGTTACCCAAGCCAGCAATACCGACGATATGGAAACCATTCTGCAACAGCTGAGTGCGGAGCTGGAGGTCACCACGGAGGACGGCTACACCGGAACCCTGCAGCTGGATCACACGACGGTCAAGGTGACGGTGGATGGCTACGCCACCAAGACCCAGGCTCTCTCCGCTAGCCGAAGCTATCCGAACTTGTCGGAGGCGGACGTCTCCCTCATTCCGAAAAGCATCGAGGACAACGGAAAGACCTTGACCCTGGTGGATGTCCAATGGGACAGCACGGAGCAGACAGACGGCGTGGGCGGGATCGTCACCCGTTATACCGCTACTGCCAGCTACACCGGCACCAGCAGCTCCCGCTATGCCACAGGCTACACAGTGACCGCGGATTATACCGGCGAGGTGGCCAAGCCCGACTGCGATGTTGTGACCTATACAGCGATTTTCGGCAGCACAGATGCATCAGAGGGAACTGTCAAATCCTCTGTGAGTCTCTCCGCGGTGAAGGTCCCCTTGCTGGCAGGCGGCGCGGCGATTGCTTTGACTGCCGGAGGTGTGTATGTGTTCCAAAAGATCAAAAAGAGGAGATGATCACGCTTGAAACTTCGGGTCCTATTTCTGGCGGCCATGCTGTCCGTGCTTTGCATCAGCCAGGCCAGCGCCTTAGAATACACGATGGAAGCTCCGGACGATTACCTCTTCGCTCAGCCCACAAGTGACGAAACGATCTACGAATGGGAGAATCCCAATGTGGACCGGAGCAAAAACACCGCCCTGATCCCACCTGCATTCGGCTCCCCGACCAGCTATCTTCCCGGATCGGGGACGCCTTTGACGCCCAATCTGGTGCCCGGCGCTCTGGACGGCGGCCTGATTACACAGGCGGGCCCTGTGAACTACCCGACCATCAGCGGTGGGGTGTCCTCGCATGGATCTGTCGGTTCAGGTTATACCGAAGTGACCTCAGACCTTTATTACGCCAACGGGAGCCTGGGTACTCTGAAAATTCCGGCCATCGGCCTGAGCGTCAAGGTCTATGAGGGAACCGGCAGCGCCACACTGGCCAAGGGAGCAGGCCATTTCTCCAATACAAGCCTGTGGAATGGGAATTGCTGCCTTGCGGCGCACAATCGAGGAACAAACAATTACTTTGGCAAAATTCACACGTTGGAATCCGGCGACACGATCACCTGGACCACAAAACTGGGTACCCGCACCTATGAAGTCGTGTCGGTAGAAAAGGTCCTGGAGACGGATACCAGCGGAACAGCCGCAACGTTAGAAAACCGGCTGACATTATATACCTGTGTGCGCGACCAGCGGGAATACCGCTGGATGGTGCAGGCTGTGGAGAAGTAACATGGACAGATACTATATTTATTTACAGCTCATTCAGCCCCCGGCTCCGAGAAAATCTCGGAGCCGGGGGCCTTTTTTCTCGTTTCTGGAAAGCAAGCCATTTTCTAAAAGAGGAGGCTCTATGAAAAAAAGAATTGTCACGTTGCTGCTTACCCTGCTGACCATCCTGTCGCTGCTGCCCACAGCGGTGATGGCGGCGGAGTCCACCGGCGTAGGCATTACCCCGGTGACGGACCCCAACCTCTGGACCACACGGCTCAACTCCCAGGGGCAGTCCTATTCCTACCGCCCGCCCACGGCAGCGGGGCGGCAGCTCTATTGTATGGACCTGGGCTACTCCTACCGCTACGGCACGGAGTCGTTCCTTCAATCCTACACTTACCGTTCCGCTACCGGAGCTGACGCAGATGATCTCTGGAATGATGCGGTAGCCGAGACCGGCCTGGGCGAAATGGACACCATCACCCGGGAAAACGTCAAATGGATGATGAGCTACATCGCCGACTACACCGGCGAGATCCCCGGCTCCCTGTTCATGGCGCTCCAGACCTACATCTGGGACAACCAGAGCGATAAGAGCGCCGGCGGTGATCCCAGCGGCGACATCGACGCCGGAGGCTTTGCCAATGCGGACACCTACGACCAATATGTAGAGTATTACAACTGGCTGCTGGGCCAGAAGGCCAACGAAGACGCCGAATTCCAGCGGCAGATCGAGGAATACGCCGCCCAGGGCATCCGCGCCTCCATCGTGGAGGAGGAGAGCTCCAAGTGGGCGGTGCTGGCCACCTCCAGTGTGTCCGGGCGGCAGACGTTTTTTGCCTATCACTCGGACCGCAAGGTAGTAACGTCCGGAGAGCCTGGAGAGGACCCGGAGGAACCATCTCCCCCTGCCGGCGATGCCGACATCACCTTCCAGAAGGTCATTGCCGGCACGGACCGTGGCCTGGACGGCGCGGTCTATAACATCTACCTGGACGGCCAGATCGTCGGCAGCGATGTGACCTCCGGCGGGGGCTACATTGAGGTCAACGACGTCACCGAAGGGCTTTGGTCCTTTGTGGAGCAGGAGGCCCCGGCGGGCTACGCCCTGGACCCGACGCCCCACAGCGTCTATGTCAGCGTTACTGACGGCGATAAGCAGTACACCGTCACCGCCGAGGACGAGGAGCTGCCCGGCATCAAGGTCATCAAGACCTCGGCTGCCGATGGCTCTCCTGTGGAAAATGCCGTTTACTCCATCAAGGGCGTCACTTGCGCCTTCAGCACCTCCGTCTCCACCGGGCCGGATGGGAGCGCCCTGGTGGAGGACCTCCCCGCCGGCGTTTATATCGTCCGTGAGGAGTCCGTTCCGGAGCCGTTTGTGCGGACTGCCAGTGAGCAGACCATCGCCCTGCGGCCCGGTAAAATTTCCGAGGCACGGTTTGAGGATTACACCCGGCCCGGATTGGAGATCGTCAAGCGGAATATTGCCGACAGATCTCCCATCGAGGGGGTCACCTACCAGGTCCGACAGATCGACGGGGATTTCCTGGACACCGTGGAAACTGACGCCGATGGCAGGGCCTTCCTGGAGGTGGACCCCGGCAGCTACGAAATTTCGGAGGTCAACGTACCGTCCCATGTCATCATCAGCGAGATCCCCCAGACTATCTCCCTGGAGCCGGGCGTCACCCGGACGGTGCGCTTTTTCAACGCGGTCAAGCCCTCCTTGACCATCCTAAAGCGGAATTCCGTTACAAAGGACCCGCTTGAAAACGCAAAGTTCCATATCTATTATGCCAGCGATAACACGGAAACTGGCGAGATCAATGACCTGGGAACGTACTACACGGACTCCTCGGGCCGCATCGTTCTCACCGATGTCAACAGAGGCTGGTACCGGGTCGTGGAGGAGGAAAGCCCGACAGGATTCTCCATCCAGGATGACGGCGTCTATGAGTTCTACCTGGAGGCCGGCGCCAGCCGCGAGTTGGTCGTGGACAACACGCCTCTCAGTGCTCTTGTTGTCTACAAATACGACTCCGTCACGAAGCTGCCGCTGGAGGGCGCGCGCTTTGAGCTGCGCTATCTCAGCGGTGAGACCTCCGGCACAGAGGGGACGGTCATTGGCGAATATGTGACCTCGAAAAATGGGTCCTTTACAGTCACGGGGCTAAAAGAGGGCACCTATATCTGCCAGGAACTGGAAAGCCCGGACGGCCACCTCATTGACTCGGAACCCCAGACCGTCTACATCTCCGGCAAGGAGCAGGACGTGGTCACCCTCCGGTTCGGCAACGCCCCGCTGGGGTCCCTGCTCATCACGAAGGTCTCGGATGATGAGAAGCACACACCGCTCTCCGATGTAGAGTTCCTGCTGACAGACAGCAGCGGCAACTTCATTGGCACCAACAACGGCCGCTATGTGACCAACAGCGCAGGCGAGATCCTGGTGGAGGGTCTCACCCCCGGCACCACAGTGGTGGCACGGGAGGTCCGGGCCAAGCCCGGCTACCTGCTGGACGACAGTCCCCAGTATGCTTTGATCCGCAGCGGCGAGACGGTGGGGCTGGAGTTCCGCAATGCCCCTGCCGGCAATCTGGTCATCGTCAAGCGGAGCAGCTCCGGCACCCATGAGCCACTGGAGGGCGTGGAGTTCAAGATCACCTACGCCGACGGCAGCTTCGTGCCGGACGAAAATGGCCAGCTCTCCTCCAATGGCCTCTATTACACCGACCGCGAGGGGAGGATCACCATTTCCGGGGTGGTTGGCTCACTGGTCGTAACTGAAACGGCCTCGATCCCAGGGTACACCATCGATGAGGCCACCCGGACCCAGACGGTGGTGGTACATCCCAATGATACCCAGACACTCTATTTCTACAACCAGCCGGAGACCACGCTGGTTCTCCAGAAATTCATCGCGGGGACCGACAACGAGCCGCTGGCCGGGGTGGAGTTCCTGGTCACGGACAGCTCTGGCGCCGTCGTTGGCCCCAACAACGGCGTCTACACCACCGGGGCGGACGGTCGGGCGGTCATCACCGGCCTCACCCCCGGCACCACCATCACCGCCCGAGAGACCCGGACCGTGGACGGATTCGTCCTGGACGGCAGCCCCCAGAGTATTCTCATCAAAGAAGGTGAAGTTCAGACTCTGACCTTTTGGAACGCCAGAGAGGGCGGCGTGGAGATCGTCAAAGTCAACGCCGCGGACAAGACGGAGCGGCTTCCTGACGCTGTTTTTGAAATCCGTAAGGCATCGGATGACGCCCTGGTGGACACCGTCACCACCGGGGACACCGGCACTGTGTTCGCCCCACTTGCCGAGGGCGATTATTATGCCTTGGAGCTGGAAAGTCCCTCCGGATTCCGCCTGGACCCCACCCGGCATTACTTCACCGTCCGCGACGGCGAAGTCACCCAGAAGGTCATTGAAAACGAGGCCATCTCCGGCATCCTGGTACACAAAATCTCCACAGCGGACGGCAAGGGCATTCCGGGCGTTTCTTTCATTCTCTATGACAGCGGCCATAACCCCATCGACCAGCAGACCACTGACGACCGGGGCTACGCCTGGTTTGAGGATTTAGAAGGAGGCGGCCGCTACTACCTGCGTGAACTGGAAAATGAGGGCTACATCCCGGACACCCAGCTGCGCACGGTCTATGTCAAGGCGGGAGAGACCACCCTGGTGGAGTGGGAGAATACGCCCATCACTGGCCAAATCCAAATCGTCAAGAAGTCTGCCGATTACAATCCCACCAACGGCCTGCCTGCTGGGACGCTCCTGGAGGGTGCGGTCTTTGAGATCTACGACAAGGCGGGCAATCTGGTTGACACCATCAAGAGCGATAGCCGGGGGCTTGCGGTTTCCAAACAGCTCCCCTTGTCGCGCTATTCCGTCCGGGAGGTCAAGGCCCCTGCAAATTATGGCATCAACGAGGAGGTTCTGACTGCCTATCTGGAGTACGAGGGACAGATTCTGCGCTTTGAGGTGACCGACAAGAGCCTGTCCACGGGTGTTTCCATTACGAAAACCGGCCCCAAAGAGGTGGTCAGCGGCCAGCCGGTCAACTACACCTTCTCCGGGATCGCCAACACCTCCAATGTCCGGCTGGACAGTTTTTATTGGCGCGATACCCTGCCCGCCCAGGTGCGGCTGAATACCGTGGTGACCGGCACCTACAACTTCCCCGGCACCTATAAGATCACCTACCGGGTGAACGGCGGAGAATACCGGACATTGGCGGACAACCTGTCTACGGCGCAGAACTACACGCTGGCCGCGTCTCCCACGGCGCTGGGCCTCGCCGCCAATGAGCGGGTAACGGAGATCATGTTCGTGTTCGGCCAGGCACCAGGCGGTTTTGCCCAGGTGGAGAAGCCCGTGCTGAAATGCACCGCCATCAGCGGCCTGACTGCCGGCAGCTCCTTCGTCAATGTGGCCGATGTGGGCGGCGTGTACAACGACCAGTGGGTGCAGGCTATCAGCCGCTGGGTGACAACGGTGTATGGCAAGCCCACGCCCCTGCCCAGAACCGGATATTGATTTACCCAAGGGAGGCCCGCGGAGGGCCTCCCCCTCTTTTAGCAAAGACTATCACAAATAAATCTGTTTGAAAAGGAGAACAAAATCATGCTGAAGATCACTGCAATCGGGAATCTGACCAACGATGTGGAACTGAAAATGAACGAGAGCACCGGCAAGCCCTATGCCATCCTGCGGATCGCCTCGGACCGCCGCTACCGGGACCAGTCGGGTAACCGGCTCACTGATTTCATCTCCATCAAGGTGCGCGGCCCCCTGGCAGAGCGGTGCGCCGCCTTTGCCTGGAAGGGATGTAAGCTGGCTGCTGTGGGCGACTTTGAGACGATCACCTTCGAGGATGATCCCACCCGGCAGCCCGGCTTCCTGATCAAAGCCACCGAGGTGGAATTCCTATCCCCCCGCAAGGCAGAGGAAGAACCCCAGGCACTGGATCAGCCGGACGTCTGTGAGGCCGCCTGACCATGCGGAACACAGGCATCCTGTACAGCAGCACCGAGCGCAAGCCGGTGGTGCTGCCGGAGCTGGCCGAACTGCTCCCCCCGCTGAGTGGGGAGCAGTTGGCAGCCCTGGAAGCGGATCTGCTTCGCAATGGCTGCTACTCGCCTATCATTGTCAATGAGGACTTGGCCATCGTGGATGGCCACAACCGCCAGCGGCTGTGCGAGGAACACGGCCTGCCCTATCAGATGGCGGTGTTCGCCTTTGAGGATTTGCTGGAGGCAAAGCAATGGGCTCTGAATACACAGAAAGGCCGCCGCAATCTGGACAAGTGGGAACTGGGTAAGATCGCCTTGAAGCTGAAGCCGGAGATCGAGGCCAAGGCAAAAGCGAATATGTCCGCAGGCGGTGGCGACCAAAAAAGCGAGGATGCAAAATCGGGTTCGGCAATATTGCCGAACCCGATTTCCGCTGTGGATACCCGCAAAGAGTTGGCTGACTCTGTTGGACTTGGGGAACGTACCATGGGCAAGGTCATGCAGATCGACGAGTGCGCCCCCGCCCCGGTGAAAGAGGCGCTGGATAAGAAGGAACTGTCCATCAATCAGGGGTACAACCTGACCCGGCAGCTCCAGGAGGTGCCGGAGGAGCAGCGGGAGCAGGCGGCCATAGCCGCTGTGGAGATTGAAAAGGCAAAAAAGGTGATCCGACAGAAGGATGCGGAAATCGACCGGCGGAGCAGGATCGCCGGTCTGTTTTGCAAAGCGTTTGAAAAGGCTGTATTGTTGGAGGCCACAGAGGAAAATGTACGCGCCTGGGTGGAATGCACCCGGATGAACCGTGGGGAGATGGAGGACACCGTAAAGGAGGCCCGTGAGCTGGCAGAGACCTTCTCCTCTATCGCAGATATCATGGTGCAGAAAATCCTGCCCAGCCAAGGTCAAAAAGAGGAGGCGGTATAGTGGCGAGATGTCTGTGCGACAGTGGCAGGAGCGGTTCCGCTCCGGTGACTTTAACAGCCGGGACCTGTCTGTGCAGTGTGAGGCTGGCTGGTACGACTGGTTTTGCCGGGACGACGCCTTGGCTGGCAGACTGAAGAAACTCTCCAGCGTGGTGCTGGGGATCAGGGCCCCATTTATCCTGGACAACTACTATGTGTGGTTCAAGAATAACTGCCCCATGGCGGGACCGCTGTATGACGATGTGCGGTTCGAGCCGCTGTCTGGTGAGCGCGACGGAAAGTATTTTGTGGTCTCCCTGGACAGCCCCCATGAACAGACCAAGTGGGTGCTGTACACGGAGCGGTATGGATACGACGCGCCTGAATTTGGCAGTGGCAATGTGTGGGATGTGGTGCGGTATATCAACAGCATGGCTGCCGAACTAGAGCATAATGCCCAGCCAGATTTCCTCCTGGAAAAGCAGGCAGTCAGCGATTACATCTTTCGCCATGAGTGGAAGCGAAACATCCCCATCTATCGAGATGGGGAGCATAAATTCAGCTATATCTCCAGGAAAGACCGTCAACTGCGGAAAATGACGGTTACTTGGAGTCTGGAATATCTGCCCGCCGGCTGTACGGCAGAGCAGGCGGAGCAGCATGGCACCTTGTATGTATTTGGTACAGAGCAGCCGATTCCTGTGGAACTGCCTGGTAAAGAGGAGTCTGTTCAGAAGAAGGAGCGGGAACGATGAGGGAACGAACGAGAACCAATTCGGGCCTTCCTCCCAATGCCAGGGCCGAAATCCTGGAAGCGCTGTGCGCCAATATGGAGATCAGCAGCGACGAGATCGTGGCCATTCTGAAGCGGCACCATGTGGCGGAGGACACGGGCGTTCTGCAGGACCGCTACCGCCGGCAGCTGGGACAGCGTCTCATGGCCAGCCTGCGTGATGACAACGGCAGACGCGAGGTCATGTCCAACGGCAAGGGGCGGTATTTCGTGCTGGAGTGCTGCCGGGATCAGCGGCAGCTCCAGAGTGTCCAGCGCCGCATCCAGAACCAGATGCGGGGACTGGACGCTACGGTGGGCAAGGTGCAGGTGCGCATCCGTGTACTGGAGCGCCTGAAAGCCGTACTCATGCCGGGAAAGAGGAGAAAAGCTGGATGAAGGGGCTGGACACAGCGGAAAAGCTGAAAGAGCGATATGAGCGCGTCGCCTCACAGAACGATCCGGACGGCTTCCGGCTTTACTTTGCCGCCAAGGAGATCACGGGGATCAAGCGGCTGTGGGAGGAATATCCCTACGAGGACGCCTGCGGCCGCTTCGAGGCAGCAGACGGCCATGAACTGCTGAGGTACCTGACCGCCGCCTATTTTAAGGCAGTCGCCTGGGAGATCGTGCCCGGCACGACCTATGAAAAGGCCATTCTTGGCAAAGTAGACACATCCACCCCGGAGTACATCGCCTTCGAAAAACGGCTCTATGAGACTGTCCTGGAGCGCATGGGTTTCCGGGAACAGCTGCCTCAGCTGCCAGGCAGAGCACAGGTGAACCATGCAGCTGGAAAAGACAACTGCAAGCGAGGTGATGCGCGATAGATCCTATCATCACGGAAATCAACAGAGACACTTTTTGGGAAGTGATTGGAAAAGCGAAGAAATATGGAAAGCGGGATAAGAATGCTATTGCGGATTGGCTGTGGGACTTTCTAAAAACGATTCCACCAGAACAAATAGAGAATTTTCATATTATTATGCGTGCGTACATCGAACTCGCTGATAAACCGGGATTACGAATTGCGTCTGACATTATGGCCGGATCATGTTCAGGCTGGATTTTTCGTGATTTTCGAGCCTGGGTAATTGCGCAAGGGAAATCCGTATATCTGGCTGCGTTGAAAGATCCTGACACACTCGCCAAAGTTCGGCCTTTTGGTGAGTGCATCTTCGAGCGCCTCAATTATACTGCGGCAGGTGTCTATGAGGAAATTACAGGACAGGACATAGACGACATGAAAAATGCTTATCAGTATAGGATCATCAAAGCAAAATTACAAAGAGACATTGAATATGGAGAAGGAATCAATATTCAAAAAGAATGGCAGGAGTATCCTCTAGTCGTACCAAAGCTATACAAAAAATATATGGAATTAGAAAAGCGGTATGAGGATGCACCAGACTTGCTCCGTTTCACAGATAATGTCTGTTTGTCGGTAAAATCAATGCCTGTTTCCATCAAAAAAAGGAAGAAAGTTAGAGGATGGTAGGGAGAGATGAGCGACTCAATCATCATTGGGGTGGATCGCAGCTATACGGCCATGAAAACCGCCCATATTTCCTTTTCTATAGCTGTCAGGCAGAGCAAAGATGGACCATGCAACTGGAAAAGACAACTGCAAGCGAGGTGATGCACGATAGATTCTCCGATCACGGAAATCAACAAGGATACCTTTTGGACTCTGATTCATGAAGCAAAAGAGAAGTGCGGACAGGATATGGAGGCCATGGCTCATGAGCTGCAGGATCGACTGATGTCCATGGGGCCGGAGCAGGCCCAGGCATTCCATGATATTCTGCATATCTACGAGGAACTGGCTGACCAATACGGCCTCTGGGACGCAGCCAACATCATGATGGAATGGTGTTCTGACGATGGATTTATCGATTTCCGGGCCTGGCTGATCGCCCAAGGCAGGGAGGTCTATCTGGCCGCACTGAAAGAACCAGACTCACTGGCAGATGTGGAGCCGTATGGAAACTGCTGCTTTGAGTCTCTGACCTATGTGGGTGATGCCGCATATAGGCAACTCACAGGAGAGAACATCAACGAAAACGCAGACCCAGCTGCCAAAGAGAAGCGGAAAGCCATTCAGGAGGCAGACATCATTTATCGGGAAGATATCCGATTTCCCAGACCGAGACGGGCTCTGCCTGCCGCCTATCCCCGGCTGTGCGCCAAATATGGGGGTGCAGAACGATTTGACACCGATAATATCGGCTGGAACATCGGATTGGAGCACGTGCGGTCGATGCTGGAGCAGGGGAAACAGTATGACTTAAAGAAGAAACTATCGCGGAAGAAAGACGGTGAGGCGAGATGAGTGACTTGATCATCATTGGGGTGGATCACGGCTATGCGGCCATGAAAACCGCCCATATTTCCTTCTCCACCGGGCTGGTGGAGTACGAGCATGAGCCGTACACCCAGAAAGACGTCCTGGAGTACGGCGGAAAGTATTATGTGGTGGGCAGCGCCCGCCAGCCCCTCCAGCGGGATAAGACCCGAACGGAGGATTATTACCTTCTGACTCTGGCGGCTATCGCCAAGGAGCTGGACTATCGGGGCATGGAGCGGACAGCGGAGGCGCTGCTGGCCGCCGGGCTGCCCCTGACCAGCTTCGGACGGGACAAGAAGAAGTTCCGGGACTACCTGCTTCGGGACGGCAAACCCGTGTGCTTCCGCTACGAGGGCAGGGACTATACCGTTCACCTCACAGATGTGATGCTGTTCCCCCAGGGCTACGCCGCCGTGCTGACCCAGACGGAGCTGCTGGACGAGCCCTCTGTCATCGTGGCGGACATTGGCGGCTGGACAGTGGATTTGATGCGGTTGGACAACCGCATCCCCAACGCCGCTACCTGCCGGAGTCTGGAGCTGGGCATGATCCGCTGCCTGGATGAGATCGGCGAGAAGGTGCGTCAGATGTTCGGCGTGTCCGTGACGGACGCGCAGATCGAGAGTATTCTGCGGGGCGGCGCTGTCAGCGTGGATGACCGCATCCGGGCTGTCATCCACACCCAGGCGGGCCAGTATGTCCACGACCTGCTCTCGGCCATTATGGAGAGCGGCCTGGACGTGCGCGCCATGCCCGCCATCTTTCTGGGAGGCGGGGCGGCGCTCCTGAAGCGCCATGTTTCGGCCACAGAGGGCCCGTGCCGGCCTTTGATTCTGGATGACGTATGTCTGAACGCCAAAGGATATGAGCGGCTTGTGGAGCGGATGACGGGGAGTGCAGCCCATGGGCAGTGACCGGCGCCGCCTGAATCTCTCCCTCTCCATGCAGTCACCCCAGCAGCGGGAGGCGTGGAAGGTCCTGCGGGCCATTCCCCCTGGGCAGCGGACGGATGCGGTATGCCGGATGGTGTGCCGGGCCCAGGAGCAGGACCGCCTGCTGGACGCCATCCGAAAGATGTTCCGGGAGGAATTGGGGAGGTTGGAACTTTACCCTACAAGAGAAAAAACAGAAAAACCGCAGGCCGGGGATGTGGACGAGAGCATCCTCGGCTTTTTGCGTGCGCTGCAGGAAGAAGGTGATGTGACCTGATCGGGTTGAAAGATCAGTGCTTCGGCGTGGAGGTGGAGTTCACCGGCATCACAAGAGAACAAGCTGCCATCGCTCTGGCAAATTACTTCGGGACTACGCCCCGGTACAAAGGTGGCACCTATGGCACATGGGTTGTCCGGGACACAGAAAATAAAGAATGGAAACTGGTGAGCGACGCCAGTATCCAGGGGGAACGAAAGACACCGGACGGCTATGCGAGGACTGGGGATCGGAACTACTGGGTGGAGATGGTCTCTCCCAAGCTGACCTATGCGGAGCTCCCCAAATTTCAGGAATGTGTGCGGCAGATGCGTCATGCCGGAGGGAAGGTCAACGACTCCTGCGGCATCCATGTCCACGTGGACGCCGCCAACCATAACCGGCAGAGCCTGAAGAATCTCCTGAGCATCATGTTCTCCAAGGAGGACATCCTCTTCAAGGCGCTGGACGTAAATCCCCGTCGTGTCGAGGTATTTTGCAAAAAGGTTCGAGAACCCATGCTGCGGAAGGCCCGCCAGCTCTCCGCTGAGGAGACAACGGATCTGACGCAGCTGGAGAGCATTTGGTATGAAGGGGATGTCGAAAGCGGCAAGCATTATAGCTGGACACGCTACTATGCCTTAAACCTCCACTCTGTCTTTTACAGGGGCACTGTGGAATTCCGCTGTTTCAACTCCACCCTCCATGCGGGGCGGGCAGCGGCGTATGTCAACCTGTGCCTGGCGATGTCCGCCCAAGCGATCAATCAGCGCAGCGCGGTCATGCAGAAAACACACAGCGACAATGAGCTGTTTACCTTCCGGGTGTGGTTGGTACGCCTGGGCCTGAACGGCTCCGAGTTCAAGGACACCCGAGACCATCTACTGGGCAACCTGGATGGGGACCGCGCCTGGCGCTATGACAAGGACAGTTATGATGTCAACAAAAAGAAGAAAAAGAACCGAGAAATGGAGAGATGACGAGATGAAAATCCGAATTGAAAAAGACACCCTTTCCGGTACCGCGGCAGAGATCATGGACCAGCTGCGCGGGCGTGTCTTTGATCCCACAGAGTTTCCAGACACAGAGAGTTACATCTGGTTTCTGCAGAACAATGTAATCCGGACGACCGGATTGGAGTTCCCGCTGCCGGAGGGCGATGTGGAGCAGCAGGCGCGCTTCATTTTTGACCGGCTCTCCAAACTCGGGGCCTTGACCATTTTGGAGGGCTGAGATGGCGGAAAAGCTGTATTTTGCATACGGCAGCAATATCAACCTGGAGCAGATGGCGTACCGCTGTCCGGATGCCCATGTGGTTCGTCCTGTCATTTTGGAGAATTATGAGCTGCTGTTCCGGGGAAACACCAGGGGAAACGGCGTGGCAACCATCGCACCCAGGGAAGGAAGCAAGGTACACGGCCTGCTGTGGCGGATCACCCCCGCCTGTGAACAGTCTCTGGATTTCTACGAGGGCTATCCCCGACTGTATGAAAAAGAGCAGGTGACAGTGCGGGACAATAGAGGCAGACAACTCACGGTCATGGCCTATGTGATGACGGGCGATGAGCGGTGGATGTCCCCCACGATGCCCTCTGCGTTCTACTACCGCGGCATCCAGGACGGCTACCGCCAGAACGGTCTGCCTGTGGAGGAGCTGAAGAAGGCTTGGGAACACTGTGCCAGAGAGGTGGATCAGGCGACGGTACGAATCAACCAGATGGTCGGTAAGCGGGGGAAACCGCCCAAGGAGAAGCGTGACCAGGAACGATAACATACACCGGAAAGAGGGCGCGGAGTTTTCTGGGCAGAAGTTTTCTTTTTATGATGCGGTGGATGGCAGCCTCGATCTGCTGTTTACAACCAAACTGCAGGAGGAGGCCCAGGTGCGGTGTCTAAGAGGCGTGTTCTTAGGGGAAGAAGTCGGAGATAATGTTATGGTGACCTGGCTGCCTAATAACAAGAGACTGGACTCCCTCACTTTTCGCAAAGAGCTGTATGAGCTGATCGGTGAACTGCAGAGCGGCGAAATGTTAGGCAGCCTTCCCGCCATGATTTCGTTTTGCAAAACCCACCCAGAGGCGCGGATGTCTGACCGGCAGACCTTCTATGCCTTCCGCATGGACAGCAGCCAATATAGGTATTATCTTCGGTTGTTCCCGGACAAGCAAAAATTCTACATTTTCTGCTATCGGACTGACCGGATGCGGGAGGGGCGTCCCACACCGGATTTCAATTCCTTATACAGAGGGAAAGCAAAGAGACGGAGCGGAAAGGAGGAGCGGGAGTGAAGGTATTAGTCGTAGAACCGATGAAGCCGTGCTATGTGCGGGAGATCGAGGGCTTAAAAGCCATGCAGGAGATCGTAGGCGGCCATATTGAGGCAATCTACCCATTTGAGGAGCAGGTGGCAATCATCGCAAACGAGGAGGGCAAGATCCTGGGCCTGCCCTTTAACCGACCTCTGTCGGATGAACATGGCGTCCCGTATGACATCGTCTGTGGGACGTTTTTTGTGGTCGGGCTGGGGAGCGAAGATTTTATTTCCCTGACGGATGACCAGATCCAGCGTTATAAAGAGCTGTTTGACAACAGGATGGTTCTCACAGTTCCGGAAAAAGCACAGAAAGAGAAGCTGTACTTTGCCTACGGCATGAATGTCAACCCGAAAAAAATGGCGGGCCTTTGCCCAGATGCCCATGTGGTGGGTCCCGCTGTTCTTGAGGACTATGAGCTCCTTTTTCGCGGCAATACTGCCGGAAACGGATTGGAGACCATTGCACGGAAAGCAGGAGGCAAGGTGCATGGCGTCTTGTGGGGGATCACGCAGGAGTGCGAGGACAGCCTGGATAGCTATGAAGGATATCCAAATTTATACGATAAACAGCAGATCATGGTGCATGATCTGAACGGGCAGGAGTTTTCTGTTATGTCTTACGTCATGGCAGATGATAGGTTCCCGCACCTGGCGAGGCCCTCCAGCTATAGCTATAAAGTGATTTTTGAAGGATATCAGCAAAATGGTCTGCCTGTAGCAGAATTGAAAAAGGCGTTGTGGAACTGTGTACAGGAATCCCGGCGGCAGGCAGCAATCCAACAGGTGGAAAACCTGGGCTTTCAAACAAAAAAACCGAAAGGAACAAAAGGACATGAGAGATAAATACATCCAGACCGCGGAGTCGGTCACCGAGGGGCATCCGGATAAGCTGTGCGACACTATCGCGGACACCGTGCTGGACGCCTGCCTGAAACACGATCCCAGCGCCCGTGTCGCCTGCGAGGCCCTGGCCACAGCTGGGAAGATCCTGGTGGCGGGCGAGATCACGGCCAAGGTGCTTCCGGATATCCCCGCCATTGTTGCCCGAACTGTTCGAAAAGCCGGCTATGAGACCGACTATGAGATCGAGGCCATCACGCACGACCAAAGTACAGACATAGCGGAGGCTGTGGGCGGAGGCAAGGTTGCATCCCCTCAGCGGGGGGCGGGTGATCAGGGGATCATGTATGGCTACGCCTGTTTGGAGACGGACGAGCTGCTTCCCCTGCCCGTTGTACTGGCCCACCGCCTGACCCGCCTGCTGACCGATGCCCGCAAGACAGGCACGATCCAGGGCCTGGGACCGGACGGCAAAGCACAGGTGTCGGTGGAGTATGCGTTCGGCCTGCCCAGCCGGATCACCAGTGTGGTGATCTCCTGCCAGCATGAGGCGGACAAGAGCTTGGATGATCTTCGCCGGGAGGTCATGGAGTATGTAGTCATGCCCGCACTGCAGGAACTGCCCCCGGATGAGGCGACAGAGATTCTGATCAATCCCTCCGGCCGCTTCGTCCTGGGCGGCTTTGAGGCGGACACCGGCCTGACTGGCCGCAAGCTCATGGTGGATACCTACGGTGGACTTGTCCCCCATGGGGGTGGAGCCCTGTCTGGAAAGGATGGGACGAAGGTGGACCGCAGCGGAACCTACATGGCTCGGTATATCGCCAAGAACATTGTGGCTGCCGGACTGGCGGAGCGGTGTACGGTCTCTCTGGCCTACGCCATCGGTAAGGCGGAACCTGTGGCGGTGGACATCGACACCCACGGGACTGGCGAGTATGCCGACACTGTGCTGGAACAGGCTGTTCATATGGCTTTTGAGTTGACTCCGGATGGAATGATCCGTACATTGGGACTGGACAGGCCGATCTTCGCACAGTATTGCAGCTATGGACATTTTATGCACGCGGACGCCCCCTGGGAGCAGACAGATAAGGCGGAGCTTCTGGAGGAGATCTGCAGGTTTAAGGAAGCGGGGGCGTCCAGGCGTTGAGATACATTGCTTCCTGCAGCTTTGGAAAAGACAGCCTTGGAACGATCCTGCTGGCCCAGAAGTACGGGGAACCACTGGACGAGGCGGTTTACTGCGAAGTAATGTTTGATCAGAACATCTCAGGCGAAGTCCCGGAACACCGGGACTTTATTTATACCAAAGGCATTCCGGCTTTGGAGCGCATGGGGATCAAGGTGACTGTACTCCACGGGGAAAAGACCTATCTGGATCTGTTTACCGGGCGAATCACCCGCGGCCCCAAAAATGGAATGCTGCGCTCCTTCCCCATCTGCGGGCGGTGTGCTGTCCAGCGTGACTGCAAAGTGAAGCCCATCCGGCGATATCAGAAAAGCCTGCCGCCTGACACGATCCAGTATATCGGCATTGCCAAGGACGAGCAGGAACGCCTCCTGCGGCTTGGGCGGAACCAGGTATCCCTTCTGGAGAAATACAACTGCACAGAACAGGATGCCAGGGAGCTCTGCGAGAAAGCGGGGCTCCTTTCTCCGGTCTACGCCTTTACTGACCGGGGCGGCTGTTGGTTTTGTCCCAACGCCAAGCGCCGGGAGCTTCGTCACCTCTATGACCACCATCCGGAGCTGTGGGCCAGGATGCTGGAGCTGCAGGCCCTGCCAGGCAAGGCAACGGAAAAATTCAACCGCACCCATAGGTTTTCCGATATTGACGCGGCGTTTCGGCAGGAGGACGAGCAGCTGGATCTATTCCGAAGAGCTGCATAACAGAGCGATGTGTATGGAGGACACAAGTGGATCTTTATCAAAAATTTGACCACGATATTTTTGATGTTACGAAAATCATGCTTGGCATTTCTCTGACAGATGGGCAAAAAGCGGAGTTGTCAAAAATCGCCGGGGAAATCGATGCGGCGTACAGTTGTGGACAGTTGACGGCTCATGAGCGGAGCAGGCTCCTGGGTACGATAAAGGACTGCGGTATGGAGCCCCTGCCCATCAAGAAGAACGAGTGCCCGAGAAATCTCCCAAAGCGTAAGACCCGAGGCCATGACAGATGAAAAAAGAAGGGAGAGACTTTGTCAAATCAAGTAACGAATTTCATATCCTTTGGGAATGGGCCGGAGCAGGTCGCGGCATTCCACAAGATGCTGCGGGAGCTGCGGCAGGAGGACGATGTCTATGGCAGTCTTGACTTCAACAAGCTCATTCCCATGCCGGAACCGCTGAATATAGAGTCAGGTACCTGGACCAATCAAGGGCTTCAAGCATATCGGAGTTTTATGGCAGGCCGCAAAAATGTGGAGGCTTTTAAAAAGGAACATCCCAAGGAATGGGAATTGGGCAAGCTGGCTTATGAAAACATCCAGAAATATGGTTATCCCACCTGGTTCGAGTGGCGCATCCAACATTGGGGGACACGGTGCAACGCCTATTCCTGCGTAGAGCTGCGTCAAGGCGATCAGACGATGCGGTTCGAAACCGCATGGCGTAGAGTCATTGAAATTGTTCGGGCACTCTCCAAAAAATATCCTGACCAGACGGTTACATACCGTTGGGCTGATGCCGAATTAGGGGCGGATGTTGGGGAAGCCGTATTTCAGAATGGAAAGATAGCGGATGTCCATATCCCAAAGCCACATTCAAAAGAGGCGCATCAGCTTGCGCAGGACATCATGAAAAATGATCTTGCCCATTTCAATCCCAATCTCTCCAAGGGAAAGAAGTCCCGTGGATGCCGTGCGGAAGCACCCAAAGAACGCGTCCATAGCAAAAATAAGCGGGAGCGATAATTCCATTTCAAAGGGTGAAGGGAGTGATAAGAATTACAAATCAAAAATATGAGATCACAGAGATCGCCCACGAGAAATACCCCTTCCTCCACCGCATCCGGGCCCTGCGGGACATCGGCAGCGAGGTCAAGGCCGGGGCTCTTGGCGGCTTTGTAGAGAGCGAGGACAACCTGTCCTTCAGGCCGGGGGATGATGCCTGGATCTTTGACGACGCCATCGCCTGCAATGACGCCTATGCGGACAAGGGTTCCTATCTGCGCGGAGACGCCATTGCCTGCGATCATGCCTATGTGTCGCGGGGAACCCTTCTGGCCGGCCATGCCCGGGTGGAGGATGACGCCTATATCAGGGGCGCGGTCCTCACAGACCATGCCAGAGCCTCTGGCTTTGCGGTGATTGTGTATAATCAGGATACCGGAGGTGTCCCCATGCTCTCCGGCCAAAGTGCCGTCTATGGCAGGGTGTCCGGCGATGTACGGCTGACCGATACCGCACTGGTGATCAGCGGGGAGGAGATCCAAAATGACACGCTGGACACCTTGGTCATCAGTGGCCAGGGCCGCTCCGTCATCCGGGATGATTCCAGGGATGAACTGGTACCGCAGACGGGGCAGCCGGAGCCTTCAAAAGCAAAAATCAAGGAGAGGCAGGTGGAGCGGTGAGTAACTTCTTTGAGCAGGAGCTGCGGAAGCTGTTCGGGGACGGGGAGATCATTCACGATCCTGTCTTTGTGGGCCGTGCCTGTGTGGGCGGCCTTGACGCGGGCAGGCAGGTGCGGGCCGAATTTGTGACCATGGGCCACGCGGACCACTATGAGGCCCTCCGCCTCACCCTGATGGACAACGATCTGGGCGTGGTGGACAAATTGACCCTGCGCCTGAGGGATGTGTGGGGAAAGCAGAAAATCCCCAACAATCCTTACCTGAAAAGCGGCGTCGATCCATACATCTGGGTCAATGACGACAAGACGGATTGGTACGCTTATCACCCGACTCCGGCAGATTACCAGCAGCTCCGACAGGCGGCCGGCAGCTATCTGGAGGTGTTTCGAGGACAAACCAAACCCCACGAACACAGCCCGAAGCTGGTCTATATCTGCGCCCCCCCTGCGGGGCGAGGTTGAGAAAAACATCGAATTTGCCCGGCAGAAAGCCCAGGAGGTGTTCCTGTCAGGGGATGTGCCGGTATGCCCCCACCTCATATTTCCGCCCTTTGCCGACCCTGACGATCCTGTCCAGGACCAGGCGGCGCGGGACATGGGCCTGCGCCTGGCGGAGGCTTGCCAGCAGGTCAACGTGTACGGCTCTACCTGGACCGAGGGAATGTGGGCGGAGATCCACCACGCAGAGAAGCTGGGCATCCCTGTCATGACGGACCAGAAGCAGCTGGGAAGAACACAGCCCCGGCCCAAGCGGGGGCGGGCCAGATAGGAGGCGACCGTGGCAGAGATCAAGCGAATTACGACAGAAGACCTGCGGCGCATGGATGGACAGGAGGGCCTGATCCTCCAGGGCTGCGGCGGCGACCTCCAAGAGTGGGTGGACGGGATCAACGACCTTCTGACGGAGGCGTGCATCCTGCTGGATGGCAGCCGGTTTGAAAGTGTCTCTGTGTTTCAGCATCAGGAGCTGACCAACCTGCTGTTCTCCTTTGACGGCGTCAAGCTGGATGTGGGGAAGCTGGCCATGTGGCGCCTGCAGACCCATGGACAATTCGGAGGCACCTGGCTGAGTGACTACGTTCCCAATCAGTTGGGCGGGTATCACCTGGAAGATCCGAAGCAGAGAAAGCCCTCCATGCGCTTGGAGGGTCAGGACGGGAACATTTTCAACATCCTGGGGCGGGCTTCCCGCCTGCTGAAGGGCGCCGGCCAAAAGGGCCAGGCGGATGAGATGTTCCGCCGTGTCACCAGCTCCGGCAGCTATGAGGAGGCACTCCACATCATCAGCGAATATGTGGACACCGAGCTGTCCATCCATACGCCTCCTCCCAAATCCCATCAAAAGAAGAAAGGAAGATCTGCCTATGAGCGATAACCCCAAGTGGAAAATCATCCAGGGCGATGCCCTGCAGCTGCTCCCTAATTTTGCCCCCGGAACCTTTGACGCCGTCATCACCGATCCGCCCTACGCCTCCGGGGGGCGCACCCAGGCGGAGAAGAATAAATCCACTGCCAAGAAGTATTCCAGCATGGGCGACCACGCGCCACCGCCCTTTGACGGGGACTCTAAGGACCAGAGGTCCTGGACCCGCTGGGCGGCAGAGTGGCTCAGTGACGCCCGGAAGCTCTGCAAGCCCGGCGCTCCGGTGTGTATGTTCATTGACTGGCGCCAACTCCCCGCCGCCAGCGACGCCCTTCAGTGGGCGGGGTGGATCTGGCGGGGCACCGCCGTCTGGGACAAGGGCAACAGCCGGCCCCAGAAGGGCCGGTTCCGGCAGCAGGCGGAGTACATTGTCTGGGGCTCCAACGGCGATATGCCCATCAGCCGCCCGGTGCCCTGCCTCCCCGGTGTGTTCAAGTACGGCAATCCCCAGAACCGCATCCACCTGACGGAGAAACCTCTCCAGCTCATGCGGGACATCGTGAAGATCACCGAGCCGGGAGGCCATATCCTGGACCCCTTCGCTGGCAGCGGCACCACCGTGCTGGCAGCCGTGCTGGAGGGCTACACAGCCACCGGCATCGAGGTCACGGACGAGTACGCAAGGCTGGCCAGGGAGCGGATCGCGCGGGAGCTGGAGCCGTGTGCGTGAATTGCGGGGACTGTCTGGGAAAAAGAGTGGATAGGCCGTCAACGGTGCGGTATCCTGTAGGCAATCCCACAAGATGGAGGTGAAATAGATGAGAGTTGACATGACATTTGACCAACGGAAAGTGGAACAGCAGGGTTACACCTTGGACGCTGTGCGGCAGACGGTCCAAAAGAGCTTCGCGGCTCATGGCCTGCGCTGTGTCCAGGACGGCCCTGTGCTTACCTGCACCGACTGCGGCGGCGCGGATGACTTCGCCAATCTGTGGGCGGTCATCATGGCGCTGCTGCGGACAGAGTGGTTCCCCGCCATGGCCTCCTCCTGCGTTTGGCAGGATGACAACGGCGACCGTGAGGATCTGCTGGCCCAGGCGGGAAAGCTCCAGGGCCGGAGGTGACCTGATATGGCGAACAGTGGAAGCCAGAAGCAGATCTCCTTCGACCTGCGCCAAGAATCACTCAAACGATACTATCCGCAAAACCCAACCCAAGCCTACCATGACATCCGCCGGTTTATGGAGAGCCACGGCTTTGAGCACCGGCAGTCCTCCGTATATGTCTCCCTGGACAAGCTGACGACCTTGGATGTGGTAAGTCTGACGGAGCAGCTGGCAATGGCGCTCCCCTGGCTGAGCCGATGTGTTAATGAAATCGACGTGGCCAATATCGGGGCGCAGCACAGCTTGAAGAAGGTGCTGGAGAATGCCTCCCGTCCCCTGTCTGTGGAGCTGGAGGGATTTCCTCTGGAGGCGGCCGCTCCGCAGCCGGCACGTCCCAGGCCTGTTCATGCAAGGAAAAGGCTGCCTGCAAGGGAGAGGTGACCCACCTGTGGTGTGAGGCTGTTTGTGTCCCGTTTCCCCTTGCGTAAATGTGCGGGGGCCGATATAATGAGGAAGAATGGAGGGAACAGTGTATGGAGAAAGGCTATGTATTGCGGCTGTATGACACCGACCTTCTGTCCTTCACCCTGTCCGAGCGGGGCATCGAGGGCCTGAAAGCGCAGATCCACAGAGTCAATGAAGAAGCTCGGGCACTGTTCCCCCTGGACCTGGAGCTGGCGGACGACGGGCTGGTGAAATGGCTGCAGCGGCGGGTGATCCCCAAGAACCGCGCCTATGTGGCGGAGATCCTGAAAACCTTCGGCCTGAGCGTCAACGATACCAAGGGCATCATCGACGTGTGTAAGGGCCTGTCCCTGAACGACAGCTATTGGGTGGTGCCCCAGGGCTTTACCGGGACATTTGCCCAGTACAATCTATATGAGAACCGTTTCTCTGAGATCCTGTCCCTGGTGGCCTACACCGGCATCGGACAGAGCGACGCGGCCTTTACCACCTCGCCGGAGCTGACCACCAACGGGATGCTCCCCAAGGCGTGGCGGTTTATCGAGGGTGAGGGCATCTATCTGTATAAGGGCGGAACCTTCGGCGCGGCCAACACCGGGAATGAGCCCTACAGCGAGTTTTACGCCAGCCAGGTCGCCCAGGCCATGGGCCTGGACGCGGTGGCCTACGAGCTGGAAAACTGGAAGGGCATCCTGGCCTCCCGCTGCAAGCTGTTCACGGACATTGACACCTCCTATATCCCCATTGGCCGGATTGTGCGGGAGGGCGGGCTGAAAGCCTGCCTGGAGTATTACCGGCAGCTTGGACCGGAAGCCTATGAGCAGGTCAGGAGTATGCTGGTGTTCGATGCTGTGATCTACAATGAGGACCGGCACTTCGGCAACTTCGGCGTCCTGCGGGACAACCACACCGGGAAGGTCACCGGCGCGGCGCCTGTGTTTGACAACGGGATGTCCCTATTCAACTTCGCCATGCCGGAGGATTTCCAGGACCTGGACGCCTACGCTAAGACCCGCGGAACGGCCTACGGCGTCAGCTTCGAGAGTGTCTGCCAGGAGGTCATGGGCCCCGTCCAGGTCCGGCAACTGCGGAAGCTCATCGGCTTCACCTTCCGCCGTCATCCCCGGCTGAACTGGCCGGAGTACCGCCTGGAGGCCACTGAACGCCACCTGCAGAAGCGGGTGCGCCAGTTCCTGGATATGATACCGAAGTTGGATCGGAAACAACCCAAGAAGCACGTACAACAGGAGAGATAAGTACATGGTTTGATCTTCGCACTGTTGCGCAAAATCGATGTATATCCAGGCCGAAAATTATGAGATCAAACGGCACATTGTCTGCGGATTTAGATGGATAACCGCACTCTCCTATGGTATATTGGGGTCAGGAACATAGAGGAGGAAAGGAGAACATCGCACATGGATCAGAAAGAAATCGAGGCACTGATCGCGGCAGGCGGCGCCCCCTGTGAGATTTGCGGAGGCCGGATGCTGAAAGTGGATGGCTGCACATGGCCTGGAGTATATTCCAGAGGTAAGTATTATAAGCGGGTCAAGTATGGCGATGAGGACTTTGTGTGGCCGGATGAGCGGTGCCATGACTGCGGCGCGAAGCTGGGGCACTACCATCACGCCAACTGCGATGTGGAGCAGTGCCCAGTATGTGGCGGACAGCTGATCGGCTGCAATTGTGAAATCGAATACACGAATGATAGCCCCGCGGAAGCACAATGAATCAAATCGGTCGCTCTATAGGGTGTGATACATTCACAAACGGAGAAATAATGGGATATGGAATCTAAAATCTTTTTAATTATTTTGGACAACATGGATGCTGGCTGCCAGTTTGTCGGATATGTGCGGAGTGAGGAGGCAGCGGAGAAAGTGTGTGAGGAACTCAATGCTACTACGCCGTGGGACTTTCGTTCTTCCGATTATCAATATCTCGAATTAGACTGCCTGGAACATGAATGATGAGGTACTTGAAAAATGCAGCTATTCCTGAACGGGAGGCGGCTCAAGAGATCAGAGGGGAGAATCGTGGATGACCGGCCATTTTGTTGAGGAACTGATCCACCGTTTTGAAGTGGAACAGCAAAAGAACGACCGCGGCGGCATCTATGCGCTGACTCAGCGGATGATGGCTTACAACTCCAATAAGATCGAGGGAAGCACGCTGACAGAGAAACAGACGGCATCCCTCTTCGACACCGGGACGCTGAGCTCTGAGAATGCCGTGATCCGTGCGAAAGACGTGGAGGAAATGACAGGGCATTTCCTGATGTTCAACGAGATGTTGAAAACATACGATCTGCCCCTTTCTCATGAGCTTATCAAGCGGTATCACTATAAGCTGAAGAGCGGTGTTTTTGAGGATCTCGCCAATGGATATCCCGTTGGAGAATATAAAAACAGGAGAAACATGGTCTCGGATATTGTCACGGCCCTACCGGAAGAGGTGGAAGGACGGATGACAGAGTTGCTGGAGTGGTATCATGCGATCCCTCAGCATACGCTTGGAGACCTGGCAAAATTTCATGCAGACTTTGAGGCGATCCATCCATTCCAGGATGGAAACGGCAGGACCGGGCGGATCATCCTGTTCAAAGAGTGCCTGAAAAATGGCATCGTTCCCCTCATCATCCGGGACGACAGAAAAGTGGAGTATTACCACGCCCTGAATGCGGCGCAGACAAAGGGAGCCTATGGGGCGTTGGAACAGTTCTTCTTGGAAGAACAGGCGGAATATAAAGCATTGGCGGAAGGGTTTGTGGTGCCGATTGAGCGCACTCCAGATCGGAAGCAAAGAAATCACGACCAAGAACGATAACCGCATGGCATGGTGCAATGTATTTGCACCATGCCATTTTTCTATGGGGGCAAATACATTGCACCTGAAAGGAGGCGAAGCCTTGACAGCTCCTATCCAGACGGCGAGATTTGTCTGCAAAGCGGAACGTGTTCGGGAGCTGACGGATACCCTGCCCCATATGGCCCGGCAATCTCCCTTCCATGTGGTCAAGGTCATCGAGCTGACCCAGGCACAGTACCAGCACTATGCCGCTCACTTGGGAGAGAAAGCTCCATTTATCACGGCGAATCGGGCTCTGATGGGAACGGATGCGCACGGTGTGATCCGCTGCCTGCTGATAACAGTTCGGAGCCGGAGAGACGGTATGCTCATAGACGCCCAAGGCTATGACTATGCCCGCTACTCAGCCTATATCCGGGACAAATCGCGCCTTAGCCTGCGGGATATTCCGGTGGAGCACTACAACCTGAAGCTGCGGGAGCACCAGAAGGGACGGGACAGATGACCCGCCCTTTTCTCTTGCAGAAGAACGCATCACTAAAAGATCATTCAATCAATCTACCGCTTAGAGACGGCCCCAGCGGGGCCGCGCCCCCTCGCCGCCTCTGGCGGTGAGGGCGCGCAAGCATAGCGCGGATGTACATCCGCGCGCTTGCAGGGGTATCCCCCTGACCCCAATGCCGCCTTCGAGCGGAAAGGAACATTAGAAAAAGGAAAAGCAGCCATCACTGGCTGCCAAAACAAGTATCAAATTCTCGGATACTTGGAAATAAACGCATGGGGGATTTGAACCCCCGACCTTCCCTTTCGTCAAAGGGTGCTCTATCCAACTGAGCTAATGCGGTATACATGTTAATTATACCAAGAATTGTATATCAGTCAAGAAAAATCTAGTAAGTAAGGAAAAGCTATGAAGCACAATGAATGCATTCACCACCTTCACATAGAACTCACACCGCAGCAGTACCAGCTGCTGTGCCGGCAGGCCCGCGAATGCGGCCTGACCAAACGGGCCTTCCTGGTCCGCCTGATCGAGGGGAAGCCGGTCAAGGCCCGGCCCTCCCAGGAGATCAAGGCTCTGCGCACGGAGATCCATCACATCGGCAACAACATCAACCAGATCGCCCGCAGCGTCAACGCCGGGATCGCCAGGCCGGAGGACGCCAAGCGCGGGCTGTACCTGCTGGACCAGGTCTATGAGCTGATGTACCAGGTGGCGAAGAAGTAGATGGCCGTCACCAAGATCTTGGCCCGGAAGGGCCGTCTGGATGTGGGCACCCGCTATGTTCTCAACGGGGACAAGACACAGGAACAGATCCTCGCCGCCCGCCTGAACTGTGAGCCTGGCCGGGAGGTGCGGCAGATGCTGGAGACCAAACGGGACTATGGAAAAGAGGGCGGCGTCCAGTATTATCACATGATCCAGTCCTTCCGCCCCGGCGAGATCACACCGGAGCTGGCTCTGGAGATCGCAAAGGAATTCGCCTCAGAGCATCTGCCCGGTTACCAGACAGTCATCGGTGTCCATGTGGACAAGGAGCATATCCACGCCCACATCCTCTTCAACTCCGTCAACGCGGACACCGGCGAGAAGTACCGCAGCAACGCCCAGAGCTACTACCGGCAGATCCGGGCCATCTCAGACCGGCTGTGTAGAGAGCATGGCCTCTCTGTGATCATGCAGGGGGAACCTTCCAAGGCAGTAAGTTACATGGAATGGCTCCGCCGCTCCAAGGGGCAGGCCACCTTCCGCAGTATGCTGGAGGCGGATCTGCGGGAGGCCATCCAGGACGCCAACGACCTGGGGCACTTTTTCCTGCTCATGGAGCACAAGGGCTATGAGATCAAGTACGGCGCCCGGCTGGGCTTCCGCCTGAGAGGCCAGGATCGGTTCATGATCCCCGGCAGGAAAGATCCGATGTTCACCGAGGAAGGCATCCGGGCCGCCATTCTGGGAAACCTGTCTGCCATTGAAGCTGGGCGACGTCCTGCCGTCCCGAACCGGACAGCCTGTCGGCCCTACACGCCCCATCCCAAGTACAAGGGCTTTCTGGCCCTCTATGTCCATTACCTCTATTTATTGGGGAAGATCGGGCAGCGGCAGTATCCACCCCGCATAACGCCCCGCCTCCGGCAGGAGGTGATGAAAGCCGAACGATACCGGGCGCAGTTCGCCTTCCTGCGGGAAAACAACATCACCGGCCCTGATGACATGATGGCCTTCCTCGCCCGCACAGAGGAGACGCTGGCCAGCCTGACCAAGCAGCGCACCATCCTCAACGTGCGGAAAAAGAGGCAACAGAGACTGTACACAGCCCTGGCGGACGCGAAGGCCCTGGCCCCGGCCAGGGCGCTCTATGAGGACGGCCTGTCCGGGATGGAGGCGGAGTTCGCCCAATACCTGGAGGCGGTCTCCATCCTGGAAGAATGCGGAATCCCCAGAGAGCAGCTGATTTCGGAAAAGGCGCAGGTGTATCAACAGCTGGCGGAGCTCAACCGTCAAATCCGGCAGGCGCGGATGAAGCTGGCCCTGTGCCGGGAGATTTTGGACCGGATACCTCAGATCGAAATGGAACTTCAGAAAACAGAAGCAAGAGAAAGGGAGGTGAGAAGTGATGAACATCGGAGGCGGTGAGGCCGCTGACCAGCTGGTGCGTATGATGCTGACCGGCACAGAGGTGGCCGTCCGGCTCTCTGGATCGGCCGCGAAAAACGTGCTGGCTCTCAGCTTTGCCCTGGCCAAAAGCCATAAGCGGATCTCCGGCAAGGTCAACCTGGGGAAGATGCTGCGGGAGACCCGTGATCTGCGGCAGTTTCCCATGACCCCGGAGCAGTACCGGCAGTTTCAGAAGCTGGCAAAGCGGCAGAAGCTGCTGTACTCCTCTATCCATGACCGGGACGGCCACGGGAAGATCATCGACGTGATCCTGCCGGTGATGGAGCTGGACCGGGCCAACCAGATCTTTGAGCGGATGCTGTATCAGGAACCATCCCAGCACCCAGAGCGGCAAGGGCCGCAGGAGGCGGAGAAGGCCGCTCCCAAGCGCCAGGAGCGGCCAGTACAGGAGGAGAGACAGGAGGGCGCCCAGAGCCGTCAGGAGGGCCCTGTAGCCCAGCAGGCGCAGAGACCAAAAAAAGGTTCTCGGTCGGAACGAGGCTCGCACGCTACAAAAATCAGCTCCTCTACATCCAGAGAGAGCGAGAGTACCGGGAAGACCCCTGAGCGCCCCTCCGTTCTGGAGAGGCTGAAGGCTTACCGGACGCAATTGGATCAGAAGTCCGCTCCGACCAGACAGAAAACAAAAAATTGGCAGAAAACAAGATGACCTTGGCAACGATCAAACAGGCGTTCCTCCCCACCGGGGGTGCCGGAAAATATCCGGCACCCGGGCTTTTTTGCGTTTTTCCAGAGGAGATGATCGCTGCTGCAACGACCCCCAAAGACCAACAACAGCCTGCTGGTCTGGCTGTTTCTCTATATCCCCGCTGTCTGGGCGGCCCTGCTCCTCGCCCAATCCCTGGGCGGCGACCAGGGCCTGGCTGGCGGCCTTTCGGATATCCTGGCCCGCTTGACGGAGGCCCTGGAGCACCCCTTTCAGATTCGTTGGACAGAGCACAGCCTGGCGTCCATCCTGGTCTGTACCGGGCTCTACGTCATGGGCATCTGCCTGTATCGATCCGAGCAGGGCCGGACACGGGACGGTGAGGAGCATGGCTCCGCTGCCTGGGCATCCCCCAAGCAGGTCAATGCGATGTTCGCCCAAAAGCAGAACAAGATCCTCACCCGTCACGTCCGTCTGGGCCTGGACACCCACAAGCACCGGCGCTCTCTGAACGTGCTGGTCATCGGCGGCAGCGGTGCCGCCAAGACCCGCAGCTATGTGAAGCCCAACATCCTGGAGGCCAATACCAACTACGTCATCACAGACCCCAAATCCGAGGTCCTGCTGGCCACCGGCGGCTGGCTGGAGAGCCAGGGCTATGACATCCGGGTGCTCAACTTGGTGAACCTAGAGCAGTCAGACGGCTACAACCCCTTCCGCTACCTGCGGGACGAGAAGGACGCCCTGCGGCTGGTCAATAACCTCATCCAAGCTACCACGCCAAAGGGCAGCCATGAGTCCGACCCCTTTTGGACCAAGGCGGAGACCGCGCTGCTGCAGGCCATCATCCTCATGCTGTTTCATGAGGCCCCGGAGTATGAGCAGAACTTCTCCATGGTCATGCGGGTGCTGGAATACGCCGAGGTGAAGGAAGAAGATGAGGAGTATGTCTCGCCCCTGGACCTGCTGTTCCAGGCCATAGAGCGGGAGAACCCCAACAGCGTGGCCGTCCACCAGTATAAGGTCTTTAAGATGGCCGCGGGCAAGACCTCCAAGAGCATCCTGGTCTCCACCGCTGTTCGCCTGGCCCCCTTCAACCTGCCCCAGATCCAGGCCATCACCGACCACGATGACATGGACCTCTACACCTTGGGGGAGAAAAAGGTTGCCCTCTATGCCGTGATCCCGGACAACGATAACACATTTAACTTCTTGGTGTCCCTGCTCTACTCCCAGGCATTCCAGACCCTCTACTACAGCGCCGACCAGATCCATCACGGGGCCCTGCCCCGCCATGTCCACTTCGTGCTGGACGAGTTCGCCGCCATGCCCCTGCCGGGCTTCACCCGTGAACTGGCCACCATGCGCTCCCGGAACATCTCCGCCAGCACCATCATCCAGAACATGGCCCAGATCAAGGAGCTGTACAAGGACTCCTGGGAGACCATCCCCGGAAACTCGGACACCATCCTATACCTGGGCGGCAACGAGGCCAGCACCCACAAGTACATCTCAGAGGCTCTGGGCAAGGCCACCATCGACACTAGGACCCATGGCCAGACCAAGGGCAAGTCGGGCTCCTACTCTACCAACTTCCAAATGAGCGGCCGGGAGCTGCTCACTCCGGACGAGGTGCGGGGCCTGGACAACCGATACGCCATCCTCTTCATCCGGGGCGCCAAGCCCGTCATGGATCTGAAGTATGAGCTGACCGACCACCCCGCCATCCGCCACACGGTGGATGGCGGCGGACCGCCCTATATCCATAAAGGCAGACACAAGCCAGCGTTTTCAGGCACACCTCTCTTTCAGGCATTTTCCGCTGACACATCTGAGAACAAGGAGAATGCTGCATGAAGAATGATCTTCACAATCGCAATTTTAGCCGCCGTGCACAGAAGGCATACGCCGTGTTTGCCTGCCTGGTGGCGGCCATGTCCCTCACCGTCATGCCTGCCATGGCAGCGGATGATCCGCTGGCTGTGGTCGATAATCTCTCTGATTTTATTTTTTCCCTGATTCGGGCCATTGGCCTGATTTTGCTGGGGTGGGGCATTGTCCAGGTGGGGCTCTCGTTTCAGTCGCATGACCCTTCTCAGCGATCCAATGGATTCCTGACTTTGGCAGGCGGCATCGTGATCACCTTCACCAAGGAGATCCTCACCCTCATCACCGGCTGATGCGCCTGCAAGCAAAACAGCCACCCGCGGCCGCCGTCGTAGGCCGCGGGTGGGAAAGGAGGTGTGGTAAATAGGAAGCGGAAACTGGATCGTGGACAACCTCAATTCCGCCCTTGGGTCCTGGAATGACAAGCTCACGGAGATCTGGACGCTCATCAGCACCAGCCCGGAGGATTTCAAGGGCGGAGGCATCTGGACGGTGATCCAAAACATCAACGGCAGCCTGCAAGCAGTTGGCTATGGATTGCTCGTCCTCTTTTTTGCCGCCGGCGTGGTCAAGACCTGCGGCAGCTTCACCGAGCTGAAGAAGCCGGAGATGGCCTTCAAGTGTTTCGTCCGGTTCGTGCTGGCCCAGGCCGCGATCAGTCACGGGATGGAGCTGATGATGGCGCTGTTCAACATCGCGCAGGGCATGGTATCCACCATTATGTCCTCCTCCGGTCTGACGGCAATGACGGCCACCACCCTGCCCAGCGAGATGATATCTACCATTGAAAGCGTAGGATTTTTGGAGAGCATCCCGCTGTGGGCCATCACCCTGTTGGGCTCTCTCTTTATCTGGGTGCTCTCTCTGGTGATGATCCTCACCGTCTACAGCCGGTTTTTTAAGCTCTACATGGCGACGGCAATCGCCCCCATTCCCATGGCCAGCTTTGCAGGACAGCCCTCCAGCAGCATTGGCGTGGCGTTTTTGAAGAGCTACGCCGCCATCTGCCTGGAGGGCTGTGTGATCGTACTGGCCTGTGTGATTTTCTCGGCCTTTGCCTCGGCGCCGCCGGCTATTACGGACAGCACCCTGGCGCCGGCCACCATCGTGTGGAACTACATCGGAGAGCTCATTTTCAATATGCTGGTACTGGTGGGGGCTATCAAGATGAGTGACCGGCTCATCCGGGAGCTGATGGGACTGGGATGACCTCAGCACCACACCCCATCGGTGCTGACAGCGGACTCCCCATTGGCCCTGGCCTGCCGTACCCTGTCGGCAAGCTCATGCGCTGCGGCCTGCTCTGCAAGCCGTTCATCCAGCCACCCATAGACCTTCCGGGCGGCAGTTACCACCCAGGACAGGGCGGTTAGGCCCACCAGGGCAAAGAAAATGCCGTCTGCCAGCGCGGTATTGGCCTGATACCAGCTGTGGAACACCGTGAGCATCCCCAGCGCGTATAGAATCGGAATCCCCAGCCGGAGCCGGACCGCCAGCCGGAGCAGAATGGGCAGGAGGAATAGCCCTGCCCCAAGGAACAAGTACAGCATTGCCACGACCTCCCTCCTCTGGTTTGTGGCATAATACCATACGCCGACAGATCTCGCAAGTATCTGTCTGTCAAAAGAACAGAATCGAGGAAAGGAGGCAGATTTCATAGAGGTACGCATCAACAAAGAGGTCCGCGACTATCAGGAGAGCCTGTTCTTCGGCCTCTCCCTGCGGCAATTCGTTTTCGCCCTGCTTGCCGTCGCTGTGGCGGTAGGTGTTTACTTTGGGCTCCGCTCCATGGTAGGGAATGCGGACGTGGGATGGCTGTGTGTGCTGGCCGCCTTCCCCTTCGCCATCTGCGGCTTTTTTACCTACAACGGCATGACCTTTGAGCGGTTCCTGGCGGCAGTGATCCGCTCGGAGCTTTTATATCCTCGGCATCTTGTGTTCAAATCGGACAATCTCTACGCAAAATTGATGGAACACACTTCGATGAAGGAGGATCTCAAACTTGATTAGAACCCTGCAAAACACCATCAAACAGGACAAAGAATGTTTTGCGGTTCCAAAATCCGTACAGGAAGCCATTCCCATCCACCGCCTCTGGCCGGATGGGATTTTTCAATTTGGCACGAAGTATTCCAAAAGCATCCGGCTCTCGGATATCAACTATGCCATCGCCTCCAAGGAGGACAAGACCTCTATGTTCCTGGGCTACTCCGAGCTGCTCAATGCCTTGGACACCGGCTCTACCACCAAGATCACCATCAATAATAAACGGCTCAACCGGGAGAACTTCCAGCAGGAGATCCTAATTCCCCGGCGGGACGACTACCTGGACGGCTACCGGGCGGAGTACAACGCCATGCTTATGGACAAGGTCACCGACTCCTCCAACAGCGTGGTGCAGGAGCGATACAACACACTGTCCGTCCACCGGAAAAGCATCGAAGAGGCCCGCACCTTCTTCGACCGTGTGACCGCGGATGTCATCTCCCGCTTGAACCATCTGGACTCCCACTGCGAGGAGCTGGACGCGGTGGAGCGGCTCCGGGTGCTCCACGACTTCTACCGCACCGGGGAGGAGACAGAGTATCACCTGAGCCTGCGGGATTGTATGCGGAGAGGGCTTTCTTTCAAGGACGCCATCTGCCCGGACAGCCTGGAATTCAAGCGGGATCACTTCCGCATGGGGGAAAAATACGGGCGGGTGCTGTTTCTCAAGGAGTTTGCCAGCTACATCAAGGACTCCATGATCAATGAGCTGACGGCCCTGAACCGCACCATGATGCTGTCCATCGATGTGATCCCTGTCCCCACTGACGAGGCGGTGCGGGAGATGCAGTCCCGCCTGCTGGGCGTGGAGACGAATGTCACCAACTGGCAGAGACGGCAGAACAGCAACAGCAACTTCTCCGCTGTGGTGCCCTACGATCTGGAGCAGCAGCGGAAGGAAACGCGGGAGATGCTGGACGATCTGACCACCCGCGACCAGCGGATGATGTTCGCTGTGGTGACCCTGGTGCATCTGGCGGACACCAAAGAGGAGCTGGACAGCGATACCGACGCCCTCCAATCCATCTCCCGCAAGCACCTGTGCCAGCTCTCCACCCTGAGCTGGCAGCAGGCGGACGGCCTTGCAACCGTCCTGCCTCTGGGCCTGCGGCGGATCGACGCCCTACGTACTCTGACCACCGAGGCATTGGCTGTCCTCATGCCCTTTAAGGCACAGGAGGTACGGGACCGGGGCGGCGTGTACTACGGCCAGAACGCCATCAGCAAAAACCTCATCATTGCCAACCGGAAGGAGCTGCTCAACGGCAATGGATTTGTGTTGGGCGTATCGGGGTCCGGAAAGTCCTTTATGGCAAAGCAGGAGATGGTTGGGGTGACGTTGGCGGGCGATGGCCGAAACGGGGAACGGCTGCCGGACGATATCATCGTCATTGACCCCGAGGCGGAATACCGCCCGCTCATCGAGGGGCTGGGCGGCGAGGTCATCAGCATCTCCGCCACATCTCCCAACCACATCAACGCCATGGACATGGAGCAGGGCTACGGCGACGGCGAGAACCCCATCGTACTCAAGTCGGAGTTCCTGCTCTCCTTGTGTGAGCAGCTGGTGGGCTCCGGGAAGCTGTCCGCCAAGGAGAAATCCATCATCGACCGCTGCACGGCCCAGTGCTACCACGCATACATCCGGGGCGGGTATCAAGGGAGCGTCCCCACTCTCCAGGATTTCTATGCCGAGCTGCTCCGGCAGCCGGAGGCCGAGGCCCGCGACGTGGCCCTGGCCATTGAGCTGTTCACCGAGGGCAGCCTCAACACCTTTGCCAAGCCCACCAACGTGGACACCAGCTCCCGCATCCTCTGCTATGACATCCGGGATCTGGGCAAGCAGCTCCAGCCGGTGGGGATGCTGGTGGTGCTGGACAGCGTCTTCAATCGGATCATCCGCAATCGGAAGCTGGGCAAGAGCACCTGGGTCTACATTGATGAGATCTACCTGCTGTTCCAGCATGAGTACAGCGCCAATTTCCTGTTCACCCTCTGGAAGCGGGTGCGCAAGTACGGTGCCTGCTGCACTGGTTTGACCCAGAACGTGGACGACCTGCTCCAGTCCCACACGGCCCGCACCATGCTGGCCAACAGCGAGTTTCTGGTCATGCTCAACCAGGCCGCCACTGACCGGGCGGAACTGGCCAAGCTGCTGAACATCTCCGACAATCAGCTTTCCTATATCACCAACGTGGACTCCGGGCGCGGACTGATCAAGTGCGGCAGCGCCATCGTTCCCTTTATGAACAGCTTCCCCAAGAATCGACTCTATCAGCTGATGACGACCCGCCCGTCTGAGATGGCGGCGTGACCGGATGGGGCCGGAGTTGCTGTGCGGCTCCGGCCCCGCCAGACAGGAGGTGACAGAGCATCGAGAAGATCAAGGAGAAGCACGCAGGCATCAAGAGCCTGAAAGAGAAAGTCAAATCTGCCCCCAAGGAACTCGTCCACCGGGGATTGGAGGACGGCACGGAGCGATTGCGCCTCCAGTTCCGGGAGGCCGCCCAACGGGACCAGCAGGACGGGTATGGCGGGGATCAAATCGAGGACACCGCCGCTGGCGCCGCCAGGCAGGTGGAGCGCGGTGGCAGGGATCTGCTGAAAAGCAGAAGAAGGGATGGAAAGTCCCAGGAGCCTGCAGACTGTTCCCAGAGCTGCACATGGGGCCCAGATCGAAGTACGTCCGCTCATTACGAACGCGTCCCTGACAGCGCCCAGGGCGGCCCCTCTACGCTGCAAGCTGGGCAGAAAGCGATCAAAACCAAGGCCACCTATATGGAGCGGCAGGACCCAGCTGCAAAGATGCCGGTTTATAGCCAAGAGGACTTGGCTCAAAGACAAGAGCGTGCGCTGGCGGTCCGGCGGGCGGAGCATGGCCGACAGGTCAGGGGAAGTCAGCAGAGACGCGCCATCGTATCTCCTCAGCAAGGTGGTGGGGACAGTGAGAAAGGCCCCCCGGCCCCTGCATCTTGGCGTTCTCGCAGCAAAGATCCCCGACTGGGACCGGCGGGGATCAAGGAACGAGCCGGACGTGGGGCGCCAGGAAAAGCTACTGCCAAGGGCATAAAGGCTGCAGAGCACATTCCTGGGGAACCCATGAAAACGACACAGCGGGCAGCTCAGGCCACCCAAAAGGCCGCCGTACACAGCACCCAGAAGACGGCCCAAGCCACCCGCATGACGGCAAGATCTGCCGCTGTGACCGCCAAGTCCGCAGCCCGGGCCATCAACGCGGCTGCCAAGGGTGCGGTGGCTGCCGCCCGTTCCCTGGCCGCCGTCATCGCCGCCGGTGGCTGGGTGGTGATCGTCATCGTCCTGGTGATTTTTATGGCCGGGATGCTGTTCACCTCCCCCTTTGGCATTTTCTTCGCCGACAGCAGCAACGCCCCGGATGCGGTCTCACCCTCTGCGGCGGTGGCCCAGATCAACGGGGATCTGGCAGATCGCTTGGCCCAGCTGCAAGACAGCGGGACATACGACCGGGTGGAGGTCCAGGGACAGCCTCCGGCTTGGTCAGATGTTCTGGCGGTGTTCGCCGCCAAGACGGCGGGAGCGGAGGACGGCATGGACGTGGCGGTGCTGGACCCGCAGCGGGTGGACCTTCTACGGACGGTGTTCTGGGACATGACCAAGATCACCACCGCGGCAGAGACTGTGGAGATCCCAGCCAGCGGTAACACATCTGCCTCTACGGAGAAGGTGCTGACCATCACCATCACCGCCAGGACGCCGGATGATATGCGGGTGTTTTACAGCTTCACATCGTGGCAAAACGAGGCCCTGGATGAGCTTCTGTCCAACTCGGATCTGCTCACGGCCCTGGCCGGGGATCTGACCATCTCCAGCCAGGATGCCAAGGATCTCCTGGCCAATTTGCCTGCGGATCTGTCCCCGGAACGGCGGGCCGTGGTGGAGACCGCCTGCCAACTGGTGGGCAAGGTCAATTACTTCTGGGGCGGGAAATCCCTGGTACTGGGCTGGGATGACCGCTGGGGCACCCTCCGGCAGGTCACGGCGGCAGGAAGCCCCACCACCGGCACCTACCGGCCATACGGGATGGACTGCTCAGGAATGGTGGACTGGGTATTTTACAATGTTACAGGCGGAGAATACATCATCGGCCACGGCGGAGGCGCCCACGCCCAGCACACCTACTGCACCACCATCTCTTGGGGCCAGGCCATGCCGGGCGATCTGGTGTTTTACCCGGACGACGTACATGTTGGGATCGTGGGCGGCCGGGATGAGAACGAGAACCTCCTGATCGTCCATTGCGCCAGCGGCGCCAACAATGTGGTCATAACCGGAGTGGACGGCTTTACCTCTATCGGCAGGCCAGTTTTCTACAGCGAATAGCGAGGCGGGGCGTGGGAAGAATCCCACGCCCCAATTTTACCCAGTGCCATGTCCCGGCGCTGCCCGTGGCATAGCTCTGTGCAAATGACACTTTAGAATATGGAGGAACACTACAATGGCGGTTTTTCGTGTGGAGCGCACCCAAAACTACACTGTCATGAGCAACTACCACCTGCGGGACAAGCGGCTCTCTCTGAAGGCCAAGGGCCTGCTGTCCCAGATGCTCTCCCTACCGGAGGATTGGGACTACACCCTGTCCGGCCTGGCGCGGATCAACGCAGAAGGCAAGGACGCCATTCGCGCCGCTGTGGTGGAGCTGGAGCGGGCCGGGTATATCCAAAGGCGGCAGAGAATTGACAAGGCCGGCAAGTTCAGCGGCAACGAGTACATCATCCGGGAGCACCCGGTTTCCGTCCCGGCATCCCAGGAGGGGGCATCGTTTGCTCTCCCGTCGTCGGGAAATGCGACAACGGAAAATCCGCCAGCGGATCTCCCGCCGGCGGATTTTCCAACGCAATTAAAGAAAGAGCGAAAAAAGGCAGAAAAACAAAATACTGACTTACGAAGTAAAGAATCGCATCCTACCCCTTCTGCCCTCTTTCCAGACGGGATAGCCGGGGAGGAACCGAAGGGAAGGAATTGAATGCGCGGGAGAAGCTGTGCCATGAAAAAATCGGAGATGGACGCCTACCGGGAGCTGATCCGGGAGAACATCCGCTATGACGATTTCGTGCGGGGGCGCCCGTGGGATGCGGGACAACTGGACGAGATGGTGGAGCTGATGGTGGAGGCAGTCTGCTCCAAACGGGAGGCCATCCGGGTCGCCGGGAATGAACTCCCTCAAGCGGTGGTAAAGTCTCGCCTGCTGAAGCTGGATGCTGAACACATCCGCTTCGTGTTTGACTGTTTGAATCGCAACACTACCCAGATCAGGAACATCAAGCAGTACCTGCTGACCACCCTCTATAATGCCCCAGTCACCATGGAGAACCACTATGCCGCTCAAGTCAGCCACGACCATAGCCTTAATATGAAATATGGCTGAGGGGGCTGCCTCATAACAGATCCCCTCAGCCGTTCACGATGTTTAGTTGGCTGAATACCACAGCGCGGGGTACGCCGTGGATCGACCGAGTCCGAACCTCTACTGCTCAGCATTTTAGCGGCATATTATAGTCTCTGCCTGCACAGATTTTTATATACTGACCAGCAGCGTGAGCGCCATCGAACTTATAGCGACGATCAACATCGGAATCAGCGAAAACTTAACGATATCCTTGATACGATAACCGCCATACATCATAATCACAGGAATCGTCGCGGTTGCCATTGGCGTCAGGACAGAACAAGAACCGGCCACTCTCAGCGCAGATAAGTATGGGATCGCATTGATCCCAAGCGTATTGCAGGTTACTAAAAGGATCGGACTGAACATACTGTCCACAGCGGTGTTGCTCATAAACTGCGTCAGCACAAAGGGTGTAAGGAAGAATACCAGCATAAGTGTTAGATGACCGGAATCCTGGCCCAAAAAGCTGATCATTAAATTTCCAATCACATTTCCGGCCCCACTGCTTACGAGTGCTTCAGCCAGAGCAAGTGTTCCAGCCAGCATGAACATAATGCCCATGGGCAGGCTTCTATAGATTTCCTTTTCGTCCATGATACGGAAAACAGCGACTGCCGCGGCGCCGGCGCAAGCAATAAGGGTGACATTCAGGCCGGTCATACTGCTGGTAAACATGCCCAATGTCGTCAAAAGAAAAATAATATATGCGGCAGTCTGCTTTCCCTTTGGTAGGCTGGTCCTGTGGTTTGATTGCTCTGGGACCTCAACTGTTCCGGTAGTTACGGTCGGACACAGTTTGTAGCCCCATAAGCACACAAATATTAAGCTCAGAATGCAGCCTGGTAACCACGGCAGCGTCAGATCCCAAATCCCCATGCCGGGCATCCCCATTGTTTCCAAAAGCGCCTCATACCGTCCCCACGCCGCAGCGCCATGCGCAATGGGAATTGTACCAACCCATACGATACCTGTAAATCCGACGGGGAGTATCACCCTGGCCGGACTTATGCCGTAGGACTTGCAAGTGGAATAGATCAATGGGCAGAGAAGTGAAAGGACGACCATTGGCTGTGTGATCTGACTTAAAGCAGCCATAATAATACAGAATTCGGTGACAACTATGCGCTCAGAGGTACCAAGTCTGCTTAAAAGCCGAACGATTTTATCTAAAATATCTGTTTTTAATAGTGCCGCAGCAACAACGAACGTAGCGCCGATCATGATAATGCTGCTGTTGCTCAGAAAGCCGAGGGCATCCTCCAGGGAAAGCACGTTTGTCCAGACCAATGCGAGAATGGTAACAAAGCCTGTTAGTGCAAATGGAATCTTGGAGTTAAATATAAACCCGACAATCATTAAAATAGTGATGATTAAGGTTGCAGTTAATGTCGTCATATTAAATGGCCAGGCCTTTCCGCTGCGCTCATAGGCACTAAGTGGTCAAAAGGTTTTAGAGCCTGTCCAACACAGCATTATATAATTCGTTTCTGACAGTTCGCAATCTTCTCCATTGGAAAAAGGGTTTGCTGTTCCCGCTCTGAGAGGAGCGGGAACAGTAAGTGGAGCTGAAGTTGAATCACGTTTTAACGGCACTGCATGATAGATAATGGTTCTTGAAAGCCAAGTTTAAACAAGGCAGTTTGCTTTGAGACATCGTGAAAACTTAGGCAGATGTTGCCTATATGCTCCGTTCCCGGCGGTTTCTTCTTTCAGACAGAGTCATTGCGGTTACATAGCAGGCAGTTGTGATAACAAGGCTGATTGTAATCGTGATCCATGCGTTCATATATGTACCGGTCATGTCATATATCAGTGCCATAAAGGTCGGCCCGACGGTTGTCCCAATACTTGCCATCAGATTGACGGCTCCGTAGTTTTCGCCATAGTGTGCGTTTCCCCACATATAAGAAGTCATTATGGGGGCAAACAGTGTAGTTAAAGACCCGCCCAGCGCATATCCGATAATGAATCCAATATAGGCATACGAATCGGTGCTTGTAACGAAACAGAGGCACAACATGCTGATAGCATAACAGGCTCCTCCGAAAAGTGTTGCTTTTTTGATGCCGAAGCGCTCAATCGCAATACCGTCAATAATTTTCCCGACAGTGGCAAGGCCAGTAGACAAGGAGAGGATCCACGCCGCCGTCATCTCATCGAAACCGACATCGGTAAAGAACAGCTGGACATTTGCCAGCAAGCCATTTGCTGCTACAGAAATCAAAATCATGGCAATCGCCATAAAGTAGAATTCCGGCAGTCGGAGGGTTTCCTTCAGCCTGAGACTGCGCCCTTCAACAGCTTTAAGATTTTTCTTTTCACTCGCCTCTTCCGCCGTGAAATCACCGCGTCTGCCTTCACCAGAAAGCTTGGGCGTGCTGATAAAGAACCAGAAACAGGGCAGGATAAACAGCCCCTCTACCGCAGCAGTAAAATAGTATCCATATCTCCACCCATATGTCGTTACAATATGTGTGACAAGAGGGAGAATGATGATCGAGCCGATTCCGTTTCCACAAGATACGATCGTGATCAGTCGGTTTTGACCTTCGGGCCAAACCACATATTCACAAGCGTTGTGGGGCCGACACGGATCACTGTAGCAAAAGCGATGCCAAGTCCAATGGCAAATGCGTAGAAGTGCCACAGCTGAGTGCTGATCGTAAAGCCCAGGTAGCAAAGGATCTGAATAATTAAAGCGGTGGACATTACATACTTCGGGTTGTATTTTTGGAGCATTTTTCCGACAACTGGACTGCAGGCCAGCATGACTATCGATGCGATCGAAAGGTACAGAATGAAGGGTGCCCGGTCAAACCCGAATTCTGCCGTGATTTCTCTGGTATAGACGCTGGAACTGTTCGTATAGAAAATCTGCAGAAAGAACATGCATAAAAACGAACAGAATACTGTTTTGTACCCGCCATATATTTTTTTCATAGTGATCTCCCCACATTTACCTATCTGTTTAAACCGCTGGGTTCAATTTCCCGGATCTTTCTCCAGGGAAATCTGCAGTGAAAGCCTGTACCATTTCAGGCGTTCGGGGTTGAACATTCTCAGCATGCTTCCCTTATGCGCAAGGATCTGGTTTACTTCGGATGCGTAGGCATTCATATCCGCATTCCAGTCGTAGCTGGCATCGTGGTGCATCGGAACGCATAATTGACCGCCAAGGGTTAAACAGTCATCCGCGTATTCTTCCGGTTTGGCATAGACGAGCCTCTGTCTCAACAGAAGATTGGGAGTTTTGCCGCGCCAGGCATTGGTCATTCCGGCCACATCGGTGCCGGCGGCAAAGGCGATGCGAAAACCGTTGGAAAGGGTGAACAGGAAGCTCGTATTGAAGATACATCCGTAGGAGTTCAACTGCCCCAGGTACTCCCTGTTCAGATGCGCAAACCGTTCTCCGACCATATCACAGACGGAACCTAAATCGTTGTGTCGGCCAATAACCGTGGAAAGCGTAAAATTTTCAAAATGATAGTCCTGGCCGGGGACGAAGGGAAAAATGTTGTACTCCGGAACTTTGTATACTTTGGAAAGCTCCCGCGCGAAGATGCGGTCACATATAACAACAGGGTTGTTTTTCACGAATACATCGGGGATATTATCAACGTGATCAAAGTGGGAATGATTGACCGTAATGTAGTCTACTCTTCCGATTTCATCCAAATCGAGCAGAGGCGTATTATCCCGTTTCCACGCCCGCGGGTTCTGCGGAAAATAAGGATCTGTCATTAGTACCTGCCCATTGGGGAACTTGATCTGAAAGCATTGGGCGTGGATCCAACGCAAGCGGATTGCAAGCCCCTGTTCGCTATTCTTGTACGGCGTCTCCGGAAAGTCATTGAGCGCCTGAATCAAACTTGTGTCTGTGGCCATTCTCCTTCTCCTTTTATAGATAATAGATTATGATTTGGGCGTTTTCTAATCTTACATATTCCTCCTCTTCCTCATGCTGACAAACGGGTTTCATCCAATGTGCGCTGCTCTCCTATTGATAGTATCAGTATGATACAGCCTAAAACGATTTGAAGGTCAAATGGCAAGTATAGACAAATTCAACAGAGAAATTTAATACAATTTGCTAAAGATACTGTCGTTTAAAATCATTGGCATTTGTGTTTTTCACAACAAGTGATATAATAATTTAAAAAAGGGCGTAGGCTTACTGCGCCTCAGATCAAATGGAGAAGAAAGATCCTTAAAATTCCGGGGGTCCATGTACGTGCTGTTGTAATAAAAAACGGCTCCAAAGAGCCGCCTTTTTGCGAAAAGTATTGTGAGGTGGACCTTTTCGCTGTATTCGAAGCTTTGGCTTTATGCCTGAGGTTATAGCTCCGAGATCTATAGAAGGAAATGATGCCGGGGCGCGGAATTGTTTCGTGGAACCTAAGTACCATATCGCGGGGTAAAATAACCATACTCATAACATTACATCAGATTTAAAGTTCCGGGGGAGTGAAGGCTTATATGTCAGGCTATTCCATCAGCCGTCTGGCAAAATTGTTGGGGATCTCATCCCAGGCGATACGAAATTATGAAAAAAATGGGTTGATCCATATAAATCGAGGGGAAAACAGATATAGAAATTTTGTCGCGCCGGATCTGACTTTGCTGCTATACATTCGCCTGTACAGAAACCTTGGCTTTTCCCTGGAGGATATCGTAAATATCCTTCACACGCAGGACAACAGCGTATTCGAAGTGTTTGATAAAAAGGCGAATGAGCTGAAACAGGAGATCCAGCATTTGCAATGGCAGTTGGATCGCATAGAAAAACAAAAAGCGGATATTGCGGTTTCACTGGATATTCGCCATAAAATCGAAACGGTCATATGCCCGGCGTATCGGGGAGTCTTTTTCCGGGAAAACAGGAACATCAAAGAAGATTATCTCCAAGGCTTTTCCCTGGAAGAAATCGTGGACAAAATGCCTGATAACCGCCAAATAATGTATATCCCCAAAAAATCTATCGATAATGGCAGCTATTCTTATTCTGTTGGGCTTTCAATAGACGATGAAAAGAGCTTTGACACGCTTCGAAAAATGGGGGGCCACTGCTTTGATGTTCCCCCGTCCGTCTGCTTGACCTGTACTACAAACATTGTGTTTTCCAATGATACTCCCATGTTGTCTGGCCCCGCTAATTTCCTTAAACATACATTTGGGGAAATAGGCATACAGGAATATATGCAGCAAAACGATCTTCGCCTTGCAGGGGATATCTTGGCACAGGGAATTTGCCATATCATTACGGATGAATATAAGTCCTATGTCTGGAAATTTTACTTCCCCATCTTTACGGAGAGTGTTGTTGCAGGGCGTTCATTAACTTAGAAGTCAGGACACCTCCGGCACATTGGCAATTGTGCCGGAGGTGTCCCGATTTGTGGAAAGAATTTATGACGATAGCTTGAACGCAATCCACTCAAACCACCAAATTCATCTTCCTCGCCTCATAGAGCAGTTCCTCCCGGAACTTGGGATGAGCGATTTGCATCAGCGCTCTTGCCCGCTCTCCCGCCGTCTTGCCACGGAGGTGCGCTACGCCGTATTCTGTCACCACATAGTCCACGTCGTTTTTGCAGGTGGTCACCACGGCGCCCGGCGTCAGGATGGGCTTGATCTTGCTCATGGTATCACTTTTTGCGGTGGAGGACATGGCGATAAAGCTCTTGCCGCCGGGGGACAGGTTGCAGCCCCGGACAAAGTCCACCTGTCCGCCGGAGCCGCTGAAGTGCTTGCTTCCAATGGACTCCGCACAGACCTGTCCCAGCAGGTCCACTTCCAGGCAGGAGTTGACGGAGATAAAATCCCGGATCTTTCCCACTGTGTAAGGATTGTTGACATAGGATACCGGCCGCATTTCGATAGAAGGGTTGTCATCCAGGAAGGCGTACATCCGCTGGGAGCCCCAGGCAAAGGCTGCCACAGTTTTCCCAGTATCAATGGCCTTGCGCTGGTTGGTCACGATCCCGCTCTCAATCAAGTCTACCATGCTGTCGGTAAACAGCTCTGTGTGGATGCCTAAGTCCTTCTTTCCCTCCAGGCAGCAGCCCACCGCACTGGGAACGCCGCCGATGCCGAACTGGAGCGTGGCGCCGTCCGGAATGTACTCTGCAATATAACGCCCAATGGTTAGATCCTTTTCTGTTATTTTAGGAGGTACCAGCGTGGGGATGGGCGCATCGTGCTCGCACAGAGCGGTCACTTGGGAGATATGGATGATATTGCTGCCGAATACCCGGGGCATATACTTGTTAACCTCCAAGTACACCCGCTTCGCCCGGCGAACCAGTTCCACATTTTCCGAAGCCACCAAACCGAAGCTGAAGTACCCGTGCCGGTCCATGGGGGATACTACCGCGTACACCACGTCCGGGCCGCCACGGATGTCCCACAGGGCAATCTCCTCGCTGTAATGGCATGGTATGTAGTCGCTGTATCCGGCCTGGACGCTGGGCCGGGCGGCCGCCTGGGTGAACCAGGAGACGTAGTCGTACTTCCACCGCAGTGCCGGATCCAGGAACGGCGCCGGATCCAAGGCGATGATGCTGTGATGTTTGACGTTTTCGATCTCCCCGTGGCGGGCCCGTTCCGCGATAGCGGCTGGAATGACGGTGGGCTGGGCCATGCAGGTGGGAGAGGCGCACACGTCCCCAGATCGGATCTGCGCCGCGATTTCCTCAGGCGTGGACAGCTTTGACTGGTATAGGTCATCATATTTTGACATGGGAGTTCTCCTTATTTATAGTTTGCGGTGGATTTGTGACTGTAGGGAGGTTAATGGAGATAAAATCCATAGTTTTGCCACCGTGTATGAGGTGTTGGTATAGGACGCCGACCATCCGCAACAATCCGGGCATTGGCGTTTCTCAAGATGGCAACATGGAAAATAGCGCGGAAAAGAGAAAGATCCAGATGAGGCCAGGTAGCATATTAAATATTCGGAATTCCTTAATTCTTAAGATTTTCAGCCCTGTTGCCAAAGTGATGACCCCGCCGTATCCTTTGAAATCCGCCATCATAACAGTAGAAATCATCGGCATGATGTGCGACGAGCATACAAACAGGGCTAATCCTATGGCCGATTGTGGGATGGCCACCAGTGCCACGATGCTGCCAAGCGATGTCCCGAAGATCAACGCTGTGAAGAAATCCAAGATCGACTTTGACAACAGAATGGTATGGTCTCCGGTCATCGCCTCGTTCATGGCACCAAATATCCCCGTTCCACTGAAACAGAACAACACAATGAGACTGATCAACTCGCTGGCATGATCGCCCCGGGAGATTGCCGGGAATTTGGTTCCAATCGTACAAAGACCGCTGGTGAGACGGCTCTCCAACTGCAAGAGCTCTCCCGTCGCTGCACCAACGATTAAGGCGAGCACCACGGCCGCCAGTTGCTCCGTGTTTTGCATTAGATAGATGCCCATGAGCATGGCGGAAAGCCCAAATGTATCCGGCAGATATCGCGTCAGGCGTTCAGGCACTCTTCTCCCTATGGAAGCACCTAATATTCCCCCACAGATGATGGCAACACAGTTCAATAGAATTCCAAATGGCATGGATCAGATCACGCTCTCTGTTCTGCAAACAGGGGCGGAAGTATACACTTCTGCCCCTGTTTGCGTGAAATTGTATCTCGATGAGTATGTTTATAACTCGCAGATTCCCGTCTGCACGGTGTACCACTTCATCCGCTTGGGGTTGAACATCCGCAGATGAGATCCATCCTGGGCAAGCAGACAGTTCACAGATTCTGTATAAGCGTTCATATCGCTGTTCCAGTCGAAGCAGGCGTCATGGTGCATAGGCAGGATCAGTTGGCCATTCAATGCCTCGCAGTCCTTTGCGAAAGACTCCGGCGTGGCGTACACCAGCCGCTGCCGCAGCAGCAGGTCCGGGCCGTTTGTTTTCCAGACCTCCGCCATGGCCTCCACGTCCACACCGGCGGCAAAGCCGATCCGGTAATTGTTCGTCAGCGTGAACAGGAAGCTGGTGTTGAAGAGGCACCCGTAGGAGTTCAGCGGACCGACTATGGGATTGGCGGGATCAGCAAACGTGGCACCGTTCGAGTCACTGACCGTTCCGATGTCATTGTGCCTGCCCTGGACCGTGTCTAACCGGAAGCTTGGGAAACGGTAGGACATTCCTGGTACGATGGGGCAGATGTTGTACTCTGGAATCTGATATGCGGCGGACAGCTCCCGGGCAAAGATGCGGTCGCAGATCACGATGGGACGGCTTTTCTGAAACACGTCCGGCAGGTTGGATGTGTGATCAAAATGGGAGTGGTTGATGGTGACATAGTCCACCTGTCCCAAGGACTCCACATCCAGCATGGGGGTATCTTTCCGGGTCCAGGCCTTGGGGTTCTGGGGGAAGAAGGGATCTGTCATCAGAACTTTCCCATCGGGGAGCTCGAATTGGAAGCACTGTCCGTGAATCCAGCGGAAGCGCAGGGTATTGGCGGAAAGCCCGCTCTGATAGGGCGTCTGGGGAAAATCGTTGAGCGCCTGAATCGCATTCAAATCAGTTGCCATGTTTTAATCCCTCCTGTGTTACAGCAGATAGCCAAGAACCACAGTGGTGATGGCTGCACAGAGGGAGAACACCAGGAGGATGACCGCGCCCTTTTTCAGGGCCCAGGCACCGCCGTCTCCCTCGAAGGCAGGCTGTGCCAGCATCATGGCAGCAAAGCCGGAGCCGCCGGCGGTCATAATGGCGCTCATACCGCCCTGCAGAACGAATGCGGGGATGACGGAGATGTTGAAGCCCTGCTCAACGAACAGGGGCAGCATGGGGGCCAGCACGGAACTGATGATAATGATGGTGGCCATGTTGGAAAACACTTGGGTCAGGTAGGTGGCAATCAGGAGGAACACGATCAGCACAACGGCCAGCGGCAGGTCTGCCACCACAGAGCTGATCACGATCTGGAGCCAGGCGTTGATCCCGGCGGCGTCCGAGGCTACTGCACCGGAGGCAACGGAAACCAGGGCGTAGGCAGCAATCGCCCCCCACATAATATCGCTGCCAATGAATTTCTCCACGTCGTAGAAGGGCTTGCCATCCTTGTGAAGCAGTGCCAGAATGGCTACGGACAGGCCCATGAACATGGGCTGGCCAATCGTGTTGAGTGTCACATAAATGCTGGAGTCCTGAGGCAGGGGCATCAGGAGCACAGGGTAGATGTACGCGACGATCATAATCACCGTGATGACCGCCTGCTGAATGTTCAGCTTGACGCTGTGCCCGTCTGTTAGGGCCGCCACATCCATCTTTTTCAGAGGCTCGGTGTTCAGCTTGAAGAGCTTTGTAACAGCGAAAGTGAAGGCCAGAACAACCAGTATGCTGGTGACCACCACCGCAGCGCAGTAAACACCGCGATTGATCGTGGCACCCACCTCTGCAGCATATCCGTCGAAGATGGCAAGGGACATGGCGGGATATCCCTGGAACGGCAGCAGCACGCCGGCTGTGCCGCCCACCATGACGGTGCCCGCAATCATAAAGCGGCACCAGTCATCTGTGATTTTATAGCCGACGACTTTGGCGATGCTGGTGATGAGAGAAAAGCCCAGCATCATGCAGGCCACCACATTGGTGGTCAGCGCCCCCAGAACTGTCATGGCGGTCCACCAGATCAGCATGAACAGGGCGGGACGGCCGTTGAGAGCCTTGCGGGACAGAGCCCAGCGGACGATGACCTCACCTGCGCCGCTGCGGGTGAAAGCACCGGTCAGCAGGAAGGCATAGGCGAACTGGAGCAGGCCGGCACTGCCGAAGCCTGCGGCGAACAGTTCTGCCGGGGTCTGGTAGCCGCACATCGCCAGAGCAAAGAAGCTCAACAGGGAAGCGATCACCATGCCCCTGCCGGCAATCACCAGGATCAGCCAGCCGACAAAAGCACCCAGGACTTGGAGGCCCAGACGCGTTACCGTGGACCAGGTGGGGCAGATGTACCCAAAAATGAACATCATAAACAGGGCAACGATCACGGGAATATGCTTTTTCATAGAGACCCTCCTAAAAAGTATATTTACTTCAGCACCGCACCCTCGTCGGCCGAGGACACCAGCTTCCGGTACCGTGCCAGCCAGCCGTCCTGGACCCAGGACTCCGGCATGACCTGTGTCTTGCGCCGTGCCTCGAACTCCTCGTCGCTGACACGGGCGTGGATGGTGTAGTGGTCCATGTCGATGTCGATGATGTCGCCATCCCGCAGCAGGCCGATCTCGCCGCCGGCAGCGGCCTCCGGGGACACATGGCCGATGGAGGCGCCACGGGAGGCGCCGGAAAACCGGCCGTCGGTGATGAGGGCCACGTCCTTGTCCAGTTTCATGCCTGCCAGCGCCGAGGTGGGCACCAGCATCTCCCGCATGCCGGGGCCGCCTCTGGGACCCTCATAAAGGATCACCACGATATCGCCGGCCTTGATCTCACCGCTGTAAATGGCCTTGACCGCCACGTCCTCGCCGTTAAACACCCGGGCCCGGCAGGAGTGGACCCGCATCTCCGGCGCCACGGCGCTGCGCTTCACCACGCAGCCGTTCTTGGCGATGTTGCCGAACAGGAAGGCCAGGCCGCCGGTCTTGGAGTAGGCATTCTCCACGGGCCGGATGACCTCCGGGTCCCGGTTGACTGCGTTCTGGATATTCTCGCCCACAGTTTTTCCGGTTACGGTGGGCAGAGAAGTATCCAGCAGGCCGATGTCCGCCAGTTCTTTCATAACGGCGGAGACGCCGCCCGCCTCGTTGAGCTCCTCCATGAAGTGCTCACCGGCAGGCGCCAGGTGGCAGAGGTTGGGGGTCTTCTCACTGATCTCATTGAACAGCTTCAGATCCAGCTTCAGCTTCGCCTCGTGGGCGATGGCCGGCAGATGCAGGGCGCTGTTGGTGGAGCAGCCCAGAGCCATGTCCACGGTGATGGCGTTTTTCAGCGTTGCCATGGTGACGATGTCACGGGGCTTGAGGTCCTTTTCCACCAGCTCCATGATCTTCCGGCCGCTCTCCTTGGCGAACTGCACTCTGGCGGAGTAGGGGGCCGGGATGGTGCCGTTTCCGGGCAGAGCCAGGCCCAGGGCCTCGCACAGGCAGTTCATGGAGTTGGCGGTGAACATACCGGAGCAGGAGCCGCAGGAGGGACAGCTGGACTGTTCACACTTCTGCAGACCCTCCTCGTCGATGATGCCGGCCTTGTAGGCCCCCACCGCCTCGAACATCTGGGAGAGGCTGGTCTTCTTCCCGTTGACCCTGCCCGCCAGCATGGGGCCGCCAGAACAGACGATGGCAGGGATGTTCAGCCGCAGGGCGGCCATCACCATGCCGGGAACGATCTTGTCGCAGTTGGGGATCAGCACCAGGCCGTCAAAGCAGTGGGCGGCGGCCAGGGTCTCCACGGAGTCGGCAATCAGCTCCCGGGAGGCCAGGGAGTAGTGCATACCCCGATGGCCCATGACGATGCCGTCGCACACGCCGATGGCAGGCACCACTACGGGGGTGCCGCCGGCGGCATAGACGCCGGCCTTGACAGCGTCGGCCAGCTTGCTCAGATGGGTGTGGCCAGGGATGATGTCGCTCTGGGCGCACACCACGCCGATCAGAGGCTTTTGCAGTTCCTCTTCCGTAAATCCGGCGGCATAGAACAGAGACCGCTGGGGTGCCCGCTCCGGGCCCTTGGTTACCTTATCACTGATCATGATTTCTCTCCCTTCTTTGTGTGTCACGCATTGGCAACGCACTGCATTCCGCGCTCCAGCGCCTCCATATTCAGAGGCACCAGCTTGGCTTTGCGGCCAGTAAACATCTCGGTGATCATGTGCTCAATAGTCTCCTTTTTCAACACACCGGTGGCGGCCACATAGGCGCCCAGCATGACCATGTTGGCAACCTTTGCGTTTCCGATCTCTTTGGCAATGTCATCACAGGGTACATAGACGGCCCGGACATCTGTGCGCTTCACTTGATCCGGCACGATGCTGCTGTTGATGAAGACTGTACCGCCGGAAACGACGGAATTTTCAAACTTCGCCAGGGAGGGCCGGTTCATCACAATGATCTCGGTGGGACATTCCACCAAAGGAGCCCCGATGCGTTCATCGCTGATGATGACAGTGCAGTTAGCGGTGCCGCCTCGCATTTCGGGACCATAGGAGGGCACCCAGGAGGCCTCCATGTCTTCTTCCACCGCAGCCTCCACCAAATTTTTGCCGATGGACATGACGCCCTGGCCGCCGAATCCGGCCAGAATGATTTCTTTCTTCATATCACTGCGCCTCCTTGATCACGCCCAGAGGATAGTAGGCCGCCATGTTTTCCATCAGCCATTTGTTGGCCTCCAGGGTATCCATGCCCCAGTTGGTGGGGCAGGCAGCCAGGACCTCCACAAAGGTGAAGCCCTCCCCGGCCATCTGCTTTTCGAAGGCCTTTTTCAGGGCCTTCTTGGCCTTGTTCAGATGGGGGATGTCCGTGACACAGACCCGCTCGGCGTAGACGCAACCGTCAAGGGTGGACAGCAGCTCCGCCACCCGCATGGGCATGCCGGCCTGCTCCACCGTGCGGCCGGACTGGCAGGTGGTGGCCTTCTGGCCGATCAGGGTTGTGGGGGCCATTTGGCCGCCGGTCATGCCGTAGATGGCGTTGTTCACAAAGACGGTGGTGAACTTCTCCCCCCGCATGGCCGCGTGGACGATCTCCGCCGCGCCGATGGAGGCCAGGTCGCCGTCGCCCTGATAGGTGAACACAGGATGATCGGGATGAAGCCGCTTGATAGCGGTGGCCACGGCGGGCGCCCGGCCGTGAGCGGCCTCCACCATGTCGCAGGCAAAGTAGTTCCCGGCAAACACCGAGCAGCCCACCGGGCAGATGCCGATGGTGGCGCCGATGGCATCCATCTCTTCCAGCACCTCGCCGATTAGCTTATGAATGATGCCGTGGCTGCAGCCGGGGCAATAGTGCAGCTCGGTATCCTGAAGGCCTTTGGTTTTCTCGTAAAGCGTTGTCATCTCACTTGACCTCCTCATAGGTATCCTTCGCCGCCTGTTCCACTTCGGAGACAGAGGGGATTACACCGCCGCAGCGGCCGTAGAACTTGACCGGTTTCCGCTCGGCCACGGCCAGATTCACATCGTCCAGCATCTGGCCCAGGCTCATTTCCACATCCAGGAATCCCTTCACATGATCCAGCCCGGCGATCTCCTTCAGCCGTGCGTAGGGGAAGGGCCACAGGGTGATGGGGCGGAACACGCCGGCCTTGATGCCCTGCTTGCGCAGGTTCTCCGCTGCGGTCTGGGCGATCCGGGAGGGTGTGCCGTAGGCCACCAGCACGATCTCGGCGTCATCCAGCATCAGTTCCTCCCAGCGGCATTCGTTCTTCTCAATCTCCGCATACTTTTTCGCCATAAGCGTGTTGTGGGCTTCACAATCTGGCGCATCAATGAACAGGGAGGTTACGAAGTTGTTGTGGTCACGGTCGCCGCGGCCCGCAGCTGCCCAGGTCTTCTCCGGCAGCTGGCGGGGTGTCCGCTCCTTCCAGACGATAGGCTCCATCATCTGGCCGATCAGTCCGTCCACCAGCACCATGACCGGGTTGCGGTACTGGTCGGCGATATCAAACGCCTCCTGTACCAGCTCCACCGTCTCCTGCAGATTGGCGGGGGCCAGGGTGACGGTGCGGTAGTCGCCGTTGCCGCCGCCCCGGGTGGACTGGTAGTAGTCCCCCTGGGCAGGCTGGATGGAACCGAGGCCGGGGCCGCCGCGCATCACATTGACGATGACGGCGGGCAGCTGGGCACCCACCATATAGCTGATCCCCTCCTGCTTCAGGCTGACGCCGGGGGAGGACGAGGAGGTCATGGCCCGGACGCCGGAGGACGCCGCGCCGTAGACCATGTTGATGGCGGCCACCTCGGACTCGGCCTGGACGAATACGCCGCCGGACTGGGGCATTTTCAGGGACATATACTCCGGGATCTCATTCTGGGGGGTGATGGGGTAGCCGAAGAAGCCGCGGCAGCCGGCCCGGATAGCAGCCTCCGCGATAGCCTCACTGCCCTTCCAAATTTCTCTCTTCATGGGATGCAGCTCCTTTCAGTCCTTTTGGATGGTGATGATGGAATCCGGGCAGATCTTCGCGCAGCTGGTGCAGCCGATGCACTGTTCCGCATCGATGCAGGCAGCGGGATGATAGCCCTTGATGTTGGTGACGGAGTTGTCCAGTGCCAAAATGTGCTTCGGGCAGACAGAGACACACAGCTCACAGCCCTTGCAGCGGTCCTGGCAGAACGTCAGATGGATTGCCATATTGTTTCTTCCCCTTTCCCGCAGGATCTCATTCCCACGGTTTTTTCATATATATGCTGACCGGAAATACCGGACGGACATACGCACTTGCTTCCTGGCAAAGCTTCTTTGGAACCATGTGGCACACAATGGGGATGCCTGTTTGGCTGGACACGGTCTCCAGCAGTTTTCCGCCGGCCAGGATATCCTCCAGGGAGGTCTCCGCACAGAGATGCGCGTTATTGACCAGGCCGTCAACAGGCAACTTGGCGGCGGCCTCGATGCCGCGGATATACGATACCGCCCGTTCCGCCGTGTCAGACAAGGGACGGTTTGCATTCACCACACAGAGGATGCGGGCTTTGCTCTCCGCCAACCGGCGCCGGTATCTGGCCAGCACCCTGGCCCCGCTGGCGTCTCCGCCGATGTCCAGCACCCCGTAGAGATCCTCCTGGTCGAACAGCCGGGTCACCTCCGCCGGCATTGACGGCACGTCCGCGTCCACACAGCTTTGAGAGGAGCTGATCAGCTGGATGCCATTCTCCGCCAGCAGATCGCCGCGTTCCCGGGAGCGGAAATAGGGATCCACAATGTCAAGATCCGCCAGCGCGGTCGGATGTCCCCGCTCGGCAAGCTCTAATGCCAGATTGACGGAGAATTCGGTCTTGCCGCTTCCGAAATGGCCAACGACCACGGTCAGCCGCGCGGCGTCTACCCATGAACGGCCCGTTTGATCCACTGATCTTGCACCTCCCCGTAAGGAATGAAACCGATTCCCGGATCGCTTTGGTGAAATAGTAATAGATAGCACTATAAATGTAAATATTTCTGGTTAAATTGCACGAATCATTCTGCATAGCAAAAGACCCTTTGCACAATGCGCAAAGGGTCGAAATATGGTTTGTCCATATCTTGAAAATCAGGGCACGGTATGCTAAAATTTTTATGTATTTTATCAGATGCGGAGGGGCAAATTGTGGACAGGACCAATTATAATATCGCCTCTGTTGCCAAGGCTTTTCAACTGATCGAGTTGCTTTCCCAGAGGAACGGCCAGTTGGGTGTACAGGAGCTGGCTAAAAAGTTGGATGTATCTCCCTCCAACATTACAAGGCTCCTTCAGACTATGCAGGAGGCAGGCTTTGTTGAGAAAAGCAAAGCCACCAATCGATATATTTTGAGCAACAAATTTTATGTGATCACAAATAATATGCTGTCCCATAACGACTGCGTCCAAAAATATTTCCCAATAGCCCAGAAGGTAGCTGCCAAATTGAATGCCACCGTAGCCTTAAATTCCATGTATGGAAAGAGCGCAGTAATGCTGGCTCGGGCAGGCAGTATTTACCGCTCTGAAGACTTTAGTATTGGACATTTGAGACCAGCGTATTGCTCCAGCGCCGGGAAAGCTATGCTCAGCACCTTCTCTGAATCACAGATGTCTGCATTCTGGAGAGAACTTGAATTTGAGCAGTTCCAGAACAATACCATTATGGACGAGAATAGATTGCGACAAGAATTGGAGCAGATTAGGCAGGACGGCTACGCTGTGGACCGAGAAGAACGGTTTATCGGCTTGGTGAGTTTGAGTTTCGCCTTAACGGAGTTCGCCCAGCCCTACGCCTTCACCACCATCATGCCCGCCAGTCGGCAGAAAGATTTGTTCTCAGCTGATACAATTGCTTACATCAAGAAAAGCATGGATGAAACAAAATAGGTTTGAAGGATCCTATCCAAAGGCAAAAGCAGAGGGTGACGGTTCTGAACACAAAATCGCCACCCTTTTTCTATGTGCCCGCGTTGCTTTCCTCTGTTCCGCCGGGCAGATTGAATGCGTCTGGCGGGGTGTATTATAAATTTCATGGGCATGCGGGCCGTCAAACCGCTGTCATTCGGCAGAGGCCTAATCGTTACCTGGTGGTCAGTCTGCATCGACCAGGACATCGGTGCCGTGCTGCGGCAGCTTGCGAGGCCGGCGGGGTGACCGCGCAGTATAGGGATTACTGTCCCATGGGGCTTTGCTCCGAGGGGGATACTTGCACACAAATGTGCGGTTCCTACTGTCATGTATGCAAGGTTGCACAAAGCCTGTTTGCGCTCTGTGCACGAAAGTGTTTAACAGGCAGAATGATTTATGCAATTTTCTGCCAGGGATTTACATTTGTGAAAAGGTCGCATTTACAAATGAGGACGCTTATTGCCGGGAGATCGCGAAAAAAATCATTGCCGGAAAATGGACCTTGCATATCACATTCCTCCTTGGGAAATACGGAACGTTTCATTTTGGTGAACTGGACAAATTGTGCCCATCGGCAACCCAGGCGACCTTTGCCTGGCAGCTGGATTGGCCGGAGCAGATGCGGATGGTCAAGCTGGTGGCCTATCCGTAGATTCCGCCGAAGGTGGAGTATTGTCTGACGCCGCTTGGAGAGAAACTGATACCCATCATAGGCGCGTTGCGGGGGTAGTCAAAAGAGTATAAAAACTTCAAGTACAGAGAAATCCAATGAAAAAAATCTTTGATCGTGTTCTTCAAATATCGGGGCAAAAGCAGCGCAGGCGCTCATGATATGAGCGCCTGCGCTTTGTATGCGACCTCTGTTTCCTGGGTGAGCAGTCATCTCACTGAACGAGTTTCCAGTCGTAGATTTCGTAGTTAAAGTCGAAATCGACCCGGCAACCAGTGAGTTTTTCCCCATTGTACGCCGCGCATCTCAGGCCGGAAGAGCACAGAGGGATCGAGGGCCATTCCTTCCACAGTTCCTCACGGAGCTGGTTCAAGCACTCCGCGACTTCTTCATCACTGGTGGAAGTGCGGCCCTTTACTAGCAATTCATCAACGGTCTCAGAGGACCAGAAACTATGGTTCGTAGAGCCGATTGCCTTGCTACTCATCATATAGTCGTAGAAGCTAAACGGGTCATTGAAGCAGCCATTTGCGTGCAAGAACAGGTCTCCGTAGGTGCCCGCCAGGGCGGCTTCGGTAATTGCGGACTGGTTCAGCGTATTGATCTTCAGATCGATACCGATCTCGGCCAGCTGGCTTTGGATCAAAACCGCCGCATCAGGGAACGTCATCAGATATTCACTGTTATAGACCAATGTCAGTTCGCATCCATCGGGATAGCCAGCCTCGGCCATCAATTTCTTGGCATATTCTACATCTCGCTCAATCTTGGGTTCCTCGTCATATCCGGGCCAGGTGTGATAGTTGAACGAAGACATGGTGCAGCCGTAACCCTCATACACATAATCCCGCAGATCGTCCCGGTTCACGGCGTAGGAGATGGCCTCCCGTACTTTCGGATTCGCAATCGGAGAATCCTGATTCTCGTCGCTCAAATTGCAGAACATATAGACAGCTCTCAGCTCGTCCTGCTTGATCAAGGATAGCCCTTCGACTTCTTCCAGGCCTGCGATATCCGCGAAGTTGATATTATCCGTATAATCGATGGAGCCAGATTGCAGGGAGATCGCTGCGGTGCTTGCATCGGAAATAAATTCCACAACGACCTTTTTGATATCCGAGGCACCCTTGTAATAGTCTTCATTGGCGACATAAGTCAGGTGGGAGCCGCTCACATATTCCTCCACTTTGAAGGCACCTGTGCCCGCCCCGGCAAGTCCGCCGGAGAAATCCTTGCCAGCCGCTTCGACCACATCTTTGTTGCAGATACTGCCTGCAGAGGTGGACAGCATTTGCAGGAAGAAGTTGTACGCATAGTCCAGCGTGATCTTCACCGTGGAGTCATCCACCACTTCCGCGCTCTTCCACGCAGTCGTCAGGGCGGTAATGTTGGGGGATTGGATGGCCGTGTTGATGGAATAAGCCACATCCTCGGCGGTCATTTTGTCTCCGTTGGTGAAGACCACATCCTGCCGCAGCTTGAACGTATACTCCGTCCCGTCCTCGCTGACTGTCCAGGACTCCGCCAGGTCCGGCTGGATATTCCCATCCTGGTCGACAGTGACCAGCTGGTCGTACAGTTGATAATAGACCTTGAAGTCATTGTAGCCGCCCCAAGGACTAAAGTCTACTACGTCAGAAGCATTCCCTATGTGGATTTCCGAATTGTCGCGCGCCGCTCCGGCGCCCGCACCCGTGCCCGAGTCGGAGCCGCACGCCGCCAGAGACAGGATGATCGCTCCTAATAATATGAGTGCAAGTAACTTCTTCATTGCAATACTCCTTTTTTGATATTTACCTCACGGTTTGTTGTCCGTGTCAGGCTTTCGCTGTTTTTATGTCTCGTGTAATGTACAAGCCACATGGTGACCCGGCGCGATTTCTCTCAGAGGAATGTCACGCCCTCTGCATTTGTCGCTGGCATAAGGGCAGCGCTCCACAAACCGGCACCCTTTGGGCGGCTCGATTGGGCTGGTCAGTTCGCCCTTGATGATGGACTGGAACAGGTTTTTACCATTCAAGCTGGGGACCGGGACCGCAGCCAGCAGCGCCTTTGTATAGGGATGCGCCGGATTTTTGAACAGCTCCCGAGAGGAGGCAATCTCGACACACTGCCCCAAGTACATCACCATAATATCCGTACTGATGTGCTTGACCACGCTCAGATCGTGGGTAATAAACATATACGTCAACTGCTGGGAATCCTGCAAGTCCATCAAAAGGTTCAATATCTGCGCCTGAATGGATACGTCCAAGGCAGAGACCGGTTCATCACATACAATGAAGTCGGGGTTCATCGCGATGGCCCGGGCAATCCCCGCCCGCTGTCTCCGACCGCCGTCCAACTCGTGGGGATAACTGTTGGCGTACATCTTCGCCAAGCCCACGGTATCTAGCAGCTCCTCCACCCGCTCATACAGGCTGCTCTTGTCTTTACAGCTCCTGTAGATCTTCAACGGCTCCGCAACGATTTCAGAAATAGACTGTCTGGGATTCAAAGAAGAATAGGGGTCCTGGAAGATCAGCTGCATATCCTTTCGCAGAGGGATCATTTCCCGCTCCGAGTAGTTTGTGATATCTGTGCCGTTGAACAGGATGTTCCCGCTTGTGGACGGCAATAGCTTCAGCGCCACACGCCCCAAAGTGGATTTTCCGCAGCCGGACTCTCCCACCACGCCAAGGGTCGTGCCTTTTTTGATCCGCACATTGATGTCATCCACCGCATGGAGATCGCCCTTGGGGGTTTTGAAGTATTTTTTTACATGACGCAATTCAATGCACGGAACATTCTTATCACTCATCGCTTTTCTCCTTCAAACAGACGACAGCGTATAAAATGCCCAGTCTCTACTTCTGTCATCCCGGGACATTTTTCACAAAGCTCACTTCGATGTTTGCATCTTTCCAAAAACGTACAGCTCGTGCGTTGGACCGTGGGGTCGGCCACCTGCCCGCCGATCGGGATCAGTCTCTCCGTCTCCACTTCAAGGTTCGGGATGGAGTCGAACAGGCCCTGGGTATAGGGGTGCCTTTTTTCACTTTGGAAGATGTCCTCAACGGAGCCGTATTCCACCAGCATCCCACCATACATCACAGCGACTTTTTTACAGGTTTGTGCCACGATGCCCAGATCGTGTGTGATGATAATCATGGACGTGTTGATTTTTTTTTGCAGGTCAACCATCATGGCCAGGACCTGTGCCTGGATGGTCACATCCAGCGCGGTCGTTGGTTCATCCGCCAGGATTAGCTTGGGCTGGCAGGCCAGCGCGATGGCGATAACGACCCGCTGTTTCATGCCGCCAGAGAACTGGTGCGGATATTCGCGCTTCCGCTCGGCGGGGATGCCCACCATCTCCATGATTTCATCGACTTTTTTCTGGAGTTCATCGCTACTCAGGTTATCAGCATTATGCAGTTTCAGTACTTCCAGAATCTGATCTCCGATGGTAATCACCGGGTTCAGGCTAGACATGGGATCCTGGAAAATCATCGAGATATCGGCGCCGCGCAGTAGCCGCAAATCCTTATCCTTGGCACTGAGCATATCCACACCATCGAATATGATAGAGCCTTCCGTGACCTTTCCGATTTTGTCCGGCAGCAGGCCAATCACGCTGAGAGCGGTCGTGGTCTTCCCCGCTCCAGTCTCGCCCACCAGGCCCAAAATTTCACCGGATTCCAGTTCCAGGTCAACTCCATTGACAGCGTACACATTCGCTTCCATCGTCCGATACTCTACGTGTAGATTTTTGATGCTCAACAATTTTTCGGCCATATAGAGCCCCTCCTTATCTCTTCAATGTAGGATCGACCGCATCCTGAATCCCGTCGCCGATTAAGTTGATAGACATGACGCTCAGCATGATTGAGATGCTGGGAACGATCGTCAACATCGGATCGGTCCGCAGATATTCTTTTGCGTCCGACACCATCAAGCCCCATTCTGGCGTGGGCGGCTGCGTCCCCATACCCAGAAAACTGAGACTGCAAATGGAGAGTATCTGGGAGGCCAGCAAAAGCGTGGCCAACACGATGATGGGGCCGATCGCATTGGGCAATACATGGACCAAGATTGTACGGAGCTTTGTGGAGCCGCAGGCAGTAGCCGCTTCGATGTAGTCCTGCCCTCTGACTGTCAGGACTGCGGACCTGACGACACGGGAGACCGGCGCGATGGTCGCGATCGTAAGTGCAATGATCAGGTTTGCCAGAGAGGTACCCAATGCCGTTACGATCGTCATAGCCAGCATAACGGAGGGGATGCACAGCACGATATCCATGAACCGCATGATGATGTTATCCACCTTTCCTCCGCTGAAACCCGCGATGGAACCGATCAGCCCGCCGATGATCATGGACAGCGCCACGATGGCTAAAGAGGAAAGCAGCGTGATTCGACCGCCGAACATCACCCGCCAAAAAGTAGACCGTCCCACTTCGTCTTTCCCTAGTAGGCCACTCATCCCAGCAGACAGTGATGGCGCTGCGAATTTGTTGGGGAGATCCGGTGTCACCGCGTTCTGGTAATCGATAAACAGGCTCGTGGCCAGCACCAGGAACAGGACAATTCCCAAAATGACCAGTCCCACGACTGCCAACTTGTTTTTGCAGTAGCGCTTCCACATCATTGTAAGACTTTTTTTTCGTTTTCCGGTCATTCTTTATTCCCCCTTTATATACTGGCCTTTGATACGAGGATCGATCAGAGAATAGGATACATCGATCAATAGGTTCACGATGCAGATGATAGTGGAAATCAGCATCATGCAACCCATAACCGCCGGAGTATCCTTTGCCAGAATACTTATCTGTAGATATCTTCCGATTCCATTCATCGCGAATACGTTCTCTACAACAACTGTTCCGGCGATCATACCCGCAAAGGAAGTCCCGAGAGAGGTCAACACCGGCAACAGAGCATTGGGCAGGCAGTGTCTAAACACCACGGAATTTTCCCTTGCGCCCTTGGACCTTGCTGTACGTACATAATCGGCCCGTATGACCTCTAACATTGAGGACCGTGTCAGGCGGACGATGGCCGCCAGACAGCCGCTGAACACAGCGACACAGGGCAGCACATAATGGCTCAGCGTAGCGTTGCCAGAGGGCGGGAACCAACCGAAATTCAATGCAAAGACCAACATCAGGACCATGCCCATAACAAACTGTGGAATTGCTTGCAACAGCATGGCGATTGCCTGGGTTGTGAGGTCCAAGATACTATACTGTTTAACCGCTGCTAGGACACCCAGCGGTATCCCAATGAGCGTTGCACAGAAGAGCCCAACAATGATCAATGGGAACGTGACCTTCGAGCAGTTCTTCAGGTCTTCCGCCACGGATGTCCCTTTGAGATAGGAGGTCCCCATATCTCCCCGCAGCAGGTCTTTCATGTAATTCACATAACGAACCAAGAAAGGATCATTCAGTCCCCATTCCTCTCTCAACTGCTCAACAGCTTCTTGAGTGGCCATCGCCCCCAACTTGTTCCTAGCCGGATCTCCGGGGGTGAACGCCAGGATGGAGAATACGATAAATGAAATCACGAGCAAGATGGGGATACAGGTCAAGATCCGTTTCACGATAAATTTGAACATCTTGTGTTACCTTCCTCTCTCATTTTTTATAGGGGCCTTTTGCGATGCGAGACCGTCAGTCCATCCATAACCAGGTGAGGCTTTCCGGAAGCGTGGAGGCTCCGAACCTCATGGAATGAGCCCCTGGCCCCACCACCAGCTTGTGCTGGTAATCCTTGTACTCCAGAGCGGAATCCATGTCACGGTTGGCGATCAGCCAGTCCCCGAAACAGGTGTTCAGGTCGTGGCGTCCGGTCTGAAGATAGACCCGGATGTTTTTCTTCTTCGTCTGACGGATCAGGGTAGGGAAATTGTGGCCGCCACGTATATTGGTGTAGCTGCCCACATGGCTTAGGACCCTGGTGAACAAGTCGTTGCGGTTCCAGGCCGCCGCGAAGGCCGCGTTCGCGCTTGAGGAGATGCCGCAGATACCATGTAGATTGGGGTCATCTGAAATGTGGAAGTCCGCTTTGACCTCTGCAATGATCTCTTTTTCTAGGAAGGATGCGTACCGATCATCGATGGAATCGTATTCGATACTTCGGTTGTCCGTGCCGCCGTATCTTGGAAGCCCCGGACCTTTATCGCCCGGATTGATAAAAATTGCAATCATGACTGGTATTTCGCCCTTGTGGATCAGATGGTCCAGGACGATGTTCGCTTTACTTGTTTCCAAGTATTCTTCCCCGTCCAAAAATACCATCAGGGCCGTCTCCCTTCCGTCATATTGCTGTGGCACATAGACCCAATAATCTCCGGCAACTCCCGGATACACGACTCTGCTCTCCCAGTGGCGCTTCGTCAATGTCCCCTGCGGTACCTCTTTGCTCGAATATGCCTCCGGTGGCAGAGAGAATATCTCCTCCATCTTTTCGGCGTATTCATAGCAGGCGATGTCCTTCAGCGGGACATTGCGCCACTCCCGGTAGTCCACCCCGTCCTTTTCCCATACTCGGGTATCGCTGTTCGTCATCATGCACAACTCCTTATATATTTTTTGTATATTGTGGACGAAGATTTTTTTACTTCTTCTGTTTTTTTGTGCATTATAACATCTTGTGGCCATTGTGTACTTTCGAATATTATTCAATAATTAACTAAAACTATCTTTTTCTTGAACTTGTGTCTTTCGTTTGCTATTCTGTTATCTATAAGAATCTGTCATGAACGGGGCGAGATTTCGTGCAAAAGGTGATGTATGAAAAATTTGACAAGACACGTGCTACCATACCAGGCATGGAAGATTGTGTTGTAGAATTGCACTGCCTCCGTGGAAGCGCCAGAGACAGCCTCCTCCACTGGCATCATGCTCTGGAATTATCCTTGTTACTTCAAGGACGGGTTGAATATTACGCGAATAAAACATGGAAGTGCAATACACCCGGAGACATTCTGCTTGTGAATAGCGGGGATATTCATTTAACGAGAAATGCGTCCGGAGTTGATACATTGAAAAACCTTGTCATTATTATTTCTGACAGGTGGATCAAATCTTTGGTTCCGGAGGAAAATGAACCGTTTTTCGCCATTAAAAAAAATGCTGCAGAGTATGGAAACATTGTAGCTTGTATGCGGCGGATTGCAGACTATATGGACAATCCCTTTCCATACAGTAATCTGCTGATTAACCGTGAGCTTACAGATATTCTATATACCCTCTTTTCCAAATTTCACAAGCCAGAATACGCGCCCAATTTATCTAACGCTATGGCCAAAGAGATTATCCTCTACATAAATGAGCATTACTCCGAAAACCTGTCCGTAAAATTGGTTGCCGCCAGATTTGGCTTACAGGAAAACTACTTCTGCCGCTATTTTAAAGCGGTCAGTGGGACCACGTTTCATCAGTACTTGAGTTTGGTACGTCTAAACTCAGCGCTTTCCCTTTTCGTGGCGGAACAGGGTTCCGCTCTCCATTGCGCTTTAGAGGCTGGATTTTCCTCTGAAAAAGTAATGATTGACTGGTGCAAAAAAATATACCAATGTACTCCTTCGCACTACAAAGCTAAACTGGTAAATAATTTGTTGGATTGAACGCCCTTTGCAAGGCATTTCAGTAAGCGACCGCAAACGGAGTGAAAATTACAGATATCACCAGCAGTTCTATGCCACACTAAAGGAGGCAGCTGCGCTTTCGCGCTGCTGCCTCCTTGCTCGAAATATCATGTCCGACGAATTGGAAACTATTTTACCATCAAGGAGACGGACAGCCTCCGCATCAGGAATCGGCGCACGTGGTTTTGCTACTCTGAAAAGGCCGACGGAGATGCCATTGCATTCCTCCGGCGGTTCTGCGGCAAGAGCTTCCAAGCGGCGGTGGAGTGCCTAATGGCCTACTATGGGCGGGCTAGGGATGCACCTGCCAGATCATCGCCACAAGCTCGGCCAAAGGAAGAACGATCTCTGTTTATGCTTCCCCCGCAAACGCGGATCACCGCAGGGTATTTGCCTATCTTCAAAAGAGAGGTATTACGCCGCAGATGATCCGCTCCTTTCTGCGTGCTGGCCTGCTGTACGAGGACGCCCTGCACCATAACTGTGTATTTATGGGCAGAGATACTGAGGGAGCACCCAGATTCGCCAATCAGCAAGGGACATATGACCTGAATGGAGCCGGTTTCAAAGGAGATGTGCCTGGCAGCGATAAGAGCATTGGATTCCGCCTCCCCAGCAGATCGGACCTTGATTGGGTGCTGGTGTTTGAGGCACCCATCAACCGCATCGGAGCGAAATCCATTCCCCCTCCGTTTCCGCCTGCGGCGAAAACTGCGGTTCATTCCTTTGCTCCTCCTTTTCCCATCAGCCCCGCTGCGCTGGGCTCTGATGGGAGCCCTATTTGACCTCACTCTGCACCGGCAGGTTACCAGCAACGCCGTCGCCCTATGTGGGCTGTATGAGGGCGCTCTGGATACCTATCTGCGGGACAACCCTCACATCCGGCGAATTGCCCTATGTCTGGATGCGGACAGCCCTGGGCAGACGGCGGCGAAGCAGTTCCAGACCAAGTACGAAAAGTTGGGGTACACCGTAAAAATCAAGAAGCTGCCCAGAGAGAAGGATTGGAACGAATATCTGCAGCAGCACAGTCGGCAAAAAGAAAGGAGGGATGCCTGCCAAGGACAGAGCAGATAACGAAAGTCAGGCCAGCTATACCGCCGGCAGCAGGGCCAGCGTCTCATTGCCAGCCTGCGGGATGACAATGGCAGGCGCGAGGTCATCAATTAGCAGGCCTGTCTACTACGGAGATAATATGCAAGAGGGGGAGGATGCGCCGAAACGAAGCATCCTCCCCTACCCCCTTTGTTTGACTTTATACGGTGCAGATGGAGTCACGCAAGATCTGTAGAGAGTCCGATCTCTTCAAAGTATTCCTTTAGAGTGACAGAATCTTTATCGGGATGGCATTATTCTACTGTGGAATCCTCGCTTTGGGAATACAACTTAGAACTACCTGCAATGAATATGTGGGATCTTTTGCACTCCCTTGACAATCGAACATTTGTTTGATATACTTGCGGCATCAGCTGTTAAATCAGTAGATAACGAGGGAAATGAGGTAAGCCTAAAAATTATAGCGCGCATAACGGGGGGAGATGGCAAGATGCCGTATCTATCCAGAGAGAAGATCGAAGGGATTGCGGCGAAAGTTGTGGACGCATATTGGAGGTTGGAGTCTCAGGATGGCACTGAAAAGAGGATCTGCCCGGAAATACTCGCACAAAAGCTCCTGGGTCTGAAGGTGGAATACCGTACCCTATCCCGAAACGGTTCTATCTTGGGACTGACCGCATTTGAGAATGTGGGCGTTCGGGTCTATGAGGATAACGCGCCTGGTTACTATTTTCTGGATGGCCACACTATCCTGCTTGAAACCTCCCTTGCTGGGGAGAAGGCCAATCCCGGCCGCCGGAACTTCACCCTGATGCATGAGACGTGCCATCAGATCTTCCGAATGCTGTTTCCAACTGAGTATATGCCGCCAGCCCAATGCCGGAAGGTTTGCTGCTGTACATCATCCATGTATGGACGCCGGAGCAGGCCGATCAATTGGGAGGAGTGGCGTGTCAACACGCTGACGGCTGCTATCCTGATGCCCAAGGAGCTGCTGATCAAGCAGATGCACGCAGCAGGGCTCGGAGAAAAGCTCCGGCTTCTGAATAAAGTCTTTGCCACCAAGGAATATGAGAAGTTTACCGCTGTGGCAGAAGCAATGGGTGTATCAAAATCCGCCCTGGCCATCCGGATGAAGCAGCTTCACCTGCTGGACAGAGATGACCTGAAAGACCCTTATGCGCTTGTTCGTGTCGTATGTGATGAAGAATGAATGTTTCAGTAAGGAGGACGATGGAATATGCCGCGATTTAATATTCGGGAGGAAAATCCCGTCAAGTATGCCCAGGTAAAGGCAGAGCAGGAAAGGCTCCGGGCAGAGTGTTCCCGCAGCAGCAGTATGACGCTGGCACGTCTGTGTCCTTACTGCGGCCACAAAATCGAGATCCTCTCACGCGGGACCCATGGATACGCTTTTACCAAATGTCCGAATTGCGGAGAGAACGTAGGATTCCCACCAGTATCATTTCGTTTGGCATGAAGCCCCTAAAATAGAATCACCCGAGACCGTGCCCCGGAGCCGCTTGATGCGCTGACTTCCCATGTGCCGCTTGATCTGCCTTCCCCATCAGAGCGGGGAGGATCGACGGCGCACGTCAGCGGGTCAGGCGGCTTTTTTCGTCCATCCGGCTCCCACAAGGGCCGGATGGACGGTTTTTTGCTTTCTGGAGAATGGAAATTTTCCAAAAAAGTTTTTTAACCCGGACAAGAACTGTCCGCATTAGCCTGTAGAGTCAGGGCATGGAAGCGAAAGCGGGGTGAGGCCGTGGGCGCGGCGGAGCGGCGACAACAGATATTGGACCTGCTCTGCCAGCGGCGAAGGGAGACCATCCCAAACCTGGCAGCAGAGCTAGGGGTGAGCGAGCGGACCATTCGCCGCGACATTGAAATGCTCACACTCCACTACCCCATCGAGACGGTCTGCGGCCGGTATGGCGGCGGTGTCAGGATGGCGGACTGGTACTACCAGGGCCGCCGGCGGCTGACACCGAGGCAAACAGCCCTGCTGCGGCGTCTGGCTTTGAATCTCCAAGGTGAGGACCTGGAGGACATGAGGCAAATCCTCATCCAATTCGCTTCCTGAAGGAGCCGGAATCGGCTCCGCTGCTCTTTGACAAGTTCATACCAGCAGTACGGATCACCACACGGACAGACGCCCAGTGCCCGCCATGACTCGGAGGGGCTATCCCCTCCAGCGAGCGATCCAGCCTGTGCGGGGTAGCCCTGGCAAGGCCACCCGTCATTCCCTGGGTTGAAAGCAGTAGAGACCCCCGGAATGTGCCCGTGAAGGTCCGCCAAGCCTTGTCCGTACTGTTCCCGACCCTCACCGGGGGGCGCGCTGCAAATACGGTGAGGACCATTGAAACATGAACGAGATAGGGGATTTTACGGATGATACAGAATAACATGCAAAATGCCCATCAAGAGATCGACCACATTTTCAAAGAACTACTCCCCGCCCGCGGCATGACGGAGCGTCCGGCCCAGGTCGCTCTGAGCCACAAGATGCTGGACGCCATGCTGGATGACAGCATCGCACTGTGCGACGCCGGGACAGGGATTGGAAAGACCTATGCCTACCTGGTGGCCGGCATTGTGTTTCTCCGCAGCCGCGCTGCTAGGGGCCTGGCGAACCGGCCAATTCTCATTTCCACCTCCAGCATTGCCTTGCAAAACGCAGTGCTGGATGAATACCTGCCCTTTCTCTCCTCCGTGCTGATAGAGGACCAGATGACCAAGCACCCCATCCGGGCAGTGCTTCGAAAGGGGAAAAACCACTATGTGTGCGACGAGCGTCTGAAGCGGCGCCTGCAGGCGGTGGATCTGACCAGGAAAAGCCCGCGGGCCAGAGAGGCCCTGTTGTCCCTCCGGGATCACCTGGATCTGGACATGGCCGAGCACCTCAGCGGATATGACCGAACCCGTGTCTGCGTGCCCAAGGTCTGCGACTGCGGACGGGAGAGCTGCCGGTATCAATGCTTCATGGAGGTATGTGCCTCGGATTGGTACCAGGTGCAGATCTGCAACCACAATCTGCTGCTGGCAGACGCAATCCACCGGAGCCTGGGACGCCGGCCTCTGCTCCCGGAGTGGAGCACCTTGATTTTGGACGAGGCCCACAAGTTGCCGGAGGCAGCCCGACAGATGTTTGGCACCACACTGACGGCAGCAGAGCTGCGAACCCTGATCCGGGCGTTGCGGGGAGAACGGTATATCCTTGCTTCGGAGACCTTGGAGGAGGCGGTAGGACCTGCGCTTCGGGAACTGGCCCGCCCCTGGGATGGGGCTAGGCCCTTTTCTCATTTCGTCCCCTTCCTGGCACGGCCACATCGAACTCTGACACTGATCCAAAAGCAGATCGGAACCGTGCTGACTCACGGGACACAGCTGCTGCTGAATCAGCTGCAGGATACGGTGTCTCTGTTCCTGCAGGAGCAGAAGGACATGATTTTTTACACAGCAGAGGACGCGCATGGGGGCACGATGCTGTGCGCCACTGTGCCGGATCTGGCTGACCAGCTTCGGCAGACCCTCTGGCGGCAGCAAAAGCCCATGGTCCTGGCTTCCGGTACTTTGGCGGTGGGCGAGGATTTTCACCGATTTAAGGAGGCGACGGGTCTGCTGACAGACAGCCGCGTGCAGGAGTCTGTCAGCCCCTCCCCCTTCGCATACAGCAAGAACTGCCTGCTGTATGTTCCCAGCCTGCCCGCCCGCCAGGAAGCCGGGCAATACTACGACAAACTGACAGAAGAAATTACCGCCCTGCTGGATGCGGCCCACGGCCATGCCCTGGTGCTGTTTACATCCTATTCCACCATGGCCGCCGTGAAGGAGCGCCTGCGGGATCAGGACCTAGCTTATCCACTGTTCACCCTGGGCCGCAACGCGATACATACCACAAAGCTGTTCAAGAATACACCTGGGGGCGTTCTGCTGGCGACTGGAGCCGCCTGGGAGGGCTTCGACTTCCCGGGAGATTGTGTATCATTGCTGGTAATCCCCAGACTGCCTTTCCCGATCCCGGACGCACTGAAGGAAAAAGAACGGGAGCAGTACCCCACCCTCCATGCTTTCCTGCGGGCCGTGGTGGTGCCGGAGATGCAGATCAAGCTGAAGCAGGGCTTCGGCCGGGCCATCCGCACGGAGACTGACACCTGCGTGGTGGCCATTCTGGATGAACGGGCCGCTAAGGATCAACGTTATTGGAAGGACGTCCTGGCGGCCCTACCGGAGATACCGATCACCCAGGATCTCAGTCAGGTGGAGACGTTTATCCGCGGTGTCAAGCCGGACAGCTATTTCCAGGAGGGGGCGGCATGATCAGCGCAAAACTGGACCCAAGTGCCAAATCGCCCAAGATATTTCAGTCTCCAAATCGGTAAAAGGCAATTGGCTCCAAAGATTGCGTGGGTGCCAGCGATTGTCCGGTCTTTTTTTCTCTCCATACTCATAAGCATTGGAAGGAGGTGATACTATTTGGAGAGTACACAGAAAGACCTTTTTATCTTTTTGCTGAAGCGGCTTCAAGAGGAGGGGCTTTTGTCGCAATCCGCCTGCTCTGAGGCGATAAATTTGGTACATTCTGTAATAGATATTCCAGAGATATTGCGATATCCTGTGTGCTTGACAAAGGAGGCGAGTGCAGGTGAATATTCTTAGGATCCGCAATGAGCTGCGAAACGGGAAGTCAATCTTTGACATTCCATTGCGAGTAACATTTTACGCCAGGGTTTCCACTGATAAGGAAGAACAGCTCAATAGTCTGGAGAACCAAGTGCAATACTTTACGGAGTTCATCCAGTCAAGGCCAAATTGGACCTATGTGGAAGGCTATGTAGATGAGGGGATCAGTGGAGCAAGCACAAAAAAGCGGGATAATTTCCTTCGGATGATTGCCGACGCCAAAGCAGGTCTGTTCGACTTCATCATCACCAAGGAAATATCCCGCTTTTCCCGTTCCACTCTGGACAGCATTCGATACACGCAAGAACTGCTGGAACATGACGTAGGTGTCTTGTTTCAAAATGACAACATTAACACCCTGGACAGCGACAGCGAATTCCGCTTGGTCGTGATGGCCGGAGTGGCTCAAGATGAAATCCGCAAATTATCTGAAAGGTTGAAATTTGGCTTTCGGCAAGCCATCAAAAACGGCCATGTGCTGGGCAATGACAAACTGTGGGGCTATGACAAAAAGGACTGTGTCCTTACCATCAACGAGGCGGAGGCCAAGGTGGTGCGCCGCATCTTCCAACTCTATGCCAATGAACAGATGGGAATTCGACGCATTTCCCAGCAGCTCTTTGATGAGGGCTTTACCAGCCGGAAAGGCAATGCCTTCAATGTGCTGACTATCCGGCACATTTTGGAAAACCCGAAATACAAAGGCTGGTACTGCGCCAATAAAAGCCAAACAGTGGACTACCGCAGCAAACGGAAGATCTTTCTGGACGAGAGTGAGTGGGTGATGTATCCGGATCCATCTATTCCGGCCATCGTATCGGAAGAGCTCTGGGATCGGGCTAATGCCCTATACAAGCAGCGCAGTGCCCAGATGCTGTCTCACCAGAGCGCCGCCGAGTTTCATAACCGCTATCCGTACAGTGGGAAAATCATATGTGAAGAACATGGCACCAGCTTTTACCGACAGGTCTTAAACAGTGCCAGAGGTAAAAAAGAAGTCTGGCAGTGCCGCGTATATCGCAATCGAGGGCGCGCAGCCTGCTCTGCCCCGCAAATGCGCACATCGGAGCTGAATAAAATCATGGCCGAAATATTCAGCCAAATGATCCATAATAAACAGGAAATCGTGGATGCTGTGGTAAAGGTCATTCAATCTGTCCCACAAGAGCATGACTTTCAACAGGATATCAGGCGGATGGAATCTGAATTGTCTGCAATCCATGCCAAAAAAGATCGTCTCTTGGACATGAGCATTGAAGGCGTCATCTCCACAGTAGAATTCAAACAGCGCAATGACGGTTTCAATCAGCAGATTCAGGCGCTTGGGCAGCAACTGGCGATCCTAAAAGCCGAGGAAGAAAAGAGCTTGATATCCACCGAGCAACTCAATAAAATCAAGGCCACCCTGGAAGATGAGCTCTCCTTTCAGAATGGTATTCGTTCAGAACTGGTGACCACTATTCTGGATCATATCGTAGTCAAAAAGGGCAGCACCAAAGAAGAATTCCATTTAGACATATATTTGAAGTTCGGTGACCCCTGCGGGGTCATTTTTGACCGGATAAATTCCTCCTTCTGCTTCACCCGTCCAAGAAATACTATACCCAGAGCGCCGATCAGGAGGACCTGATCTCCATCGGCACCATCGGCCTCATCAAGGGCATCTCCAGCTTCGACCCGGAGAAGGGCGCCCGCCTGGCCACCTACGCCGCCCGCTGCATTGAAAACGAAATTCTCATGTACTTCCGCAGCCAGAAAAAGCTCCAGGGAGAAGTCTCTCTGTCGGATTCCATTGAGACAGACAAGGAGGGCAATGCCCTCCAGCTGATGGATGTGGTGGGCGTGGATGACACCATGCTGGACGATATCCACGACCGGGACAGCGCGCTCCGGCTCCACCAGATCATCCGGGAGCGTCTGACCACCCGGGAGGCGGAGATCATTCGCCTGCGGTACGGGCTGGGCGGCACCATCCCCCTGACCCAGAGGGAAATTGCCGCCTCCTTCGGGATTTCCCGGTCCTATGTGTCCCGCATCGAAAAGCGGGCGCTGGAAAAGCTGCGCCAGGAGCTGCAGGACGGCCCTGCGCCCCAGCTGGTCCGGCGGAGGCCCCATTCCTCCGGGACGTGACCGCCGGATTTGGAAAACAGAGGGCGTGATGGAAAATTTCCATCACGCCCTTTCTTTGCGCGCTTCCGCGCCTTTCAATAGCGCCGCACCACGGCGGCCACCTTGCCCAATATCTGGGCATAGGTGCCGTCAATGGGGGAATATGCCTCATTCTCCGGCAGCAGCCATACCTGACCGCTTTTCAGAGACAGGCGCTTAACCGTCGCCTCGTCATCGATCAGAGCCACCACAATCTCACCGTGCTGCGCAGTGGGCTGGCTGTGAACCACCACCAGGTCGCCGGGCAGGATGCCTGCGTTCAGCATGGACTCGCCCCGGACCCGCAGGGCAAAATACTCCCCGGGCCGACCGGCGGTATCGAAGGTCAAATAGTCCTCGATACACTCCTCCGCCAGAATGGGGCTGCCGGCCGCCACATTGCCCACCACTGGGACCTGATTTTCAGGCTTAGGAGATTCCCGCAGCGTGATGGCGCGGCCCTTGCCGGCGCCCTTTTCAATGACGCCTGCCTCCTCAAGCCGTTTGAGGTGAAAATGGACTGTGGAGGGTGACTTCAGCCCCACGGCCTCCCCGATCTCCCGCACCGAGGGGGGGTAGCCCTGCTCCCGGATACAGGCGGCAATGTACTCGTAGATTTTCTGCTGCATCTTTGAGAGCTCCCGCATACGTGTCCACCTCCGCTGGATTTCTGGCTGTATTATACCACAACGCCGCAGGAAAAGCAAACATTTGTTCCATCATTTTCAAACTTTTTTGTCGTCTGTCCGTACGCTTCCGCATAGCTTTGATTTGTCTGCTTTTTTGCAAAATCCCCTTGAAATACAGAGAAAACTATGGTATCATTAACATCTGTGAAATCATGATCCATGCGCTGCATGGCTGAAAGTTTTGGAGGTTATCCTGTATGGACGCTTTAACGCTCGTCATCACGATCCTGCAGCTTCTCTGCGGTCTGGCAGTCATTGTCATCGTGCTCTTCCAGTCCGGCAAGAGCGCCGGCCTCTCCGGTGCCATCGGCGGTGTGGCCGACTCCTTCCTGTCCCGCAACAAGGCCAAGACTCTGGACGCCAAGCTGGCCCGCGCCACCAAATGGGTTGGGGCCATCTTCCTGATCCTGACGCTGGTCCTGCTGATCCTGCAGGGCTGATTTCGCGCTGAAAGCGCCCGGTGTGCCAGCACACCGGGCGCTTTTTTATGTGTCGCCGGAGCAGTACAGCACGCCGGCCTCCGGTTGGATACCGTTGGCTTCCAGCAGTTCCTGCACCGTCACGAAGCGGTAGCCTTCCCCTTGAAGCGTATCTACAATCTCCAGTGCCGCGTCCACAGAGGTATCGTAGATATCATGGAGCAGGATGATCTGATTGGGGGCCGCATTTTCCAGGACCGCCGCCTTCACCTGGGCTGTATTGAGCTTTTCCCAGTCCCTGGGATCGATGGACCACTTTATCATGGGCACCTGCAGCAGCTCCCGGTCCGCCGCATCCACGGCCCCGTATGGCGGGCGGAGCCAATATGGCCCCCCTCCCAGCAACGCTTCCAGCGTCTCCTCTGTACGGCCTACCTCCCGCTGCAGCGTCTCCCGGGAGACCCCCTGAAGCCGTACATGGTTCCAAGTGTGGCTGCCCACCTGATGGCCCTCTGCCTGCATCCGCCGGACCAGGTCCTCATTGCCTTCGATCTGCTTGCCAATCAGGAAAAAGGTGGCGCTTGCCCCCCGCTCCTGCAGGCCGTCCAGCAGCCGCTCGGTAGTATTCCGGCGTGGGCCGTCGTCAAATGTAATGGCGATCAGCTTGTCCGCCGGGAGCTGGGCATCTGCCCCAGCCTCCGCCACAGGGCCGCCCGGCGCGCAGCCGGACAGCAGTGCCAGGGCAAGGCACAGAAAAAACAGGCGACCTCTCCACATCGCGCCCACACCTCCTCATTCATGCAGCGGTAGTTTGCGCGGCAGCTGAAAATTTACACCCGTTAAAATTTTCTCCTGTTTTTTCATAACACGAAAAAAGGAAGCGGGCCCCGCCCGCTTCCTTCATCTCATATTCCGTTCGGTGCTCTGCATAGACGGTCAGGAGAACAGGTCAGAAATGGCATCTCCCACCAGGTCCACTGCCAGATCTGACACCACTTCCAGTCCCAGAAGCAGTCCCCCCTCCTTGGCAGCTGAATGGGCTCTCTTTCGCCCGCGTGCTGCGGGCTTCTCCCTCTGCTGAAATTCCGGTTTCTTCTCGAGCTGCGGCGCGTCTCCGTCCCCTGCAGGCTGATTGAAGGCCCCGCACCGGGGGCAGAAGCCGTCTGCATCGCAATCATACCGTTTGCCGCACGAAGCGCAGGAAATCTTCTTCACAGATGTTCCCTCCTTTGCTCTGCTGCCGGGCGCTCACAAGTCCCCGCCGGGCAGCCGTCGACCGTGGGACTGCTCCTTCAGCAGCCGGCCCATGGCCATCTCTGCCTGACGGAGATTTTCTCCCAGTTCCCGCTGGAGCCTCCCTGTCCGCTTCTGCTGTGCCGCAGGGGACTCAGCGGCCGCGGCGGTCCCGCCGCTCCGGACCCAGACAGGCTGGTTGAAGGCCCCGCACCGGGGGCAGAAGCCATCCACATCGTAGTCATACCGCTTTCTGCAGTCCTCACAGTGAACCATGCGCATAGAGATCTCCCCCTTCGCTTCCATTGTATCACATCTCCTTCAGGTCCACAAGAACAATCAAAAGCCCTTTGTCACAGGTCCTAGGTTCCCATGACAAAGGGCTTTTTTGATTGCGGGTTCTTACTTCACCAGCTCGATGATGGCGGTCTCCGCGGCATCTCCGCGGCGCACGCCGGTGCGGATCACGCGGGTGTAGCCGCCGTTGCGCTCTGCATAGCTGGGAGCGATCTCCTTGAACAGCTTCTTGCAGACATCCTCGCGGGTGATGAAGCTCATAGCCTGCCGATAAGCGGCCAGGTCGCTCTTCTTGCCGAGGGTAATCATCTTCTCAGCCAGAGGCTTGATCTCCTTGGCGCGGGCAAGAGTGGTCTCCATCTTGCCGTTGTCCAGGAAATCCGTCACCTGCTGACGCAGCATCGCCATGCGCTGGTCAGTGGGCTTGCCAAGTTTCCGAGTTCCGGGCATTTCGGTTTCCTCCTTATCAGGATATTGGTCAGCCGGGGAACGTCCGCCGGCATTGGAATCAGTTGTTGTTATCTTCGTCAGCCAGATGGAGTCCCATCATCGCCAGCTTGTTGATGACCTCTTCCAGGGACTTGCGGCCCAGGTTGC
>OGHJ01000289.1_pt1 | contig 82894 bp, 59 predicted proteins | sample 1571351 | NCBI WGS metagenome assembly OGHJ01 (sample SAMEA2582037, study PRJEB24529) | metagenome | biome: Human gut stool | place: China | collected 2011 | reverse complement strand
CACTGGATTTAGATTCTACTGCGAATGTAGTAATTTTCAGCGAACATTCAAACAGGCAGGAAACAGGAAACGGAAAAGTTGGCCGGAAATGTTGTTGAGTGTGGTAGCGGCTTCGGGGAAAAAGAAAAGGAATCGATCCATTTAAGGGGCGATTCCTTTTTCGTGAGAGTTATTTTTCAGTTTATTCTGCTACTTTCTTTACCACCAGCGTATGGTTATTGGTATCTCTCCATTCTGCCAGGAGGGCATACAGCTCTTTGTAATTCGACGGGGTCTGTAACTGACGGCTGACGCGCAGGCTGCGGGTCACTTTCATGCCTTCTTTCGTGGGCTGGTAGCTGAATACTACTTTTCCGCAAGCATTGCTGATTTCCTTGTTGGTGCGAGAAGTTGCTTTCATTCCTTCCGGCAGGCAGACAATGGTTTCCAGCGTGCAGTTCATAGTTTTCGGCAGAAGGATATTCTCGGGAATGGTTGTATTGGCAGCATACGCATAGAGTGTGCGGGCCGGTGTCGGGTCGTTCAGTGTCACGATTCCCCATCCTTCGGCAGGCTGCTGCAACTTTTTTTCGTCCACTTTCAGGGTGTCGGTCTGCTGCATTTCCTTGGCTCCTAAGTAAACTTCCATTGTCAGCGGTTTTCCATCCAGGCCGCTCACTGCCAGGAAGGGTTGCAGGCTGGCTTCTTCGGTACCTGTCAGGGCGACCTTTTCGGGCATCAGCTTGCTTTGGGCTACCAGCGATACGATGGTAGACAAACCTTGGTTTTCAGCTTTTGACGGGCGAAGGGTACATACGGCTACTTCCGCTTCCAGTCCGGCTGCCTGCTGCAAGGTGACATCCAGGTTCACTAATTCTGCCTGGGTGCCGTAAGCCGAACGGATAACTTCCGATGCCGGACGGAGACGGTAGCCGACATCCTGCAGTGATACGCCGCAACGGCCCAATTGATATAGTTCGGTCATGTAGCGGGCAATGGCGTTGCGGACTGCCTGCGGATTGCCTTGGATGCCTCGGGTCAGTTCGGCTACCTTTGCTTCGATAACGGAGCGGTTGCCGGGCTGGAATTGTGCTTTCAGGCTTTTCAGGGCTTCATCGTATCGTGACCAGGTTGAGGCCACGAAGACGGGCATCATGCCGCTGGCTACTGCTTGTACTTGTCCCATATTTCCTCTTGTGGAAGGATAGGCGTAAGGGCGGGGCTTCACTTCCTTTAGTGTCCAGGTGAAGGATTTCATTCCGTCTCTTTGGGCAATGGACGGCTGGGCAGAAGCGTTCAGCAGTTCATAGTGTACCGATTTTCCGGCTGGTACGTTCAGGCGGAAGGTGAATTCCTTGATGGGAGAAAGTTCTTTGACCGGACAGCAGACATCAAGTTCCGGCAGGTAACCGGCTTTGCTTACAATGGAGTAATCCAGCACGATGGTGGCACCTAATTCAAGTCCGGTGTGCACCACGACCATTTCTTTCAGTTGGTTGTAGGCCGGTGCGTTGGCAGCTGCGGCAGGCAATACCTCTACGAAGGCATTGGCGGGTGTCTGAACCACGGTGCCATCTTTCTGGCGGGTGTAGGACGCGTGAATCTCCAGCTTCTGGAAGTCGGGGTTATACACGATAAATGTTTCTCCGTACAGGCCGTTCATGGCGGCATGGGTGAACAGGGTGAGTTCCTTCTGCACCCGCATCTCCTGACTGCCGTCGGCACGCAGGGTGTACGTTTTCGAGAGTTTGCGGAATTCTGCTTCCGATGCGGCTCTGGCCGGCAGTACAGCCAGCAAAAGCATTCCTATGATTCCTATGTAGATTGATAATGTTTTCATTACGCTTCGTTTCTTGTTAAATCCTCGTATGAGTGGTTATTTCTTTACCACAATGTATTCTCCATATCCCTTGGCTGTGTTCACCGCATTTCGGAAACTTTCCCAGTCGGATGCTTCGTAGACCCGCTTCTTCAGGCGCAAGGATGTTTTCACCTGCAACTGGTTGCCGTTTTGGCCCATGTATCCGGTGAATCCGGCACCTGGCCCGTCCATCTGGTCCTGCTTTTCCTTTCCTTGCCATTCGTATCCTGCAGGAAGTTTCAGGTTTTCTTCCATTTCCACCAGACGGGAGCAGCCGTCCTTGAAGCCGTAGGCCCGTTTCTCCAGGCTGGTATCTATCCGCAGGTAGGAGAGGACTTGCGTGTAGAGGTTATTCAGTACGAAAGGTTTGAAAACCATTTCTCCCTGGTCGCCTTTCAGTGCATATTCCGGAATCTCGTAGCGGAACGTAATCTGGATAGGGGCGCGCTGGTAGTCTTTCGGTGTCCGTCCGTAGTCCACGCTTTTCAATCGGGCTTTGGGCGATACGTTCAGCAACTGGCGTTCCATGGTATGTGCCCATTCGCTCTGAAATCCGGTGGTGAAGATGCGGCGGATGTTGCTGTCGCTCTGTCCCTCAGCTTCGATGGTGAAGGTACCTTTCAACGTGCCTTTTTCATCGAGGGTGTTCTGTGCCTTGATACGTACGTAATGGTTTTCCGGGTCGGAGATAGGAGTCAGGCACAGGTCGGTGCCTTCCGGTGTGCCCGGCAGGTAATTTTGCTGCTGTTCGGCACTGCTCCACAGTTCCCGGCAGAAAGGTACCCACGTGGGGTCGAGCGGCATCATTGTGCCGTCACTGAGTTTCACTACGGCCACGCAGTGGTTGAAATGGTCGGCCGGAATGGTCTCCACCCGGCTGCCTGCCATGGTCATGGCCGGAAAGGCTTCGAATCCTGCCATCCGCAGGAACGCAATCAGTGTGCCGGCAATGTCCTTGCACACCCCGCAGCGGTCGGTATAATTCATCTTCAGGTTGTGCAGGGTGAATCCTTCTCCCTTTCCCATGGAGATACCTGCATAACGGATGTTGTCGGCCACCCAGTGGGTGAGTACCGCCACTTTTTCCAGTTCGGTTTTTTTACCCCGAATGAGTTCGTCTACTTTCTTCTGGGCTTCCGGAATGGCGGTGAAACTGCCGTAGTCTTCGTTGACTCCGTAGAACCAGCGTGACTTCTCTTTCCAGTCGGCGGTGGTAGACATCATCAGCTTCGGTGCGGCGTCATAGAAATCGACCATATTTGGTTCCCGACGGAAGGGTAGGATGGCATCTTTAGCAAAGGTATAGACTTTCCGTCCGTCTTCGTAGCGCATGGAGGAAGCGCAGCTGCCCTGATAGAACTGGAATTGCATTTCTTTTTCGGCCGGCAGACTGACGCGGTACACTTTGCGCAGGGTGGGATCGGCCGACCAAAAGGGCACGATGTCGTAGAACTGTCCGCGCATGGGCGGGATAAAGCGGGAGTCGTCGCCTGACTGGGGTGCATCACTCAGCAGGGCATACGTGAATCCTTTCTTGTCGATTTCATAGTCGATGATGTCGCCCGGTTGCAATGCACCCAGTTCCAGCATAATCTGGCGGACTCCCCAGTAGATAGCTCTGGCCGGAGCGGCGTAGTCACAGGCCTTGGTTACATCGACCGATGTATATGTTCCGTCGGCATGGTAGATGGTCACTCGCTTGAAAGTAGCAGCTGCCGTCAGCGGGTCGTAATCGTATTTCAGTATCCGTTGCTGCAAGGCTCCGGCAGTTGTCTGCACCCGTACAGCCCGGCAGACCGCAAACGAACCTTGTCCGGTGGGTTCCACCGTCACACTGGTACTGTCTAGTAAATTCACACAAGGATAATCGGCATATTGTTTATCCAAAGAAACTGCCCCGTCGTTTCTCCACGACTGGGCATGTACGGCCGTCCCTCCTCCTATCAGGATGGCAGCACCTACAAAAAATAGTTTTGTCTTTTTCATATTTTTCTGATAGATTGCCTGGTAAAAAATAACGGTCTTAAAGGTAGGTATTCTTGTGTAGCTGACCTAACGATTAAGGGATTTATTTTTGATAAATGTCTCTGTAATTGGGAAGGGATGGAGTTATTGATAAAAGGTATGATTTCCAAATTTTGGGGACGGTTTTTAGTTATTAAACATGAAATGGAAGAGAAATATGCAGTAAAGTCGTATTTCTCAGAGAATTTCCTAAATTTGCAACAGACGAACTGTAAATTTGAAGACCGAAATGAGGGCAGTTATACAAAGATGGATAATCTGTTTGTGCGGAGGGATGCTTTTTCCTTTTGCCGAAGCGCAGGTTGTGCAGCGGGGGGTGGTGCTGGAAATGAACAGTGGAAACCGTCCGCTGGCAGGGGTGGAAATCAGGGCGACCGGTGCGGCTCCGTCCGACAGCGACCAGGAGGGGCAGTTCGTCTTGTCATTTGTATCTTCTCTGCCGGGCGACCCGTTGCTGCTGGACGGGGTATATAAGAAAGGTTTTGAAATGGTAAACCGGGAGAAGGTGGATAACTGGAACCTTTCGTCGGATGCGGTGCTGAAAATCGTTTTGGGGCGTACGGAGATGATTGATGCACTGCGGAAAAAATATTATCAGATAGGTGTCTCTGCCAGTGAGCGGGAATATCATGCAGCGCTGGTGGAACTGGAGACTCGCCGGAAACTGCAACGGCTCACTGACGAGGAGTATGTCCGGAGGGTGGATTCTTTGTCGCAGGTGCAAGTGACCTTGAAGCGAAGACTGGAGGTGTATGCCATGAGGTTTGCCCGCCTGAACCGTGATGAACTGGAACGAACAGAGCAGCAGGCGCTGGAGTTGCTGGATAAGGGTGACATGGAAGGAGCTATCCGCTTGTATGAGTCCATGCATACGGATTCAGTGCTGGCACAGCGTGTGGCCGGAAGGCAGGCTGCCGATGCGGATGTGCAGCTTTTGCTGCCTTCATTGGTGCACAGTTTTGAACTGATGCGGCAGACGGGCGATGTGGCGGGCTGTGATTCGGTGGCCCGCTTGATTTTGGAAGCAACACGGGAGATGGCTCCACGACTGACCGTGACGGAGTGGATGTGGAACAGTGGAAAGAAAGAGGCTGCTATCGACCGATATGGCCTGCTAGTCAAGGAAGCGCAGACGGTGGCCGAGGTGGAACAAATAGAGGTCAGTCTGCAACGTTGTCGGCAGGATGTGAAGTGGCCTAAGAAAATAAAGGAGAAACTGAAATTACTGGAAGAACGGATTCTAGCTCGTCGTAACTGGGCTCGAATCAAAGAAAATAGTTGGAAAAATGAGAAGTAAGCTGGTAAAGGTTTTTATTGCATCGTCGGCTGAATTGGATCAGGACAAAACGATGTTTGATGTGTATTTTTCGGACAAGAACAAGCTGTACCGGAAAAAGGATATTGAGTTTGACCATCGTACTTGGAAGGATTTCTGCAGTTCGCTGAACGACGGTCGCCTGCAGGACCGCTACAATGCGTACATCCGTGAATGCGACCTGGTGATTTTCTTGTTTCACACACGCCTGGGAAAATATACGCGTGAAGAGTTGGAAGTGGCTTTGGCTGCTTTCCGGGAGAATAAAGAACGTCCGCAAATCTTCATTTATTTTAAGGAAGAAGGTATTGAGGATGAGGCGCTTACCAATTTCAAGCAATACTGTGAGCATACACTGGGACACTTCTGCGATGTGTACACTACACCGGAAGACTGGCGGGTTAAATTTGACCGTCAGTTGGCTATATTGGAGCAGGAAGGAGTAATTCGTGCTCCATCAACCGAGGAGAAAATGCTGTATAGACTGAAGTTTACCTTGTCGTATGTAGTAGCTCCGCTGATTGTGATGTGGCTGGCATTTAAGGCTTTCTTCTATTTTACCCCAGTAACTACGACGGTTTGCCTGAGCGATCAGACAGTTTCCGCACTTCCATTTGAGGGGGCGGACATTACGCTGACTTATTCCGACAAGAGCGAGACCTGCCACGTGGACCGACTGACCGATGAAGCGATTTTCAAGGAGATACATTCCCGTTATCTGGGTACTCCGGTGCAGCTTTCAGTCACTGCTAAAGGATATGAACCAGTGGACACGGTGATGGAACTGGAAAAGAGACTGGTGGTAAACATACGTCGCGACAAGAGTCTTTCAGTAGTGTTCGGCACCGTGAAGGATGAAGCGAACCGTCCGCTGTCAGGCGTGACCATACAGGTGATCGACTTACAGACTGTTTCGGATGAAATGGGAAATTTCCGTTTGTCGGTTCCTCTGGACAAACAGCAGGTGCAGCAGCGGGTACAGGCCTTCAAGAAAGGATATGAATTATGGGATTTCACCGGTCCGGTGTCCGATAAAATCCCATGGAAAATCATTCTTCGCAAATAAAAGTTACTTGGTATAGAGCCCGTTGCTGTGGTATTCTTTCAGGGTGTACAGCAGTAGGGCATCATTCGGCTGGGAGCCTGCCTTGTATTCCAGCCCTTCCTTCAGCAGTTCCTGTGCTCCCGGTTGTGAAAGTTTGCTGAGCAAATCGCCCTTGGCCAGCTTGACGACAATAGGGTAGGTGGCGAAATACTGCGGAAATAGTGCTTTCATCTCCTCGGCTATGGCGGAAGCTTCTTCCAGGTAGTGCAGGGCCTGCTGGTTATCGCCATTCTGATAGTAGTTCACACTGACGTTCATCGTGATGAGCATGTAGTTCGTTCCTAACTGTGCTTTGTTTTGTGCATATAGGTCTTTCATCAGTGTGTAGGCTTTTAGTTGTTCCTTCAGTGCCTGCTTGTATTTTTTCAGTTTGCTATAACCCAGGGAAAGGTTGTTGTAGGTGCTGCATGTATTTGCTTTGAGTTCGTTGTTGTGGGGATATTTCTTCAGTTCCTTTTCCCGTCCTTCTTTTACGCGTTCCAGGTATTTCAATCCGAGTTCATAATATCCGCCGCATACCAGTGCGACTCCCATGCTGCTTTCTACACTCAGGTTTTGGTATCCCCAGGCCGATTGTATGGAATAGAGGGCATCGAGTTCAAGAGCTTCCTGGGCGGCTTCCTGGTTTTTAGATTCTGCAATCAGTACATCAATGTATTTGGCTCGTGCATAAAGATTTTCCTGGGTAAACTGGGAACTGCTGGATTCACTTAGTTTCTTGGTGTATTGGTAGGCTTTGACCAGGCTGCGCCGTTCTTCTGGCTGGTTGCCTTTTCGCGAATAATAAGTGGAATACATCATCTCCAGATTGTGCAAGGCGTTGATTTTAAAATCGGGTGAAAGAGAAGTGAACTCTTGTTCGATTCTCGTTCTCAAAAGTTCTGCTCTTTCTGGGAATGCGTCGGTTTCGGAATCTACACTCAGTTGCAGGTAGACGATGTATCGTTGCAGGAACTCAGCTGCTTTGGTAATCGGATTTTTCTGGTAAAGTACTTCTGCTTTTGTGTATGCCTCAGCAGCTATTTTATAAGCATCTTTCATTTGACCGGCATTCATAGCAAAATCCAGTAGCATATCCAGGTAGTTCAGTTCGATGGAAATTCTTTTTTCCTCGTTAAGGTCGGGGTCGTTGAGACTGATTTCTTTGATTTTTGCTGCAGTCTGACGGGCCTTCTCCAAATCTTCCTTTTGGGAATAAAGCCTCATCAGTGAAGTATAGGAATCTAGAAGAGAACCTTTCTGTATCCGGATAAACAGCTGATTGTCACTGACGGCTATTTGTTCTTCAAGGTTTTTGATATTGCTCAAATATACCTCTTCTGCCTGTTTCCATTCATGTATGGCTTCGAGCAGGTAGGCCGTCTGGTGAAGCGTGATTTGCATGACGGCCAGATAGTCGCCCGATGGCATGGCTTCTTGTGCCTGTTGCAGGATTTCGAGTGCCTGCTGGTTGTATTCGAAGGCCTTGGAGTAGTCTTTTCGGATATTGGTGGCAATGAGTGTCTTCAGATTAAGAACCTGAATAAGCGATTTTTCATCGAATGCCAGTTTCTGACAGCGGTCTGCCCATTCTTCCAGGTCTTGTTCTCCTAAGGTGATTTTTTGTAGGACGTATTTTAGGACGTAGGAAAATCGGTCGGGCAATATTTCTGCAATCCACTTGTAGGTGTCATAAGCTTTCTGCTCATTTTCCTTTCCTCCGGCCAGTGCACACAGGTCGGCGTAGCGATACATGCGTTCTGCCAGCAAATCAATGTCTTCATCGGCTTGTGTGCGTTGCTGTAGCTTTTGGCGGGCCTGAACAATCAAGCCGGAATTGTTATATAATTCTATTGCCTCTGTCAGTTTGCCATCCTCTACCAGTTTCAGCACTTGTTTCTCTATTTGGGTTATATCGTCGGGGTTGATTCGGGCAAATTTCTCGGCATACTTGTCCAGCATGTTCATGAAAGTGTGGTTTTCTTCTGCCAGTTCTTTCAGTCGTTGGGCTCTTTCTGCTTGCGTAATTTTCTGCTGGGCGTACAAATGGTTGATTTCCTGTACTGTCTTATTGCGAAGCTTGGAAAAATGTGCTATGGCAATGGCGTAGTAGTGATTCTTTTGTTCTTCGATGGTACCTTCCGGGGCCATGACAATGTCCAATGAACGCTTCTCTGAAAGAATCCAGCCGTTGAGCATGTCGCTGTTGACGACTTCGTACCCTTTCTTGTAGGCTTGTGGAGAACTGATAGCTGTGCCTGCTTTGTGATTCAGAAAATGAAAGCAAAATTCCCCATTATTGTCTGTATCAGTAGCAGGTGCACCGATGGCCATTAGTTGTACTCCGGGCAAGGGGGTATGTTGTGAGTTGAAAATGCGTACGTTGCCTTTTTGTGAAACTTGCGCTGAAAGACTGACAGAAATTAGCAGTGCCGTACAGAAACAGGTAAGAGATGGTGTGTTTATCATAGATTTCAGTTTTATTGTGTGTGATGTCTTTTGAAAATGATTTGACTGTGGATAAAGATAGGCATTATTTGTAAAACCGGTAATAGTCGGCTCTTATTTTTTTGAACGACAAGAGATAAGTGGTATAATTTTCAGTATATTTGTTGGAGGCATTGTTTATTTAAATATAGAAGATATATGAAACACATCCTGATTCTTTTGTGTGCCCTGCTGGGCCTGGGCAGTTGCCAGAGTGGTAACAGCACTGAGATAGACAACCGGACGGTACAGACGTTCGACGTACCGCGTTTTATGGGGAAGTGGCACGAAATAGCCCGTTATGACCACCGCTTTGAAAAGGGCATGACCCGTGTAACGGCCACATATACCTTGCTTTCCAACGGACGCATTGAGGTGCTGAATGCGGGATACAAAGATGGAAAGTATAAGGAAATCAAGGGAAAGGCCAAACAGCCCGATCCGAACGACCCCGGCAAGCTGAAAGTGTCGTTCTTCCTGTGGTTCTACGCCGACTATTACGTGCTCGATATTGACCCAGATTATCGCTACGTGCTGATAGGCAGTAGCAGCGATAAGTATCTCTGGATTATGAGCCGCGAAGAAACCCTGCCCGACGAAGTACTTCAGGAATTGATAGGTAAGTTGCGCCAGCGCGGGTATGACACGGACAAGTTAGTGTTTAATAAATGAGAGGATATGGGAAATAAAAGAGTCCCTCTGCTTCACATTGCAGCGAAAGCAGGGGGACTCTTATTTATTTCGATAAAGAAGTCAGGTTTGTTTTTCAGGCCCTGAATCCAATGCGACGGATGGGCTGCGGTTCCAGTTTCACTACCTGCTTGCCGCGGAGACGATTACCTGCCTTTACGACATCTTCCTGGGTGATAGTACGGAACAGGAAGGTATTGTCGGGAATAGAAGGTTGCGACATGATACGCTGGGCCATGCATTTGATGATACCCTGCTCAATCAGGTTGTGCAGCCAGCGTCCGTTGCCGAAATACTCATCGCGCTGGGCGGTGGCTTCCACAATCAGGGTATACAGTTCCTTGTCCGCTTCGGAAGTCAGTTGGAAATTGCGTTTCTGCAAGAGACGATGCGCCATTTCCATCAGCTCGTCCGCATTGTAATCGTCAAAGTAGAACTGGAGAGGGAAACGTTCCTGCAAGCCGGGGTTGGTACGGAGCATCTTCTGCATCTTGTCCTCGTAGCCGGCCAGGATGATAATCATATCAGGGTTGGGCTCCGAGAGCACGGTGAGTAGGGCATGAATTACTTCTTTCCCGAAATCTTTTGTTTCTTGTTTCGTGGTAATCAGGGTGTAGGCTTCGTCGATGAAGAGTACGCCTCCCCGGGCTTCCTCAATGGCTTGTCTGATGTGTTTTTCTGTTTCACCGATGTATTCGCCCACCAGCTTTGTGCGGCATGTCTCTATGGTATGTCCGCTGGAAAGGAGTCCCATCTGGTGATACAGCTGTCCGATGAGTTTGGCCACTGTTGTCTTTCCTGTACCGGGATTGCCTAAGAACAACATGTGGTGGCGGTTGTCCAGTTCCGTGTCGAGCCCTAATTCCTTACGCCGCATCATGAATGCAGCCAGCATCCGGGCCTCCTGCAAGTCTTCCTTCAGGCGAGTCAGTCCCACCATCTCCTGCAAGGCCTGTTCGGCATCCGATGGTGTATTGTCTTCGGGCAGGGGACTATCTTCTTCGGTATGCGGAAGCGGTTGTTCTTCATCAAACGGTAAAGGAAGATCATCTACCGGAAAGGCTTCGCCTGGGTCATCGGTTTCCGCTTTGTCGGGTGTATAGATGGTGTTCTCTTCCGTAAAGATGCGGCTCATTGCTGTGCTGCATCTGCGCAGTTGGTAGGTACTGTCCATCGTACCGTAGAAGATGAAGATAGGGCCGGAAGAAACTTTCTGTTCCATCAGGTTTCCTAACAGGTCGAGCAGGTTGGATTCCTGTCGGGTGTACTCCTTGTAGGGTACTTCCACCAGTACTACTTTTCGGGTATCCATCTTCTCCTGCAGGACTTTCCATTGTAGGGAACCCTCCAGCAATTCTTGTAGGGAGAAATGGCTGCAAAGAGCGGTCTGTTTCTCGCAGAAATGAAGGGCTAGCAGGCGGGTGGCATAGTTGCGGGCCTGATTACCTGAAACAAGCAGGTGAGGTACGGCAAGCTGGTGGCTGTCGAGCGCATACAATGTTTCGAGGAACTGCCGGATGAGGTTCGAATCACACTGTTCCTGGTGCATCCAGGAGAACAAGGGTAGGAAACAGAAGGTCTCGGCAAAGTATTTTTCTTCAGGACGGGTCTGGAAATCCTCCACCTCGGTCTTGTCCCAGCATTCGTAGCCGGAATAGAGTTCTAAGAGTGTCCATCCCACCGGGCGTCCGTTGCGGTAGACGTAGATACGGTAGAGTCCGGCTTCCCATTCTTCTTCAGAGAGTATGTCGAACCGTACTTTTCGGGGCCTTTTCCCTTTCAGTGAACGGGTGTCACAGCCCAACAGGCGGTATTCGCTGGAATACACCCGGATAGAGAGTTCTTGGGTATCAGTAAAGCCATCGGGATGAGAAATTTCCACGGCGAGGTGGTTGTGAGCGTATTCGGGAGCACAGAGATCTTCAATAAAGGTGCGTGTAGCACGTAACATGACATTTTTCATATACAACAAACGATTTTTAAAATGAGAAAATAGAAATAGATAAAGATAGAAGCTTACGGACGTAGTCAGGTAAAGGTCCGTAGCAGCGTAAATTCCCTCTCGTTTCCCCATCGAAAGAGAGGTATGCGGCTAGTACGTCAAAGAGCACAACAATCCCGGCCTCCTTGTCGGAAGCAATAATTCATTCGATTCCTATGCTGAGAAAAATCTGGTCAGGACCTCAGCGGAACGTAACGAAAACTTTGTGTGACATCTTTAACGATCATTTGTTGTATCTAAAATCAATGCGCGATGAAAACCGCCTTGTACGGATTTTCGGGACAAATATAAGCATAACTCTTTAATTAACGAAGAATTAGGGAGGAAAATCATACTTGTGGCAAAAATAATTCTCCTTGCAATCGTTTGCTCATTGAGAGATTATCTTTACATTTGAGTAAAGATAAAAACGAAGGAATATGTCGCACACGAAATTTAATCTGCAACGGTTTCTGGATGCGCAGGAAGGTGTGTATCCTGTGGCATTGAAGGAAATCAGGAATGGCGGTAAGCGCAGTCATTGGATTTGGTATATCTTCCCTCAGCAGAAGGGGTTGGGCTATAGTTACAATTCGGAGTTCTACGGACTCGACGGGGAAGAAGAGGCCCGGGCTTATCTGGCACATCCCATATTGGGTGCCCGCTTGCGGGAAATCTCCCATGCCTTGTTAGGTCATCGTGGCCATCGCACGGTGCGGGAATTGATGGGGTCGGAGGTGGACGTACTGAAACTGCATACTTCGATGAAACTGTTTGATAAGATAGCACCGGGAGAGGTGTTCGGAGAAGTGTTGAAGGCGTATTTTTATGAGTGAAAGGAGGAAAAGGCATGAAGAAAATCCGAATAACCGTAATGCGAAAGGCGTGTTACCGGGATTTAATGGAGAAGTATGAGAATCCCATCGAACATGCGTGTGACATGGAAGAAGGGCAGGTGTTCATTGCTAATGGCTGGGAGAAGCCTGAGGGACTTTGTGAGAGTGCATGGCAGAGCATGTCGCCTTTCGTGATGGCACTGGCTCATGGGGGAAGCAATTTTTATGACGGCTGGATGAAGAACGAACGTTCGGCTATGATTTCGTGCAACGACGGTTTCCGTCCGGTGAGTTTCCTGATAGAAGTAATCGATTAATACAGAAGAATATGTTAGCTTATACGTATATGGAGCACGGCCGTTTCTCACTGATAGAGAAGCCTGTGCCCGAACTGAAAGACCCGAAAGACGCCCTGGTGCGCGTCACGTTGGGAAGTATCTGCACCAGCGATTTACACATCAAGCACGGCAGTGTGCCGCGTGCTGTACCGGGTATTACGGTGGGGCATGAGATGGTGGGCATCGTGGAACAAGTAGGAGCGGAGGTCACTACCGTGAAGCCGGGTGACCGGGTGACGGTCAACGTGGAGACCTTCTGTGGGGAATGTTTTTTCTGTCAGCACGGATATGTAAACAATTGTGAGGACCCCGACGGAGGATGGGCACTGGGTTGCCGTATCGATGGGGGACAAGCGGAATACGTGCGGGTACCGCATGCTGACCAAGGACTGAACCGTATTCCCGACGGAGTGACGGACGAGCAGGCACTTTTCGTGGGCGACATCCTGGCCACTGGCTTTTGGGCTGCCCGTATCTCGGAAATTACGCCCGAAGATACGGTGCTGCTGATTGGAGCCGGACCTACAGGAATCTGTACGTTGCTCTGTGCCCGGCTGAAACATCCGCGTCGTCTCATTGTATGTGAGAAATCAGAAGAGCGTATCCGTTTCGTGCAGACCCATTATCCCGAGGTACTGGTCACTACGCCGGAACAGTGTCAGGAGTTTGTGAAAGCTCACAGCGCGCATGGAGGAGCCGATGTAGTCATTGAAGTGGCCGGAGCCGATGATACCTTCCAGCTGGCTTGGGAGTGCGCTCGTCCGAATGCCATTGTGACCGTCGTGGCTTTGTACGATCGTCCGCAGGTGCTTCCCTTGCCCGACATGTACGGCAAGAACCTTACCTTCAAGACAGGCGGGGTAGACGGTTGCGATTGTGCCGAAATTCTCCGGCTGATAGCAGAAGGAAAGATTGACACTACGCCACTCATTACACACCGCTTCCCGCTTAATGAGATAGAAGAAGCTTACCGCATTTTCGAGAATCGTCTGGATGGGGTGATTAAGGTGGCGATAACTGAAAAAGTCGAGCTTTATGCAGGAGACACGGACTGGCAGCGTATTGCTCGGACCAAACAATCTGATTTCCGTCGGAATTGTTTGCAGGTGGGATGTGAGGCCAATTCATTGAACAGGCAGGATGGTACGAAGAACTATTATGGCAATGTGCTTCAGGAAAAGGATGCCCGGAAAGGATTGAATTTCTACGAAGGTTTCCGGAAAGAAATCTTGTCTGCCATAGGGGCGTACAGACAGCCGTTATGGGCTAACTTACTCCGTAGTGAACATATTCCGTGGAACTTGTTTTTCCCGATGGGACTTACTTCTCGTGCGAAAGAAGCGTGTGGTGAACTCTTGAGGGAACTGACAGGGCTGGAAGTGAAGGAGGTGACCTGTATCCGGGTTGAATATGCTCCTTCTTCTGCAGACACTACAGATGGATGGCGCTATTTGAATGACGGTACCTCGTTTGACTGTTATATTGCGTACAAGGATAATTCGGATGCTTTCTGTGGAATCGGTATAGAAGTAAAATACACGGAAATGGCTTATAAGTTGCAGTTTGGCTCGTCTGAATACAAACATACTCGAGAAAAATTAAGCGAAGAATACCTTCGTGTTACTCTTCAGAGCGGATGCTATCATACGGTTTTGGCTGCTACTGACGAAGAGGCTTTTCCAAAGATTCTGATAGAAGATGATTACCGTCAGTTGTGGCGTAATCACATGCTTGGCATGTCGATGCTACAGCATTCAGACATCCAACATTTCTTGTCGGTGCATTTGTATCCTTCCGGGAACAAACACTATGAGAAGGTGCTTCCTGAATACGAGCGTTTGTTGACAGAGAAAGGCCAGAGCACCTTTCTTCCTCTTACTTATGAGCGACTGTTTGAAGCAATGGGACATTATGTGTTTTTCTCTTGCGAGAAAGACAGAAAGTGGAAAGAATATTTGCGGGACAGGTATTTGTACTGAGAATCTGAAAAGGAATTATGAAGAAATCTTTAATAGGAGCCATTGGAGAACAGATGGTTTCAGTGAAATTGATGCAACAGGGATGGAATGTGTTGAATGCTAATGCTTCTATTACGAATTTTGAATCCATAGATTTGGTGTGCATAAATCCCGAAACAGATGAAATATCCCTTGTTCAGGTCAAGACTCAACTGGGGCAGAATCCTAATTTTAATGTAGGATGTACGATTCAGAAGGTGGATACCTTGTTGGAAAAGATTAAAGGACCATGGGTATTCGTTCAGGTTATCGGCGAAGGGCTTGATATGGAATTTTATTACTTTATCCTTTCGCGACAGGAAGTAGCTGACTTGATTCTTACTAGTAATGAATGGTACCTCAACGATTGGAAAAGGACAAAAGAATTATCGGATAATTGTACTGTAAACTTGAAACTGAAGTGGTTGAAAGGGGAAGGAGAGTCAGAAACGCCATTACATTCTGCCTACGTTTGCAGTTTGGATCATGATTCAGAAAATTGCTGGCAGAAATTATGGGAATAATGAGAATCTGAATAAATGTTGTTTTAAAATATACAGACTATGCGAAAGAATTTTGGAGTAAAAACATGGTTGTACCCGATGCCCGTATTTATTGTGGCAGCGTACGACGAGAATGGAAACCCCAACGCCATGAATGCGGCGTGGGGAGGAATCTATACGGATGACATGGTGGGTATCTGCCTGGCCGAAGGACACAAGACGACCCAGAATATTCTGGGCACGAAAGCCTTTACCGTGAGCATGGCTACAGCCGACCATGTGGCAGCCTGCGATTATGTAGGGCTTGTCTCGGGAAAGAAAGAGCCGGATAAATTTGCCAAAGCCGGTTTCCATGCCGTAAAATCGGAGTTTGTGAATGCGCCGGTCATTGAGGAACTACTCATGACACTGGAATGTGAGCTGGTTTCATACGATCAGGAGAGCAATCATCTGGTAGGCCGTATTGTCAACGTGTCGGCAGCAGAAGAGATTTTGGATGAAAACGGACAGATTGACCCTGCCCGTCTGAAACCGATTACGTATGACCCGATTCATCATCACTATCTGGTGATAGGAGAGAAGGTGGGTAATGCCTTCTCCGATGGGAAAGCATTGAAGTAAAATATAGGAGGCTGTCTCAAAATGTACTGCACCCCAAAAGTTTTGTGTCTAACTTTTGGGGTGCAGTACATTTTGAGACAGCCTCTTTTTCTATGCATTAGGAGTTTCAGTAGCAATAGGGGTTATGCTCCTGTCTGCGCTGCCTCTTTCAATTGAGATTTTAGTTTTTCCATATCTTCTGGAGAAGCTGCCGATTTGAATTTGATTTCTCCATCCTTCCCGATAATCACGCAACGAGGAATGGAAAGTGCTTTTTGTGCGTTGCCGAAGGTTGTGTATATTTCATCCTTAAACGCTTCCTGCACGCGTACATGCTCGCCCATCAGGTCATAATGTGATGCCATCTTGCGCCATTTGGCATCTTCTTCCAGGCGGTCGATGGAGAGATACAGCAGTACGATGTCGTTCGCTTTGGCATACTCCTGTAAAGGTTTTACATAGGCGAAAGAAGCACGACAGGGACCGCACCAAGTTGCCCATATATCCATGAAAATAACCTTTCCTTTATATAAGTCGGTAATGTCTTTGAATGTCTTGGCGTTGTCTATATTAGGGAAGTGGATGTAGTCGGGTATTTTAGCTTGATTGAACGCCTTGTTCTTGGCAATGGCCTCATTTATCAGCGGCTGCCATTTGCTATGTGGATACAGTTGCTTGAATCGTTCTTCCAGCGGAAGTATTTCTGGGTCGTATTTTTCCTCGTTTGCGTCCCTCAGGAAAAGTAGTGCCATGGCAGATTCCTGCGCCTGACCCGTAAGGTTCTTTTCGATGTAATGGAAAATCAACTTATTGGGATTTTTTTTCAAGTCTTCGTCTACCGGTTCTTCTTTAGTGTAGTAGGTAATACCGGCATTGTTATAGACTACTTCATGGAAAGCGGGCGAGAAAGTGCTGGCCGGGTGATTTACCCGACAGAATTCCATCATCTTTTCCCATTCCTTGAGCCAGCTTTGCTTGGTGGCTTCGGAATAGCGGTAGGCAATGCCGAAAAGCTGGTTTTGGAAGGCCCACATTGTCTGTATGCGTGTATTCTGGCAGGCTTTTTCATATAAATCCTCATCCACGCCTTTCATCTTTTCATCTAAGGCTAATACCGCATCCTGCAACTTTCTGCTGACTTAAGTAGCTAGGGTGTCCTGGGTAACACTCCACTTGTCGCCTTTTCTTGAAAGTATATCAAACACGTCTTGCCCCAGTTCGTCCATTAGCCTTGACACTTCCATATTCTTTTCATTCTTGCCTTCCAGAATAGAGATGGGATGCGTGGCTGCGGCATCAATTTGCAGGCGATAGTTTCCGCCGTCGGCAATGAAGGAACCTAAATAACGCTTTCCCCACAGGAATAGGCGTATCTGTTCGTATCCGTTGCTGGGGAGTGTGAGACTGAACGTGCTGTCCGTATTCAGCTTCAATGTATCCTGAGATTGCGAATTAAACATTCCGTCGATGGATTTCTGATAGATAATTGTGCCTCCGTCTAAATTTTTTACCGAGCCTGTAATCTTTATTTCGTGTGAGTCGGTGCATGAGGCAAATGTTCCTGCAAGCACACTGAGTGAAAGGAATGCGATGTGTTTGGCTTTCATATACTATAGAGTTTAAGTTTTATGGCATATTATGTTGTTTAGTCCAAAGGTAAGGAATTTTTTGTTTGGGACTATAAATCTCATCCGGAATCTATTGCCGCCTTGATTTCAGCCTGCCAGATTAGGAATTGCGGCAGATAAATCTTACCTTTGTGTGTACGAAAGGATTAAAACGATACGGCCATGAACAGACTTTATCCGGTAGGCATACAGAATTTCGAAGATCTCCGCAGCAGGGGATATATTTATGTAGACAAGACTTTGCTTTTATATAATCTGGTACAGACAGGGAAGTATTATTTCCTGAGCCGTCCCCGACGGTTCGGTAAGAGTCTGATGATTTCTACATTGGAGGCTTATTTTCTGGGAAAGCGTGAGCTGTTCAAAGGGCTTGCCATGGAAAGTCTGGAAAAGGACTGGACGGTGCATCCGGTGCTTCACATGGATTTGAATACGGAAAAGTATGATACGGAAGCAAGTCTGGAAAACAAGCTGGAGCTGACGCTGAAGCAGTGGGAAGCAGAGTATGGCCATAACCCGGATGAGTATTCCGTGGCGACCCGTTTCGAAGGAGTTATTCGTCGGGCTGCGAAGAAAATGGGACAAAAGGTGGTGATTCTGATAGATGAGTACGACAAGCCCATGCTTCAGGCCATTACAAATCCGAAATTGCAGACAAAATTCCGTAATACGCTCAAAGCATTCTATGGCGCGCTCAAGTCGTGCGACGGCTCCATTCATTTTGCTATGCTGACGGGCGTGACGAAGTTCAGCAAGGTGAGTGTGTTCAGTGATTTGAATAACCTGATGGACATCTCCATGGACAACCGCTATGCTGAACTCTGCGGTATCAGTGATGCTGAACTTCATCAGTATTTTGACGAGGATATTCATTCGCTTGCCGATACATTAGGCGTAGATTATGCCAAAGCTTGTGAACTGCTGAAGGAAAACTACGACGGTTATCATTTCTGCTATAAGTCGGTAGGCATGTACAATCCTTTCAGCCTGCTGAATACCTTTGCTAAGAAACAGATAGGCAGCTATTGGTTTGAGACGGGTACCCCGACTTACCTGGTAGAACTGATGAAACTTCATCATTATCCGGTGGAAGAGATTGAACACATCGTAACCAGCGGTCCGGTGCTGGATTCCATCGATGCGGCTTCTACCGATCCGGTACCGGTCATCTATCAAAGCGGTTATCTGACCATCAAGGACTATAACGCGGAGTTTGAGAACTATACCCTCGGTTTCCCGAACCGTGAGGTGGAGCAGGGGTTTCTCCGTTTCTTGCTTCCTCACTATGCGTCTGTAAGCATCAGCAAGTCTCCTTATGAAATCCAGTGCTTTGTGGGTGAGGTTCGCAAGGGTGATGTGGATGGTTTCCTGAGTCGTTTGCAGACTTTCTTCGATGATACTCCTTATGAACTGGCCCGTGATCGTGAGGTACATTACCAGAACATTCTTTACATCGTGTTCAAGCTGATGGGCTTCCACACCGAGGTGGAATACCGCACATCGCGTGGTCGGGTAGATTTAGTGCTCAAGACATCCAATTACATCTACGTGATGGAGTTTAAGTTGAACGGTACCGCTGAAGAAGCCATGCAGCAGATAGAGGAGAAGGGCTATGCCTCTGCCTTTGCTTCCGATAGCCGGAAGGTGATAAAGGTGGGAGTAAACTTCAGTGACGAGACACGAAGCATTGAGCGGTGGATTGTAGCGTGATTGAAATAGAATATTATAAAAAGGGGAAGCGGCGTATCGATGTGCTGCTTCCCTTTTTTATATACTATTAGTCAGAGTCTTTTATTTCCCTCCAAAAAACTTCTTCCGGTAATAAGAATCTGCCGTATACAGTGCTGCCGTCGGGTTATTGCCTGTCACACGGTCCTTGGTTACGAGGGTAGTGACGTAAGCATCCGAGTATTTGTAGAACAGGCTGTCGTGTCCCACGCAGAGACCGATTACCACGTTCAGGTCGGTATGTGCTTCGTTCAGCAGACGGGCTTGCAGAATCGGGTTGCACATGGCGGCACCGATACTTTCACATTGTGCGGGGATGCCCATCGACGTTTTGGGCTGACCGGCTACCTTGCAGATGACCGAGTAAGCCTCGAAGCCGTTGGCACGGAGGATGCGGGCAAAGATACGGGCTTCGCGGATGAGGCCGATGCAGTTGGCAATGCCGATGCGGTGCGCACCGATTTTCCGGGCAAATTCCATGATTTCCTGCACGCGGGTCCACTGGCAGTAGCCTTCGTATTCCACTTCCGCACTGGCAATCATAATCTCGCGGTTGCGTCCCTCGTCGTAACGCTCCAGCGCCCACTGGCGGTCTTCCTCCTTCAGATTTTCCGTGGGACAGAAATCAGGATAGGTGCGGTCTTTGTATTTGCAGTTCTGTGTGCCGCAGTCCACACAGGTTGGTATTGTTTCTTTTTCCATAAAGGCGTGTGTGATTGGTTAAACTGAGGGCAAAGATACGAGATTTCTTTCCAATTGGTAGGCAGAAAACCGCATTTGGTGGATTCTATTTTTAAAAATTGCAGGCGACTTCTACATTTGTTTCCGATTAGTTTTCATTTAAATTGTAAGTAAGATGAAGAAAATTGTGTGGATGGCCTGCGGAATGGCCTTGATGTGTGCACCTTTGAGTGCAAGTGCGAACGTCCGCTACGATGACCCGCAGGAGAAAGTGCAGAAGAAGGAAGTGCCCAATCCGGAGAAGGCGGCTCAGCAACGGACCGACGAGATGGATAAGGCACTGAACCTGACGGAGAAACAGTACAAGAAGATTTACAAGTTGTTCCTGAAGGAAGAAAAGGAAAAAGTGGAAGCCATGATGCAACGTCACCCGGGAGGAATGAACGGACAGCCTCCCATGAGTGGAAGACCCCCGATGGGAGGTGGAATGCCGCCGCAGGGTGGAGGATTTCCCGGAATGGGAGGAGCTCCAGAGGGCATGAATCCGGAAGAACGGATGAAGGAGCATGCCGAGAAGATGCAGAAGGAGCAGGAAAAGCGGGAGAAGAAAATCCGCAAGATTCTCACCGAAGAACAGTATGCCACCTGGCAGACCGTGAAACCGCAGCCGCAGGTATTGCCTCCGATGCCGGAAGGAGAGAGACCGGGGCCGGGACCTCGTGGACCGGAGGAAGAGGAAGCTCCGTTGCTGGATACGGCAGCAGAGTGAATGGGATACCTGATTTTCCCGTGGGGTGATTCTTGGAATGTGCGGCAGATGTCGTAACTTTGCGGTTCATTCAAAAAAGTCTACGTTATGCCCGTTATCGAAATCACCTCGCTGGAGCATCCCGGAGTGGAAGTGTTCAGCACCCTGACCGAAGCCCAGTTGCGCAACCGCATTGACCCGCAGCGGGGCATCTTTATCGCCGAAAGCCCGAAAGTGATTCGGGTGGCGCTGGAGGCCGGCTATGAACCCGTGTCCTTGCTCTGTGAGCGGAAGCATCTTACGGGTGATGCAGCGGACATTGTGCAGCGCATGGCGCATCTGCCGGTCTATACGGGCGACCGGGAACTGTTGGCCCGACTCACCGGTTATACGCTGACGCGGGGTGTGCTGTGTGCCATGCGGCGTCCGGCTCCGCGTCCGGTGGAAGAAGTATGCCGTGGAGCACGCAGGGTAGTGGTTATTCATGGGGTGGTGGATACCACCAACATCGGGGCCATCTTCCGTTCGGCAGCCGCACTGGGTATCGATGCCGTACTGTTGACCACGGATTCGTGCGATCCGCTGAACCGTCGGGCGGTACGCGTGTCGATGGGGTCGGTGTTTCTGGTGCCCTGGACGTGGGTAGACCGTCCGCTGGAGCGATTGAAAGAATTAGGTTTCCGTACGGCAGCCATGGCGCTGACCGACCGTTCCGTACCACTGGATTATCCGCCGCTGAAGGAGGAACTACGACTGGCCCTGGTGATGGGTACCGAAGGCGACGGACTGCCGGAAGCAGCCATCGAGGGAGCAGACTATGTGGTGCGTATTCCTATGGCACACGGGGTAGATTCGCTCAATGTGGCAGCTGCTTCGGCTGTAGCTTGCTGGGAGTTACGATGTGGTGAGAACCATTGAAAAATACGGAGTTTATACTCCGAAAAAAAACTCCTTTACGCTTGAAATAAAACGTAAAGGAGTTTTCAGTAAAACGTCCTTGCGTTATCATTGAAACGCAAAGGCGTTTTTTGAGGGTCAGATTTCGTCCGGCCAGGGGCACGGTTTTCCAGTCTTTTTGAACGATGGGCGCTGTGCACCAGAGCTGCGGAGGAACTCGCCGAGGTTGGCCGAGAGGGATTTCACTACGTCCGGATAGCGTTCGGCCAGGTTGTGTTTCTCGCTGATGTCGGCCGGAATGTCATACAGTTCCTTCTTGCCCGTTTCGTAAAAATAAATCAGCTTCCATTTTCCCTGACGTACGGTGCAGGTTGCGCCGATGCCCGGGCCTTGTTCGCCCCACAGGTTCGGACAGTTCCAGTAAAGGCTTCTGCCTTCCGACGGGTCGCCGGTCTGCTTGAGCAGGGGCACGAAGCTTACGCCGTCCACGGTCTGCGGTGCCTTCCAGTCGGTAATACCGGCCATTTCGAGGATGCTGGGGAAATAGTCTTCCACGATGACATACTTGTCGCAGCGGGTATTGGGTTGAGCTACGCCCGGCCAGCTCACAATCATCGGTTCGCGGATACCGCCTTCGTAGGCCGAGCCTTTTCCGCAGGTAAGCGGTGCATTCTGTGTGTAGAGCGGTTCATCTCTCCATTCCTTACCGGTGGCATATCCTCCGTTGTCACCACAGAACAGGATGATGGTATTGTCGGCTTCTCCGTTCTTTTCCAGCCAGTCCATGATGTCGCCCAGACTCTTGTCCATGCCTTCGATGAGGGAGGCGTAGGCCGCTTCCTTGTCCGACATGCCTTTCTTCTTGTACTTGTCATAGAAACGCATATCCTTGTCGATAGGGATGTGGATGGCATAGTGAGCCATGTAGAGGTAGAACGGCTGGTTGTATTCCTTGGCCTTGTCGAGGGCTTTCAGGGCTTCCTGTGTCAGGGCCTCGGTGACGAAGGTACCTGTTTTCCAGTATTTCTCCAGTCCCGGAATTGACATGAGCGAGGTGGGGTTGCCTTTCTCGTCGTGTCCGTAGTTCAGTTCACTCAGGTAGGTAGCCAGTCCGCCTGCTGCATGGCCGGCAATGTTCGTTTCAAAGCCGAAGTGGCAGGGATTCTCTCCCGGAGTGTCGATGGCTCCCCAGTGTGCCTTTCCGCAGTGGATGGTGTGGTAGCCGCTGTCTTTCAGGTATTGCACGAACGACTTGGCCACGAAGGTGTGGTTTGTACCTTCCACCTGCGCAATGCCGTTGTAGTTCCAGTCGGGAAGTTGCAGCACCTCGCTTTGGGCATCGGTGGTCTTGTTCTTCTGCAAGGTCCAGTTGGTCACCCGGTGGCGGGCCGCATTGGCTCCGGTCATCAGACTGCAGCGGGTGGGCGAGCTGATGCTGGAGGCGTAGGCCTGCGTGAACATCATTCCCTGACGGGCCAGACGCTCCATGTTAGGGGTTTCGTAACGTTCGTTGTACATGGTTTTCTCTGTCCAGAAAGGCAGTGAAGTGTCCTGCCATCCCATGTCGTCCACCAGGAAGAAAATGATGTTCGGACGTGGGTCGGGACGGTCGTTAGCCAGGGTATGCAACGGGGTGAGCACAGGGGCTATCCCCAGAAGTGCTAAAAGATTTTTGTTCATAATATCTTTCTTTAGATTAAGGATTTACGTGATAAACACTAAAGTTTCGGATGAGGGGCTCAGCCGTGCATTCTTCTACTACCAGACGGAAGGATTTAGCCTCTACGGCAGGGAAGGATTCAATGCGCTTGTGCCCCACGGAAGTACCTTTGGCCACGGTAGTCCACTTGCCGTTCACCTGGGCTTCTATCCGATAGGCACGGATGCGTTCACCGCCGGTAATGTCTTCCTGAATCTGGTAATAGTTGACGGGCTGTGCCTTGCCGAGCGAGAGCGATACTTTCTTCTTGCCGGTGGCTGAAGTTTTTGCTAGCGGCTGGCCGAAACGGCGGTGGATTTCGGCACCCCATTCCTGCAGGCGGCGCACGTCACCTTCCGGAATCAATCCGTCGGGATTCGGGGTAAGTCCCACCATCAGCGTGGCATTGCGGCCGACTGACTTTTCGTACATTTCCATCAGGTTGGCTAACGGATAGACGGCCTTGTTGTCATCACCCGGTTCCCAGAACCATTCGTGGCGTCCGTTGTATCCGCGCAGAGGTGTGTCGGCCATGGCAGGCACCCAGAACTTGCCGTTGGGATCGCCGTGTGCCAGCAGCTTGTTGTGGTCGGTCACTCCGTCAGTGGCGTTGCTGTGACTGTACGGGTAGGGGAAGCTCGACCAGCAGGGGTAGCCTACGGTACCGCTTTCTGAACCGCCCCAGCGCAGGTCGGCACGGTTCACGTTGTGATAGAACAGGCAGTTGGGCTGGTACTTGTTCACGATGGGTTCTACATCGGGACCCATTCCTTTCGGGTCGTCGGCACCGCCGTCAAACCAAATCATGAAGAGTTCGCCGTAGCGGGTGCAGAGTTCCGTCACCATCTTTTCGCACAGGCGCTTGTACCACTCCTGGCGGTTGCGGGCAAACTCGCCTTCGCCTTCTGCCTTGAAGTTGTGGATACCCAGCAGGGAGTTCCAGCGGATGCCGATGTAGATGCCCGGCTGCACACCGTACTTGCGGCAGGAGTTCACGAAGTCGCGCACGATGTCACCCTTTCCGTCGCGCCATTTCAGGGCCTTCATGCAGTAAGGATTCACGTCGCTCTGCCACAGTCCGAAGCCGGTTTCGTGGGTGGCAGTGAGGATGGCAAACTTGGCTCCGGCAGCCTTGGCCGACTGAATCCACTGGTCGGTGTTGAGCTGATCGGGATGGAAAATGTTATAGTCCTCAATCGGGTTGATGCGGTTGTTACCCTGTCCGTACACCAGTCCGTCGAATACGTGCAGGTCGTAGTGGAACACCACGCCCAGGTCGGCTTCGTGCCATTTAAGCTGGTGAGGAGCCGGGCGGGGACCTTCGTAGTCGGTATTACGGGCTGCGGTAGTGGTCGCGCAGAGGGCGAACAGTGTCAGTAGTGTCAGTAATGTCTTTTTCATATTCATGGTTTCAAGTATTTTTCAAATGGGTCATGGGTCTGTTCGAGCCATGAAGAAAGAGTTCGTTTCAGTGAATCACAAAGAGCCGGCTGGCTTTCCGCAAGGTTGTGCAGCTGGCTCGGGTCGTGAAGCCGGTCATACAGCCATACGTGCGTGGGCTGGCCTTCTTCCACCTCTGTCACATACGTGTAGCGTGCGGTGCGGATGCCGCGTCGGCCGGAAGTAGAATCCGGAGGCACGCAGAAGTAATAAGGCTGGAAAGCCTCCTCAGGCGTTTGTATTTCCTCGTTTAGCAACAGTGGCCCCCAGTTGTGTGTCTGTACGGATGCCGGTATCTGTGCTTCCATTCCCATGAGCGAGAGCAGGGTGGGATACAGGTCGGCAAACGCCATGGGCAGGTCACTCTTCTGCGGATGCAGCTTGTCCTTCCAGCAGCAAATCATGGGGATGCGCATGGATTCTTCGTAGAACACGTTCTTGCCTTCTACTCCGTGTCCGCCCATGCAGACGCCGTGGTCGGAGGTGAAGACGATGAGGGTATTGTCGTACACACCGCAGTCTTTCAGGGCCTGGACGATGCGTCCCACATGTTCGTCCACTCCGGTGATGCAGGCGTAGTAGTTGCGGATGTTTTCGCGGAAGTAGTCGCCTTCAGGAGTGCCCTTTTCCGGAATGTAGGGCAACTGTCGGGCCAGTGCTTCCACATCGAGCGAGTCGTACAGCCGTTTGTAGGTTTCGGGCACCAGTTCGTAGCCCGTATGTGGGGGATTCATAGACACCACCATGGCAAAGGGAGGGTCGGTTTTTGTGCCTTCCGTACGGATGAACTCGATGGCGCGGTCGGCCTCGTAGGCTGGTCCCCACTGGTTGACGTAGTAGAACTCCTCCCGTCCGGATTTCGTATCCCAGTACATCGGTTTCAGGTGATTGTCGTACGTGCCGTAAGCAATCCATTTGTCGAACCCGTGGCGACGTTCAGGCGGACACCATTCGTTCCAGGCCACTTCTCCCTTGTTGTTGTACGTATCCACGTAGGGGCGGTACGGGGCATCGAGATGCCACTTGCCGATGTAGGCCGTGCGATATCCTTCTTCCTTCAGCACGTCGCTCCAGCATACAGCCTCTTTCGAAAGCTCCACGCCGTAGGGGGTATTCTGCGAGTTGCAGTTGCCCGTCACACCGTTGGTTGCCGGATACATCCCCGTCATCAGCATGGCCCGTGCGGGCGATGATACCGGATAGCTGCTCACGGCATCGGTGAAGAGGATTCCTTCGGAAGCCAGGCGGTCGAGGTTCGGAGTCTGTACGGGTTCCTTTTCTATGCATCCCATGGCATCGCCCCTGAACTGGTCGGCCATGATGAAGACCAGATTAGGACGTGAGGGCTTGGATTCCGGGCGGGAACATGCCGAGAACGGAAGCACGGCGCCTAAGGCAGAGGTATAAACGAGTAGTGTCAGTTTCATATCAATGGAGGTAAAGGTAGGAGAAAAATCGGAAAAGGAGAAGTTTTTAAGAAGATTACAGGGGAAAAAGTGATCTTCATAAGAACTTCTCCTTTGGGGTTTACAAGGTTGGGATATTATTATTCGCCTTCGGGCAAACTGTTTGTTTCAATCTTCCATCCCGGATTCTGATAGATAGGAGAGGAAGTATAGTCACCTGAACCTTCCACTTCGGTTGTCAGACGGAAATGATCGAAAGCAATGGGGAAGAGGTAACGGTTCGGGTTCCAGTTGTAACCGTTATAGGCAATGTTGCTGGAAATGACACGGTACGGAAGCAGGTAGTCTCCATCGCTCTTGGCAGAAACGTTGGCTCCTTCTGTACCGGCTTCTTTCAAGTCGATAACAGTCAGTGCTTTGTCGAAATTCTGTCCGTTGATGCCGGCATCCGGAGTGGCATAGCGCTTGTAGTTCTCTGCCCACAGGTTGAATCCTTCTACCTGATAGTTCTGCATCTTGTCGAGTGCACACCAGCGGCGGAGGTCACGCAGGCGGAATCCTTCGGCAGCCAGTTCCACGCGGCGTTCACGACGGATATTGTAGAGCGTAACGTCTACCAGATTATTGCCTGAGTAGCGTGCCAGGTCGATTTCTTTCGTCAAATCTGTATTGCGGTTAGTCTTTTCGTAGTCGGTATCCATACCGGCACGTCTGCGGATGGCTTCCCAGTATCCTTTACTTTTCGCATCAAGCGAGTGGTTCAGTTCATAGTCTGCTTCCATGTAGTTAAGATAAGCTTCAGCTGCGCGGAAGATGACACATGCGGTAGTAGACGGCAAGGTAGGACCTTGTGAAGGCTCGGTATTCAAACCTTTCTTAATGGAATAACCGGTTGTGCTGCGGTTTTCAGCCATTTCTGTAATCGGGGCACGATAGTAATATCCGGCTCCGTCAATGATGGCTTCGGTCATGGCAGCCTTTTCAGTCAGCATGTCGCCCGGCATCAGGGTATTGTAAGTCAGACGCGGGTCACGTCCTTCTGCTACATCCTGATAAGTGCGGTCGCCTTTGTAATCTGTACCAGCAGCATAGATAGGAAGTCCGTTTTGCATCAGGTAGGTATTAATCATGCTGCGGGTGTAGCCACTGTTTCCGCCTCCGTTACGTTGCAGATAGCCCACTACGAAGTGGTTCACAGCTGGTGTCAGGTTGGCATCGTAAGCTCTCCACAGTAAGACTTCGGGCATGGAACTCAATGAGTTGCTGTTGAACAAAGCCGGATAGTCATTGTAAAGTGGATAGTTATCGGCTACAATCTGGGCGGCTTTTTTGGCCTCGTTCAGAAAATAGCTGATTTCCGCATCAATGTCGATGGTAAAGTTTTTTAGATAGTCTTTCTGTGCACCTGGCCATCCCGGTCCGCCCGGAACGCGTGCCGTACCTTTATGGTATTTTTCCCATGTACCTTCGAACAGGGCTACACGGCTCTTCAGCAAGGCTGCACAATCCTTGGTCAGACGGTTACTGGCCGGAGGAGTGTTCGACATAAAGTAGTAAGCTGAGTCAAGGTCTTCAATGATGAAGCGGGCCACTTCGTTGCGCGGACGGCGCTGGCTGGCTTGTTTTACTGCTTCATAATTGTCGGCAATGGTTGTCTTGATAATGGGGAAGTCGCCCAGTGAGTCCAGCTTGTTGGCATAATAGAATGCACGGAAGAAATAGGCTTCACCCAGATAATGTTTGTTGTTGGCTTCATTGCCACCTAGCTCACCGGCTTCAAGCAACGGACGTACGCGGTTGATGAAGTAGTTGGCCGAACGGATTTCGCTGAAGTTCCAGGCACCTCCTGATTGTGCTACACGGTTTTCACCTTTTACGAACAGTTTTTCCGGGTTGGAAGCTGCCTGGTTGTCACTGTTGTTATCGGTTGCGAAGACACCGATGTCGTACACTCCGGGTTTATGCGAAGGCAGTGAGTTATATAGGTTGGCCGTATAGGCTGCCAGGTCATTTTCACTGAGCAAATATTTTTCTACAGGTACTGCATCCATTGGCTCTCTGTCCAGAAAATCGTTGCAGGAGCAGGCCAGGGCTGTCATTCCAATGGCGAATAATATATTTTTTTTCATGGTTCGTTCAAATGTTTAAGGGTTAGAGTGTCACGTTGATACCGAATGAGAAGGTCTGTGAAAGCGGATAAGTTTTTCCGCTGGACCATCCGTTGGCTGCAATGGCCTCAGGGTCGAACATATCAGCAATACCGCTGATGGTAAACAGGTTTTCTGCACTGAAGTACACGCGTACTTTTTCGATATTGACTTTGCTGGTCCATGCTTTCGGGAAGGTGTAACCCACTTGCAGGTTCTTCATACGCATGTAAGCTCCGTTTTGCAGGTAACCGGTCTGTGTTAGTTTGTTTTTATCTCCTTTGTCGCCGATATAAGCTTTCGGGTAGTAGGCATCTGCGTTCGGACCGAAGATAGAAGTTGTGTTTTGCGGACGCCAGTAATCGAGGTGTTCTTCGTAACCTACAGACTGCCATTCTCCTCCGTCAGCTCCCCAGAATAACGGACCGCTGAGCCAGAGATCGCGTTTCAATACACCCTGGAAGAACATCTGTACATCGAAGCCTTTCCAGTCGGCACCAAGGTGAAGACCAAAGTTGAAACGAGGTTCGCTGTTACCGATAACTCTCAAATCACCGTGGTCGTCTACTGTCTTGGAACCATCGTCAACCACTTTGTCACCGTTCAAATCCTTGTACATGATATCACCAGCGCCCCACTGAGAACCCAGTTTGCTCTGATCGTTTGCAGCCTGCCATTCCTGCATCTGCTGGTCGCTCTGTGCAATACCCTGAGTTTCATATCCCCAGATTTCACCGATAGTCTTTCCATCGTAGTAAGCATAGGTTACACCGTCGGCCTGATAGATAGCTTTTGATGCATTCGGATATTTTTTCACTTTTGCACGATTGTCGGAAAGGTTGAAGCCCAAATCGTAGTTTACTTGTCCGATACGGTCTCTCCAGGAGATGTTCAAGTCCCATCCCTTGTTTTCCAGTTCGGCATTATTGGTATTAGGCAGTGTAGTACCCAGTGCAGCACCGATTTCAGCCGGAGGACCTACCATACCTTTGGTACGGCGGATGAAATATTCAAATGAACCTGTCAAGCGGTTGTTAAGCAATCCGAAGTCAAAACCAATATTGGTATTGTAAATCTTTTCCCAGGTAAGTGTACTGCTGACCAGTCCTGGCACACCGGAAATAGTAGGACGTACACCGCCCATCAGCCAGCTTCCGCCATTGGCTACTACATTTTGTGTCAGATAGAACGGATAGAACTCATCGGTGTTCTGGTTACCCAGCATACCCCATGATACACGTGGTTTGAACGTATTGATAACTTTGGTCAGCGGAGCAAAGAATGATTCGTGTGCCATGTTCCATCCGAAAGAGAATGACGGGAAGAGGTTCCAGCGCTGGTCGCGAAGGAAACGTGAAGAACCGTCGTAACGGAGGTTGGCTTCAAACAAATAGCGTTCTTTATAAGAGTAGTTGATACGTCCGAAGAACCCGGCGGTAGCCCAGTTTCTGTATTGGGTAGGATTATTGTCGTCATTGTTGATTTTATCTTCACCTACCGAAGCGCTGATTTCCGGAATCAGTCCTGAAATGACATCACTGCGCTGTGCCGACAGAGAACGTACAATGTATTCTTCTGTGTTCATACCCAGCATTACTTTCAGGTAATGGTCATTCTTCTCGAGGGTATAATCGGTATAGAAAGAAGTGGTGTAGAAGTTGCTATTCAGGTAGTTCATGCGGGCAAAAGTGGCTCCCGGTGCATAGCTACCGCTGAATGCCAGTTCTACAGGATTGTCGTTGATGTCATATTCATAAATCTTGTTCAGGTTCACTTGCTTGTTCTGGTTAATGACGCGCATGCCAGCTTCTGCATAGATATTCCAGTTCTTGAGCGGGTGGAGTATCACCTGTCCTTGCAGATAGATGTCATCGTTGTGTGTTTTGGAACGACCGCCGTCAGTCAGCTGTGCCAGCTTTCCGTTGCGCATATAGTGTCCGTTCGGATCTTTAAATGGCATTGTCGGCCACATACGGGCAATGTCATGATACAGCAAGCCGCCTTCTTCCAGATAAATTGGGTTGTCAAGGTCGTAGCGGATGAATTTTGTGCTCAGGTTGAAATCAATATATTTATTAATTTTTGTGTTGATTTTTGCACTCAGATTGTAACGTTTCATGTTATCATTACCGTAGCGCAGGTTACCGTTCTGGTTCAGATAACTTCCCGATACATAATATTGTAGTTTTTCGGTTCCTCCGCTCATGCTGAGGTTGTGTTCCTGACTCCAGGCCCAGGTGAAATGTGTTTTGTACCAGTTGACGTTGTCATTGGCTTTTTCATGGAAATGCCAGTTGCTGCCGTTAGGAATGGTAGTGGTAGTGATTTTACCTGCCATGTAGTCCTGAATACGTCCGATAGTTTCTTCGTCGAAAATAATTTTATCACCCTGGTTTACGGCTGCTTCGTTGAAGAAGTTGGCAAAGCGGTAAGAATCGAGCTGATTCGGCAGGTTGGTCGGACCGGAATAACGGAAACTGTTGTTGTAGTTGATGGTCATTTTTCCAGCTTTACCTTTCTTGGTAGTGATCAAGATTACACCGAAGGCAGCACGTGAACCGTAGATAGAAGAAGATGCAGCGTCTTTCAGTACGGAGATGCTTTCAATATCTTCCGGGTTCAGAGTATTCATATTTCCTTCCATACCGTCAATCAAGATAAGAGGTTCACCCTTTGAACCGGTACCGATTGTTCCTGTTCCACGGATGTTTACTTTCATGGATTGTCCGAGCTGTCCACCCAGGTCAGCAGTTGATAAGTTTAGTCCCGGCACGGTACCCTGCAATGCCTGTCCCACTTGTGACACAGGTCTTGATTCCAAAGCCTTGGTGTCGACTGTGGCCACGGCACCGGTCAGGTTCACTTTCTTCTGTGTACCGAAACCTACTACTACCACTTCATCGAGTGTCTGAGTATCTTCCGACAAAGTGACCTGATAAGAAGTCTTTCCTTTTTGTACGGGGATTTCCTGAGTTTGATAACCGATGTAGGAAACTACCAATGTACTTCCTGAAGCAACGTTGTTCAGCTGGAAGTTTCCGTCCAGGTCGGTGATACAACCGTTGCTTGTACCTTTAACTACTACTGAAGCTCCGATGATGGGCTCATTCAGTTTTTTGTCTGTAACAATTCCGGAGATGCTCACCTGTTGCGCTTGCAGTGGTAATAGTCCCGCCAGCAAGGCTATGAGCAGAGAGATGAATTGTGTTTTCATGTGACTCATGGTTTTAAGATTAAAGTTTATATTTAGATGGTTAAACAAGTTGGCAGGTTTTCTTGTCGCAAATCTCCGAAATAAATGGTGTAAGGGCGGTGGGTAAACGTTGCATTAACAGTCGGTATTCTTCTTATCTGCATTTTTATGGGGGTAAAAACTGTTTTTTTTACCGGTATTCTGACTTTTTAGACAAGATTTTTGTTTCTTTGCGTAACCATTACATAGCTTAATCTGAGAAATGAAAAATAAATTCTGCCTGCTCATTGTATTTTTCCTTTGTATTTCCTCGCTTTTTCCGGCGGGTGCACAAACACTTTCCGAGAAGGATTTTCAGGTATTGAACATGAACGACGGATTGTCGGACAACGACATTCATTCCGTGGCAAAAGATACGGAAGGTTTCATGTGGTTCGGAACCGGCAGCGGACTGAACCGTTACGACGGACATACTTTCAAAGTGTTCCGGATGCCGGGAATCTCTTACCGGAGAATTGACAGGGTGGTATCGCTGGATACGGATTACCTGCTTCTTCGTTCGGAACAGAACCTGTTTTTGTTCGACAAAAAATACGAACGCTTTCTTCCCGTGTGCGATTCGGTGAGCAAACAGCCTGTGATGTTCGCCGATTTTGTGGCCGATTCTGACGGCAGTTGCTGGGGCGTATCTTCCGGTGAACTGTCGGAGGTGAATTTCCCGTCTTCCTATGTGCAGGACACAGCGTTTGTCTCTGTGCGTCATGTGGTGAACAATTTACAAAGCGATCCGTTTGTAGTGCTGTGTATGGGAGAAGACGGGAAGATGCTGTATTGTGCAAGTCGGAATGGAACCGTCTATCGTTTTACGCCCGGACAAAGGCAGTTGACTAAAGTTTGTGACGGGCAGTTGTCGTCTGGCAGGTGGGTATCTTCTTTGCTAAACGGTGATTCGTTCATCTGGATTCCTACCGTGGGCGACGGATTGTATGGTTACGACCTGACAAACAGAAAGTTGCATCACTGGCAGTATATTTCAGAAAGAATGGGGGAGCAGCTGTCGCATAACGATGTCTTTCGTTTGCTCCCGATAGGGAATTCCCGGTACCTGGCCGTTACATGGAACGGATATACTTTGTTGAGCCTTACGCCGGAACGGGAAATCAAGTTGCGCGATTTTCAGTCTTTCCTTCATAACGGAAAACAATATTTCGAGACACGTATGATTTCAGGTTATTACGACGAGGAAGGACTGCTCTGGATTGGCACCGAAGGAGGAGGGGTGCTGTTTTCCGACCTGCGTCAGCTGTTTTATCACCAGTATGCGCAGACACGTTCCAATGAAATTTGTGGCATCCAGATGGATGAAGAAGGTTACGTCTGGCTGGCTACTTTTCATAAGGGTGTGTTGCGGAGCACGCAGCCTTTTGACGTATCACATTCGCTGTCATTTGAATCATTTGATACCGGAATTCCCGGTCTGAAAACCGTGCTTTGCAGTTCGTCGGACAAGAATGGAGGTTTCTGGTTCGGCACGCAGGACGGACGGGTGCTTCGTTACGGAAAAGACCGGAAGTGGGATGATATGCGGATTGGAACTCCCGGACAGCCTTCTCCAGTGGTATGGAGCCTGTTTATGGTTTCAGACGAGCAGTGTTGGGCGGGTACCAGCGACGGGTTATACTGGGTGGACTTTCAGAGGGGAACTTCAACGCACGTCGGCTGGAGTAATCCGCAAATCCCGGATCATATCCATATACGTGCGTTGGCAGCCGGTGATAATCAGACTTTGTGGCTGGGAACCGGAAGAGGCTTGCTCCGGCTGTGGATGAGCGGTACCAAGGTGCTGCGGACACATGCCGGATACGAAGCCAGGGCCGGTATGCCGGATACGGAAATCGAAGTCCGTGCCCTGCTGTATGGGACAGACAAGAAACTGTGGGCAGGATACGCCGGAAGCGGTCTGGTGGCCTGTTCGCCGGAAGGAGACAGCATCCTGACCCGTTATACTACCGCCCAGGGGTTGTGCAGCAATTTTGTGACCGCACTGGCCGAAGACAATGACCACTCTCTTTGGGTAGGCTCCAACTCCGGTATTTCCCGCCTGAGCCGTCATTTGCAGTCATTCTATAACTATTATATTTCGGGTAGCAACCGCTCCGTCTTTTTCGGCAAGGACTTTCTTTTCTGGGGAAACCACAGCATGCTGACCTATTTCCGTCCTTCCGACCTTCGCTTTAATTATCCGAAGGAAAAGGGGCGGGTGATTTTTACCGACCTGGAAGTGAACCATACTCCCGTGCAAATCGGGCAGAAGGTCAACGGGCAGGTGGTGTTGCCCCAGTCGTTGCTTTATACTTCCGAACTGCACCTGACACATGAAAACCGCAGTTTCTCCCTGCTGTTTACTAACTTGCTCTATCTGACCAAACTTCAGAAATACCTTTTCCGCCTGTATCCTTATCAGGAGGAATGGATTATGGCCGATGAAGGAGAAAAAATCTCGTATGACCGTTTGCCGGCCGGTACCTATACCTTTCAGGTGAAGACCATTTTCCAGGACCAGAGTGAAGGGGATGTCAGTACCCTGAAGGTGGTGATTGCTCCTCACTGGAGTGAAACTCTCTGGTTCCGTCTGCTTGTGGCAGCTGGCTTGATTAGTATCGTGTTGATTTACCTGCATCGTGTGCGATTGAAGCAAAAGCGGATACAATATGAACTGCGCCTGGAGCATGAACTGTTTACGGTCAATATGGAACGAAACAAGGAAGTGGAACTTCGCAAGGAGCGTGAGGCTTTCTTCACGATGGCAGCCCATGAACTGCGCACTCCGCTTACCCTTATCTTGTCTCCGCTGCGTGAACTGCTCTCCAAAATTACACCCGCACATCCGTTTTATAGTCGTCTGTCCGTCATGTTCAAGTATGCCGAAGGACTGCATACCCTGACCGACCGTTTGCTGTATATCCAGAAAGCAGAAGCGGGCATGGTGAAACTGCGTCTGTCTGCGGTAGACGTGCTATCCCTGATGAGGGATGTGGCAGAAGGTTTTCAGCCGCTGGCGGCCGAACGCCGGATAACGTATGCATGGGTGCAGGGGTCGGAACATATTACGATATGGGCCGACCGGGAGAAACTTTCATCGGTCATTCAGAATCTGATTTCGAATGCCTTTAAATACACACCCGAAGGAGGAAAAATCAGTCTCTCGGTAGAACGGAAGGAGTTCGATCAGAAACCTTTCTGCTGCATTTCGGTGACGGATACCGGAAAAGGAATAGATGCCGGATTGCTGCAGCATATTTTTGAGCCTTTCGTAACCGGCGATGCAGATCCGTCAGTTTCTACCCGCATGGGAGTGGGACTGAAAATCGTGAAGCACATCGTGGAGATGCATCACGGACGAGTGAACGTGGAGAGTGAACCGGGAAAAGGAACATCGTTCGCTGTGTACCTGCCCGAAGGAAAATCGCATTTCGAAGAAGACGACTGCACGTGGGATGAAACTCCGGACGCGGATGATAAAGAAAAGGGAAGAGAAAATATCTCAGACCTGATGCTGTTGCCGGAAGCGGAAGAAACCTCACAGAAAACGGAGGAAGAACGTACCGCCGCCCGCCAGACGGTGCTTATCATAGAAGACAATACCGACATGCGCCGTTACCTGCGCGACCTGATGAAGAAATACTATCGGGTACTGGAAGCGGAGAACGGGGAAGAGGGAGTGAAGGTGGCCGTAGAACAAGTGCCCGACCTGGTACTGTCGGATGTAATGATGCCGGTGATGGACGGCTTTACCTGCTGTGCCGAGTTGCGCAAGCGGAAGGAAACGGCTCACATTCCCATTCTGCTGCTCACGGCCAAGGCAGAGGATAAGGACAGTGTGGAAGCTTCTTATCGTGGAGCCGACGATTATGTGCGTAAACCGTTCAATCCGGAAGTGCTGCTGGCCAAGGTGGCCCATCTGCTCGACATGCGTCGTCGCTTGAAGCAGATTTACACCCGTACGCTGCTACATACTTCTTCCGTATCGGCAGAGAAACCCGAAGGCATCGAAAGTGAGTTCATGCAACAGGTGCTGTCGTGCATCGAGGGCCATGCCAGCAATCCCGAGTTTAATGTCAAAGTGCTGGCCGGAGAACTCCACATGAGTCAGGCTACGCTCTACCGCAAACTGAAACAGCACACCGACCTGTCGGCTGTGGAACTGATTCGCCACATCCGCATGACGCAGGCCGCATTCCTGCTGATGGAAACCAGTCTCCCGGTCACGGAGGTAGCCGAGCGCGTGGGCTTCAATGATCTGCCCACGTTCCGCAAGCATTTTACGGATATGTTTGGCGTGTCTCCTTCCAAGTATGCGGAGGATAATCAGAAGAACAAGTAAAAAGACGGTTCAGCCCCTTTGCTGCGTTCTGTATTTATTGGGACTGTGACCTACCAGCCGCTTGAACATGCGGCTCATGTGCTGCGGATACTGGAAGCCCAGGCTGTAGGCAATCTCACTCATGGGCTTGGTGGTAGAAAGCAGCATGTCTTTGGCTCTTTCCACTACCTTTGACTGGATGTACTCGGACGCCGTTTTCCCCGTCTGCTTACTAATCATGTCGCCGAAATAGTTGGGCGAGAGGAATACCCGTTCAGCAAAATATTTCACCGTAGGCAGTCCTTCTTCCTGAGGTGTCTGTCCGTCGAAGTATTCGTCCAGCAGCTGCTCAAAACGTACGATGATGTCCTTGTTGGAGGCTTCGCGTGTGGTGAACTGCCGCTCATAGAAACGCATGCAGTAATCCAGCAGCAGTCCGATGTTGGCCGTAATCAGCCGCCGGCTGTGCTTGTCGGCAGGACGTTTCAGCTCCGTATCGATTTTATGCAGGCAGTCTATCACCGTGTGCCGTTCTTCTTCCGAGAGGTGCAAGGCTTCGCGGGCTTCGTAAGAGAAGAAAGAATAATTCCGGATGTCATGTCCCAGTTGGGTACCGCGAATAAAATCCGGGTGGAAGAGCAGTCCGTATCCGGTGGGACGCGTTCCTTCCTGCGCGTGGATGGAAGCCACCTGTCCCGGTGCAAAACAGACAATGGTTCCTTCCTGGTAGTCGTAAGGCTGCCGGCCGTAGGTAATGTCTCCGCAGAGCGTATCTTTCAGAAACAAGGCATAGATGCCATAATTTATGGTAAATGGCTGTGCAGGCTGAGTAATCTTTGAAAGGTCTACCACGGTAACCATGGGATGATACGTCTCCACTTTGAAGAATTTGTTGTATTTATCCACTGTGTCCAGTTCTATCACTTCTTCTTTCATCATCTGTCAATTTTATTTTCGGGCAAATGTAATACTTATTCTCGGGAATACCTATATCCGTGTTATAGAATGGCAGATATAAAACAAATGTAAAATCGAGCATTGGGGTAGAAACATCGGTAATTTGTATCATTGTCTATGGTTTCTTTTGCGTAATTTTGCCACATCCATAATTAAAATGACAAAAAGGAACAAACAATGAAGAACTTTGACTATCAAACCCCGACCCGTCTGATTTTTGGCCGGGATGTAGTGGCTGGACTGCCAGAGGTGATGCGCCCGTTCGGACGTCGCATCCTGTTGACATACGGTGGCGGAAGCATCAAACGTATCGGCCTGTACGACCGCGTGAAAGAACTGTTGAAAGACTTTGAAATCTTTGAACTGGGTGGGATTGAGCCGAACCCGAAATACTCTACCAGTGTAGTGGAAGGCGTACGCATCTGCAAGGAACAGCAGATTGACGTGATTCTTTCTGTGGGTGGCGGTTCGGTACTCGACTGTTCGAAAGCCATTGCCGGAGGTGCCAAATACGACGGCGAGACCTGGGACTTGATTATCGGCAAGGCTCCTACGCTGGCTGCACTGCCTATTGTGGACATCCTTACCCTGGCCGCTACAGGCAGTGAGTACGATGCCGGAGGAGTCATTTCCCGCACAGAGACCAACGACAAGGTGGCTTATATCGACCCGCATCTGTTCCCGGCCTGCTCTTTCCTTGACCCGACCTACACCTTCACGGTCAATGCCAAGCACACGGCAGCAGGAGTAGCCGATGCCATCAACCATGTGATGGAACAGTATTTCACTCATGCCTCCAATTCCGTGGCCGACGGTTTCTGTGAAACGTTGGTAAAGACCCTGATGAAATATGCTCCGATTGCACTGGAGAAACCGGACGATTACGAAGCACGTGCCGAAATCATGTATGCCTGCACCTTTGGCTGCAACGGTCTGCTGGCCCTCGGTACCGGCGGTTCTCCCTGGCCCATGCACGGCATCGAACATGCCTTGTCGGGATATTATGACATTACGCATGGAGAAGGTCTGGCCATCATTACACCACACTGGATGCGCCACGTGCTCAACGAGCGCACACAGGAACGCATCGTGAAATTTGGTGTGAACGTCTTCGGACTGGCTGCCGATCAGGCTCCGTCGGAAATTGCCGAGCAGACCATCGCACGTACCGCACAGTTCTTCAAGAGTCTGGGCATGCCGATGACCTTGCGTGAGGTAGGCATTGACGATTCCCGTCTGGAAGAAATGGCACATCACATTGCTGTGAATGAGGGACTGGACGCACCGGGCACGTTTGCTCCGCTGAACGAACAGGACATCCTTTCCATTCTGAAGGCTGCGCTGTAAACAATATGAAAATGCGGGGAACGGTAGACAAGTCGTTTCCCGCATTTTTTTAATCGCCGAGCATGGAATTTAGCAAGTCCATGATGACCATTTTCCGGAAAAGCCAGTGGCACATGCCACCGGGGATGCGCTGTATGTAGCCGCTGTCAAGATCGATTACATAAAGCGGACGTATGCGCCAGCTGTAGTTGTAGCGGTTCTGCCAGTCGTACATGCAGTATTCCCACCATCCTTCATCGGGACGCCACCATTCTCCCGTCACATAATTATTCTCCAGTCCCCAGCGGGTAGCTTCCAGCGCGTTGGGCTTTCCGCATTGATAATACACATGATAAGGCGCCATGCCAAGGTCGAGCGTACTTCCCAGTGTTACGCGACAGACGATGATGGCTCCTGCGGAATAATGTCGGGCCGTACTGCGTGCCGGTGCAAAATAAATGCCGTTTCCAGCATAATTTCCTCCGCCTACGCGCCAGATGCCTACATCCCGTCCCCGGTAGCTTCCCCGGTTAGGGCACGCTACGATGGATTCGGCTGCGTCATTGGAGGTACCGTGAAAGAGGGTCAGAGTAGGTAAAAAGACTTCTATTACCGTCCATATCATGCTTTCAATGATGGTCAGCGAGCCATGCCATACCACGTATTTGATGATTCTGTAGGGTAAGAACAAAATCCATCGGATAAAATCGTCATGCCCTTCCTTGTCTTCTGAGGGTAAAATTACTTCCATCACATAATTGAACATTTCGAAGGAACAATGTACCAGGAGATTGAAAAAGACAGCATTGACAATTCTCAATGGAAACAGCAGGACATAGAACGGGAATTGCAGGAAATAGAAAATGAAACGCAGGTTCTCATTGGTGGCGTTGCTGAAACGGTTTTTCTTGAAGAAGATAAACCAGGGCTTTGCTAGGTATCGCTGCAGGGCATTAAGAAAGAAGAAAGGAAGACTCAACATCCTGAACGTAAAGGTAAGGCAGGCCGATACGATGAAATAGGAGATAATAAGTATTTTCAACAGCCAGTACAGCACCACCAGTCCCAAATAAATACCCAGTCCCCAGGTAATGATGTTCCATACTACTGACCAGAAACTCCATGAAGAGGAACCGGAATACGATTTGGCAGGCGGAGAGTTTGCCTTTTGGGGCAAAGGAGAGAATTTCAGGTATTTGGAGTAGGCATATCCCCTTTGTGAACCGAACTCAATCTGTACCCAGTTGTTCCTTGATTTCTGAATAACATTGACCTCCTGTCCGCGACTGAGCTGTCCGACCCGCGCATAACTGGTACCGGGTCCGGAACGCACGTTCAATACGGTGGTTGCGGTTCCCCTGCAGGGAAGAGACTCTTGTGCCGTGGCATAAGAAATCATCCAAAGCAGCATGATAAATATGTATATGAATCGTTTCATCACATCTTATGGTCAAATGTAAGAAAAAATTTCTATATTGCATTTTATACATCGTACATATTTAGAAAGATGAAAAAGAATGATAAAATAAAAAATCTTTTATGAAACCACATCGAATTATTCTTATACGTCATGGAGAATGCCATGCCAATACCGACGAAAGCAAATTTGCCACAGAACCGGATTATACCATTGAACTGACAGAAAAAGGAGTAGCTCAGGCCCGTGAAGCCGGACAAAAGTTGAGGGAACTGGTGGATGAGGAATCTATGTATTTTTATGTTTCTCCATTTTGGCGTACCCGTTCCACCTTTGAGAACATAGCGCGCAGCTTCCCGAGAAACCAGTTTGAATACAGCGAGGAACCTCGTTTGCGTGAACAGGAATGGGGATACCTTCGCACGTATGCCGAGTTGCAGCAACTGAAGAAAGAGCGCAGGGACTATGGCATTTTCTACTACCGTTTTCCGGGAGGAGAAGCCGGCACGGATGTGTACGACCGTATCAATGACCTCTTAGGTTCGCTTCATCGTGACTTCTTGCGTGAAGATTATCCACAAAATTGTGTGCTGATAACCCATTCACTGGCCATACGCTTGTTCGTCATGCGCTGGTTTCATCTCACCGTGGAAGAGTTTGAACAGATGCGTTCGCCTAAAAACGGTCAGCTGGTCATCTTGCAATTAAATGATGACACCGGGGACTATGAGCTTGTAACCCCATTGGAAAAGGATGGAACGGCTGTTCGAAGAAGCAGGCCCATCAGGTTGCTCTGATAATCTTTTCAAAGAAGAGAAAGGAATTTAAAGGAACTGCATGAAAAATATGTTTTAGATACATGTCTGCGATTTTTCTTTTATTTTCAGTTGCCTGCTATTGAAAGATGTCCTACCTTGCGATATTACTATCAAAAACATATAACAACAATGATAACAGAATCAAAATCAATCGGTATTTTCATAGATGGGGGCTATTTTTCAAAGATAAATGAGGCCTTGTCCGATCAATTGTCTTTAAATATTAAAATCAAATCCTTGTTTGATTTTATTCGTGCGGAGATTGCGCGTCGGAGTGGGTTGGAAATAACCAATTGTTACATTACAGAAAGCCATTATTTCCGGGGGCGTTATCGGGTGAATGATGCCAATAGCAAACATCTGTTGTTTTCCGAGCGAAAGTTTGAAGACAGTCTGATTGAAAATGATGTAATTTTCCATTACAAGCACCTGCGGGAAGTACAGAGAGATGGAGATATTACGGTCGTAGAAAAGGGGATAGATGTGTGGTTTGCTTTGGAGGCCTATGAGCTTTCCGTGTTCCGCGAATTTGATTATGTAGTGCTGATTACGGGAGATGCCGACCACGAAATGCTGGTCAAGAAGTTGAAATCGCTGAAGATTCACGTGGTGTTACTTACGTGGAATCTGTCGGAACAGTCTTCCAGTGCGCGACTTTTACGTGAGGAAGCGTGCACGCATATCGAGATGAATGAAATGATTGCGCAAGATAAAGAATTGCTTGGCAAGTTGTGCAGAAATGTGTAATGTTTTTCGAAGACAGAATGTGATTTTGCCAAAGCCTACTTCTCAGAGAATAAGTAATATTCGATAACCCTTTTAGTATTGGAATAGCCTGCACTCAGGCTATTCCGAACAGTTCAATCTCAAAAATCAGGGTAGAGCCGCCGGGGATGCCGGGCTGTGAGAACTTGCCGTATCCCATTTCCGACGGAATGTACACCTCCCATTTGTCGCCCACACACATTTGCTGCATGGCGATAATCCATCCCTCAATCAGGTCGCTCAGGCGGAAGGCTACGGGCGCACCGCTGCGGCTGCTGTCAAACTTCTTGCCGTTAATAGTCCATCCCGTGTAGTGCGCGGTGACGATGCTCCGCGGTGTGGGATGCTTGCCGTCGTTCTTGCCCGATGCCAGCACCTTGTAGTAAATACCCTTCGGGAGCGGCATCACTCCCTCTTCCTTTGCCTTTTCGGCCAGCCAGTCCTTGTTGGCCTGCACGTATTCTTTCTTTCCCATTATGAATGATTTTGGCGTAAAGGTACGTATTTTCCGGGATACTTAAAACAGTCCGCTTATCCATGTCCATAGCGCCGTAGTCAGGTAGACTGCCAGTTTGGCCACCCAGTAGATAATTACGCACAGCACCAGGATGCCCACGGCTGTCAGCAGGGCTTTGCGGTTTACCTCTTGAATCACCTCTTTGTCACCTTCCACGAAACCCACAATCAACCGGTAGTTTTTCGCGTACGAACGGCTGAAAATATCCAGCAGGTCGCCAATCCAGAGCGGAATGATACCCAGCATCATGTCCACCAGCATGTTGTAGAGGATGGCCAGGGTGAGGGGAATGGACTTGATTTTGAACAGCGACACCGTGAGAAAGGGCAGTGTCATGGCCGAAGAGAAAATGTCGCCCGCCGTTGGAAAAAGCAATCCAATGAGAGGGTCGAGGTAGTATCGGTCCATTACATTCTTGATGGTTCTTATCAGCCGGTAAAGTGGGTCGTTTTCCCACTGCATGCGTTTTATGTCTTGTTTCGTACTTTTCATGTAGCAGCTAGTTTGGCGCAAAGATACAAAAAGGTGAATGCAGTGTTAAACCCGAAGCCCGCTTTTGAGAAAAGACGATGCTGAACCGCATCCCGTCTTATGAAAAGATAACGATATTTGGTGGAGATTTCCGGATAATCCCTATCTTTGCTAAAAACGCCTTTGCTTTAATGACATTATATTTGATACGATGAATACATTCCGTTCTATAGATGAACTTGTGAAAATGTTTGAGCGTGAAAAAGTGTTGCTCAAGGAAATGTTTTACAAACGTAAACAGCTCTCATTCCGTTATGATTATGCCCTTGAATTAACTGAATACAAGGAAGAGCGTATTCGTTTTCTTATTGAATACGGTGTGCTGCGAGAAAGCGGTGATTTCCTGGAAATGGAAGACTTGTACTTGAAGTTTTTCGAAGAGGTTCTGCAAATAAACGAGGAAATCAATGTGTCGTTCGTGCAAGATTATCTGAATCATTTGAATGATAACATCGATTATTTCCTGAAGGAGAACAATGAACAGCGGAAGTATGCGTATCAGCGAGAGGTGAGACGTTGTTTGAAAAACATTGCACTGGCTACCGTACGTAATGTGATGGACTTGAAACGTAATTTGGATGTAACTTATAAAACGGAACCAAATTATCAGGTGAAACTGGCCAAATTGAAAAAACTGGATGAAAAACGGCGTAACATAGCTTTGCTTATAACTCGGAGTGAAGAAGTGATAGACTCACAGCAGCCTACCTTTTTCCGTGTGGCTATGGATGTACAGATGCGGGCTGTGGTGAGTGATGTAAAGCTTCAGCTGAACGATTCGTATCATAATCTGATTGAAATAGAAAAACAGATTATTCATTACTTGAACTTGATAGCCTACCAGAATCGTATTTTTGAAAAGGTAAGGCGATTGAAGTACCTGCGCGATCAGTTCCTGCTTGAAGAGAATACAGATATTCGTCGGGTCATTGGCGAAAAGAATCCGGTGTGGATGGAACCGCAGCCCAACTATCGCATCAAGTTGTCTCTGTCAAATCTGCATACTTCTGAAGTGGCATTGGAGTTGATTCGTAAGGTGATGTCGCGGCGGAAGAAGGACGTGCGTGGTCTGCGGAATGTGGCTGGAGCTATTCCGGAAAGTTATCTGTCACAGGCAGGTGAGGTAATGGACAAGGTCAATTTGCAGGAAGTATTCAATGCTTTTGCTGCCTCTGGCACACATTTGTTCCGGTTCGTAATGAACTATTCCTATGGCAAGCCGGTGGCGGAAGAAGACAAGCTGCTGTTTTTTTGCCAGCTGGCTTCACAGTATGCGGATGAGCTGGATTTTACCGACCGTTATGAGTCAACCTCTGAGGTGGAGTACCCTTTGATTTATTTACGACAAAACCCTTAATCATACTTGATAAAACGATGAAATATACGGAAGAAATATTCAATATTCTGAGCAGGGGAGGATTTATTTCCGCCAATAGTGTCTCGTCAACCGTCAAGCGGTACTATGATGCGCTTGAAGAAGATTTTACGGAGTATTACGATTATTATAAAGGCATCGGCTTCTATTTGGAAGCGGGTAACGGATATTACCTTTTTACACGTCAGGAAACCCGGGTCGATTTGGAACGAAAGCTGGAAGCTGTAGGCAAATGGATTGATTACCTGAGCTTCCTGAAAACGTATCATTCGGCTTTTGGTCCCGGATTCCTGTTCCGACGGGCAGATATTGAGGTGCAGATAGGATGTAACATGGAACTGAAGGAAAAGGCTTCCCGCTTGTTTTCCGACAAGAAGAAATTCGGAGAGGTTGTAGAGAAACTGGTGGCAGAGCTGGAAAAGGCTGGGATGATTGAACTGGAGAACGAGCACGATGAAACCTATAAAGTACTAACCGCATTCCACTATATGGAAGAAATGGTGGACTGCATCACGATATTGGAGGATACAAGCGATGAGATACCTGAATAAAGTCATATTCCTGAATAGTGCGCATATTCCTTATGCCGAAATCCGGGTGGACGGCAATGTGCATTTCATTGGTACGCAGGGAGTGGGAAAGAGTACCATTCTGCGGGCCATCTTGTTTTTCTATAATGCCGACAAACTGCATCTGGGCATTCCGAAAGAAAAGCAGAATTTCGACGCTTTTTATTTGCCCTATGCCAACTCGTATATCGTGTACGAGGTGGTACGTGAGAATAGCGCATATTCCGTAGTGGTGTCCAAATCTATGGGACGGGCTGCTTTCCGCCTGATAGATGCTCCTTATCGGAAAGCATGGTTTGTGAACGACCGTCACGAGGTATCTGCCGATTGGAGTGAGGTGCGTACACGTATTCTTGAGTCGGATGCCCGTTGTACGATTACTCCGCTTGTTACGAGCTATGAAATGTTTCGTGACATCATCTTTGGAAACAACCGCAAGCCCGATATGGTGTCTTATCGTAAGTTTGCCATTGTAGAAAGTAGCAAGTATCAGAACATTCCTCGTACTATTCAGCATGTATTCTTGAATTCCCGTTTGGATGCCGATTTTGTGAAAGATACCATCATCCAGTCCATGAATGAGGAAGATGTGTCTATCGACCTGACTTATTACCGGAGCCAGATAGAAGCTTTTGAGCAGGAATATGATGATGTCATGCGATGGCTGCGTCCCAACAAGAATGGGGAGATTGTGGTGCGCAAGCAGGCGGAACAGGTCATTCAGCGCTACCGGAGCTTACTTTATTCTCAAAAACAGCTGGAAGAAGGAAGAGCTGAATTGAATTATGCAGAGAAAGCAGCTCATGACATGTTGCCGGTGCTCGAGGAACAGATTCAGGAGGCAGAAGAGAAGCGGGCACGGTTGGTGCGACTTGTAGGAGAAGAGAGAGGCAAGTATTCTGCCGAACGTGACAAGCTGGTACGCCGGGAAGGGGCGATAGCCGACGATTTGAAGCGTATCCGCGAAAAGCGCTTGTATTATGAGAAAGAAGGCATAGAAGAGGTGATGCGGCGTGTGGCAGGTGAAGCAGCCTTGCTGCATGAGCAGGATAGTTTGAAACAGACGTATGCAGAATTGACCGCTACTTACAGGGATGTGTTGCAGAAGTACGACTTGCTGGTCGGAAAGGTAGAGGCGGCCTTTACCGCATTTGAGAATGAACGGCGAAAGGCTGTGCTGGCCCGTGAAAATGAATTGAACGTCTGGAGAAATGAATTGTATGCCCGCTATCGGGAACAAGAGGTACACGTGCGGAATATGTATGAGGAGAGACAAAAAACGTGGAATGAAAACCGGATACGGCTCACCGAAGAAATTTCCGCACTTCGTCAGCAGAAGATTCGCATTCAGCTGACTTGCCATTTTGAGAAAGAAACCGGGGACTATCAGGAACGGTTGGATGCATTGAAAGATGAAGAAAGGCAGACAAGCTGGCAGGTAGCCGGTCTGAAACTCACGTGCGACCAGTTGCGACAGAAATGTAGCGATGAGATGAAAGAGAGTGAGTGGCAGTTCAAGCAAGAAGCTGAGGAACTGGTGCGCCGTCGTACGGCATTGGACGAAGAAATTCAGACCCTTACCAGTCTTCTTGACCGTTGGAAAGGTTCCTTCTGTGAATGGCTGGACGCGCACAAGCCGGGGTGGCAGGAAACAATCGGGAAAGTGGCAGATGAAGAGCTGATTCTGTATGCACAGGATTTGCATCCGGTATTGGTTGGGGACAGTGACAATACGCTGTTCGGCGTACGGGTTGAACTTTCGGGAGTGGCGAAAGAATTGCGTACGCCAGCCCGTTTAAAGGAAGAACTGGCCGAAAAGGAAGCTGCCCGTGAGTCGTATGTCCGCGAGTTGGCTCAGTTGAACGGACGTCGGGAGGAAACACTCGGCCAGATAAAGAAGAAATATAACCGGCAGATTCGGGAGGTAGCCGACAAACAGCACCTTTTGGAGGCCCAGTTGCAGCAGATTCCTGCCAGACGGAAACACTTGCAGGCTGAACTTACCTCCTGGCAGCGGAAAGAGGCCGAATGGAAACGGGAGCAGACAGAGCAGGTAGAATTGCAGTTAGCTCAGAAGTCGCAGGAACAGGTGCGTTGGGAAGATGAAGACAAGCGTTTACGGGCGGAAAAGGAGAAACGTCTGAAGCAATTGGCCGAAGAACTGCGGAAAACGGAAAAGGCTGAAGAGGAGGTCGTTCGGCAGGAAACTGGCGTTATCCATGAAGAGATTACTCGTCAGCGAATTGAAATGGAAACGAAAAAGGCAGAGCTGCGGCGCTCACAGGCCAAGGAACTTGAAGGAAGCGGGGCGGATATGTCTGTCATTACCAGTTACGAGAAACGTATGGCCGACATCCGTCAGGAGCTGGAATACATTGTCCGTAAACGTTCTTTGGTATCCGATTTTGAGAAAGACAAACGCGAGTATTTCGACCGGGAGCCGCAACTGCGCAACGAGAAAAAAACAAACGATGCGCAGCTGGAAGATTTGGAAAATAAGTACAAGCTTCGTATGGAGCGTCTGCTAAGCCAGCAGAGTGAGGAGGATAAGATACTGGAAGCCAGGAGAAAAGAGCATACAGACATTCATAAAGATTTGGCCAGCCTGAAAGCTTTCCGTGCAGACGAAGACCTCTGTCCGTCCGAGTCGTATACCTCGGAAATGCGTCCTACCCGGAAGTCTTGTGGAACCATTATCGGAGACTTGAAGTCGCTTATTATTTCCATTCATAGAGAGCTGGACCAGTTCAAGCGGGCGGTCAATGCATTCCATGGCAATTTTACGGCTAAGAACACCTTCCATTTCCCCGAAACGTTGGTAAGCGACTCTGATTTCTATGATTTTGCGGCAAATCTTTGTGAGTTTGTGGAAGATAACAAAATTGTGGAATATCAGACACGTATCAGTGAGCGCTACACCAACATTATCCAGCGAATCTCGAAGGAGACGGGCGATTTGACCCAGCATGAAAGTGAGATACAGAAAACCATTCGTGCCATAAACGAAGACTTTGTAAGGCGGAACTTTGCCGGAGTCATCCGTGGCATCGAGCTGCGGACTCAGGCCAGCGATGACAAGCTGATGCAGCTTCTGGTAGAAATCAAATAGTTCAATGAAGAACATCAGTTTAACATGGGAGCTCTTGATCTTTTCTCGCAGGACTCGCGTATGGAAGTGAACGAAAAGGCGGTGAAGTATCTTTATTCATTCAGCCGGCAGCTGAGAGACAATCCGTCTCGCAAGAGCCTGGTATTGTCTGACACGTTCAATCTGCAGTTCCGTGTGAAAGAGAATGATAACGATACCGGATGGACCGAAAAGATAGCCAATGTGGGGTCGGACGGAACGGATATTCTGGTAAAAGCCATGGTTAACATCATGCTGATTAACGTGTTCAAGGAGAAAGCTTCGCGCAAGTTCGGAGATTTCCGGATTCATTGCATGATGGACGAAATCGGCAAGCTTCATCCCAACAATGTCAAGGGTATTCTGGCTTTTGCCAACTGCCGGAATATCGTACTGGTCAACAGTTCTCCTACCACCTACAATGTGGAGGATTATCGTTATACTTATCTTTTGAGTAAGGATGCTCAGAGTTTTACGCAGGTGGTACCTTTACTCACACGCATGCAATAGTTTATGGAACAGAAAAAATTTACTCCGTCAATATGCCGTAAGGTACTTCGTCTTATACAGGGAGAGACACTTCCTTCCAGCCTTTTCCCGCGCTGGTTTGCCGATGAACTGAAAGAAGAAGGGTTGCTTTCTGTCATCACTCATGGAAGCCGTAACTCTTATCGGTTGCTGGATGTAGAGGCAAGCATCCGTTATGTGAAGAACAAGTATACGGGTGGGGCCGAATTGTCCCGGTGGATAGAACTGACCGATGGACATAACCCTGATCTGGACCGGAGTGTACTGGTAAATGAAACCGGCGACTCCAAGCTTGTTCGTGTGCGGACCTTCCGCGGCTTTCTGGTAAATTGTTGCGAGCCATTGGAGGTGACGATGGGAGAGAAATCTTTCACCCTCTCTCCGCTGGAAGGTATGGCTTTTTTTGTGCAGGAACCGGAGAAATTCCGCATACCCTCCGATGTGCTTGTGGTGGGTGTGGAGAACGGCGACAACTTTCGTCTGCTTCACCGTCAGCGACATTTGTTCAAGGCCCGGAAAGTACTCCTTGTGTCACGTTATCCTCAGTCGGATGACTTGCGCAACTGGCTCCTTTCGGTTCCCAATGATTACCTGCATTTTGGCGATTTCGACCTGGCCGGCATTCATATCTATCTCACCGAATTCTATAAATACCTGGGCAACCGGGCTTCTTTCTTTGTGCCGGACGATATTGAAATAAAGCTGAAGAATGGAAATGCCACCCTGTACGACCGCCAGTATGCACGCTTCTGCCATCTGGTGCCGGAGGATGTACGCCTCATTCCGCTGGTAGAGATGATTCACCGTTATCATCGGGGTTACGAGCAGGAAGGATATATCTCTTCAATTGTTTTTAGGTAAAATTACGCTTTATTACCGCCGCATTGTTTCGATTGTGGTGGAATGCGTCTATTTTTGTCCCTTATTGTGTACCTATGAACAAAAAACTGCTTAAATACTGGAAAAACTGCCTGCTGGATGCTGAGTGGAGTAACAGCATGTTCTATAAAGAGCCGCGCGTGACGCTGGCGTTTGAAGACCGTATGCCGGAGTCGATACCGGAAGAAGACATCGAACTGCTTTTCCCCGACGGAAGGGAAGACGGGAAGAAGTGTAAGGTGCGCATTGCCCCCTGTGTGCTGCTTCCCGAATATGAGAATGGCAAACCTATTGGTAAGACGTTTCCTGAATACCCTTTCTTCATTACGGCGATACTGGGCCCCGACGGCTCCTTGCATCTGCCCGAGAACCCGATGGACCGTGTGCCGATGTTCGTCCGCAAGTTCCTTTCGCCCAATGCCAAGGACGACCGTACTCTTGCTTCCCTCGACGAGGTGGACTGCCTGCTGAGTGCGTTCAAGACCGATGTGGCTACCGAAGAGGAATACTGGAAGGCATGCGAAGCCCTCTTCCGGAAGGCCACCGGGATGACGTTTGCCGAAATGAACTACACCGACCAGCCAGAGATGGTCATCACGAAGGCGCCCGTCACGGGGATGGCACAGAACATCCTGAGGTTGTACGACAAGTTGCTGGAGTGCAAGGAAGACCTCCCGCTGCTGGAGTGCCTGACGCGCTGCGAGTGCGAACCGTTGCTTCCGTTGCCTGCCCGTCGGGAGATTTATGCCAACAAGCGGCACCTGGCCCAGATGAGCAGTGATTTCCCCTTATCCGTTTCCCAGCGTGAAACGCTCGCCATGTACACCCATCCCCGTGGCAGCCGGATTTTTGCGGTCAACGGTCCTCCGGGAACGGGAAAGACCACTTTCCTGCAGACGGTCATTGCCAACCGGCTGGTGCATTCCGTGCTGTCGGACGGAGAACCTGAGCTTATTGTGGCCAGTTCGGTCAACAACCAGGCCATTACCAACATCCTCAAGGATTTCGAGATGGAAACCGTTGAGACGGATACGGCCGAGGTAGGCCTGGCGGCACGCTGGTTGCCGGAACTGGATACGTTAGGCCTGTACCTGTCCGGAAAGGAAGAGCTGACTGAACGTTATGCCATGATGCTGAACACCCGAGGAAAGGGCTTTCCCGAAACGTACGACAATCCGGAGCGAGTGGACGAGTACCGCACGTACTACCTGGAGCTGTTCAACCGTTACTTCCATACTTCGTGCAAGGATGAAACAGAGTGTCAGCACTACCTTCGTGGACAGATGACCCTGCTGAGGGACTGGATTGAAACGGGCTTGGAGGCTGCTGCACAGAAAGAATCTGCTTGTCCGGATGATGCAACACTTCCGCAAGACTTCTTCCGCCTACGAAGAAACCATGGCCCGCTGGGAGGAGAACGACGATTTCAGGGCACGCTACACCCGGCTGACGGAAGGAGAGGAGTACAGGAACCTGCCCTGCATGGAAGACATGGCCGTGCGCCTGGACATCAGTTACCGCTACCAGATGTTCTGGTATGCCATCCACTACCGTGAGGCCGAGTTCATCCGTCGTCTGAGCCGTTGCTCCGGAAACCTGAACCGTTCGGACCGTGCCGTCTACCTCGAGCGTCTGAGACGGCTGGCCTGCGTGATGCCGGTGTTCATCTCCACCTTCCATTCTCTTCCGCGCTATATGACCTGCAGCAGCGAGGGTAATCCCTCCGTGCCCCTCTACAATACCATCGACCTGCTTATCGTCGATGAGTCTGGGCAGGTGTCGCCCGAGCTGGCCGTACCCTCGTTCAGTCTGGCCCGGCAAGCCATCCTCGTGGGCGACATCGAACAGATAGAACCCATCTGGCCCGTGACCGGACAATATTCTTTCATCAATCTCCGCCGCTCCGGGGTGGTTACCTCGTCAAAAGATCCGTTGTATGCTTTCCTGAGCGAACACGGTTTCCTGTCCTCTTCCGGAAACCTGATGAAAATGGCCCGCAAGAGTGGCAGCTATCAGGTGGACGGTGAACGCGGGGCCTTCCTGCGCGAGCACCGCCGTTGCCTGGACTCCATTATCGCCTATTGCAACGATTATGTGTACCACGGGCGACTGCTTCCCTTGAAAGGCGACCGTCCGAAATACACGGCTCTTCCCTCCAAAGGCTATGTCCATGTGAACGGATACAGCCAGAAGGGAAAGACCGGAAGCCGATTCAATGAAGCCGAAGCTGCTGCCATCGTGAAATGGCTGTCGCGCGAGAAAAGAAAGCTGAAAGAAGCCTACGGAAAGCCCATTTCTCAGGTAGCCGCCATCGTTACCCCGTTCAAGGCAAAGGAACGCCTTTTGCGCAAGCTGTTGTCCGGACTGCCCGATGCCGCAGACTTCGTCACAATGACCGTCGGCACCGTCCACTCGCTGCAAGGAGCTCAGTACCCGCTGGTGATATTCTCGCCCGTCAATTCACCCGACGACACTTCCTACTTTATGGAAGCAGGCGGAAAGTACAATATGCTCAATGTGGCCGTGTCGCGTGCGCAATACCACTTCCTGGTGTTCGGCCACATGAACATTTTCCATCCCGACCGGGACACCCCGTCGGGCAACCTGGCCAAGTGGCTGTTCGACAGTCAGCAGAGCGAAATTTCCTCCCACTTTCTCTACCAGGACGAGGACCCCCTCATGAGCCAGTCGCTCGACGTGCCCTGTCAGTCGGCCGCAGTCTGCCGTCTGTCCACCCTTGAGGCCCATACGGACATTTTGCGTCAGGCCCTTCAGACCGCTCGCCGGAAAGTGGTGATTGTGTCGCCCTTCCTCTCCATCCGTGCCCTTGAAAGCGACCACCTGCTGCCCCTCATTCAGGAAGCAGTGGAACGTGGGGTAGAAGTGGTGGTGTATACCGACCATTACCTGGATAAGAAAAACGGCTTGTGGAAGGAGGAAAGTCTGCAAGCCCGCCGTGCGCTGGTAGAACACCACGTCAGTCTGCGGGTGTTGAAAGGCATCCACAACAAGACCTTGGTGGTGGACGACCGCCTGCTGGTGGAAGGATCGTTCAACTGGCTTTCGGCCCGACGGAATAAGGACGATGCCCGCCATGAATGCTCTATCCTGGTGCAGGCTCCGGCCGCCGCTGCATGTATCGACCAGCTGATGCAAGAACTGGAAACCATTGACAGGGAGGCTCTTTTCTACTGTCCGCCGAAGCAGAAGCAGAAGATTCTCTGTGCAGACTTCTTCTGTCAGCCTCTCTATCACAACTATTGGAACAGTGTGCTGACACATCTTCGTGAACGGGCCAGCCGGCTGAACCTTCCGGAAGATTCTAATCCGGAACCTTTGCAGGAAATCCGGAAAAAATATCCGCGCCACAGAGCAGCCTGGACCGACGAAGAAGTGCAACTCGTGTGGGAACTGATGAACTACACCAACGACCTGCGCGTGTTCACCGACTGCCTGCAACGCAGCGAGCGCTCCATCCGTTATAAAGTGGAGGGCACAGCCCCTTAATCCCCGGGGCTGGCTGCTCCTTTCCGGCAAAAACGCTATCTTTGCACAAACTATTCAAGCAGCCTATGCAACTTACCTATATCTTCCACAGCGGCTTTGCCCTTGAGACCGACCGCTGCATCCTCGTGTTCGACTACTGGATGGACCCTGCCGGCGTGATGCCCCGTCTGTTGCAGTCGCCCAAGCCTCTGTACGTCTTCTCCAGTCATTTCCATGAAGACCATTTCAACCGCGACATCTTCTTCTGGCGAACCCGGAAAGCGAACGTGCGCTACATCCTTTCGAAAGACATTCTGAAACACCGTCGGGCGCAGAAAGAAGAAGCCGATGCCTGGCTGGGGAAAGGTGCCACGTGGGAAGACGAACTCCTCCGCGCGACGGCTACCGGAAGCAACGACAGCGGTGTGTCGTGGGTGATAGAGACCGACGGCAAGCGTATCTTCCATGCCGGCGACCTGAACAACTGGTACGCCCGCTTCCTGACCGACGACTATCACGGGGGACTGGTCTACAGCCCTGACTTCGGCATCGACATCGACCCTGCCAAGGAAGAAAAGCGTTTCCTGGGCGAGCTGAAAGACATCCGCAAGCTCACCGACCGTTTCGACGTGGTGATGTTCCCCGTAGACGGACGCATCGGCAACGGCTACACCCGCGGAGCCCGTCAGTTCCTCGACGTGTTCCGTACCGGCCTGTTCGTGCCCATGCACTTCGTGGCCAGCGGTTTCGAATCAGCCTGGCGGATGAAAGAGTTTACCGACGCCAAGTCCGTCCCGTTCTGGTGCATCCGTCGGGAAGGAGAGTGCTGCGAAGTAAAGGAGATTATCGCCCAGGCATCCCGTTAGTTGTGGTCGTACCGTTGGCCACCGGCCAGCAGATAGATAACCCCTATTATGGGCACTACTATGGAACTGATGTTGATGGCCGATGCTTCGTCCATGAACAGCCGCAGGAGCAGGTAGCTCACGAAAACCAGTATGCCGATTGCGCAGAACACACGGCACATGAAGGCTTTGAGCCCTTTGACGTCGACTTTTTTCTGTTGCTCGGGCGTCATGGTGTTGTATCCTGCAATGAGCTTGGGGAATCTCCAGACGAGTAGTCCGAGCAGGATGAAGAAGGCTGAAAAGATGGGTATGAATGAGTTCATATTGTGAGGTTTATTTTTTTAGGGTATGATAAGTGTCTTCTGATTCTTCCGCAGCCATAAGCGGTTTCTCTTCTTCGTCAAAGGAATAACTCATGGTATGGTCTTTCAGGTAAATATGGTTGAGCGTATATTCCAGTGCCAGGAGCGTCTGTTCCCGTTTCTTGGGTTTCAACTCACATTCCCATATCGTCATGCAGTGCCACCCCATTCGTGCCAGTTCCTGCTGTACCCGCTTGTCACGTTCGATGTTGCGTGTGATTTTTCGTGTCCAGAACTCCGTGTTCGATTTGGGAATGACGTAATATTTGCAACCCTCATGACCATGCCAGAAACAGCCGTTGATAAAGATGCAGGTGCGGTATTTCCGCAGCACAATGTCCGGACGTCCCGGCAGACGCGGATGGTTCAGGCGGTATCTGAATCCGTGAACAAACAGATACTTCCTGACTATCATTTCCGGCTTGGTGTTAGCCGAATGAATGGCAGCCATGTTTTTGTGCCGCTGGTCTTTGGAGAGGATGTCCATGATTCTGTTGTTATTTCTTGTTACGGTTGGTGATTACCATTCCTTTGATAATTTTACATTTGTTGTTTCGATATGTCTTATACGTACTTTGGGGCTGCATACAAAAATAATTGTTCAGTCCTCCCTGAGTGATGCCCAGTTCATCAGCCGTATGTCTGGAATAAAGAGCTGCGGGAGAACCATAAAATTCATATCTGCCTTCCATAATCAGCACTATTACATTCCTTTCATTCATGGAAAAGTCCTCCTGCTAGTAAAGAAGTCATTTCGCTGTCGATAGCTTCCAGGTAGCTTACGTTGTATTTATCTTTCCCATACCCGGTATATTCTTGCCATGGGTCATCACTGTTATGTGCCGGAATATCCTTGTAGGCATCAGGATACATGTCATAAAAATGTTCCAGTAATTCTCGCGTATGCCACATAATGGCAATAGCTTCATCTTTAGTGATGGCAGAAGTTATCAGTGTTCCTCCATTCTTCCACTCAAAGTAAGGTTTGAATATGTCTGAATGAGGGATATTTCCTGCTGTGTAGTCTTTACGCATTTGAGTAAGGAACAGGTCTTGCTTCTTGAATATACTTTCCATGGTTATTTCTTATTTGGTGTAAATATAGTGATTATTTGTTTAATATAATAATATCTGAGGTTATATAAAGTAAAAAAACTCCTTTTATGGAGTGACGTTGTTAGGTATGGATTAGAACTAAAATTAGTTAGCATTTTCTTGCATTTTTCTAAAAATTGAGTTAAATTTACCTCGACACGTACGTGACGAGGTCTTGACACGTTCGTGATGATGTCTCGTCACGTTCGTGCCAAGACCTTGACAGCTACGTGTCGAGGTATTTTTGTATAAGCGTTTTTAAAAAAGTATAATTACAATATAACTAAAACGATTATGGCTATAAAATTTGATTTGTTTGAGAATCCGGTAAAGGAGGGAGTTTCCGTACCGAAGTTGCATGCAAAAGTGGTTACCAAAGATGTAGTGACCACCCGTGAAATCCGTGAAGCGATACGCAGGAAATGTACCGTCTCTCCAGCCGATGTGGCAGCCGTCATCACGGCCCTGAACGATGAACTTTATGAGAACCTGAGCAACGGATATGCGGTGCATCTGGAAGGAATCGGCTATTTCAGTCTGAGCCTGAAGTGTGCGCCGGACATTAATCCGAAGTATATAAAGGATGACGATGTACAGGTGAGAAGCATCAAGTTTACGCCCGACAAGGATTTGATTGACCGCTTTCAGAGTGTGTATCTGGAACGCAAGGTGGACGAGGCGCATCATTCTACTAAGCTGGACGAGGAAGAGGTAAAACAGAAATTAGCGGAGTATTTCAAGACTCACTCTTTTCTGCAACGCCGCGACTTTGAACGGCTCACTGGGTTTAATGCATCGAAGTCTACGCGGGTGATTCGGGAGCTGGTGAAGGATGGGGTGTTGAAGAATGCGGGGACGAAGTATCAGCCGGTGTATGTGGTGGAAGATAGAATATAGTTTTTACATAAGATAGTTTGTCAATAAAGTTTCAGGATTGGGAAATATGTCATAGATGTAGTACCTTTGCAAAAGGTCATTTGATTATGAGAACGATTATTTCTCCCAGTAGGAGAAAACTATTAGAAGTATATTATAAATACAGGGAAGGATTTATGTTATATTCTTAAAATAAAAGAATAGGAGTTCCTGTTTTGAAAATCATCTTTCTTATTTTATTCTGAGAAGGTGACTTATATTAGAAAGTAATTTATAAATGGAATCTAAAAAAGAAATAATAAGAGTGTTTGAAGGTTTCGCTGGTTATGGGGGAGCTTCTTATGCTATGAAGCGTGTCAATAAATTATCAAGAAAAATAAGATTTCAAGTAGTCGGCTATTCTGAGATTTGTCAATCTGCGATTGATTTATATAATGCAAATCATAAGCAAAGGAATGGTAAACTTTTAAAGAACTGGGGAGATATTACAAAAATTAAAGAAATAGAGCTTCCTGATTTTGATATGTTTACAGGTGGATTTCCTTGTCAGCCATTTTCTACGGCTGGATCTCGTAATGGTGAATTAGATCCTCGTGGATCTTTATTTGCAGATATTGTACGAATTTGTAGAGAAAAACGGCCGAAATACTTGTTCCTGGAGAATGTTGTGAGTCTTTGTAGAGGCAAGTGTAAACCTACTTATGATGCAATATTGGATATTTTTGATGTAATAGGCTATGATGTGCGGACTGTGATTCTCAATTCTGCAGATTATGGGATTCCTCAAAGCAGGCAAAGGTTGTGGTTTTTTGGAAAAAGAAAAGATAGTGGTAGTTTACCAGATGATTTTTCTATGACGCCAAAAATAGTTCCTTTAAAACATTTTATAGAAGAGTTTTTGGATGAGCATCCTAATGAAGAACTTTATAGAACACAGCTTCAGATAGATCATATTAAGGATATTCATGGAAAACCTCAAGATTATTTTCATGTGGCAGAGAGGTTATGTTATGATTATTACAATAGAAAAATTCGTACTGATCGAATTTGCATGACAATAACTCCTCCGAATCATAATGTGGTTAGAATAGTAGAGCCTCCAGTTAATGGTATGGATAGATTTAGAAAATTATCTATTGACGAACATTTTAGACTGATGGGTTTTAAAATTACAGATAAGTATAGAGAGATTCATTATCCTGAACATTTAACCTATCGAGAACTTGGAGAACGGGCTGGAAATGGATGGGAGATTAATTTAGTTACAATTTTATTAAAACATATTTTTAATCAACTTTAGGTTTTCTATGTACGAAGGTTTTGAAATACAGGAAGCTATTCCAGAAGCATCCTCAATGATTGAGACTTTTAGAGCTATTGGCTACAATCTGGAAACGGCTGTTGCTGATATCATAGACAATTCAATAACAGCATGCGCTAAACAGATAATCATACAACGTTATTGGGATGGCGGTAATTCAATAATCTCAATTAAGGATGATGGTATGGGCATGACAAATGAAGATTTAATTCATGCCATGCGGCCTGGTGCTCAGAACCCACTTGTAGAGCGAGATGAAAAAGACTTAGGGCGTTTTGGGCTTGGTCTTAAGACTGCTTCGTTTTCTCAGTGTAGAAAACTTACGGTCCTTAGTAAAAAAAATGGAATTACCTCTTTCTGGACCTGGGATTTGGATTTTGTTGCCAAATGTAAAAAATGGAATTTGATTCATTGGTGTCCTGAAGCTTTCAAGAATTCTTTGGATGATGTAGAATCTGGTACAATTGTTATTTGGTCAGAATTAGATAGAATTATCCCTTTGAATGTAGATAAAATGGATCAAGTAGCGAAAGAAAGATTTTCAATGGCTTTGCAAAAGGTTAGAGAACATATAGCTATGACTTTCCATAGATTTATTGAGGATAAACAAATCTCAATAATTTGGGGCAGCCATTCAATTTTACCATGGAATCCTTTTTGCCCTACAGAATCAAAACGGCAACCTTTTCCTGTAGAACATCTTGCTGGAAACGTGACTTTGACAGGATATGTATTACCGCACAAATTAAATTTCTCAAGTGAAGATGCATTTCGTAAGGCGGAAGGGCCTAAAGGATGGAGTGGTCAACAGGGATTTTACGTTTATCGCGGTAAAAGACTTCTGCTTTTTGGGGATTGGTTAGGTTTATTTAAAAAAGAGGAATGTTGTAAATTAGCACGAATTGCCATAGATTTACCAAATAGTCAAGATGCAGAATGGCAAATAGATATAAAGAAATCTAAAGCACATCCACCGATTTATTGTAGGGAGCAGATTGAACAATATGCAAAGAAAGTCCGTGCATCAGCAGAGGAAGTTTTTAGACATAGAGGTAAGATACTTAAACAAAGGGCAGGTCAACAATTTCATCCTTTGTGGTTGGAAAAGAGGAAAGATTCTAACTGGTCCTATATAATAAATAGAGCTCACCCGCTTGTTGCTTATTTTAAGGGTCTTGCTGAAACTCATCCAGCTGAAGCAATTGACCAAATGCTTTCGTTGATAGAGTCAAGTGTCCCGACTAAGACTATTTTTATCAACGAAGCTAAGAATGAGGATAAATATGAAACTGATAAAGCACTTGATACAACTTTAATTCATAAGACCATAAAGTCTATGTATGACTCTTTAATTAATCAAGGAAAAAATTCTTTGCAGGCAAAAGCTTTATTGAAGATAATAGAACCGTTTAATTTTTATGAAGATTTTATAGATTTATTATGATGGTACAGGATATAGAAAAATACATGGATTATTGTCGTTTGTTTATTGGCGAAAAATGTGCCGTTACAGATGAAGAAATTGATGAGGCTTTGAATCAGTTTGCAAATATGTTTACCCATATTGATAAACTTGAAGTTAAGAAACGTTTGATGTCTCTTTATACTTTGCCGATTGCCCCATACAAAACAATACTTGACAATAATAATCCAGGGGCTGGTTGGTTTAGTAATAATAATTATGCAAGAAAGAATGAAATTGAGTGGAGCTTTTGGAATAGATATCAGCGATTTCTTAGAGATAAAGAGAAATATCAGCCAGGTGTAATTTTCCAATTAGATAAGCTGACTGACGAAATATTGGATAATTTGTATGATCCTGCGTTAGTTGATATAAACTTCTCAAAGAAAGGTCTTGTCGTTGGCCAGGTTCAATCAGGGAAAACGTCAAATTTTACAGGTCTTATTTGCAAGGCTGTTGATGCAGGATTTAATGTGGTTATTGTTTTTGCAGGTATTCTAGACGATTTAAGAACACAGACTCAAAGTCGTCTAGAGAAATGTTTTTTAGGCTTTACAACTAAAGATATAAGACGGATACAAGATTCGGAACGTATAGGTATTGGTGTAGGGTTAATAGATAATAAACCAATAGCACATGCTTTTACAACAGTTGTTTCAGATTTCAAAGAATCAACAGTAAATTCATTAGGGGCTAACTTTCAGACCAAGGAACCGATTCTTTTTGTTGTTAAGAAGAATGGAAGGATACTGGCTAATTTAAAAAAATGGTTATCTAAGAAGGATCTTGATGGAAAATCTGTTTTATTCATTGATGATGAAGCGGATAATGCGTCTGTAAACACATCAAAAGATAAAAATAAGGCCTCTTCTATCAATAATAAAATTAGGGAAATACTTTCTCTTTTTCGTCGTAATGCTTATGTGGGATATACTGCAACTCCTTATGCGAATATTTTTATTGATAGGACCGATGAGAAAGATTTGTTTCCTCGTCATTTTATAGTTAATTTGCCGACTCCACCAGCATATTTAAGTCCAGAGAAAGTATTTGGATTGGACACAGAAGATGGACAGCCATTACCCATCGTCAATATTGTAAAAGATTATAAAGACTTTGTGCCTGATAAGCATAAATTGACTGATGTTGAGACTTTGTCTTATCAGAATATTCCAGAAAGTTTAAAGTATGCTATAAGATGTTTTATTCTTGCATGTGCTGTTAGATGTGTACGCGGGCAAGATAATAAGCATAACTCTATGCTTATTCATCTGTCCCGTTTTCAGGTATGGCAAAATGAAATTAAACTCCTTGTAGAAAGGTTATTTAAATTTTATCAGAGTGATATTCTTGCAGATGATGCTCAAATCTATATGCAATTAAAAAAGGATTTTGAAGAAAATTACATTTGTGGAACAGGTAATCTTCAGATGGAGTACAAATCGTTTCTTCAAACAACAGCTGAAGTTCGTGGATCACAGTATTCAGTTATTAAGCAAGGTATTGAATCTGTATCTTGGAATGAAGTTAAAAAGTACCTCTATCATGTAGTTTCTAAAATAGAAGTTAAAGCGCTTAATGGGGCATCTTCAGATAGTCTTGCATATGAAGAACATAAGGACGGATATTATGTAATAGCTATAGGTGGAGACAAATTATCCCGTGGCCTTACGCTGGAGGGATTAACAATTAGCTATTTTTTACGTGCATCAAAAATGTATGACACACTTATGCAAATGGGACGTTGGTTTGGATATCGTCCACGTTATGTAGATGTATGTCGGCTATTTATAAGTGAAGAAATTAGTTCTTGGTTCAAAAATATTACTATGGCAAACAATGAACTCAGAGAAGATTTTGATTATTTGTGGGAAAGCCATGGTAGTCCTCAACAATTTGCTTTAAAAGTAAGAACGAGTCCGGGACTTTTGATTACATCTCCATTAAAAATGTTTTCAACTAAAGATGTACAGGTTTCGTGGGCTTCTACACTTGTTGAAACATATTCTCTAAGACGTACAAAAGAATCTATAGATAATAATTTTAAATTAACTTCTGATTTCCTTTTGAGCCTTGGTGATAGATATATGAAAGATGGTAAAGATGATCCCCGTGGTTATCTGTGGATAAACGTAAGTTCAAAACAAATATGTAACTATATAGAGCATTTTGAGATAGCGGATACTTCAAGAATTAAGATGAATTTAGAAAAGATGTCTGAATATATTCAATCCTGTGTGAATGAACATGGCGAATTGAAATTTTGGCGTGTGATACTGAGGAATAATCAAGAACTGCATGATAATCACCATACTAATTCTGATAAATCTGTTTATTATTTAGCCAACGGAATATTACCAGGAATATGTACTAATCGTACTCGTGTTGGAATACCTGAGCAGGATGATAATGTTTACAATTTGAAGAACTATCATCTTATTTCAGGTCCTAAAGATGAATTTATTGATATGGATATTCTTGGGGAGGATCTTACGAAAGCATTAGATGAAACTATTGAGATAAAAAAGGAATTGCATGCAAAGAATCCAAATGTGAAGGAATGGGATAAGAAATATCCATCTCCGACTCTTGTACGACAAAAGTATAGGTCACCAAATAATCCGTTACTTATAATTTATCCACTCAATCCAGAAAAGGCAAATGTAATAGGATTTGATGGTAAAATTAAGCAAGATGTTGAATGTTTTAATCAAAATGATACGCCATTCATTGGGTTTGCAATAGTGTTTCCTAATAGTAAGAACTCTAAAGGGGTTAAGTATAAAGTGAATGAGGTAAAAGATTTGATTGATACAGAAATAAATTTTGAGGAAACAAATGATAACCACTATCCAGATGAAGAATAAAGTACTTGATATTTGGTCAATTTTAAAATCAGAAAGACAAAGCGGATTAGTTAAACGTTTATATTCTGTAAATTCAAAGATAAATATATATTGTGTTTATCAATACCCGGAGGAATGTTATGGAATTGCATTGTCATTTCCTAAATCAATTCGATTTAATCTTGAACCATTTGCATCCGTATCAGAGCCGGTAGTTGAGATCTACGAAGATAAAAGTTTTCCAAATTGTATGATTTTATGTGCCAAGATAAAACATCTTGATAAGATAAATGAATTTTCATACTTATGTGAAAGTGTAATCCAGACGATATTGGCAGAAAAGACAATTGTGGATGCTGTTAGAACATTTGGTAATACGCTTTTGCGTTGGAAAAATCTTTTTGAGTGTACTTCTGGTATAGGACTTTCAAAAGAAGAGCAACAGGGATTATATGGTGAATTACGCTTTTTGAAAAAATGTTTGACTTCTACTTCTCAATTATATTACGATATTGTACAAAGTTATGTTGGTACTAATAGAACAATGAGAGATTTTCAAGGGAAAAATTGGGCGGTAGAAGTAAAAACAACTTCGACGAATAATCCGCAAGTTTTGATTATTAATGGAGAACGACAATTGGATGATACTTTGGTAGATAATTTGTATTTGTATCATTGTTCAGTTGAAGTATCTAAGCAAGCGGGAGAATCTTTGCCTGAAATGGTTCATAATATTAGGGAAATACTTAAAGATGATGTTGCTGCATGTTCTTTATTTAATGCTAAGCTTTTTGAGGCTGGTTATTTAGATATTCATGAACCGTTTTATTTAAAAAGATATTATAAATTGCGAAAAGATAGTTTCTTTTGTGTTAAAGATAAATTTCCTCGTATTAGGGAGAATGAGTTACGTGATGGAGTTGGTAATGTAAACTATTCAATTAGTATTTCCTCATTCTATTCTTATGAAGTACCAGAACAGCAAGTTTTTTTAAAATGTTTGAGTAATGACTGAAATAGAAAAGTTTTATAATTCGTTTAAAAAGGAAATTTCTTCGTTGCAGTTTGCTGCAGAAAATGGTGAATCTCAAGAACAATCCTTTACTAGAGTTTGTTTGGATATGCTTGTTCGGGCAAATGAAACAGATAACGCTGTCGTGGCTTATGATGAGAAAGCATTAGGTACAAAAAAACAGCATAAAATTAATGGTTATGCAATATCTGAAACATGTGATACCGTAGATTTATTTATCTCAGTATATGAACCTTCTGATACTATTGAATATATAGATAAACAAAGTATTGATCGTGCATGTATTCGGATAATAAACTTTTTTTCTAAAGCTTATTATGGCCATTATGAGAATGAATTGGCTGAAACATCATCAGTTTTCGAATTTGCCCATCAATTGGCTAATTCTACAGAAATACGTAAAAATCTGATACGAGTTAATGCTTTCATTCTTACCAATGCACGTTATAAAGGTGAAATACCAGAACCTAAAGATATTTCTGGACAGAAAATATTTATACAGGTTATTGATATTGAGAAATTGTATAATATGTCCGAGCAATCACGTTTGCCTATTTTGCTAGATTTAAAAGAATTCCATATAGAGCCTAGGTGTATGCAAATATCAACAGGGTCAGACTTGTATGATGGTTACTTAACCTATGTACCTGGAGTATTCCTTGCTTCACTTTATGAGCAATATGGTTTTAAACTTTTGGAACAAAATGTGAGATCGTTTCTACAATTTAAGGGAGGAATTAATCGAGGAATAAAAGAAACAGTTCTTACCCAGCCTTCTATGTTTTTTGCTTATAATAATGGAATATCTGCAACAGCAGATGCAATTGTTTTAGACGAGTCAAAGACAATCATAGAAAAGATAAATAACCTTCAAATCGTAAATGGAGGACAAACCACTGCTACTTTGTTTTATGTTTCTAAAGATGCAAAAGCAAATCTAGAAAAGGTTTTGGTTCCTATGAAGATTTCTGTTATCAAAAAAGTAGATGAGTCATATGAGATTGTAAAAAATATTTCAAAATATGCAAATACACAAAATAAAATTAATGATGCAGACCTTTCTGCAAATGATCCTATATTTGTAGAAATAGAGAAATTGTCTCGTTATATGTTAACACCTATGACTATAGATTCTAACCAACAACATTATTGGTTTTTTGATCGTATAAGTCGTCAATATGATAATTTACTTGCCCAAAATTCAAAGTCTAAATCTCGTAAAAAAAGATTTTTGTTGAAGTATCCAAAACATTGTAAATTTACGAAATATGAATTAGCTAAGTATTATAATTCGTGCTGTGAAGTTGAGATTGGAGGAAAAATTATTGTAGGTCCACATTGTGTTGTTGATGGAAATGAAGTGAATTTTAGGGCTTTTCGTGATAATATAATGCCTAATCTTAAGATAAACGCTATTTTTTTTGAGGATCTCATTGCAAAAGCAATCTTATTTAAAGAAGTTGATAAACGACATGGAACGAAACGTAGTAAGACACCACCGATTGGAGATATGAAACAAGTAATGGTACCTTATAGTATTGCACTTCTTCAGATTGCTACTGGTGGTTGTCTGAATTGGGAAAAGATTTGGAAAAACCAGAAAATATCATCTGAACTTTCTGATTATATGTATAATCTTATGGTAAAGTTGAATCAATTCCTAAAAGATAATACACCAAGGTCAAATATCATAGAATGGGGTACGAAGGAAGATTGTTGGAGGTTGGTTAAGGAAAAGTTTGAGATTCCGTCAATTGATATTATTAAAAATGATATTTGCACTAAAGAAGAAATGGAACAACGCTATTTAGACAAAGATTCGAGTGATGCAGAAAGAAGAGCAATTGAGTTACAGCTTGTAACTTCAATTGCTGGTGAAACGTGGATTAAAGTAGCTGAGTGGGGAAAATTTTCCGGTTGTTTATCTTTATCTGATCAGAATACGGCAAGAAACATAGCTCATAAGATTAAGTTTGACTATCAATTGAATCAACGTGATGTTAGTAAAGGATTGTTAATATACGAAATAGTTTGTCGAAACGACTATGAAGTTTTTGAAGAAGATATAAAAAATGGGACAGCTTGCGATATCATTCCTAAAGATTTAATAATTAAAATGCTGACCTGGGAGAAAAGTATTGTAATTCTTGAAGGATGGCAGTTTAAAATATTACAGCAGGCTGTAAAAGATGGGTATATTAGCAAGTTTAGGGCGGCAGAACTTCTTTTTCTCAAGAAATTATTATCAGATAATGGATTTTAAAATAACATTTCTGTAAAGTTGTTTTTATTTTGAGAAATCATTTGAATATGCATTTAGAATGTCATTTTCTTATAGTGGTAATAAAAACTAATGAGGAACTGGATAAAAAATATTGAAGGAAATGTTTTCCGAGTTAGGTTGATAGATAATTCCTATATATAAAATTTTTGTAATCTTACTTGGTCTAGCTTCTAATTTAAAATGATTGCCTGGACCGATTATAATTGATGATCTAAAGCCTTATGCAAATACCGCAATCACAAACACTTACCACCCGATGCCTAAGTCGGATATTTGATACCACTTCGGCCACTTATAAGTTCTTCTGGTTCTTGTCCATCTTGCAGATACATGCCCGTACGGAGAATTTACATATAAATGTATGGGATATTGTAATTCGTATGGTGGCCAATGCCTGGTATCCGATACATTATTTCAGACTGTCATTTGGGAAAAACGATTCTTTGTTTGATATTGTCACCGAATTGCAGAAAGAGACACAGATACCGATTGATGCGAGTTGCGAGGAGGTTATCGGACAGCTTCAGGAAAGACTGAGAGATAAACAGGTAAAGAGTAGGCTGGGTAAGCTTACTACGTATGTGCCTTACTGTTTTCTGTATCCCTGGATAAATGCGACAAATAACAGTCGTGAAGTTATGTGGCGTTCTCAAAGTTTTGAAAACGGATGTCTTTATTCCATCTATAAAGAGAAAACAAATTTTTATATCGAACTTAATCCGGTGTGGGATGAGTATCTGCATACGCATTACAAGATTCTGATGGATTTCACTTATTGGAACTTGATGCAGTTTCTGCAAGCGAGGAATCCCAATGTGCCGGCTATTTCCAGTAAGCTAATCAGGCCGGAAAGCAGGAGTTCTCTGGCAAACCAGCATCGTTATTGGAATAAGGTGATACAGATAGGAGGGCCTGTACGCTGCATTTACACAGGCCATGAGTTGCATCCTTCCGATTATGAGTTGGATCATTTCATTCCTTGGAGTTTTGTTTCTCATGATTTGCTCTGGAATCTGATACCTGCTGATGGCAGTATCAATTCTTCCAAAAGTAATTATCTGCCGGATTTGGATATTTATCTGTCTAAATTAGCTAAATTGCAGCATCATTCTTTGAAAGTCTCTATACAAGCGAATTACCAGCCAGCTATTCTGGAAGATTTTCTGTCTTTAGGGTATACTCCGAAAGAGTTTGTCCTGATGAATGAGGAAGAGTTTCTGGAGGTGTATAGGCGTACTTTCGGACCAATGCACCAAATAGCCTTGAACATGGGATTTGAAACCTGGAAATACTAGATACTATGGAACCTGAAAAGATAAATCACCCTTACCTCACCGCTATCAAGCGTACGAGTCTTTCTGTACCCACCCGTTACCTGCTTCAACATAATCTGCTGAAAGGACGTATTTTGGACTTTGGCTGCGGGTATGGCTTTGATACAGACGAGTTGAAACGTCAGGGGTATGACATCACGGGGTACGACTATTATTATCGTCCTGAGTATCCGGACGGGAAGTTTGATACCATTCTGTGCAACTATGTACTGAATGTACTGGAACCATACGCACAGGCGGAAGTGATGATGAATGTCACGAACCTTTTTGCTTCTACGGGAACGGCCTTTTTTGCCGTGCGTCGTGACCTGACGGAAGAAGGATTCAGGTTGCATGCCATTCATCGCCAGTACACCTATCAGTGTAATGTGCGGCTGCCTTTCCAGAGTTTGGAATGTAATTCGAGCTATGAGCTTTATCAGTATCAGCATTTCAATAAGTTGCCCCGGAAGGAAGGGGAGATGTGTCCTTTCTGCCGTCTGTCGCGAAGAGTGGAAATTATTTGTGAGACGGCTACTTGTGTGGCGTTCTATGACGGTTATCCAGTGTCGCCAGGTCATGCACTGATTATTCCCAAGCGGCATGTGGCTTCTTACTTCGACTTGACCAATCACGAACGGGAGGCTATGAATGTAGTGCTTCAGTACGTAAAGCAGAAGGTGGACGAGCGATACCATCCGGACGGATACAATGTGGGTATTAATGTGAACGAGGCGGCAGGGCAGTCGGTCTTTCATGTACACATGCACCTGATTCCGCGCTACAAGGGCGATGTGCCCAATCCGAAAGGTGGGGTAAGAGGTGTGATTCCGTCAAAACAGAGCTACGATGCTAATGAGGGGTTTTCTTCGCCTGCTCAGCCGGAGAGAAAGAAAGCTTATACCATTGAAGAGAAGAGAAACGAGCATGGAAATGCTTATATCCCTTGGGAAGAAGAGGCTGACAAGTTGCTTTGCCGTCTGTATGATGAAGGGAATAGCATAAGTGTGCTTGCCGAGATGTTTGAACGTACTAAAGGGGCTATCCGCAGCCGTTTGAAGAAGTTGGGGAAGATTAGTTAAAGGATAGTTATTAATAATACGATTTAGAAGGAGGAGATAAATTATTGTGGGTAGCAAAGAATATAGTAAGACTTGCTACCCACGGTAATTTTATAGTTTAAGAGTCAATATTTACTGCTTCAATTTCTCTTCCACACCCGGCAAATAGGGTATTTGCGCATAAAGGCGGCGTGCAACAGTCCGGCTCCGGGGGAGCACATCGGTACCGTCGAAAAACAGATCTGCCATCTTTTTGACAAAACTTTCAGGCAAATGGAAATTGGCATTCTCGGCGTTTTCTACCAGATCGTTTAACGCAATCAGTTGCCAATATAGTTCAGCTAAGGCTTCTAGACCGTAACACATGTCCACTACACTAATAAGAAGTAATTGCAAATCATTGTCGGGGCATTTTTCTGCAAAGTCCAATATGAATTCCCAATCTTGTCGCATTAAGGTGATTTGTTCCACCTTGGTTGCTTGCTGTTGTAACCACTTGTCTTTTCCGTGTTTCACGTGGGCATTCCAAGCTCGATAGACCATTTGTGTTATTTCCAGTAGATGTGGCATGGAAAGATAGGGGAAAAAATCGTCCTTGCTAAGTCGGGGCAACAAAGAATTACTCCATCCATAAGTTTTCGAAAGTAGATTGTACAATTTTACATAGGCTTTAAAAAGGTCGTTTAACTCCTTAGGCAAGTAACGGACATCGGTATCGGCATTTTGGGGTATTCCCTCGGCCAACGGTCCTTTAGCAAAGTTAGCCCACTCGAAGATGCGCAACTTGGAAGAAGCGGATGTAAAGGCTGGGTCGCATAAATAAGGGAATATCCACTTGATATGCTCCGACCGTTTTTTTTCGTAGAAAACGTGTTCAGAATTTATCACCACCTGGTGTCCTTCTTCCCGTAACCGGGCACTTATTGCTTGAGAATCTTTGCTGCTATCCTTTTCATACCAGTAGGCGGCTGTGGACTTGTCTTGCCGTTCGGCAGGCAGGCTTTCTTCTTTGCCAGAATACAAGTCGCCCAGGTTCTTGGCTGCACATTCCTTGTCCAGACGGGCTGCTTGTTGATAGGCTTCGATGGCTTTGTTTACGTCGGGCTTTGTCAGTCTTCCTATGTGGAACATCACTCCACGGTCTACGATGCATTGTAGGTTACCCAGTCGAGCATATTTGTTATTCATCTCTACCAGGTGGTTACGCTCGGCTGGAGTCAGTAGTTCGTCTTCAAGCATGAAGGCTGATATGGTTTCTTCCAGCGGGCAGACTGCCTTACAGCCCAGTTTGTCTGCCTGGCACACATATTCGTAAGCTTGTCCGATAAGTTTTTGTTTGGTAGCTTTATCTATATCAGGCAGTTCGCCGTCGGGCTCATCAATAGTACCCATTATCTGTGAGCATAGCCCTTTGGCTAAGCCGACATATCCGTCACCGCAATCCTTATCGGCAGCCAGCTGATAATATTCGCGTGCCTTTTCCAGATCTTTGTCTACTAGTTCTCCTTTCTCGTAGATTTGTGCTAGCATTACTGCTGCCCGCGGCTCGCCTTTTTCAACAGCCAGTTTCAGGTAGCGTATTCCCTCGAACTCATCGGTAAACCCGTGTCCTTCGGTACAGAGAATTGCCCCATATTTGAAGTAAATCTTGGGAGAGTAATCGCTCATACCAGCTGCCTGCTTCAAGTAGTTAACTGCTCGGTGGTTATCTTTGGGCGCCCAGTCGTAGTAGTAAGTGTTTTCATCGTCTCGCATCAGAGGATTGGTTTCCAGCGGTCGCGTACGGAATATGTTGTAGAGTCTCAGTGCTGATTCGCTGGCATAGCCTCCTCCTATACGGAGAGATTCTTCATAATAATCTACACAGTCAGCTACGGTCTTTCCATCCTGTCCATACCCTTCCTGACACATGAGCCCTAACTGATAAAAGCAACTGCCAAAGGGGATTTGGCTTCCCCGGATAAACCATTTCCAGGCTTCAGCGTTATTTTCCTGGCATCCGTTTCCGTAATAGTACATGCATCCTATATTGAAGTAAGAACCAGGGTCACCTGCCTCGGCTGCTTTTTTGTACCAGCGGAAGGCCTGCTCAGTCTTTTTAAGTACTCCTATACCTTCTTGGTGGCAATAAGCTAAGGTTGACAGGCACATTGCCACTCCGTATTCTATACCCTTACGTAGCAAGCTGATACCCTGCTGTATTTCTGCATCGTCTCTGTACTGAAACGTTTCCATATTAACCAGATAGTACCAGGCCATGCTGTTGTAAGCTTCCAGATATCCTTCGTCCAGCGCCCGTTGGTAGAGTTCCAACGCTCGTTTTCTGTCACATTCCACACCGTCTCCTTCATTATACATATTACCCATCACTTCAAAACTTTCGGGTATACCTATTTCCATGCATTGTTTTAGTAACATAAAAGCTCGCTTGGGATTTCGCTTACGCGTCCAGCCATACAAGTTATCCTTAGCCAGTCGCATCATTGCAAATGGATCATCCATGTTTACAGCCTTGTCCAGCAGTTCGTGTGCGCGCAGATAACTTCGCTCTACACTAGTGGCAAATTCATAAGCCATTGAAAGTTCTAAGTAGCCATAGCTTTTTCCTTGTGCGGCGCACAAATTCGCATAGCGGTAAGCTTCACCCTCATTGCGCTCAATGTGTGTATAGTAGCGACACATCATATATTGTGCAAAAGCATTCCCGGAATCAGCCTTTTCTTTAACATACTTGAAACGGAATGCATTGAGTCGTCGCATACGTGAATAAGTGGTTAGGATAGTGCGTACTAGAAATTGTGCCTCTTTGTAATCGTCTAGCGCCGGACGTATTAGCTCAGCAAAGGCTGTGTCATGTTCGTAGTTCAACAATAATTTTCGAGCTGTTTCTATGGCAACCTCGTATTGGGGGATGGCAGCAGTGACTTCTTTACGAGATATTGAATTTGAGACCTTGGATTGTGGACGTTGAATCTCTATTCCTATATTGGTTGCTACTGCTTCTACCAGTGGCATGAGCATTTTTTTGTAATCAGGATAGGCCACCAGCCAGTGCTTGCGCGAGAGGTAATAATCAAAGTCGTCGTTCATAGGTGTAGAGTCGACCATGAAAGGGATGATGATTTTGCCGTGGCTAAAGGCTTTGTCTACCTCGTTGGCCACTTGTGAGGAGCTGTTAGAGTCTTCGGAATAAATCAGTACCATGAGACTACAATCGCGGATAGCTTGTACAATGTTACCAGCCCAGGTTTTGCCAGGGATAATGTTGCGTGGTGCAATCCAGCATGGAATACCACATTCTTCCAAAATATGGCAGGTGGCATCGGCAATGCCTTTGTTGGCCGATGAATAACTGATGAATACGTATTTGTTTTCCATACTGATAGATTTAGAATTATGAATTATACAAACATACGAAAAAAAATTATAAAATCCCGCTGACTGAGTTAATATCTTTTTATTTCAGTAGCTGTTTCTGAGATGGGGAGAGGAACGAAATTATATTTACGTTCTATTGTTTTTTGATGGAAGTAAGAATTTATTTACGGATTATTTTTGTTTTTTTCTTCATATCCCCCTATATGGCATACCTCCAGGTGTATATTGCCATACATTATGAAAATCATTAAAAGAAAAAATGTATGGAAGAGAATTTAGATAAGCTATTCGATTACAGAGCGCTGATTCCGGGAAGTGGACGTTTTGCATCTATAGTGGGCATTGGCGGGGGAGCAGGTCGTGTGGTAGACCAGATGCGGAAATGCTGTCTGCCAGTTGTGCAACTGTATGCGTTTGGCATGAACCGGAAGTAAATGGATGAGTTGTCCTTGTGTGGCAAATACCTGATTGGACAGGAAGGGCTGGGTAGCGGTAAGGACCGTTTTCTTGCGGAGTATGAGTGCAGTAAGTCTTTCCCTGCAATAGAGAGTGTATTAAGGGGCAGACTTGTGGCGGTGTTTGTGGTATGCCTTGGTGGAGGAACAGGAGAGGGGTGTATCAGGTCTTTCCTGCAGAAGGCCAGAGAGGTGGGAAACAAGGCAATCATTCTGGTGGCAACGATTCCCCATTCGTCGGAGGGAGCGGAAAAGCGGAAGAATGCTTTAGGTCTGCTGAAGGCGTTGGAACCGATGGCAGACGCTCTTTATACGGTGGATTATGATGACTCCCGGCATGCCACGCTTACGGAAGTGTTTCAGGAAGCGGACCGGAAGATAATCGGGTTTACGGATTCGCTTTGGGGGATGGTGCTCCGTCGTTGCATGATTACCTTCGACTTTAATGATTTCAGGACTTTCCTGCAGTTTCCGACTCCTTCTAAGCACATCGACTTTTTTATGCTTACCGGTAGTCTGGATTTCCTGAGGAAGGAAGTGAAGGACTGGGGAAAGAAGCTGCCGGCGAAGTATTCGTCTGCAGATGAGGTGGCGATGGCTGTGTTCTCAATAGAAAATGCGGACTGGTCGGACGACAAGGAAACGACGGAGGCGATGGACATGGTGCACGAACGTTTTTTACAGCTGCCGCCCGACGCGGAGGTTAAATGGGGGATATACCCGGATGAGACGCTTCCACCGCACCAGTTCAGGTTGCGGGTTTTCACCAAATGCAAGAGATAATGTGGTTTAATGTATAGTTGCAGAAAAAGAGGAAAGACAATGAAATCAATCGATAAAAAGGAAGTGGTCATCTGGTTGATGACCCTAGTTATCGTTCTTATCATCTGCTGTTTGCTTAGCCTGTGCGGGGGAAACTCGTCGGAGAGGTGGCTGCGGATTTGGTAAACATAACGTGATATTTTTATCTTATGTGGAGATTTTTCCAACGGGGCCTTGCTGGACGACTGTAACAAGTTGTGCCGCCGGTCCCGGTTGTTTGCTTTATAAAGTCTGCAGCGGGCGTATCAGAACTCTTTCGTTTCTTGCGTTTGTTGCAGGATGGTTTTTCCGTTGTGCTGTACTTTCAGGGTGGCTTTGTCGCCCATGGTTACCACATAGCGGTAGCTGCCTTTTGAGAAGAGGAAGGTGTTGTCCTTCTCTACATAGTTGCCGTTCAGCACCAGTTCGGGAGTATCTGACATCTGCTGTGTGCTTTTCCAGGAAGCGTATCGCATGGTTTCTCCGTCCAGATTGTCGATGCGGATAATGTAATCTTTCGTTCTGAAAAACAGTTCCAGTCGTTGGTAGTGGTGTAACTGAGGATGCAGCCAGAAAGGAGCTCCGGTTTTCTGATAGACAAAATCTGTGCCATTGAAATGGTAGATGTCGTATCGGTCGGAAATGCAGTTCATGCTGTCTGTGGTGGCTACATACAGGTTTTGTGCTTTCTTGTCGTATTGGAAAAGCCAGTCCCATCCTTCGCCTAGATTGGCAAGAAAGTACCAGTCAGCAATGCTGCGTTCAAAGCCTATGGTGTCTGAGCGTTTGCCGTGGCGTACGAAGCAAGGGGCACTGACGAGATTTCCATCTTTTATCCGCATAGCCACCAGGGAATTGGCGGAGTAGTTGCTGGATATCCTGAAATAATCGTCGACCATGTACAGCTTGCTGCCGTCTGTACAGGGATAGGTATAGATGGTGTCGATGTAGCTGCCGAAATCGATTTCATCGTGCTCGCCGTCGGGATGCAGCAGCATGTCGAGCGACTGGTGGACAGCTTTTATTTCCGTTCCGCTTCTGTACTGGATGAGGTTGCCCCAGCAGATCATGGTTCCGCCTTCGCCCGTATTCCATGAATAGATGCGCAGGCATTTGTCGTCTGAAGTAGCAATGGTGACGTATTCCTTTTTGATGCTTTGAGTGAAAGGATGGGAGAAAGTGGCGGTGTCGGTGAGTACCCAATTAATCAGAGCTTCGTGGGAGGGAGTGTAAAAATTCTCGAAGGCTTCTTCTTCAGATTTCGGCTGGGAATCTTCCAGCATTTTCAGTTCTTTCTTTTCCATCTGGGTAGTATGTGACGACTGACACGCATAGAGTGTTACCAAAGAACACAGCGACAGATATAGTAACGAATAAGCTTTCATGTTTTTAGGAATTTGGATGTGTGTATTTCGGGATAAAGATACTACTTTTTCAGCTGATTCCATACGGTTTCTACCCACCGGTGGATATTCTTCCGGGCGACTTCCGGACGGATGGCTTCTTCAAGGGGCATACCGTCGGGCGTAAGGCTGTCCACCCGACTGAATCCGGCATTCAGCAAGGATTCGGCATCGCTGGCTTTTCCGGCTACCAGCCAGACGGGGACATGCTGTGCCTGTGCCCGCCGCATCACCCGTTCGGGAAGCTTGCCCATGAGTGTCTGACGGTCGGCATGTCCTTCGCCGGTAATGACGAGGTCGGTATGTGTCAGGAGGGTGTCGAATTCGCAGAGGTCGAGCAGGAGGTCGGCACCTGATTGGGTAATGGCTTGGAGGTACTGCAGGAAGGCGTATCCCAGTCCGCCGGCAGCTCCGGCACCGGGTTGGAAGGATGCGTCTCTGCCCATGCGTCGGGCGGATTCTTCGGCAAACTGACGGGCGCGTCGGTCCAGTTCTTCCACCATCGTGGGAGTGGCTCCTTTCTGTGGGGCGAAGATGTGAGCAGCGCCTTCGGGTCCGTAGAGCGGATTGCGTACGTCACTGGCCAGAATGAGGTGGCAGCCGGACAGGGGACCGTTCAACACGTCTTCTATCGTGCCGCCGGGAGCCAGGGAGTCGGTCAGGCCCTGAAGCATGCCTTTTCCGGCATCGCTCGTACCGCTTCCGCCCAGTCCGATGAGGAAGCGCCGGCATCCGTGCTGTATGGCGTGTGCCACGAGTTCGCCTACGCCGTAGGTGGTGGCCACTAACGGATTGCGTTCCTCGGCAGACAGGTATGTCAGTCCGCAGGCTTGTGCAGTTTCAATGACGGCGGTTCCGTCGGGAGCAATGCCGTAGCAAGCGGTGACGGGACGCATCAGCGGGTCGTGTACTTTCGCTTGGAGAAGTTGCCCATGGAGGGCGGTGATAAAGGCCGGAAGCATCCCTTCGCCTCCGTCGGACATGGGGAGGGAACGGACTTCTGCCCCGCGGACTGTCAGAGCGTGGGAAAAGGCTGCCTCTACTTCTTCTGAAGAAAGGCAGCCTTTGAATGAATCGATGGCGAGCAGAATTCTCATGAGTGAGTGGATTTTAGTAACTTTTGCAAAGTTACTAAAAATAGGTGGAAGACTGCAAGTACATTGGGGGATGTCAGCTTTTGGAATCGGAAATGGTGTAGTTAAGCAGGTAAATGTCATCCGGAGAAATTTGTCCGTCTTCCGTCAGGATGCGCCAGTCGGTGATTTCAGAGACGTGATACACATTTACGTCACCACAATGCAAAGAGCTGATATAGTAAGGTTCGTTCAGTGCTTCTGCCCGGAATGTGTCGGGGCCGATGAAACCTTTCATGCGGAACCAGATGTGTTCTTTCTGTTCCTTTTCATCGGGGTCTGCGAATTCCGGATCGACCGTCAGCCCCAGTTTGACGATAGCCGATTCCGGGTCGGATGCACAAGCTCTTCTCATATAGTCAAGGCGCTCAAGGGCCATTTCTTTCATACGCCGTGTTTCGGCATTGGTAATCATGCACAGCAGGTTATCGTCCATTTTGTCCGCAAGGTCGGTAATAGGTACATATTGATGCTGATTCATGGCTTCTTCGCTTGGGTAGGCAAAAAGCATGCAGGAGCGGGTGTTGTGTCCGTATTTACGTTGCTGGAGTCCTCCATTTACCTCCTGAGGGTATCGGTGCAGTGCTTCAGGCCATGGTATCAGTGTGCCCACTAATGGTGAGTTGTCAGCAAATCGCGCCAGCAATACCGGTTCTCCTGTTTCCGGAATTTCTTCGTTGTCAAGCAGACTGCAAGCCATGGCGTTCATCACTTCTCCAATTTCGTTCAGGTTTTTCTTTCCGGCATCCAGAATTTCTATTTCCGGCAAGCCACATCGGGCCAGTCCGTGTGTGTGAAGCCAGACTTCGTCCTTTTCATCCGTCACGGCATGTATCTGATAGATGTACTGTGGGCTGGGAGGAGTATTTGAAGCAGCTGCCAGGTGGGCCCATTGTCCGGAGAAAATCTGTTCGGCACTTTCGTCAATGATGGCCACCGGTTCCGGCATCAGGGCATCAATGAGCTTGAGCTGGAAGTGGAAGGATGACTTATGGTCTTTTCCGAAAGGCATGATAACCATCAGGCCGAATTCAGCCTTTGCCAGTTCTTCATTTTCTTCATCAGAAAATATGTGTCTGCGCTGTATTGATTTGTAACTGTCGTAAGCGGGATAAGGAGAGAGGTCGACAGCATAAGTCTCTCCATGATAGCTGATGGTAATGAAAGGTTGCTCACCGTCGTTCTCGGAAGCCACGGACAATACTTCTACTCCCTCCATCCGGCTGATGCGCCTGATCTTTTCTTCGCGGTCGAAAAGGGTGTCTTCCTGATCGCTCCAGGGAATGGCGAGCATGTATGATTTTTCTTCGTAATAGGATAAAGGCTGTTCGGAAGGAGAGGTGAGGAAGTCGGTCACACGCCGGCATTCTTCCAGTGCTTCTTTTACATCACTCCAGAATTCCTGGGTTTCGGGGTCATCATCTATCATTTGCATGACGGCGTCGAAATAGGGTATAGCTTCTTTTTCACGTTCCAGGTGCATCAGCGCGTATCCCATTCTGCAATGCCAGTTCGGGTCGTTCCGGCCTTCCTCTCTGGTCGATTCTAACAAATCCAGTGACTTGAGCAGATAAGATTCTCCATGGTTTATACTGTGGCCATAGTTTGCGTATTCACGTGCCAGAAGACCGGTGAGTTCATAACCTCGTTCTGCTTCGGGAACAGATTCCATCAGTCGGATGGCTTCTTCTATTTGTCCTTTTTCCAGAAGTGCCTGCACTTCCTTTATCATGTCATTTTGATTTTTCATAAGATATGTGTTTTTAAGGTGAGTATTTCTGTCAGGATTTCAATTGTACGGATTCTATCAGCTTCTGGGCTTCAGCCTCATGGCTGTCGTCTGTGGTTAAGCAGATAATCAGATAGCCTTCGAGTGTTTCACAGTCCAGCCGGAATACCAGGGTCTGCTGCACATGGATGGTGCCTCCTCCAGCTACCGGATAGTCCATGGGAACAGATATTTTTTCGAACTCCTTTCCCTGGACGTTTATTTTCTCAACTGGTTCTCCTTGCATGGAATGCAGGATGGTGCGGTGCATCTCGTCCAGTTCCTCTTCAGTATCAAACTTGTTGTGATTGATTGCTATGCTGTTTTGTTCATCCAGCAAATAGAGAATGCATTGTTCGTTTGATTTTTGTGTCATCCAGTGTGCCGGATAGGAACAGCTGAATCCAAGCTGGTCGACGGTATAAGTTTCCCATTTGTCAGGGTCGGTCGTGGTGGGAGGAGACAAGATGGGAGTGTCAGAGTTGGCAGTTTCTTCTCCATCTGTTTCTTCAGTGGCATATTTTTCCAGTTCTCCGCTTTTCCATGCTGCCTGTATTTCCTCGTATTCTGATGGAGCAAGACGTGTCTGTTCGGTAAATGCCAGTATGAAGAGTACCAGAAGTACTCCTTCGGCGATGCGGGAAATGGCCCGGCTGTCTGTTTGCATGCGGTCGGCCTGCACGTAGCCTGCTCCCAGCAGCAAGCCGCTTACCAGTCCGCCTACATGAGCTGCATTGTCAATTCCTTCCGTTCGGGCTCCAGTGAGCAGGTTGTACACGACGAAGAGTCCGATGCTGTACAGCAACGACCGCCGTTGGTGACGTTCTATGCGATGGAACAGAAGGTAGGAAAGGAAGATACCGTATAATCCGAAGATTGCTCCAGAAGCCCCTGCACTGATACTGTCAGGGTGTATCATCAGACTGGCAGATGCAGAACAGAGTCCGGTGAGCACGTATGCCACACTCAGCCGGTCGGTACCCACAAGTTGTTCCAGGTAGGCACCGATATAAAGCAGGGCATACATATTCATCAGGAGATGAATGACCCCGATGTGGATAAAGTTGCAGGTAAACGCGCGCCACCATTCGCCAGAGAGGGTGAGCGGACCGAAGTCGGCTCCCCATTTAAGGATGGAAATACCCGTCGGGAATAGGAAATTTACTCCGCAGAGCACCATTAGCAGGAAGATGGCTACATTGATGTATACCAAAATAGGGGTGGCCATATTGCCTTTTCGTGGGGTCAGTATGGAACGGAATGTCATTCTGTTGCTATCGTCCAGTATGACTCCGTCGTTTTCTGCGGAATGAAACGCGCTGTAACCTTCACAGGTGTTTCTACGGTCAGTGCGGGCAATGTGTGAACAGTCTTTTAGTTTGTCAAGTAGATTCGCCAGTCCGTTAGCCTGCTTGAATTCGGTTTCTTCTTTATATAAGGGATACAGTTCGTAGAACGCTACTTTCTCACCATCGGGCAATGTACATTCTCCGGCCTGCTCATCCCGCTTTTCAGGGAAAAGGAGCAAAAGGGACTCCATGGCTGTGTTTTCATGCAATGGGCTGCCGTCGGATACCGTATGTCCGCATGTCAGCCAGATGTCTTTCTGCCGGGTAAGTTCAGCACACCGGAACAGCCACTCCACGGGCCATCTGTCTTCCGGTTCATTGCTTTCGGGGTTCCATTCCGGTGGAAGGCTGATGCAGAACTCGCACCGGGAGGGGAGATCCTTATGTGGCATTTTCATGGAACTGGCACCCGCTCCACAGGTGACCAGCGTGTAATAATCATATCGGTTGGTTGGAGCTACGAGAAGTATTTCTACCGGAGAGTTTGTTTCTTCGCTTCGCAGAATGGCGTTGATGCTGCCGAAATATTTGCGGATGTGTGCCTGTACCGCCTCTTTCTGCTCACTGGTATAGGCAATGTAGGGATGCACGCTCTTCTTGTCATTTGTAATGCAGTGGCTGTCGTGTAAGCGCTGCATGGTTTTGAAAAGCTTTTTAAGATTGGATTTGTTCTTCCCCCAGTCTATTATCTGTATGGTAGAACAGGCACTGGTGGCCACAATCTGTCCGTTTATTTCGCGAAGTGTTACTTTTTCCTCCCACGACCTCATGCTCATGGGAGTATAGAATACAGCTTCTGTGCGTGTCATGCCTCCCGCTCGCCAGCCTAACTGTCTGGCTGCTTCTGCCGCAACCAGCAGGATTTCGCTTGGGCTACAGCCGGGAAGGCTGAGCGTCATTTCTGCTTTAGGTTTAAATCCGATTGCCATAATAGAATTTTTTGGTGTAGTAATTCTTGTTTCAAATCAAATGCTGGCTTTTCGGTGTGTGCTTTACAGAAGGGTCCAGACTTAACAAAATGGAAGCGGACATTTAATGGTATGAAAGGTTATTTTAATTTGTGTGGGGGCTAAATTAGGTATATGAATTGATAAAAACAACATCTTCTGTAAGTTTTAATATATTTTTAATAATTGCAAAAAACTATGTAATTAATAAGAAAATATACTTGGGAACTTCATTTGTAGACTGAAAAGTATAAAAAACTTAAATTATGACCGCGTGGTCGTTTTTTTAAGACATATTAAGTGGAGAAATGAGGTATGGTAATCAATTTGTGGTATTTTTGAGCAAATGAATGGTTGGTGTGTGTGCAAAATAAATTTTGTGTAACAGAATTTAGGACAGAAAACTCAGGGTACAGACAAAATAAGGAGGAAACAGGTAGGAAAGAATTACTTGAAGTCGGTTTACTTGATATGGTGACTATGGAGGCTATGCCCTGGTCTGTGTTTGCTCCATGCAAATGAAGTGAAAAAAACGCAAGTGCATTTGCTGTCAAACGCCTTTGCGTTTCAAGTAAAACGCAAGTACGTTTCAGGTAAAACGTCAAAGCGTTTTCACACAAACGTAAAGGCGTTTTTTGCCCCTGACGAACTTCCTTGAATCCTGATGAATGAAAATAGATGTAAAACACAGAAAATCAAAACTTATGAACCTTATAGAACAATGCCAACAGTGGAATGAACAAGACGAGTTTCAAAAAATAATAGATGCCATTGAAACTATTCCAGCTGACCAGCGCACTCCGGAGTTGGATAGTGAACTGGCGCGTGCTTATAACAATTTGGCCGAACCTACAGACAGGCACCTTTTTCAAAAATCCCTTGCCTTACTGAAACCCCATGAAAACTATTTCAAGGGGGACCATTGCTGGAATTTCCGCATAGCCTATGCTTATTATTATTTAGAGCAAGAGGGAAGAGCGCTCCACTATTTCCGGCAGGCCCTGGATGCACGTCCTGGTGATGAGGATACCCAGCAAATGATAGAAGCATGCCGTAAGGATTTGTCGTTGCCCCGGTTTAACAAGACCTTTCGTGAACGTACAGAAAAGGCGTGGGCTGCTTTTGAACGGGAAGAAGCAAGGCTGCGCAAGATTATGCGCGAAGATATACGCCATGAGCGTAGCAAAGAACTGATTAGCCGTTGTGAGCGTGTCCTTTCCATCGCCCTGAGTGACACGGCATTCGAACTTGGTTGTCAAAAGGACCGATATGAACTGGTGCTGAGTCCTGAAGGAGAACGGATGAAGCTGTTTCCACTGGTTTATTTCCAACAACATGCTCCGGCATCCGTGCGTAAGAACTGGGACATTATAGTAGGCCGTCAGAAAAATCCTCATTCCACAATTCGTATAGATGAATATGAAGTAAAAGGAAAAGATGTGGATGTGTGGATAGAACAGATAAAAGGCAAGCAGGTGGTGCTTACTCTTTATTGTGAGAAACTGCTTCCTCTGCTGAAAGAAAACGAAAACAAGGCTTGGTGGATGGTGGCCAACCTGATGTCGCACGAACTGGGTGAAATTGCTTACCTGTCTCTGATTCGCAGTTTCGAATTGGCCGCTACACCTAAAAAGGGAATCAGCACCAAGCTGTCCGTACTTTCTGACGCATTGAAGGCAATGAATCTGCCCGATTACAAAGATGCAGAAGAATTCCTGATTCACAATCGTATCAACTATAACTTGAGCCCGGAAGAAGACAAAAATGCCGACTGGCGTCTGGATGTCTTTACAGGGAGTGCCTGTGTGCCTGCACTTATCAACGGCTATTTAAGTGCGGAACCAGATGCCATGGATGAGCTTCATCAGGATGGCATTGTGGCTGGATTCTTTATTTATCCGGCAATTGAAGCTGTAGAAGGAGAGGAACGTACGAAACAAATGCAGCAACTCAGGGATGACTTGCAGGAGAAAATCCGGAAGCAGGCTGGCGATGATGTGGTAGCTTTTCTGGGGGGAGCTACGGGACTGTATTGCGGATACCTGGATTTTATGGCCTGGGATTTAAGGAAACTATTAGAGGTTGCTGCCGATGTCTTTTCACACACCAATCTGCCGTGGGCATACTTCCATTCTTTCCGCCGTGATGTAAGTACGGTAAGAATATGGGAACGTACAGTCGAAGAAGAAGCTCATCAACAGGGCATACATCCGGACACCGGTTCCCTGCTCTCGGCAGAAGACCTTCGTGCGCTGGAAGCTTTTCATGAAGGGGCCACCGGTTATTTCGGAAAAATGTTCAGCTACATTGTAGATTTTGTAAGGAAAGGTGTCAAGGAAGGCCGTTTTACAGAAGAACAGGCCCGGGCTGACCTCCAGATAGCCTTGTGGTATTCGTATAGCTGTATCAACCTGACCTCTTATGAATATTATTACCGTGCCATGCAGTGGATGCCCGATTCGGAAAAGAATGCTAAAGGATGTGCCACATGGTATTATCGTTACTCTTGTGCGCTGATGTATTGCAGTCGGTTGGAAGAGGCCCTGAAATATGCCGAGCAAGGAGCAAAGGAAGAGCCCGATTATCCCTGGATATGGCTTCAGGTAGGAAAACTCCGTTATTATTTCGGCGATAAGAAAGGCGCGCTGGAAGCCGTAAAGCAGGGGCTTTCACTTGAACCGGGCGATTATGAGTTCCTGACATTGGGCCGGGAGATAGAGCTGGGAGCCTCACTTGAACAGATGGAGTTCCACTGGATAAATCCGGATGCAGACCGCGACCTGCTTAACGGGCTGGATGAAGAGGCTGACGATAAGAGATGTACCATTTCCTGTCTGACAGTCAATCCGGAAGGTCTTGCTCGTTTCCATCGGATATTTACCCCCGGACTGGTTACTGATTATGTAAAGAATTCACCCTATTGCCGCTTCAACTATCAGACGCAGCATGGCAAGGTAGAAGTAGTGTTCAAGATGAACGAGGCGGGGCTTTCTAAACTACAGGCCGACTGGCTGGTAATGGTGAAAGATGCACTGGATGACGGACGCTGGGCTGCACATCGTACTACAGAAAATCAGGAAGGAGCGCTTGAAACCATTGTCTTAGGACTTGACTATTCCATTCTCTTAGAGTACAAGCTGAAAGGTCCGGATGAAGGATATGTGCAGGTGTGGTTGAACAAGGATGGCACACCCGTTTCAAATGAAAGCGGTGATTGATATTAAAGGGTTTAAAGAATAAAATCAACTTTAAAAACAAATGACATGAAACGAATAAACTATTATCTGCTGCTTCTGGCAACCATGCTGTGTGTATCATCACTAAATGCACAGAAAGAATACTCTATAGATTGTGTCACTGTAATCAATTTGGGAGACGGGCGTATTCTTCACAGAGATATATCTGGCAATAAACCTCTCAATGGCGAACATCGTATCATTGACGGTTATCATTCTGCTTACATTCTTGCCGGGTTCAAAGATGGTCTCTACAATGGTGATTATGAGGAATATGTGTACAATAAGCTGAAAGCCAAAGGCTCATACAGAGAGGGATGGAAGAATGGAATCTTCAAGAAGTTTGATGATGAAGGCAGAGTGACAGAAGAAAAATCCTACAAGGACGGAAAACTTGATGGGGCACATCGTACATTCTATACAAACGGCAAGCTGGAAATGGAGCGTTTCTACAAAGAAGGAAAACAGGATGGGAAGGATTTGTATTATGAATTTGACGGAACTCTGCGGAGGGAACATAACTATAAGAATGGGAAACAGATTGGCAAACAATATTCATACATAAAGGGTACATTCGAACTGAAAGAAACATCCTATTACAATGAACAAGGACTGCTTGATGGTGACTTTGAGCAACTTTACTTGTTCGGTCAGCCTCGTACTATCGCCCATTACAATAATGGTCAAAAGGATGGTACCTGGATACAGATAGCAGAAAGTGGAGATACGCTTCATATAACGACTTACAATAACGGAAACGAAGAAGGACTTCAGGTTCGTTTCGACAGAGCGACCGGATCACGAGTAAAGGAATTTTACAAAAAGAATAACCGTTATGACGGATTTTATAGAGAATACGACCCTGAAACTGGAGAACTTATTTATGAGGCAACCTACCAGTTCGGACGTCTTAACGGTAAAGCAAAATCATTGGTACGCGATAACCGTTTCGATTATTGGGAAATAAGTACATACGTCAATGGTCGACAGACTGGTCCTTTTGAGTCACGATATGTAAAGAACGATAAAGTAAGAGAAATAGGTACATATCGCAATGGTCATCGCACCGGACGATGGAAACGCTATGACATCAATGGAAAACTGGAGATGGAATGGGAAGAATAGGAATTATGGTTTAATAATCCTGTGTGTTGGAAAGGCCGGTTAATGATAGAGCGTATGAAAACAGTTATATCGTTATTTATTATTAATATGCCAAGTTAGCTGCTAAACGCAGCTTCTTGTCTAGCCATTATCAACTATAAAGTAAATAAGTGTATGTACGAGATTTTTTTAGAAAAGAACATCAATAGTATCAGGCAAACAGTTGATGATGCCTTTATTGCTAAATACGCCGATTTGTCTTATCCGGAACTGACTACTCTATGACAAGAAGTTGGACTGGGCAGCTATTGTGATGGAATGCTTAAAATCATAAATCCGTCAGATTACCAAGATGTACTAAACTCTTGTTATATTATGGACTATGACACATCGTTTCTGACATTCATGTGTACGGCTTTCGGTGATGTCTTTGCCTATGTAAAAAATTCAAGATTGAAAAATTACATTGTTTATTTGAATGTAAGATACGGAACATATTTAATTCTTCCGGATAATCTCGTATTATTGTTGGGTAAAATAATCTTTAACAAAAGTATCTTGAAAGGTTGGTTTGATTTAGAAAATTATCCTGTAATTCAAGACGTAATGGGAACTCCGGACTATGACGAGTGTTTCGGATATTCTCCACTGCTGGCATTGGGCGGAAGTGAAAGTATTGAAAATGTCAAGATTGTCAAGACACTTCCTTATATAGATATAAGTACACAAACAATCGGCAGATTCAAAGATTCAGATAAATTTTGAGTTTGAAAAAAGTTGGTAACAACGCAGGGTAACGGCAAGCCGTTCCCTGCTGAAACATTAACGATAATAATTATGAATACAGAAGAACTTTATATTTGGCGATATGGGATAGGTAAACTTCCTAAAGGATTAT
>OGHJ01000288.1_pt1 | contig 82957 bp, 66 predicted proteins | sample 1571351 | NCBI WGS metagenome assembly OGHJ01 (sample SAMEA2582037, study PRJEB24529) | metagenome | biome: Human gut stool | place: China | collected 2011 | reverse complement strand
TTGTGCTGGTACTCCACCGCCAGCTGCTGGGCAGCCTGCAGTGCTTCCAGTGTCTTCTGGGTATATTGATTGGTATTCATAGAATCGACCTCCATTCATACCGGAAGTTGGTTTTTAAATGAGATTTGTCAAACAAGATTGAACTTTGCTAATTTTGTATTAGCATTCTATCTACTTGACTGCTAAAAATATACTCCAAACAACCCACTTTGTCAATAGGGCGGAAGAAGCTGAGCGGAGAATTCACAAAAAGTTTGCAAATAAAAACACTCTCCCGGCAGCGGGAGAGTGCGGAATGCTGGAAAAGAACGCGGGAAAATTATTTTACCTGCGCGCCGGTGGTCAGGGCGTCGGTCACGGTATCCATCATGGCGATCATGGTGCAGTAGTTGGCGCCATAGACCTCGGTGTAAGCCGAGTAGGTGTCGATTTGCTCCTGGGTGGGGGCCAGATCCATGGCCTCGGCCACAGCCTGGTAGAGCAGGGCCTCTTTTGCGTAGGACTCAATGCTGTCGGCCATGGCGGCCAGCATGGCGTGCACGCTCAGGGCATCGGGCGTAGTGAGGGGTGCGGCTTCCGCATGACCGGGCCAGCGGTAGCTGACCGTGCCCATGACGCCAAGCTTGTGCCCAGCCTGCGCAAAGAGCTGCTCGAGCAGATAGGAGCAGGTGGTCTTGCCGTTGGTGCCTGTAACGCCCACGATCTTGAGCGGCAGCTCGCTGGTGCGCCAGCGGGCCTCTGCCAGACGCCAGAGCGCCTCACGCGGGTCGGAATGATGCACAACGCGACAGCCGCCAGCAAGTGCAGCGGCTTCTTCCGCTCCGCCGGGGCGGCAAACGACAATGGAAGCCCCTGCGGCTACTGCGGCGGGAATAAAACGCGCCCCGTCTTCGTTAACGCCAGGCACGGCAACAAAGATATCGCCGGAATTGACCTGACGAGAATCGACGCGCACTTCAATACCGCCGCGTCTGCACTGTTCAAGAAGGGTTGCAAATTCCCGTTCCATATCAACCTCACTGCATAACCGGGGCAAATGCCCCAATTTAGTCCCGGCGGCGCGCGCAATTCAACCCGCAACCCCGCGCGCCATGCGTGCGCCAGCCGGAAGCAACCTGCCGTTCTTACCGTTCGGAAAGCCAGAGAATATATTCGATGTCCTTGCCTTCTTCAGGCCAGGCCACTCCGGGGGCAGGGGTCTGTTTGACCACCCTGCTGCCGGATCCTTTGAGTTCAGGCACAACACCTGCGCGGGCAAACAGTTCAACCGCATTGCGCACAGATTTGCCCATCACGTCCGGCACCCGGCTGCTGGCCTTGGCCAGATGCCCAGGCAAGCGCATGCCTTCGGCCTGCTGCGGCGGGGCCAGCTTTCTGGAGTCGGTGGCATAGGGAACCTCCAGCGCGGCAAGCTTGAGACCGCGTTGACGGGTCTTGGTGGCCGGGCCTTCACCCTCGGAGGCTTTTTTATCCGCTTCCGCCACCTTGGTTTCGTTAAACATGCCCGTATACGACACCATGCGGGAGGCAACTTCCTTGAACACGGGTGCTGCCACCACGCCGCCGTACTGGTTACGTGAAGGTTCATCAACCATGACCATCACAAAATACTTGGGCTTGTCTGCCGGGAAAAAGCCCACGAACGAAGCGAGACGCTTGCTGCCGTATGTGCCCGACCTGTGGTCGGCCTTCTGGGCTGTACCGGTCTTGCCGCCAACGTCAATGCCGTCTACACGTGCGCGCTTGCCTGTACCATCATGTTCTTCAACAACATCGCGCATCATGTGCATGACTTCGCGCACAGCGGTTTCAGAATAAATACGGGGGCGCACCTCATCCACCACGCCGTCTTCGCGCGTGAGGCGCAGGGGCTTGTACACGCCATTGTTGAGCAGGGTCAGGTAGCCCTGCGCCATCTGAAGGCCCGTCACCGAAATACTCTGACCAAACGAGGTGGACATGATGTCCACTTCGCTCCAGTCGCGCGGGGCGCGCAGGATGCCACGGCTTTCAGACACAGGTACGCCCGTGCGCTGTCCAAAGCCCAACGCATGCATATATTTGTAGAAGGTAGGAGCGCCCATGGACAGGCCGATCTTGGCCATGCCGATGTTGGACGAATAGCGCAGCACCTTGGCCGCAGGCAATATTCCCTGACGCGAAGTATCGCGGATGGTGAAGTTTTTGGTCACCCACTTGCCGCCTTCGCAGTCGATGAGGGTGTTGGGCGTGACCTTGCGTTCCTGAATGGCGGCAGCCATCACAAAGGGCTTGAATGTGGAACCCGGTTCCAGAGCATCGGCAGCCAGCCTGTTGCGGTAAACAAGCGGCGAAAAATCCTTGTAGTTGTTAGGATTGAAGAAAGGATACTGCGCCCAGGCCATAATTTCGCCCGAGGCCACATCCACCACCAGCGCCCCGCCCCAGCGGGCATCGTATTCCCGCACGGTACGCGCCACGGCTTCTTCAACAAAAAACTGAATCTGCATGTCGATGGTGAGGGTCAGATCCTGCCCCACCGGTTCGCTCTGCCCTTCTTCGTGCAGATAAAAACGGCGGCCCATGGCATCGCGCTGCACAATCTGGCGCGTGGGAATGCAGCCAAGACGCGCATCGAGCGAGCGCTCGATGCCTTCAAGCCCCTTGTCGTCAAGGCCCACAAAGCCCAAAAGCTGCCCCGCCATGTGCTTGAAGGGATAAACGCGGTCATATTCCTTGCTCAGGCCTATGCCGGTAATGTTGGCCTTGCGCACGGCCTCGGCGGTATAGTCGTCCACCTTGCGCTTCAGCCAGACAAAACGGCGCTTGGTCTGCGCCAGGTCGTCATAAAGCTTCTGCGGCTCCATGCCCAGAATGGGGCCAAGGGTGTTGGCCATGGCCTGAAAATCGGTGATGTCCTGCGGGCGGGCGTAAATGGATTTTGCTTCCACACTGCGGGCCAGCACCTGACCGTTGCGGTCAAAGATCATGCCGCGACGCCCGGTAACCAGCTCCGTTGCCGTATGCTGCCGACGCGCGCGCTCTGCAAGGCGCGGCCCCTCCATCATCTGGAGATACCATGCGCGCGCCCACAGCCCGACCCACAGCATGCAGAAGATGCTGACAACTATCTTGATGCGGGCGCGGCCCCAGTCCACATTACCCATCCAGGCCGGAGAAGTCGCACCCTTGCCCGAAGAGACAAGGTTGCGGGTGATCTGCGGCTTGGTGGCACGGACAGGGCCAGAGCTGGAGACATTGCGTTTGCGAGAGCTGAGTTTGAACATGGCGTTTCCAAACTGGGCGTCGCCGTGATGACGCCGGGCTTTTTCCGGGCCTGAGCATTAACTGGTCAGGCATTGGAGCATTCCGGAGTTTTTACTGTAGTTCCATACGTCGAATCTGGCCGGGCTTGGGTTCGCGCATACCGAACTCATCTGCCTTGCGCCGCAGTTCATAGGGAGAAAGCAGCCGTTCGCGCTCAACTTCAAGCTTGGCCCTCAGGGCGCGCCGTTCGCGAACAGTATTTTGCTGAATATTGATGAAATAGGTTGTGTCCATGCGCTCAATGTTGCTCCACACCAGCACAAGACCCATGACCATGCAGCTCAGAAGCCCCAGAACCAGCGCCAGCAGCCATCCCCTGCCCCCATGTTGCTGGTTCATGGCTGTATTGCGCTTCATGATCCGGTGCCCTCGGCTATTTTTTCCACAGCGCGCAGCTTGGCGCTGCTGGAGCGAGGGTTGACGGCCAGTTCTTCGGGTGAGGCTGTCACGGGCTTTTTGAACAGGATGCGCACTTCAGGCTGATGATTGCACACGCATACCGGCACATGACGCGGGCAGCGGCAGCCCTCTGCCCAATGGCGCATGGCCTGTTTGACCATGCGGTCTTCAAGCGAATGAAACGCAATAATGGCGAGTCTGCCACCAATGGGCAGATATGCCAGTATGTTATCAAGAAAACGCCGCAATTCGCCCAGTTCGTCGTTGACGGCCATGCGCAAGGCCTGAAAGGTGCGCGTGGCCGGATGCCGACGGGCCTTGGCCCGCCATGCCGCGGGGTAGGCCTTTTCCACCAGGGCTGCCAGTTCTGCGGTGGTGTCTATGCTGGCCTTCTGGCGCGATTCCACAATAACGCGGGCAATGCGCCCGGCCTGTGGTTCTTCGCCCAGCATGGCTATGCATTCCTTGAGCCTGGCAAAACTCTCGCGGTTGACCCAGTGCCAGGCCGATGGCTGGCCGGAATTCTGATCCATGCGCATATCGAGCGGGCCATCGCCGTGAAAGCTGAAACCGCGTTCGGCTTCGTCAAGCTGAAGCGAAGACACGCCGATATCCAGCAGCGCACCGTCCACCTTGTCCCAACCCAGTTCTGCCAGCGCATCGGGAAAATTGCTGTAATTGCAATGAAAAATGTGAGCGCGGTTGCCAAAAGGGGCCAGCCGCTGACGCGCAAGAGCCATGGCGTCTTCATCCCGGTCAAGGCCGCACAGTTCAATGTCGCTGGCGGTGCCGAGCACTGCCGAGGCATGACCGCCCATTCCCAGAGTGCCGTCCAGATAACGGCCCCCGGCGCTGGGCGAAAGAGCCTCCAACGTTTCTGCCGGGAGCACCGGCACGTGCCGCACGGGTCCAGCAATGTTATCCAAAATTTCCGTCATGGTGCGGCCTATAGACTGAGAGTTATGCCAAGCCCGGAAAGCTCGTCGGACACATCCTCAAGCTGGAGGGCGTTGAAGCGTTCCTGATCCCAGATTTCAAATTTGTTCAGCATGCCCACAAGCATTGCATCCTTATGCAAGCCCGCCTCGCGCATCAGCACCTGCGGAATGCGCACTCGCCCCTGGGCGTCAGGTTCAAGTTCCTGGGCAAGGCCCATAACCTTTGTTTTGAAGTGCGAAAGCCTGGGTGAAGGCATGGGGATGCTGCCAAGCTGTTCTGTAACCATGTCCCAGTCGGCGGGCAGATAGGCCACCAGGCGTCCGTAAAAAGCAGTAAGCCAAAACACCCCAGAGCCGCCGTCCGCGCAGAGTCCTTCGCGGTATTCCGGCGGCAGCATGAGGCGCCCCTTGGGGTCCAGGCTGCGGGAAAGGCTTTTTGTGAACAGTTTTTTCACTTTTTCCCACTTCTTACTACTTGTTACCACTTTTTCCCACTTATGCCCCATGCCCCACCCCGTGTCAAGTAATGCCGCAAAATTGGCTTTATTTGCGAATTATCTGGCTATCAGCCATCCAGTTTCCGCCCGTTTTTGCAGTGGTAAAAAGTGGCAAATTACCACTGCCACCCCTCAGGTAATGCACGACAAAAAATAACGCCCATCATTGCCGCCAGAAGCAAAAAGCCACCAGGCGAACAACAAGAGCGCAGTTTCAACGCTTTTGCGCCGAATGCCTTGACAATATGCGGGAAAAACAAGACTATTTGGACCAAGCCGGAACTGTAAATTTTGTACTTTTGCGCCCTTGCGCCACCGGTTTCAGCCAAAAGGAACAGATATGAGAACGAAAATTGTCGCTACTATCGGTCCCGCTTCCAACAGCAAAGAAAAATTGCACGAACTGGCCGAGGCCGGGGTCAGTGTATTTCGCCTCAATTTTTCGCATGGCGGCGCAGCGGACTTTGTTACCATCATCCAGAGCATCCGTGAGGTGGAAGCGGCCATCGGGCGGCCCATCACCATCATGCAGGATCTTTCCGGCCCCAAGATTCGCCTTGGCGTGCTGCCCGAAACCAGCATAACCGTCACCAAGGGCATGGAACTGCTGCTCGGCCCCAGTGACCGCCATGTGGACGATTTCCCCTATCTGCCCTTTGACCACGATGTGATCCTCGAAAGCCTCGAGCCCGGCGATCGCATGGTGCTGGCTGACGGCGGGCTTCAGTTTGTGGTTACTGAGTGCCGCTCGGACGGCCTTGTGATGCTTAAGGCGGACAACTCCGGCATCGTCACCTCGCGCAAGGGTCTGGCCCTGCCCGGCAAGGCCACCAAGGTGCGCGCCCTGACGGAAAAGGACAAAAAAGACCTTGCGGACGGCCTCAAGCTTGGCGTGGACGCAGTGGCAATCTCCTACGTGCAGACTGCGGACGACGTGCGCGAAGCCAAGGAGCTTATCGCCGCTGCCGGCAAAAGCCTGCCCGTGGTCGTCAAACTTGAACGGCAGAGCGCCGTGGACAACCTTGCAGAAATTCTGCACGAGACAGACGTCGTCATGGTGGCTCGAGGCGACCTTGGTGTGGAATGTCCCCTGCCCCTTCTGCCCGCGCTGCAAAAGCACATCATCAGCGCATGCAACAAGGCCTCCAAGCCGGTTATTGTTGCCACGCAGATGCTGCTCTCCATGGTCAACAGCCCTGCCCCCACCCGCGCGGAGACCACAGACGTGGCCAATGCCGTGCTTGACGGCGCGGACTGCGTGATGCTTTCGGAAGAAACCGCCATGGGCAACTTCCCCGTTGAAACGGTGCGTTACATGCGCCGCATCACCGACGAGGCCGAACGCCTGCTGCTGCTCAACCGCAAGCTTGAAGAGCCGGACAGCGACAAGGGCATACCTGAATTTCTGGCCTACTCCGCCTGCCTGCTGGCAGACAAGGCTTCGGCCAAGGCCATTGTGTCGCACAGTCTTTCGGGCAGTTCGGCCCGGCAGGTCTCTGCCCGCCGCCCCCCGCAAAGCATCTATGCGCTCACGCCTGACCCGGTTTCCATCAAGGCGCTCAACTTTGTTTGGGGCGTGAGGCCTGTTTTTGTGGAAAACCCGCAGGAAGAACCAAGCCACCTTATCCGGGCCGAGAGCTTTATCCATAACAGCCCTGATTTTGAACCTGACGACTGCGCGGTTATTACCGCTGGTCAGGTCAAGGGGTCTTCCGCCACGCCCCGTGGTACAAACCTTGTCAAAATTTACTGGAAGTAGCTCATGGCCGCAGAGCAAAGGAAAGTTCTTGATGTTCCCATGAACATCAATGAGGAATATTATCAGATCAGCGGCGAAATCCTGTCGAGCTTTCCCAAGTTCCGGCCTCCGGTAGATCTGTTCAGGTTTCGTGAAGACATCGCGGTGCTGGCTCCCTACTGCGTCAAGGGGAGCCGCCTGACCAGCGAACAGGTGGACGAAGTGGCGCAGTTGTGTGCGGAGGGCGACCTTTTTGTTTCGCGCTCCGACCACCCCATTTACTCGCGCCATATCGTCAAGCAGCTTGACCTTGTGTTGCAGGACAACAACCTCAAGGAAGCGGAAATCGCAGATATCTGCATCCGCGCCCTGCTTATGCGTTGCAGCGATTTTTTTGAGCAGCCCGTCAAGGCGCTCTTTGAACCGCTGTACCGCGACGTTATGGTTGTTACTGAATACCTGTGGAGCGACAAACACCACATCAACACATTCATGCGCCGTCTGTTTCGCAAAAACAACCTTGCACGGCATTCCATCAACAGTATGATTGTGGGCCTGTGGATATGGTTGCAGGGCTCTGGTGAATACCGCCGCAAAGACATGGATCGCATTGCAGTTGCCATGCTGCTGCACGATGTGGGCATGTGCAAGGTTCCCCCTTTCCTGCTCAGCAAGGCTGGCCCTCTGAAGCAGGAAGAAAGGGAAAAAATCATTCCCCATCCCATTGTGGGCGTTCGGTTGATGCAAAAGATGGAAGTGTCTTTTGACGAACTGCTGCGCGCCTGTTTTGAGCATCACGAACGGCTTGACGGTTCGGGCTATCCCCAGCATACCAAGGGCAGCCAGACCACCAAGGTGGGACGCCTTGCAGCGGTGGCCGACTCTTTTGCCGCCATGATTTGCGAACGGCCTTTCAGAAAGGGCAAGGATGTTGTGCAGTCTGCCAAGGAACTTGCCAGCGACCCGCGCTATGATCAGGAAATGGCCAACGCGCTGTTCGGTGGTTTTGCCGCAGGCACCATCGGGCAAATGGTCGACATGGACGCGGTGGTAGATACGCCGCAGCCGGAATAGACATACCCAGGCACAGGCCAGCAAGGAAACAGCAAAAACTCATTTTGGCTCAGGCTTAAACGCTCCACGGGCGTCTGACCTGAGCCAGCAGCTACATAAAAAGCCGGGTCAGGAACAAGCGTTCTGATCCGGCTTTGCGTTTCAACATGGCCCGCTTGTGCGGCTGGCAATTGCCCTGCCTGCTCGGCTAGGTCTGCTTATATTATGCCCGCTGCGGCAAAAAACACCTCCGGCTCACGCCGCTCACGGCAGTTGCTTTCGATCATGGCAACGATTTTGTCCACCTGAGGATTGTCAAAATACTTTGCCTGTTCCGGGCAGATTTTTACGCAGGCGCAACAGCGCAAACAGCCCTGCGCCACCTGCGCGGCATTGTTGGCATCAATCACGCGCATGGGGCACACGCTGGCGCACAAGCCGCACTGCGTACATGAATCAAGGGTTTGAGGCCGAATATCCGCTGCTGGCGGCAGCGCCTTGTAAGGGCGGTTGCCGGACACAGCCACAGTTGTGCTTCTTCCACTGCAGATGACGCTGGCAGCGTTGCGAGCAAAATTCGCGATAGCGGCCATATCTTCTGCATCAGGCCTGCCTGCCCCGACCTTTGCCGTCATGCTGTGCTCTGCCACAAAGGCCCCTGCCGCAGGAACGGAAAAACCGTGGGCTACAAACAGATCAACCGCTTCAAGCAGGGCATCGTCATAGTGCCTGTTGCCATACACGGCAAGCGGAACCGCTCGTGCTCCATGCCCTGCCAACCTTGCCAGCGGCTCCATCAGCAATTGGGGAATACGCCCGGCATAGACCGGAAAGGCAAAAACCAGCACATCCTCCGCTCCAAGCGTGTGGGCTGCCGCCCGCCCTTCAGGAAACGTCCAGTCCCAGTCATCGCCGCGCGCCAGCGCCATATTCTGCGCCAATTCCTGCTCCAGAACACGGGCAACCTCTTGCGCCATGTTGCGGCTGCTGCCAGTTGGGCTGAAAAAGACCGTGTGAAGGTTTGCAACCATGACATTATCCTTTGTTCATGAAAAAGCGGGCCGTTGGTACAGCCCGCCTGAAGAGTGCATTCTCATACGGCGCAGAGCCGCAAATGCAGTACAGCAAAAAGGCCTTTACCAGGCTTTCTTGCTCTGCTCGTGCCCGACTATGCCGCCAGCCAGAGCGCCCACACCTGCGCCAGCGAGGGCGCCCCAGGCAGCCGATCCACCGGCAATGGCAGCAACACCGGCACCGCCAAGCGCGCCAAGGGCCGCACCACTGGCAACACCCTGCTGGGTCTTGCTCATATTGGTGCAACCGATGCCGCTGACAAACATGGCTGCCAGCAACGTGATTATCAACAAGTTTTTCATATTTTCTCTCCTGAAAAAACCGCGTAGCGGATTTTGCTGTTACTTGGCGTTCAGGCGGGGTTCAATGATTTCGCGCCAGATCACGCTCATGACAGGGCGTTCAAGTTGCTGCGGATTAGCAGTATACCACGCGTCCACCATCTTGGCGACTTCTGCGCGGTTTACACCTTTGAAGGCCTTCATCCAGCCCTTTTCAAAGGGTGAAAGCGTGTACACCGGGCGCTTGCCTTCCTTGGCCGCTTTCTCCACGATTTTGCCGTTTACAAAATACTCAACGGTGATCGCTGTTTCCACACCGAAAAGAAAGGCGAGCTTTTCAGCTTCCGGAGTTTTTTGCCACGCGGCACCCGTAAACTGATCCACAGGATTCGCCTTGGAAGTTTCGGCCTCAGGCGTATTCTCGGCAGCGCGAACCGGAGCGAATGCCAGAACAAGTGCAAGGCTCAAGGCCAGACACAAAACCGACTTTTTCACGATATGCTCCTTGAGTTGAAGAACCCTTTGCAATACCGCTTGTGCGGCAGCCAGCCGCGTGGACAAAATAGACCAGCGGCAAAAATTATCGGGGCATGGCCCTTAGCTTGTATTGTAGTTTACCCAAAACACCACCGAGATATCAAGTACGAAAAACCCGGCTGCCTTACATAAACAGCCGGGTTTTCATTCACCGTGGCGCACGGTGCGCCTTTGTACTTTATATGCCTTGGTGGCAGGGCAATCTGCCCTACGCTCCTGCGGCCTCGCCTATAAGCTGGCGGAAGCGGCCAAAGAGGTACTGCCCATCGCGGGGGCCAGCCGCCGCTTCGGGGTGGTACTGCACGCTCATGACAGGCAGGGTCTTGTGGCGCAGGCCTTCAAGCGTGTTGTCGTTCAGGTTGATATGCGTGGCTTCCACATCGTTCACACCGTCCAACACCACATGGAAACCGTGGTTCTGGGACGAAATTTCGATGCGTCCTGTGGTCAGATCCTTGACAGGGTGGTTGCAGCCGTGGTGGCCGAACTTGAGCTTGTCGGTGGTGCCGCCAAGGGCATGACCGATAAGCTGATGCCCGAGGCAGATGCCTGTGACAGGGAACGAACCAACAAGCTCGCGCACCAGAGCAATTTCGGCAGTCAGGGTGGCCGGGTCGCCGGGGCCGTTGGAAAGGAACACGCCCTTGGCTCCACTGGCCTTGGCCTGCGCTGCGCTGAAGTTCGGCGGCACCGCCAGAGGCTCAAAACCGGCCTCGCACAGGCGGCGCAGAATGTTCCACTTGATGCCATAATCATACACCAGCAGGGGCAGGCCCGTGCCGCGCCATGCGTAGGCGCCGTCGGCGCCGAGAGCGACCTTTTGCGGCTGGTTGTCAAACCACGCGTAGGGTTCCTGCGCTGCCACAAAGGGCACGAGATTGCGGCCCTTCATGGTGGGCTGGGCAAGCACTTTTTCCTTGAGGGCAGCGGGGTTCAGCTCCCTGGTGGAAATCATGCCGCGCATGGCGCCGTTGATGCGCAGGTGGCGCGTCAGGGCGCGGGTATCCAGCCCTTCCATGCCAGGCGTATCGAACTTCTGCAAAAAGGCGGGCAATGCCATGACAGACTGCCAGTTGGAGGGCTGCTTGCAGCATTCCTTTACCAGAAAGGCGCTGCAATGCACGCGGGCCGATTCCATATCAGCCTCGGAAATGCCGTAGTTGCCCACCAGCGGATAGGTCATGCAGACCATCTGCCCGTAGTAGGAGGGGTCGGTGAGCACTTCCTGATAGCCAGTCATGCCCGTGGTGAAAATCACTTCACCGCCGGTTTCAAAGTCTCCGGTAAAGGATTTGCCTTCCAACGTGAATCCGTCTTCCAGCACCAGCAATGCTTTCATAACTTACCCCCGCGCTTCCCGCGCGTAGTATTCCTGCAAACTTTCCACATGGGTCTCTGCCCGCCGCGAACCGATGGCCGTGGCCGTGGCGCGCGCTGCGGCGATGGTGGTGCAGTAAGGAACCTTGTATGTCAGGGCCGCGTGGCGAATGGCCTTGGAATCCCTGGCCGTATGCTTGCCCGAAGCCGTGTTGATGACCAGAGCCACCTCATGATTGATGAGCAGATCCACAATGTTGGGCCGCCCTTCGTAAACCTTGAGCACTTCTTCCACTTCAAGCCCGTGCTCACGCAGCACGGCAGCCGTGCCGCGCGTAGCCAGCAGGTGGAAGCCAAGCTTGGCAAACATATCCGCCACTTCGGGCAGATAGGGCTTGTCGCGGTCGTTGACCGACAGGAAGAGCTTGCCCCCCTGCGGCAGAACCTGACCAGCGCCCAGCTGGCTCTTGAGGAAGGCCTCGCCGAAGTTGGAGCCCATGCCCATGACTTCGCCGGTGGAGTGCATTTCGGGTCCGAGAATCACGTCCACGCCGGGGAAGCGCTGGAAAGGCAGCACAGCTTCCTTGACGCAGGTGAATCCGCCCTTGCGCATGCTCCAGGGATCCAGTTCCTCAAGCGTTTTGCCCAGCATGACCTGGGTTGCCAGGTAAGGCAGGGGAACGCCCGTGGCCTTGGACACAAAGGGCGCGGTGCGCGAGGCGCGCGGGTTTACTTCCAGTATATAGATATCATCGCCCTTGATGGCAAACTGGATGTTCATCAGGCCCACGACCTTGAGTTCGCGGGCAAGGGCCTCGGCCTGCACCGCAATGCGGGCCACGTGGTCGTAAGAAAGCGAGTACGAGGGCAGTACGCAGGCAGAGTCGCCGGAGTGGATGCCAGCTTCCTCGATGTGTTCCATGATGCCCGCCACGTACACTTCCTTGCCGTCCGAAAGAGCGTCCACGTCCACTTCCACCGCATGTTCAAGGAACTTGTCGATGAGGATGGGGTGTTCCGGCTTTTGCGGCACCTGGACATGGAAGTAATCTTTCAGTTCGGCGGCGTCATACACCACGGCCATGGCGCGGCCGCCGAGCACGTAGCTGGGCCGCACAACCACGGGGTAGGTGATGCGTTCGGCCACTTCAAGCGCGTCTTCAAGGCTCATGGCCGTGCCGTTCGGCGGCTGGAGCAGCTCAAGCTTTTCAATGAGCGCTTGGAAGCGTTCGCGGTCTTCGGCGCGGTCAATGGCATCCGGGCTGGTACCAAGAATGGGTACGCCAGCGCGCATGAGCGGCACGGCAAGGTTCAGCGGGGTCTGGCCGCCAAACTGCACGATGACGCCCTCGGGCTTTTCCTTTTCCACAATGTTCATCACGTCCTCGAAGGTCAGCGGCTCAAAATAGAGCCTGTCCGAGGTGTCGTAGTCTGTGGAAACGGTTTCGGGGTTGGAGTTCGCCATGATGGCCATCACGCCCGCATCGCGCAGGGCGAAGGAAGCGTGGCAGCAGCAGTAGTCAAACTCGATGCCCTGGCCGATGCGGTTGGGGCCGCCGCCAAGAATGAGCACCTTGCGGCGGTCTTCCACCTTGATTTCTTCGCCCCGTTCGTAGGTGGAGTAAAAATAGGGGGTGTAGGCCTCAAATTCCGCAGCGCAGGTGTCCACCAGATAATAGGTGGGTTCCACGTGCATTTCCTTGCGCATGCGGCGTATGTCGGCCTCGGGCATCTTCCACATTTCCGCCAGCTGGCGGTCGGAGAAGCCGTATTCCTTGGCTTCGCGCAGCATGTCGGCAAGAGCGGCGTTGGCCGTGGTCATGTCGTTGGCAAGGCCAAAATTGCTGATGCGCTTTTCCATCTCCACAATGTCGCGCACCTGGCGGATGAACCAGGGATCAATGGCGGAAACCGCAAAGATTTCTTCTTCGCTGATACCGGCCACAATGGCCTGCCGCAGCGAAAAAATGCGCTTGGAGTTGGGGCGGTGCAGGGATTCCAGAATGGTTTCGCGGTCGGGCAGCTCGGAGCGGAAGCTGTAGCCAAGGCCCGTTGCGCCGATTTCCATGGAGCGCAGGCCCTTCTGCAAGGCTTCCTTAAATGTGCGCCCAATGCTCATGGCTTCGCCCACGCTCTTCATGGAGGTGGTGAGCTCGTCCTTGGCGCCGGGGAACTTTTCAAAAGTGAAGCGCGGGATTTTCACCACGCAGTAGTCGATGGCTGGCTCAAAGCTCGCCACGGTCTCGCGGGTGATGTCGTTGCGCAGTTCGTCAAGGGTGTAGCCCACGGCCAGCTTGGCGGCGATTTTGGCAATGGGAAAGCCCGTGGCCTTGGAGGCCAGCGCCGACGAACGCGACACGCGGGGGTTCATTTCGATAACCACAATCTCGCCGTTGGCCGGATTGAGGCCGAACTGCACGTTACTGCCGCCCGTTTCCACGCCGATTTCGCGCATGATGGCAATGGAGGCGTCGCGCAGGTTCTGGTATTCGGCGTCAGAGAGTGTCTGCACCGGGGCCACGGTGATGGAGTCGCCCGTGTGCACACCCATGGGATCAAAGTTTTCAATGGCGCAGATGATGACGCAGTTGTCTTTGGCGTCACGCATCACTTCCATTTCGATTTCTTTCCAGCCAAGCACGCTCTGCTCGATCATGACTTCAGAGGTGGGGCTCGCCGAAAGACCGCTGGATGCAATGGCTTCAAGATCTTCCATATTATAGGCCACGCCGCCGCCAGTGCCGCCAAGCGTAAAGGCCGGACGGATGATCAGCGGGAAGGGCAGCACGTTGCCGAGCTGGCAGGCCTCTTCAATGGTGCGGGCAATGCCGCTGGCGGGCATTTTAAGGCCGATCTTTTCCATGGCTTCGCGGAAAAGCTCGCGGCTTTCAGCCTTTTCAATCACGTCGGCGCGCGCGCCGATGAGCTCAACGCCGCATTCCGCCAAAACGCCGCTCTTGGCAAGCCCAAGAGCGGCGTTCAAAGCCGTCTGACCGCCAAGCGTAGGCAAGAGCGCATCGGGGCGTTCTTTTCGGATGATTGCGGCAAGGGTCTCCTGCTCGATGGGTTCCACATAGGTGGCGTCAGCCATATGCGGATCGGTCATGATGGTAGCCGGATTGGAATTGACCAGCACCACCTCGTACCCTTCTTCCTTGAGGGCCTTCACGGCCTGGGAACCGGAGTAGTCAAACTCGCAGCCCTGGCCGATGATGATGGGGCCCGCGCCGATGACAAGAATTTTGTGTAAATCCGAACGCTTGGGCATTGAACTTTCCTGCGGATTTTGAGATCAGAGGTAATGACGCGGCACAGGCGCGCCGATTTGCATAAAACGATTGTTTTTATTCCACAGCTGGTATAAAAGTCAAGTTTTTCCTTCGGCCAAATGAATACACACCCTTGCAGGGTTGCCGCCGCGCGCCCGCCAAGCCTAAATCAGAGGGTTTTACCCTGCCCATGCGGCATGCCGGGGACACAAAGCCCTTGCCTCGCACTTTTTTTTGCGCAATAATTTTTCCCTTGAATCCACAAGGGGAGCACCACATGCAGAATGTAAAAAAAGTCGTCCTCGCCTATTCGGGCGGGCTTGATACTTCCGTTATCCTTAAATGGCTCATTGAGACCTACAAGTGTGAGGTCATTGCCGTTACCGCCGATCTGGGCCAGCCCGAAGACCTCACGGGCGTGGAAGAAAAAGCGCTCAAGACCGGCGCTTCCAAGGCCTACGTGCTTGATCTGCGCGAAGAAATGGCCAAGGACTTTGTATTCCCCATGATGCGCGGCGCTGCCCGCTACGAAAACCGCTATCTGCTGGGCACCTCCATCGCCCGCCCGCTCATCGCCAAGGCCCTTGTGGACATCGCCCGCAAGGAAGGCGCGGACGCCGTGGCCCACGGCGCTACCGGCAAGGGCAACGATCAGGTGCGTTTTGAATTTGCCGTCAGCGCCCTTGCGCCCGACCTCAAGGTCATCGCCCCCTGGCGCGAATGGGATCTCATGTCGCGCACGGCCCTCACGGCCTTTGCCGAAAAGCACGGCATCCATATCTCCAGCGAAGCCAAGCGCTACAGCATGGACGCCAACATGATGCACACGAGCTTTGAAGGCAGCGAGCTGGAAAACCCCGGCAGCGCGCCCGATGCCTCGTGCCATCAGCGCTGCGTGCCCGTGGAAGAAGCGCCCGACACCCCCGAGATCATCAGCGTGGATTTCGAGCAGGGCAACCCTGTGGCCGTCAACGGTCAGCGCCTCTCCCCCGCCGCCATCATCAAGACCCTCAGCGAAATTGCCGGACGTAACGGCATTGGCCGCGACGACATGGTCGAAAACCGCTTTGTGGGCATGAAGTGCCGCGGCGTGTACGAAAACCCCGCCGGCACCCTGCTGTACGCCCTGCACCGCGACCTTGAAGGCATCTGCATGGATCGCGAACTGCTCGGCATCCGCGACATGCTGGCCGTGCGTTACTCGCAGTGCGTGTACAATGGCTTCTGGTATTCGCCCGAACGCGAAACAATGCAGGCCTTTATGGACAAGTCGCAGGAGTGCGTCACCGGCACCGTGCGCGCCAAGCTCTACAAGGGCGGCGTGTGGCCCCTGGCCCGCACCTCCCCCAACTCGCTCTTCTCCGAAGATCTGGCCACCTTTGAAGGCGGCAACTACGATCACAAGGATGCCGCTGGCTTTATCCGCCTCAACAGCCTGCGCCTGCGCCTGCACGCCGCTGTGCAGAGCAAGCTCGGCAAGTAGACTGAAACGCCCCGCATGCCGCCGTATTCGCAAGGCTGCATGCGGGGTTGCACAATATCGGGCGCTTTCCCCGGAGCCTGCGCCATCCCGGGCTCGGTCATTGGCGGCATTGCCGCATGTTTTGCAGAGATTTGACGGGACAGGTTCCGGGGGAAGCGGCGTTCGCCACGAGCAACGCGGCTTCCCCCAATTCATTTTTTACAGAAAACGGACAGACCATGAAGACCAACCAGAGCTGGGGCGGCCGCTTTGCCGAAGGCCCCAAGGAAGCCGTGGCCCAGTATACGGATTCGCAATCCTACGACAGAGCGCTCTACGCCCAGGATATCCGCGCGTCACAGGCGCATGCCCGCATGCTGGGCCGTCAGGGCGTCATCAGCCAGAACGAGGCACGGATTCTGGTCAACGGTCTGGACCGTGTGCGCGAAGAAATCGAAGCTGGCAATTTTGTGTGGAAGCCAGAACTTGAAGACGTGCACATGAATATTGAAGCGCGCCTGACCGAGCTTGTGGGTGATGTGGGCAAAAAACTGCACACGGGCCGCAGCCGCAACGATCAGGTGGGCCTGACCTTCCGCCTCTTTGTTGCCGACCGCCTCGAAACCTGGCGTCAGCGCGCGGCCTTGCTGTGCTCCGTGCTGGCCGACAAGGCCGCAGAGCACAAGACGGACATCCTGCCCGGCTGCACCCATCTGCAACCGGCCCAGCCCGTAAGCCTTGCCCACCACCTGCTGGCCTATGCCTGGATGTTCCGCCGCGATGCAATGCGCCTGGAAGACACCCTTGAGCGCGTGCGCATTTCGCCCCTTGGCGCAGCGGCCCTCGCCGGAACCACCTACCCGCTTGACCCGCAGAGCGTGGCGGACGAAGTGGGTTTTGCAGAAATTTACGGCAACTCCATGGACGCCGTTTCTGACCGCGATTTTGTGCTTGAAGCACTTTTTGACGGCTCAACCATCATGATGCACCTCTCGCGCCTGTGCGAAGAAATCATCCTCTGGGCCAACCCCGCCTTTGGTTTTGTGCGCCTTTCTGACGGCTATTCCACAGGCTCGTCTATCATGCCGCAAAAGAAAAACCCCGACGTGGCCGAACTCATGCGCGGCAAGACCGGGCGCGTCTATGGCGCGCTGACGGGCCTGCTCACGGTCATGAAGGGCCTGCCCTTGGCCTACAACCGCGACATGCAGGAAGACAAGGAAGGTTTCCTTGATGCCGACCGCACCGTTGAAGCATCGCTGCGCCTCATGGCGGGCATGCTGGAAGAACTGACCTTTCGCACCGACCGCATGCGCGAGGCCTGCAAGGCTGGCTTCCTCAACGCCACAGAACTGGCGGACTACCTCGTGGGCAAGGGTATTCCCTTCCGCGAGGCGCACCACATCACAGGTCAGGCCGTGGCTATGGCCGAAAAGGCTGGCAAAGGCCTTGAAGACCTCACTCTTGGCGAACTTCAGAGCCTTGAACCGCGTATTGAAGACTCGGTTTTTGCCATTCTGGAATATGCCGCAGCCGTGAGCCGCCGCGAAACCCCCGGTGGCACCGGCCCCCGCTCTGTGGAAACGCAGCTTGAACAGATCCACCAGTGGCTTGGGCAGAATCTGGGCGAGGAAAACTGAGCACGGAGTCGAACGCCATGTCCATTTTTGATATCGAAAACCGACAGGATATGGGGGCGGAAGCCCCCGCCGCCGTGAGCTGGCCCCAGTGGGCCGAAGAAGCGCGGCTGGACGACGACCTCGCCGCAGAGGCCTACGAGGCCACCCCTGCCGCCCTGCGCGCCGCAATCAAAACGGGGCTGGCTCTGGCCCACATGCACTTTGGCGAGTCCACCACCAGCCAGCGCAACGAGGTACGCAACGCGCATCTGGGCTTCTGGCGGCGCTCCATCGCGCACCCCGCGCCCTGGGCGGTCATTGCCTTTACGCCCGCATACGCCGCTGCGGCCCGCCTTGCCGCAGCCTGCATGCCCGCCCTCCTTGGCGGCGTGCCTCTGGTAGGGGCCGTGTGCGTGGGCGGCGCACCCAGCAGGAATGCTCTGGTCACCCTGGAGCTGACGGGCGTGGAAGACATCTTTGTTCTGGACAACGCTGGCCTTTGCACCCTGCTGGAAGAAACCCAGCCAGGGCCGGGGCGTCTCGTGCTGCTGCACAGGGGAGAGCTGGACGGCGTGGGCGCGGCGGCGCGGGCGCTGGAACTGCCCTGCTACGAAGAGCGGCGTTCGCCCATCCTGTGCCTGCCCAAGCCCGAAGCCTTTGACCTTGAGGCGCTGGCCTTTGCGCAGGCCGAGGCTCTGGAAACAGCGCTCGACACCTCCTTGCGCCTCACCCCTGACGCCACCTACCTTGCGCCCGTGGCTGCCCTTGGGCATTGCCGCGAACGCCGCACAGGGCCATTCCCCTATAGCGGCGCGCCCGCGCTCACGCCGGGCTGCGAGGGCTTCTGGCTGCACCCCGGCCTCTCGCCCGATTTCTTCCGCGTGCAACGGCAGGCATTCGGGCTGCTGTAATCCGGTGCAAATTCGCGCCACGCACCGCGCCAGGTCATCGGGCGTTCTTAATTGAATCTTCGCCAAGGCTTCTTTGCAAACTGACTGCCCAGGCTCCCCGCACAGCATGGGGAAGCTGCGGCGGCCAGCCTTGCCCTGCGCCTGAAAAAGCCGTAATCATTCAGAAACACCTCGCCTTGGGAGCAAAGCCATGCCCAGCATCAAGCATATCCGCAACATAGGCATTATTGCCCATATCGACGCTGGCAAAACCACGCTCTCCGAGCGCATGCTGTTCTACAGCCGCAAAATCCACCGTATGGGCGAGGTGCACAACGGCTCGGCCACCATGGACTACATGCCGGAGGAGCAGGAGCGCGGCATCACCATCATGTCGGCCTGCACCACCTGCCAGTGGGGCGAAAATACCATCAACCTCATCGACACGCCCGGCCATGTGGACTTTACCATTGAGGTGGAACGCGCCCTGCGCGTGCTGGACGGGGCCGTGGGCGTGTTTTGCGCCGTGGGTGGGGTTGAACCGCAGTCGGAAACCGTGTGGCGGCAGTCGGAAGATTTCAACGTTCCCAAGATCGCCTTTATCAATAAGATAGACCGCCTGGGCGCGGATTTTGAAGCAGTGCTCGAGGCCATGCGCCAGCGCCTGCAAACCAATGCCGTTGCCGTGACCATCCCCCTTGGGCAGGGCGAAGATTTCCGCGCTGTGCTTGATCTTGTGAACGAACAAAGCCTGACCTTTGACCCGGCGGATCAGGGCCAGACTGTACACCGCGCGCCCTTTACGAAAGAAGAAGCCGCCATCGCCGCCCCCTGGCGTGAAATTCTGCTGGAAAAACTTGGCGAGGCGGATGACGCCTTTGTGGAACCCTACCTGGAAGGCACCTTCACCCTGGCCGACATCAACGCGGCCCTGCGGCGCGCCACTCTGGCCCGCACGCTCACGCCTGTTTTCTGCGGCTCGGCCCTGCGCAACATGGGCGTGCAACCCGTGCTCGATGCCGTGTGCGCCCTGCTGCCCTCGCCCGCCGATGTTCCGGCCCCGGTGGGGCGCGGTGCCGATGGTCGCGAAATCATTGTGGAGGCAACTCCCGATGCCCCCGTTGCGGCGCTGGTTTTTAAAGTGCTCATGGAAAACGGCCGCAAGCTGGCCTTTGTGCGCATGTACGCGGGCCGCATCCACGAGGGTGAAAGCCTGCGCAATACCGCCAGCGGCAAGGATGACCGTCTGGGCCGCATCTACCGCCCCCATGCAGACCGGCGGGAGCAGGTGGAATGCGCCGAGGCGGGCGAAATCGTGGTCGTGGTGGGCCTGCGCGGGCATACGGGTGAAACCTATACCGCCCGCGAGCGGCAGCTTGCGCTGGAAAGCATAGATGCTTACGCGCCCGTCATCACCCTTGCGCTGGAGCCCCGCAATGCGGACGAAGGCAAGATTCTGGACGAAGCGCTTGCGCGCTATACGGAAGAAGACCCCACCCTGCTGGCGCGGCTGGATGATGACACTGGCTCTCGCATGGTTTCCGGCATGGGCGAGCTGCATCTGGACGTTCTGCTGGAGCGCATGCAGCGCGAATACGGCATCAGCCCCCGCGCGGGCAATCCGCAGGTTGTGCTGCGCGAAACCGTGCGCAAGGAGGCCGAGGTGGCCTCTGTCTTTGACCGCGAAATGGGCAAGGAACGCCATCATGGCTCTGCGGCCCTGCGTGTTGCGCCACGCGCCCGGGGCACGGGCAATGTGGTTGAAGTGGGCGACTTTTTGCCGCAGGATGCCGCCGAAGCCCGAAAAATTCTGCCCAGGGTCTATCTGGACGCCGCCCTTGAAGGCGTGCGCGATGCACTGCAATGCGGCGATCTGACAGGCTACCCCATTGAAGATGTGGCCGTGACCCTCACTGCGGTGGACAGGCAGGAAGGCCTGACAACTGTTCCCGGTAGCCGCATGGCCGCCGGGCAAGCCCTGCGCGAGGCACTGGCGGCGGCAACTCCCGTGGTTCTGGAGCCTGTGATGCGCGTGGAAATTACCGTGCCGGAAGACTTCCTTGGTGCGTCCATTACCATGTTCACCACCTGCGGCGGCAAGGTTGAGGATATGGAAGATCACGGCGGACGCAAAACCCTGCGCGGCACAGCCCCCCTGCGCCGCCTGTTCGGCTTTTCCACCTCCCTACGCTCGGCCACACAGGGGCGCGCCGGGCTGGTAATGACCTTTGACCGCTTTGATCTGCCCTGAGGAACCATGCAGCACCAAGAATCCACACACGGCCAGCCCCGCGCAAAAAAAAGCCTCGGCCAGCACTTTTTGAAGCGCGAGGACATCTGCCGCCGCATTGCCATGCTGCTGCTGCCCAAGCCCGAAGACATGGTGATTGAGATCGGCCCCGGCCCCGGCGCGCTCACCCGCGCCATCGAGGAGCAGCCCCACGCCCGCCTGCTGCTGCTTGAAAAAGACCGTCACTGGGCGGCTGAGCGCCAGCGTTTTGGCGAGGCCCGCACCCAGGCGGTGCTGACCGATGCCCTGCGCTTTGACTGGCGGCGCATCACGCCCGAGAAACCGTGGAAGGTCATAGGCAATCTGCCCTACAACGTGGCCTCCCCCCTCATATGGGACATTGTTTCGCGCGCAACGGGCTGGCAGCGCGCGGCCTTCATGGTACAAAAAGAGGTGGGCCAGCGGCTGGCGGCCCAGCCCAACACCAATCACTATGGCGCGCTTTCGGTCTGGGTACAAAGCTACGCCCGCCCGCGCATGGAATTTATTGTAGGGCCGGGGGCTTTCAGCCCGCCGCCCAAGGTGGATTCTGCCGTGCTCTCTTTTGACCCTCTGCCGCCGGAACACAGGCCAGCCCACCCCGAGATTCTGGCTCGGCTCTTGCGCGTGTGCTTCCAGCAGCGCCGCAAACAGCTTGGCGGCGTTTTCAGACGTAGCGGTCAGCCGGGGCTTGAGGCTGCGCTGGAAAAGACAGGCATCGACCCAAGCTTGCGCCCAGAAGCCCTTGCCAACAAAGATTTTCAGGCTCTTGCCGCTTTTTGGGCCGAGCAGCTTGACAATAATGCATAAAAAGTTTTGAGTTTACGCACTGTCTTTTAAAACGTAACGCTTGGCGGCATTTGCCGCCTAAGCTTGCTGGCAGAACAACTCAAGCCGGGGAATTTTCAGGAGGATGTGCTGATGACTAAAGCTGATCTGGTTGAAAAAATCGCCGCCAAGGCAAACCTGACCAAGGCTGCCGCCGAGCGTGCCCTCAATGCTTTTCTTGCTTCTGTGGAAGACGCTCTTGTAAAAGAGTCCAAACTGACCCTCACGGGTTTTGGCACCTTTGCGGTAGAAACCCGCAAGGCTCGCCAGGGGCGCAACCCGCGCACCGGCGATACGCTGACCATTCCCGCCTGCAAAATTCTCAAATTCCGTCCCGGCAAAATGCTCAAGGACTCCCTGAATTAAGCTTGAGCCGTTATGCCCTGGCATAGCGGCTTTTTGATTTACGCCAGCAGCCGCAAGGCTGTTGCCGAATGCTGTTGCCCAGCGGCAAGGCAAAGAACGACCTCGCCAGCGATGCACCCGATGCACCGTGCAAGATACTTCTTTGCCTTGCCGCCGGGAATCAGCAATTTGAAAAGCTGCCTACCTTTTGCGGAAAATATTCATTTTCCCGCACTTGAGGCTTGCCTTTTTCTAAAGTGCGGGCTACAAGGGCAGTTCATATTTTGCGGGCCACGGTCTAGAGCTGTGCCCCACCGCCGAAGGGGGTGATTTTCTTGCCCGGAGTTTTTCTTAACGACGACGACTATAACTTCGACATCGCACTGCGCCGCTTTAAGAAGCAGGTAGAAAAGGCGGGCGTTCTTTCTGAAATGAAGAAACGCCAGCACTACGAAAAGCCCAGCGTTATGCGTAAAAAGAAGAAGGCCGCCGCCCGGAAGCGGCTGTTGAAAAAAATCAGGAAGATGAACATGGCCTAGGCAGCAATGCCTTGCGCCGCTTTGCAGGGCATTGCCCGACAAGCGGCAGGCCGGGCGATGCAAAGCCATCGCTCCGTTCATTCGGCCAGTTATGCGGGAGGCCCCTCGGGCTTCCCGCGTTTTCTGCTTTTCTCCACCCTCCACCCCACCACCACCGCCATGACTGTCACCACCACGCTTTTTGAGCAGATCGACATTGACTACATCAAAGCCTACAAAGCCAAGGACAGTGTGCGCCTTACCGTGCTGCGCCTTCTCAAGACGGCGGTAAAAAATCGCATGGTGGAACTCAAGCGCCCCGGCGGCAGCCTTGCCGACGAAGAAATGCTTGATATCATCATCAAGGAAGGCAAGCAGCGGCAGGATTCCATCGACCAGTTCACGGCAGCAAACCGCACTGATCTGGCCGACAAGGAAGCTGCGGAGCTTGTCATTCTCAAGGAATACCTGCCCAAACCCCTCTCGGCAGAAGAACTTGCGGCCCTTATTGACGCCACCGTGGCCGAAGTGGGCGCAACTTCCCCCAAGGATATGGGCAAGGTCATTTCTGCCATCATGGCGGGGCACAAAGGCCGTGTAGACGGCAAGGCTCTTTCGGAAGCCGTCAAAAAACGCCTCCAGCCGTAGCTTCAGGCGCATTTCCACCTGGGGAAAACCCCCGTTTCAGTGTCCCGTTTTGAGTTGGCATGCAATCTCGCGGGAGTCGCCTCGTTTTGGAGCAAACAGCCTTGAGCAGCTCACTTTCGCCCCTTGGGCGGCTGCCCGAAAGCGCCGCAGCTACAGCTGCGTTTGCCGGGTAACTTTGCTGCTGCGCAAGGGCATGCTGCACGACGGCTCACGATGTTTTTTCCGCACCACGGGCAAGCGCCGTTATTTGCGCGCAAACCCAATGCTTTAAGGCAGTTCACGCATGATTCACGCCCGCACGCTCAACGCCCTTGAATTTCACCGCATTGCAGACCACCTTTCGGAATTGTGCCTTTCCGGCGTTGGCCGGGAACGCGCCAGGGCCATTGCCCCCCTTGACGATGCAGAGGCTGTAACGCTGGCGGCACGCATCTATGAGGAAGCCGCCGACTGGGCCAGCCGTCCTGCCGCGGGCGGCGCGGTTTTCTGCGTCTGCTCCTTCCCAGATGTCAGCAGCATGCTGCGCGCTGCGGCCACCAACCGCGCCCAAACTTTTCAGCCCGATGTGGATGCCTTCTGGGCCTTGCGCGAGGTGCTGCGCCTTGCCAGAGACGCCCACGCTTCCATTGCCCAGCCTGAAGCCGCCACCCGCTGGCCGCACCTGCTGGCCATGGCCGATGGCTCTCCTCTGCCGGTTCAGCTCACTGCCGCGCTTTTGCGCTGCATTTCTGACGACGGCCTGCTGCGCGATGAAAGCTCACCGGAGCTGTACCGCCTGCGCGGCGAACTGCGCCGCCTGCACCAGAGCTGCATGCGCAAGGTCAAGGACTTTGCCCAGCAATACAACATGCTGGCATACCTGCAAGACGAGTTCATGACCCTCTCGTCCGACCGTTACGTGCTGCCCCTCAAGGCCAACTTCAAGGGCCGCATGCAGGGCATCATCCACGACTGGTCGCAAACGGGCGAGACCTGCTACTTTGAGCCCATGTTTCTGGTTGAGATCAACAACCGCCTGCAGGAACTGAAGCGCGAAGAACGCGAAGAAGAACGCAAGGTTCTGGTCTATCTGCGCAGCCTGCTTGAAGCGGAACTTCCCGGCGCGCGCGCGGCCCTTGAGCTGCTGGCCCACCTTGACGTTTTGCAGGCCAAGCGCAGGCTTGCCGCTCTTTTTGACGGCCGCCCGCTACCCCTCACCCCCGTGGCGGAGGGCATTCAGCTTCTTGATGCCCGCCACCCCCTGCTCATGCTCAACCGCGTGGCAGAATCCGGCAAGGACGGCTCCAAGGCTGCCGCCGCTGCCCACAGCAAGGTGCGGCCTCTGGATATCGTGCTGCGCCCCGGTGAGCGCGCTCTGGTCATCACCGGCGGCAACGCGGGCGGCAAAACCGTATGCCTCAAAACGCTTGGCCTCATTGCTGCCATGACTCTGAGCGGTCTGCCCGTACCCGTGGGCGCGGGTTCGCACCTGCCCTGGTTCAGCAGGCTGGATGCCTTTATCGGCGACGAACAGAGCCTTGCGGACAATGTTTCCACATTTACCGCCCAGATCGAGCACCTTGCCAAGGCCTGGAAGCACCTTGACGCCTGCAGCCTTGTGCTGCTTGACGAATTTGGCGCAGGCACAGACCCCGCCCAGGGCGCTGCCCTTGCGCAAGCCGTACTTGACGAATTGCTGGACAAACATACCTTTGTTCTGTCGGCAACGCATTTCCCCGCGCTCAAAAGCTACGCTCTCACGCGCGAAGGAGCACGGGCGGCCTCCATGCTCTTTGATCCCCAAAGCAAAAAACCTTTGTTCCGGCTTGCTTACGACCAGGTCGGGGCCAGTCAGGCGCTGGATGTGGCGCGCGAGCACGGCCTTGCCGAAAGCATTGTGCGCCGGGCAGAGCATTACCTTTTGCAGGACGGGCAGGACGCCACGGCCCTGCTTGGCAGGCTCAATGATCTGGCCGCAAAGCGGGAAGAAGAGCTGGCGGAACTCAAGCGCGAGCAGGATAAAACCCGCCGTCAGACGCAGGATCTGCGCGAAAAGCTTGAGAAGGAGCGAGTGCGCCTGCACGACGAGGTTCGCGCCCAGGCTGGCGACCTCATGCGCGCCTGGAAAGAAGGCCGCGCCACCCACAAGCAGGCGCTCAAGGAAATGTCGCGTCTGCGGGCCTCGCTGGCTCCCGCGCAGGATGAAACTGCGGAAGGCGCATCAGTGCTGCCCCAGCCCCAGAGTTTTGCAACCGGGCAGGAGGTGCTGCACACCGTATTCAACAAGCGCGGCGTCATCACAGATGTGGACGAACGGCGCGGGCGGGTGCGGCTGGAAATGAACGGAGTGAACCTCTGGGCAGAAATGAAGGCCCTGCGCGTGCCGGGTCAAACAGCGCAAAGCCCGGCTAAAAGCGCCCTCAGGGGCGTTGTGGGCCGCACATCCGCCAGTGACGAGGCCGCATCCCTGCGCCTTGATATGCGCGGCATGCGAGCGGATGTGGCGCTGGCCGAGCTGGAGCGCTTTATGGACAAGGCCTTGCTGGCAGGATTTTCAGAGGTGGAAGTGGTACACGGCAGAGGTACGGGCGCGCTGCGCCGTCAGGTGCATGATTTTTTGCGAAGTTTCCCGGCTGTGGGGCAGTTTGTCCTTGCGCCGGAAGACCGGGGCGGCGACGGCATGACCATAGTAACCTTTCGCTAATTACGGGCGTGTGACCCATGCAGTCCAAGGACGCAATCCGCGCCATTAAAGAGCGCCTGAATATCGTTGACGTGGTGCGCCGTTATGTTGAGCTCAAGCGCAACGGGCCGCGCTGGGTGGCACCCTGCCCATTCCACCAGGAAACCAAGCCGTCCTTTTCCGTCAACGAAGATCAGGGGCTTTTTTACTGTTTCGGCTGCCACGCCTCGGGCGATATCTTTGATTTTTACAGCCGCATCAACGGGCTGGAGTTTAAGGAAACGCTTGAACAGCTGGCGGCGGAAGCTGGCATTACCATTGACCGCGGCCCGCGCGATCCCCAGCGGGATGGGCAGGAACGCAAGCAGCGCTCGGCGCGGCAGCAGATGCTGCGCATGTACGAGCTTGCGGCAGGCCATTTTGCCTCGGCCCTGCAAAGCCCCGAGGCAGAAGAGTGCAGGCGGTATATAGAAAAACGCGATTTGAGCGATGAGATAGTGCAGCGCTTTGGCCTTGGTTGGGCCAGACGCGAATGGCAGTCGCTGGCTGATGCCCTGCGCCGTGCGGGCTTTGACATGCGCATGGCCGCAGAGGCCGGCCTTGTAGGGCAGGCGAACAGCGGGCGACCCTACGACAGGTTTCGTGGGCGGCTTATTTTCCCTATCAAGAGCCTTTCCAACCAGATAATCGCTTTTGGCGGGCGCATTATCGCCGATGAGGAAGAAGCCAAATACATCAACAGCGCCGACACGCCCCTCTACAAGAAGGGCGAGCACCTTTACGGGCTGGCGCAGGCGCGGCGCGGCATCGTGACCAAGGGTCGCGCCATGTTGACAGAAGGCTACATGGACGTGCTCACCCTGCACCAGTTCGGCTACGACAATGCCGTTGGCGTGCTGGGTACGGCCCTGACGCCTGAACAGATAAAACGCCTTTCGGGCTTTGCATCGCAAATGACCCTGCTGTTTGACGGCGACCGCGCCGGACGCAAGGCAGCCTTGCGCTCGTGCGAAATGCTGCTCACACGCGGCCTTTCGTGCAGCGTGGTGATCATGCCCGAAGGTGAAGACATAGACAGTTTGCTGCGCGGCGCTGGCCCCGAGGCTTTTGAGGCATTGCAGGCACAGGCCCCGGACGGTCTGCGCTTTTGTGTGGATGTGCTCAAGGCCCTGGCCCCGCGCGAAACAGTGGAATGGGCGCGCAATTTTTTGCGCCAGCTGGATATTCCAGAGCTGATCAGCCCCTACATTTCGCGGCTGGCGGCACATTTGCAGCTTTCGGAAGCCGACCTGCGCGAGGGCATTGCCGGGGCGCGGGGGCAACGCAAAGACAGCCAGCGACAGGGGGGCTCCGCCTCGCGGACGCGCCAGAACATACGCGACCGACAAATAATGATGTTTGCCGTGCGGTATCCCCACCGTCTGCGCGATATGCAGGAAATAGGGGCAGACCTTGCATTGAGGTCTGAAATCGCCAGGCGGCTCTGGGACAAGATAGAAACCCACGGCCCCGAGGATGTTTTTCATCACTTAGACGAACGAGAAAAAAGCTTCTGGTGTGAGTGTCGCGGGCCAACTGCCGCACCGTGCGACAATGGCGAAAAAGAATTGGAATTCTTGCGACAGTCGTTAGATCAATACTATGCCTCAGCTCAGGCCTCCTCCCTGTCCGCTGCCATGCGGGCCAATACAGGCATAGGTGACTTTGAAGCTGATTTGGATTATCTTCGCGCACTTAAGGAAACCTTGGAGAAAGGGCATGAGCAATCTTAAAGATATCCAGCAGATACAGTCCCTTATTGCCAAAGGCAAGGGCGCGGGCTTTCTGACCTTTGAAGAGGTCAACAAGGCTCTGCCTGTTGAAATGAGCACGCCGGAGCAATTTGAGGAAATCATCGGCATCTTTGAACAGCTCGAAATTGTCATTGTGGATTCGGAAAAGGACGGAAAAAAGATTTCCGCCGCCGCCACCGAGACTGACGAAGATATTACCGAAGGTTCGCTGGATCTGACTGAAGACGAGGACACAGCGGACTATTCCTCGCGCAGCACCGACCCTGTGCGCATGTACCTGCGCGAAATGGGCGCCGTGCCCCTGCTCGACCGTGATGGCGAAGTTGTTATCGCCAAAAAGATCGAAATGGGCGAACAGGACGTGCTTTACGCTCTGGTTGAAGTACCTGTGGCCGTTGAAGAACTCATCAATGTGGGCGAAGACCTGCGCCAGAACCGCGTCAAACTGAAGGACGTGGTCAAAACCATTGAAGAAGACGACCCCAGCGAAGACGAAATGAACCAGCGCACCCGCGTTATTCTGCTGCTGGACGAAATCAAGCAGACCTTCAAGAAAAAACGCAAGATTTACAAAAAGCTGGACGCCTGCGCCTGCATGGATCGCCGCGTTACCGCAGTGCAGAAAGAAATCATCAGCTTCAAGGATGAAATCGTCACCCGCCTGCGCGACATCAAGCTGGAAAAAACGCTCATCGACCGTATCATTGAAACGGTCGAGGACTATGTGCGTCAGATGCACAACTGCCAGCGCGACCTGTCGGCCTACATCCTTTCCACCGGGCGCACTCAGGCGGAAATTCAGGCCATGTTTGACGGCCTTGAAAAGCGCGAGGTCAACCCCAACGATGCGGCCCGCGACCTCAAGCTGAGCGTGGACGAGTTGTTTTCGTTCAAGGAAATGATCATCGGCAAGATCGAAATTCTCAGCCGCCTCCAGGAAAAGTGCTGCCATAACGTCACTGATCTTGAAGAAGTGCTGTGGCGCATCAAGCGCGGCAACACCGCCGCCATGCGCGCCAAGCAGGAGCTGATCCGCTCCAACCTGCGCCTGGTTGTTTCCATTGCCAAAAAGTACACCAACCGTGGCCTCCAGTTCCTTGACCTTATTCAGGAAGGCAACATCGGCCTGATGAAGGCCGTGGACAAGTTTGAATATCAGCGCGGTTACAAGTTTTCGACCTATGCCACGTGGTGGATCCGTCAGGCCATTACCCGCGCCATTGCAGATCAGGCCCGCACCATCCGCATTCCCGTGCACATGATCGAAACCATCAACAAGCTTATCCGCACCTCACGTTACCTTGTGCAGGAGCTGGGGCGCGACCCCACGCCCGAGGAAATCGCCGAGCGTATGGAATACCCGGTGGAAAAGGTCAAAAAAGTGCTCAAGATCGCCAAGGAGCCCATCTCGCTTGAGACGCCCATTGGCGACGAAGAAGATTCGAGCCTCGGCGACTTTATTGAAGACAAAAAGGCCGTTGCACCGGCTGAAGAAGTCATCAATACCAAGCTGTCCGAACAGCTTGCCGCCGTGCTGGCCGATCTTACGCCGCGCGAAGAACAGGTGCTGCGCAAGCGCTTTGGCATTGCAGAAAAGAGCGACCACACCCTTGAAGAAGTGGGGAAGCTCTTCAACGTCACGCGCGAACGCATCCGGCAGATCGAGGCCAAGGCACTGCGCAAGCTCCGCCACCCCGTTCGCAGCCAGCCCCTGCGCTCCTACTACGAAAACTGATTCATTGTGCAAGCCCGGCGGGTTGATCTGCCGGGCTTGCGCGGTCATTATCCCATTGACCCTTCCGCCACACTGACAGCAACGGACGAGCACCGCACCTATATGCTGAGCCACATGCAACAGCTTTTCCGCTGGCCCAATTTTTCGGGCGGCAAAAATCATACCACAGCGCATGCCTTTGCGCTGATTTTTCTGTGCCTGCTGGCACTGACAAGTGTTGCTGGCGCTGCGCCTGCGGCAGAATCTCTGCCCAATCCGCAGGGCAAGGTCGCCAAATGTTTTGACGGCGATACATTAAAGCTCACTGATCGGCGCACAGTGCGCCTTGCGGGCATTGATGCCCCTGAAATGGATCGCGGCAAGCAAAAACCCCAGTACTACGCCCGCGAAGCTTTTGACCAGCTCACCAAGCTGGCTCAGGGCAAGGATGTGCGCCTTGTGGCCGTGGATGCCAAGGGCAAGGATCATTACGGGCGCGTGGTTGCCGATGTCATCCTGCCTGACGGGCACTCCCTGTCCGACACAATGATTCGCAACGGCGCGGCCTTTGTGTATCCGCACAACGACCTTAATCCCCATTTTCAGGAAAGGCTGCGCAAGCTCCAGCACGAGGCCATTGCCGCCCGGCGCGGCATGTGGGCGCATGTGCTCACCCTGCCCGCCGCCAAAAAGACCTATCTGGGCAACCGCGAATCCATGCGCTTTTTCCCCACAGACAGCGCTGAAGTACAGCACATAAAGCCTCGCAACCGCGTGTTTTTCGGCACGCTCATGGATGCCTTTATGGCTGGCTACGCCCCGGCGCGCGCCTCTAACTTTTGGCCTCAAGTAAAATGAACACCACTTCTCCCCTGCTTGAACAACAGGCTCTTGTCATCTTTTCCGGCGGGCAGGATTCCGCCACTTGCCTCGCATGGGCGCTCAACCGCTTCAAGCGGGTGCTGACGCTGGGCTTTGACTACGGGCAGCGCCATTCTGTGGAGCTTGACTGCCGCAAGCGCGTGCGCGAGGGCATTGCCGCCCTCAACCCGAAATGGGCGCAACGCATGGGGCCGGACACCCTGCTTGATCTCGATATTTTCCGCCAGCTGGCAGACACGGCCCTGACCTCTGACGCGCCCATTGAAGAACACGGCGCCAACGGCCTGCCCAACACCTTTGTTCCTGGTCGCAACCTCATATTTATTCTGCACGCCGCTGCCTGGGCCTATGCCAAGGAAATCCGCCACATGGTGCTGGGCGTCTGCCAGAGCGATTATTCCGGCTATCCCGACTGCCGGGACGACAGCATCAAGGCCATGCAGGTTGCCATTAACAGCGGCATGGACGCCAATTTTACGCTGCACACGCCGCTCATGTGGCGCAGCAAAAAAGACGCCTGGATGCTGGCCCGCGCCCTCGGCGGCGATGAGCTGGTCGACCTGATTGTGGAAGAAAGCCACACCTGCTACATGGGCCAGCGCGGCCAGCGCTACCCCTGGGGCTACGGATGTGGCGACTGCCCAGCCTGCCGCCTGCGCGCTGCGGGTTACGCCGCCTATGCCGAGGCGCAGGCAGCTTGCGCACAAAACCCGCTAGAGGAAGAGGCCTGATGTCCCAAAAACTGCTCAGCGCGGCTCAGGGTGTGGAAGCGGCCTGTATTCTGTTTCAGCTCAACAGCAAGACCGCCGACATCATCAATATGGCCAGCGGCGCGCAGATGCCCGATGAATATCTGTCAGGCCCCGGTGCGGATATGTTCTGCGCAGAATGGCGGGCCTTTGTACATGCGGTGGTTACTGCCGCCATCATGCACCACGCGCCCAATACCGTATTTTTGGCCTATCTGCGCCAGACGGGCAATCTGCTGGCCACCGCCAACAATGACTTTGACGGCGCGGACGAGAAAGCGGTCAACGCAGCCCTCAATGCCTTTGTGGACGGCCCTTTTGCCGAATACATGCCTCTGCTCGCGCAGGAACAGCAGGTTCGCTGCCCGGAACTGTTCTGCCAGCGCCTTGCGGTGCAGGCCGCCAGCCTGCGCGGTCAGGCCACCCCGCCGGACGACCACTCCAAGGCCCGCCTTGCGGCTGTTATGGCCCTGATTATCAGCGCCGTGTGGGACAAACTGGAACAGTACGACATTCAGCCAGACTAAAGCGCGTATGGCAGAATACTTTTATTCTGATCCAGAAATCATCGGGCACAGTGCCGCAAAATAATTTTTCGCCCAAATACAAGACCGCCGGGATTTTGATGCATCAAAATCCCGGCGGTCTTATTTTCAAGATTTCTATCAGCCTATTTTTTTCCCAAGAGTTCCAGCATGGCCTCGGCGATATTGTTGGTGCGCAGGCCCACAAGCTCGCGCAGACGCAACTGGCTGCCGTGCTCCACAAAGTGGTCGGGCAGGCCAAGGCGTTTGATGCGCTGGCCGCACATGAGGCCACGGTCATTCCAGAATTCCAGCACTGCGGACGAAAAACCGCCAGCCAGCACGCCTTCTTCCACCATAAGAATACGGTCAAAATTTTGAGCGATTTCGGCCAGTTGTTCTTCCGGCAAAGGTTTGATCCAGACCGGATCAAACACAAGGGGTTTCACGCCTGTCTGCCGCTCCACCATTGCCGCAGCTTCCAGCGCCGGGTGCGCGCGGTTGCCCAGGGCTATCACCGCAAGGCCTTCGCCCTGTTGCAGCACTTCGCCCCTGCCGGGGGTCAGCAGGCGGGGCGCGCCGTCGGGGGCAACGCCAAAGGCGCTGCCGCGCGGATACCGCAGGGCGCACGGGCCGGGATGGCACAGGGCCGTATGCAGGCTATGGCGCAGCAGATTTTCATCGCGCGGGGCCAGCATGGTAATGTTAGGAATATGTCGCAGGTAGGCGATATCAAAAGCGCCGTGGTGGGTCGCCCCATCCTCGCCCACAAGGCCTGCACGGTCTACGCAGAAGGTAACGGGCAGGTTTTGCAGACACACATCGTGCACAACCTGATCGTACGAACGCTGCAAAAAGGTGGAATACACGGCCAGCGCGGGCCGATAACCCTGACTGGCAAGGCCCGCCGCAAAGGTCACGGCGTGCTGCTCGCAAATACCCACATCCACAAAACGGTCGGGGAAGCGCGCGCGGAACTTGTCCGTTCCGGTGCCTTCGGGCATGGCCGCCGTGATGGCGATTATCTTGTCGTTATGCTCGGCAAGTTCGGTCAGCGTATTGCTGAACACCGTGGTGAACGAGGGCAGCTTGGCTGTGGAAGCCACAGGCTGGCCGGTTTCGGGCGTGAACAGGCCGATGCCGTGGTACAGGGTGGGGTTTTTTTCCGCCGGGCCGTAACCCTTGCCCTTCTGGGTACGGACATGCAGCAGCACCGGGCCGTCCTCGATGGCGGCAGCCATTTCCAGATGGCGGCGCAGGCTTGTGATGTCGTGCCCGTCCACCGGGCCGATATAGTTGAAGCGAAAAGCCTCAAACAGCATGCCCGGTGTAAAGAATGACTTGAAGCTCCATTCGCCGCGCATGGCGTACACGGCCAGCTTTTGGCCGATGCGCGGAATGGAACGCAGAAAATTGAGCACTTCCTTGCGGGTTTGCCGCACCCATCGCTGTGAAAGCGTGCGGCTCAAAAACAGAGAAAGCGCGCCCACATTGGGCGAAATGGACATTTCATTGTCGTTGAGCACCACAATGAGCCGCCGCCCCATGTGCCCGGCAAGGTTCAGCCCCTCAAAGGCCTCGCCTGCCGTCAGCGAGCCATCGCCGATAACGGCCAGTACGTGGTGCTTGAGACAGGAAAGATCGCGGGCCAGAGCCATGCCCAGAGCCGCAGAAATGGAGGTGGAGGAATGCCCCACGCCAAAATGGTCGTACGGGCTTTCTGCCATGCGCGGGAAGCCAGAAATGCCGCCAAATGACCGCAGGGTGTGAAAATTCTTGGCGCGTCCGGTCAGCAGCTTGTAGGCGTAGGCCTGATGCCCAACGTCCCAGATGAGCTTGTCGTGCTCCACATTAAAGGTCGCCAGTAGGGCCAGAGTCAACTCAACCACGCCCAGCGAGGGCGCAAGGTGCCCGCCGTTGCGGGAGACGGTTTCAATGATGCGGCTGCGCACCTCGCCAGCCAGTTGGGCAAGCTGGGCGTCAGAAAATTTGTTCAGTTGCGCCGGGCTGCTCACAGCATCCAGCAATGGGCTCTCTGTGGTGTCCATTTAGGCCGCCCTCGTTACCGTGTAGTCGGCCAATGCGCGCAGAAAATCCGCTTCCTGCCCGTCAAACGGGGCCAGCGCGTCCTGCGCGGCCTGAGCCTGCGCGCGCGCCAGTTCACGGCTTTTTTCGAGCCCCAGCAGGGCGGGATAGGTGCTCTTGCCCTGCTCCTCGTCGCTGCCCGCAGGCTTGCCCAGAGTTTCAGTGTCGGAAACCACATCAAGGATGTCGTCCGCAATCTGAAAGGCCACGCCAAGCGCAGCGCCGTAGGCGGCAATGGCCTCTCGCTCGGGCGTTTCCGCCCCGGCAAGGATGGCCCCGCATACGCACGATGCCCGCAGCAGCGCCCCTGTTTTCATGGCGTGCACGGCGCGCATCTGCTCAAGTGTGATGGAAGACGCGCCCGTGTAGATCATGTCCCATTCCTGCCCGCCCACCATGCCGGAAGACCCCGCCGCAAACGAAAGCTCGGCCACGGCGTCCAGCACACGGTCCGGGGCTTCCGCGGTGCGGCACATGACCATGAAGGCGTCCGTCAGCAGGCCATCGCCCGCCAGTATGGCCGTGGCTTCGTCAAATGCCTTGTGGTTCGAGGGCTTGCCCCGGCGCAGATCATCGTTATCCATGGCGGGGAGGTCGTCATGGATGAGCGAATAGGTGTGGATCATCTCGATAGCGGCAGCAAAGGGCATGCTGCGCTGTGGCGACAAACCGCACAGGGCTGCGGTGCTCAGGCACAGAACAGGGCGCAAACGCTTGCCCCCGGCTTGCAGGCTGTACAGCATGGAATCCTTGAGCCTCTGGGGCACATCACGGCCGTCAAGACAGGTGGCCAGATAGGCTTCCACATCCTTGCCCCGCGCGTGCAGCAGGGCCTTCATGTCAGCAACGCTCATCATCGCCTATTCCGCCTCCTCTTCTGCGTTCAGCCCGCTTGACGCCACAGGGCGTGACTCAAGGGGACGAGCCTGACCATCCTGCCAGATTTCAAGCTCATGCCGGGCTTTGTCGAGCTGCTCGCGGCAATAGCGCGAGCACGCCGCTCCTTCCTTATACAGGGCCATGCCCTTTTCCAGAGGCAGGTCGCCGCTTTCAAGCGCCGCCACGATCTCCTGAAGCCGGGCCATCTTTTTTTCAAAAGTATTGTCTGTCTTGGCGCTCATGGATTGTTTCCCTTGGCGTTCCCGGTTGTCAAAAAGGGCTGCGGGTCAACCGACTCGCCCTGAACCAGAAGCGAAAGATGCAGGTGCGGCCCGGTAACGCGGCCTGTGGCCCCTACCAGACCAATAACCTGCCCCTTGCGCACCCGATCGCCATTTTGCACCAGTATTTCAGAGAGGTGCAGATACGCGGTGAACACCCCTTCGCCGTGATTGATGTACACTACATTACCAGAGAAGTACAAATTCCCCGTGAGGCCCACCTGCCCATCGGCGCAGGCAAGCACAGGCTGCCCCTGCGGGCCGCGCAGATCAAGGCCCTTGTGCACTCCGCGCGGTTGCCCGTTGAACACGCGTTTGAGCCCGTACAGGCTTGAAACATCGCCGGGCACAGGCCGCACAAAGGGCAGCACCCAGAAGCGTTCGGGCAGGCGCTGGGCCAGGGCCTGGCGCACAAGCTCCCTGTCGGCCTTGATGCGCGCCATCTCCGCCGCCGGGGGATCAACATATTTTTTATCCACGTTCAGCTTCTGCACCGGGCGGTCTTTGTCAAAAAAAGCGATCTTGCGCGCTACGGCGGGGGCATCCTTGCCGTTGCCCGTGGAGACGGCAAGATCACGGGCGGATTCCTTTTCTTCCAGCGGCACGGGCAGCAACATGACGGCCTGCCAGCGCGTTGCAGCGCCCGCAGCGGTAGTGGCGCTCACCTGCTCCGCCCTGGCCTCGTAGGTCTTGCCCAGCCAGCGGAACGTAAAGGATTTTATGGGCGCATCGCTTACCGCCAGGGCGGGAAAAGCATCCCCTCTGGCTACGGATTCGGGCGCGTCAAGCGCAAGGGCTGGTGCGGGGGATGGAGCAGCCTGAACGGCTGTAGGAACAAAAAGAGAAATCCCCGCCAACAGGACCATGAGCATGCGGGTGAGCACAGACATCAGCTATTCCGTCCTTGTTTTTTGGCAACCGGCACCGCACCTGTATCAGAGCCAGGCGCAGCGTCTGGCGCAACGTCTGGCAGCACCTTTTTGACCACGGCGGCAAGGCTGCCATCCGCCAGTCGCACCGTGATGGCGCTGCCCGCAGGGGCCGTCGTCACCGTGCGCAGCAGGCCGCCATCCGCACCATGCACAAGGGCATAGCCGCGCCTGAGGGGCGCGAGGGGGTTGGCGGCTGCCAGAGCAAATTCGCATTTTTCCAGTTCGCGCCCGTGGCGGGCAAGCATTTCCTGCCCTGCCGACTGCAAGCGCTGCCGCACGGCATCATACCGCTGCTCCTGCGCGGTCAGCATGCGCGGCATAGCCGCAGCCAGACTGGCGGAAAGCGCCTCTACCCTGCTGCCCAGCACATCCAGCCGCGAAGGGCTGAAGGCGTTTTGCAGGGCACGCTCAAGCCTGTCGCGCCGGGCCTCCGTGGTATCGAGCCACTGACGCGCGGCCCTGTGCAAGGAGCGGTGCAAGCCGTCAAGCTGCTCCGCCAGGCGAGCCTGATGCCGCATGGGCGAAAACCAGCGCAGGGCGTTTTCAAACTGGGCAAGACTTTGCCCCGCTGTTTCCAGCCGCCGCCGCGCCGCCCGCACAAGGGCCGCCTCCGCCTCGTCAACCTTTTGCATCAGCTCGGCCCGCGCGGGCCAGAGCAACTGGGCCGCATGCGAAGGCGTTGCCGCGCGCAGGTCTGCTGTCATGTCGGCAAGGGTAACATCCACCTCATGCCCGATGCCCGCCAGCACCGGCAAGCGAGACTCAAATACGGCCTCGGCAACGGCTTCTTCATTAAAGGCCCACAAATCTTCCAGCGAACCGCCGCCTCGCACCAGCACAACGGCCTGTGCCCAACCCTGCGCATTGGCCTCGTGCAAGGTACGCACAATGGAGGGAGCAGCCTCAGCCCCCTGCACCAGAGCCGGGAACAGACGAATGCGCGCCCCGCTGCCCCGGCTGGCCGCAAGCTCCATAAAATCATGGATAGCCGCGCCCGTTGGGGAGGTGATAAGGGCCACGCGCTGCGGATCATACGGCAGGGGCCGTTTACGCTCATGGCTGAAATAGCCCAGAGCCGCCAGCTTGCGCTTGCTGGCCTCAAAGGCCTGCGCAAGCAAACCCTCGCCCGCTGGCTGCACCAGCTCCACGGCAAGCTGATACTGCCCGCGCGGCGCGTACAGGGTGATGCGCCCTGCACACAGCACATCCAGCCCGTTGCGCAAAAGCTCCAGTGGCGATGGACGCGGCGCGTCAAAAACTTCGCCTGTCAGTGGATCAAAACCCTGACTGTTCTGCCGCTGCATGTGCCTGAACCATACGCACTGCAACTGCGCATCGGCATCCTTGAGGGTAAAATAGACATGCCCCGAGCCAGGACGGGTAAGGTTGGTCACCTCGCCCCGCACCCAAACAAAGGGGAAACGTCCCTCAAGGGTTTTACGCAGCTGTTCCGTGAGTTCACGGACAGACAGTATGGCTTCCTGCATGGTGCTCCGCGTCAGGCTATCTATCTGAAAAAAGCTTTTTTGTCGTAAAAGGGGCACTAACAGTGCCCCTTTTACATTACCTCAACCTATAACAAACCCTCAGACCGTGGCGCGAGAGGTATTACCTCACATCGCGACGTGCCCCAGGTTTTTTAAAGGCACAACCAGATTGCGATGCGGATTAGGGGCTGTTTCTGGCTAAAAGATTTTGCGCCGAGGACAAGGAAAACAGTGTTTTTTACGACAGGAGTGGACTCTTTTTGTCCATGACTGGAGTAAAAAATGCTGGATGACGCAGGGCTCGGCCAAAAGAATTAGTTAGAGACAGCCCCTAGGCCTGCTGCTGCGCCCACCCCTCACGAACCTTGGCGGCCCAGGCGGAAAAGGCTTCAGCCATGGCATCGGCGGGCAGTTCACCCTTTTCACCGCTGCGGCGATCCTTGCATTCCACAATGCCCTTGGCCAGGCCCTTGCCGCCCACAACGAGCTGCATGGGAATACCCAGCAAGTCCGCATCCTTGAACTTGACGCCGGGGCGTTCGTCGCGGTCGTCCATGAGCACGTCCACGCCCATATCCTTGAGCATTGCGTAGATCTGCTCGACCTTGGCGTTGACCTCTTCGTTGCGCGGGTCAAGGTTCAGCAGGATGCAGTCGTAAGGAGCCAGCGGCGGCGGGAACACAATGCCGTGCTCGTCGTTGTTCTGCTCGATGGCGGCGGCGGCCACGCGGGAAACGCCGATACCGTAGCAGCCCATGATCATGATCTGTTCCTTGCCGTTCTCGTCAAGGAAGGCGGCATGCATGGCATCACTGTATTTGCGGCCAAGCATGAACACGTGGCCCACTTCGATGCCGCGCGTCAGCTCAATGCGGCCACCGCAGCGGGGGCATGTGTCTTCTGGCGTGATGGCGCGCAGGTCGGCCCAGGCGGTCACCGTGGCGTCGCGCTTGAGGTCAACGTGCACAAGGTGGGCATCGCCAGCGTTGGCGCCCACCACATAATCCGTAGCGCCTTGCAGTTCGGCATCGGCGTAGACCGGAATTTCCAGCCCCACAGGCCCGGCAAAGCCCACAGGGGCCTTGGTGAGCTGCTGCACGGTGGCGGCGTCTGCCATGGCCACATCCTGCGCGTTGAGCAGGTTCTTGAGCTTGATGTCGTTCACTTCGCGGTCGCCGCGCACCAGCACGGCCACGGGCTTGCCGTCCACCTTGAAGAGCATGGTCTTGACCACGGAGGAGGCGGGCACGCCCAGCAGGGCTGCCACTTCTTCCACCGTGTGGGCATTGGGGGTGGCAACCTTCTCCGCCGGAGCGCAGGTATCCGTGCAGGGCTTGCCGTTCCAGGCCACCTCGGCGCGCTCCACGTTGGCCGCGTAATCGCAGTGATGGCAAAAGGCGATGGTGTCTTCGCCCGTTTCAGCCAACACCATGAATTCATGCGAGAAGTTGCCGCCAATGGAGCCGGAGTCGGCCTCCACAGGGCGGAACTTGAGGCCAAGGCGCTGAAAAATACGCTTGTAGGCCGCGTGGCAGGCCCAGTAGTTCTGCTGCGCGCCTTCTTCCGTGGCGTCAAAGGAATAGCCGTCCTTCATGATAAATTCGCGCCCGCGCATAAGGCCGAAACGGGGGCGGATTTCGTCGCGGAACTTGGTCTGAATCTGGTACAGGCGCACGGGAAGCTGGCGGTAGGAGCGCACTTCGCCGCGCACGAGGTCGGTGATGACTTCTTCGTGCGTGGGGCCAAGGCAGTATTCGCGCTCGTTGCGATCCTTGAAGCGCAGCAGTTCCTTGCCGTAATGCTCCCAGCGGCCCGATTCTTTCCACAGGTCGGCGGGCTGCACCATGGGCATGAGCAGTTCTTCAAAGTAGGCGACAGCCATTTCTTCGCGCACGACGCGGCTTATTTTTTCAATCACCTTCAGGCCCAGCGGCAGATAGGTGTACATGCCCGAAGTAAGCCTGCGCACCATACCGGCGCGCAGCAAAAGCTTGTGGCTGATTACCTCGGCATCCGCCGGAGATTCCTTGAGGGTGGGAATATAGCAGTTGCTGAAACGCATTACTGTGATTCCTTTTCGTTGAGCAGTTGTTGCAGTTCTTCCATAAAAGCCGCCAGCAGGGCCTCCTGCCCTTTGACCGAGCGGATGACCTCGCCCTTGCGAAATATGATGCCCTTGTCGCGCCCGCCCGCAACGCCCAGATCGGCCTCGCGGGCCTCGCCCGGCCCGTTGACCACGCAGCCCATGACCGCAACCTTGATGTCGGCCTTGGAGGTGGCTAAGCGGTCTTCCACCGCGCGGGCCAGCGAAAACAGGTCAATCTCCGTGCGCCCGCAGGTGGGGCACGAGATGATTTCCGGCCCGCGCGAGCGCAGGCCAAGGGCGCGCAGTATTTCCCACGCCACGGTCACTTCTTCCACCGGGTCGGCGGTGAGCGAAACGCGCAGGGTGTCGCCAATGCCCTCGTGCAGCAGAATACCAAGCCCCACGGCAGATTTTACCGTGCCGCGCATGAGGCCCCCGGCCTCGGTAACGCCGATGTGCAGGGGGTAGTCGCAAGCCTCTGCAAGCTTGCGGTAGGAGGCAATGGTATCAAGCACAGAGGAAGACTTGAGCGAAATTTTGGTATCGTAAAAACCGCGCGCCTCAAGCATGCGCACATGGGTGAGAGCGCTTTCCACCAGCGCCTCGGGGCAGGGGCCGCCGTACTGCTGGAGCAGGCGCTTTTCCACCGAGCCGGAGTTGACCCCTACGCGAATGACCGCCCCGTGGGCCTTGGCGGCATCCACCACGCGGTCCACGTGTTCCTTGGGGCCGATATTGCCGGGGTTGATGCGCAGGCCTTCAAGCCCGGCCTCCAGCGAGGCCACGGCAAGGCGGTAATCAAAATGTATGTCCGCTATGAGCGGCAGGCGCGTACCCGCACGGATGGCTGGCAGGGCCGCAACGGCAGCCTCGTCCGGCACTGCCACGCGCACGGCCTCGCAGCCGCGCGCCTCAAGCCGCGCAATCTGCGCAAGCGTTGCCTCGGCATCGCGGGTGTCTGTATTGGTCATGCTCTGCACCATAACAGGCGCACCGCCGCCAATGGAAAGCCCGCCCAGACGGATGACGCGGGTTGTGTGCTTTTGCATGCTTCCCTCACAAAAACAAGTGGAGCCACGGCGCAAAGCCACGGCACTCCGTAAACGAGTCTTCTATGCTATTTCCCCCTGCAAGCCAAGTGCGCGCAGCACGGGCAGCACTGCGGGCTTTGCGGCAAGGCTTGCCGCATGCTCCCTGATTCTGAACCGCAGAAACCCCTTTTGAACTGCCTGGCAGTAAGCGACCGCAGAACAAATGCGATATCTGGAACGTGTCTTGCAAAGTTTTAAGAAAAGGCCTCAGGCTGACGTTTTTTCCGTCAGCACTCAAGTTGGCGGCCATTGTGACGATAAGACTATAGTAAGAGCAGTTCCGCTGGGCCGTGGGCAATAGCCCCGGCAAACGAAAAATACCCGCCGGGGATCCATCGGGATCAAGGCGCGAGGGACTGCATCAGAGCAATTTCACTCGGGGTTTGTATGCATATAATGCCGCGTCTTCTTATGCTTTGCGCACTTTTGCTGCCGCTCTTTTCCGGCTGCGCCAAAAGTGGGCCTTCCGCGCTTTCGCCCGGCTATACGGACGCCGTGGAGCTGAAGCTCAAAAGTCGCGAACTGGCCGAGCAGATGCTTGCCACCATGCCCAACGACGCCATTCAGGGCTTTGTGGCCATGCCCACGGCCTTTGTGAACCAGAACAACACCTCGCAAAGCTCGCCCATGGGCAGGCTGATGGCTGAATCGCTGTTTTATGAATTCAACCAGCGTGGCTTTCCCACGCGCGAATACAGGTTGAACGGGGCCATCAACGTTCAGGGCGGGCGCGATGACCTCGCCCTTGCCGCCAACCAGATGGTTTCAACCACCGGGCAAAAGTGGGCCGCCCTTGTTGTGGGCACCTATTATGTGGATAAGGACGCAACCTTTATCAACGCCCGCCTGGTGCGCGCCAGCGATGGCCTTGTGATGCGCACGGGCCAGCTTGTGCTGGTGAATACCCCCATTGTGACGCGCATGGCCGAGGCCGATGTGCCACCGCCGGTAAAGACCACGGCCAGCAGCGCCCCAGCCAAACCGGCCCCAACTTCGCTTTATACGCCTGCCAGCAGCATCAGCAGCGGCACGCTTGTAATCAAACAAGGCCGGTAATGCCGGAATTGCCATGAAAAAAACGTTGAACAACATCTGCACACTTTGCCTTGTGGCCTCATGCGCCCTGCCCCTTGCGGCGCTGCCAGCCATTGCGCTGGCCGACAGCATGTCGTCATACAACGGGCAGGCCAATGACGCCCAGGCAAAGCGCGAGGCAAAGGAACGGGCCAACTATCTTTCTGATGCCAACGAGCACAGCCTTGTCTACCTTGGTCAGGCCCGCCAGTTCCGCGAACAGGGGCGCTATGAGCTTGCGCGGCAGCGTTATCTTCAGGCCCTTTCCATCTGTGCCGACGACCAGACCCTTGGTATCATAAAAAGAGAACTGAACGGCGTTGAACTGCTTTTGCGCACCATGCGCTGAGGATCACCATGAACCGCTTTTTCATTACCATTCTTGTGCTTGCGGCCCTGCTCTTTCCGCTCACTGCGGCGGCAGCCGGAAACGTGCCCAATGCTGCCGTAAGCATTGCCAAGCAGCTTGACGAACAGATCATGATGCGCTTTTCGGGCGACAGCCAGGACATGAGCCGCAAAGACCGCGAAGCTCTGGCCCGCGCCCGCATCATGATCATGGGCACCACCCCGGTCAACATCAACAATCTGGACGAAGCCTCGCCCTTGGCGCGCCAGATGACGGAAGAAATCTCCCGCTGGCTCATCAATGCGGGCTACCGCTTTCAGGAACTGCGCAAAGGGCGCGACATCCGTTTTGACAAGCTCAAGGGCGAATTTATCCTGACGCGCGATGTGCGCCAGCTTGCCAGCCCCAGCGGCACCAGTCAGGCCATTCTGGCAGGCACCTATGTGACGACCAGCGAACAGGTGCGCTTCAGCATCCGGCTTATCCACACCTCAAGCAATGAGGTGCTGGCCATGGGCACGGCCACTGTGCCCATTACGGACGACCTGCGGCCCCTCGTGCGCGAGGCCCGCCCCGGCGACGGGCTTGCGCCCTCCGTGAGCACACGGCTTCAGTAGCGTCCTTGCCTCATACGCGCTTTGCGTCTATAACATGCCCGCGCCTGTCTGCTTGACGGCGCGGGTTGCCTTTGCGGCAGCCACTGTTTTCAAAAATTCCGCCGTGCCCGTTGGGGCAATAGCGTAAACGATCCGTGAACCTGGGCCGCTGATTTTGCTGGCGGCCAATCCCGCGCGGGCACGCCGCCCACTGCGGGCTATACGCCTTTTTGCGCGCAGCAAGGAGACAACATGTCGCTCAGTATTGGTATTGTGGGCCTGCCCAACGTTGGCAAATCCACCCTTTTCAATGCCCTGACCAAGGCCCAGAACGCTCAGGCCGCCAACTACCCCTTCTGCACCATCGAACCCAACAAGGCCACTGTGGCAGTGCCGGACAAGCGGGTAGACGCCCTGACCGCCAAGGCCAAGCCCAAGAAGACCATCTACGCCAGTGTGGATTTTATCGACATCGCAGGTCTGGTGCGCGGCGCAAGCAAGGGTGAAGGGCTGGGCAACCAGTTTTTGGGCAACATTCGCGAATGCGCGGCCATTGTGCATGTGGTGCGCTGCTTTGAGGATGAAAATATCACCCACGTGGACGGCGGCGTTGATCCCCTGCGCGATGTGGACACCATTGAAACCGAACTGCTGCTGGCCGACCTGCAAAGCGTTGAAAAGCGCCTCGACAAACTGCAAAAGCTTGCCAAGTTTGATAAAAACGCCAAGGCATCCGCAGAAATCATGCAGACCCTGCTGGCCCAGCTCAACGACGGCAAGCCCGCGCGGGAATTTGCCCTGCCGGAAAACGACAGTTTCCTGACCACATGGCGCGAACTTGGCCTGCTCACGGCCAAGCCAGTTATTTACTGCGCCAATGTGGATGAAGCCGCTGTTGCCGAAGGCAATGAATTTTCCGCAAAGCTTGAGGCTTTTGCCAAGGAACGTCAGTCGGGCTTTGCGCGCATTTGCGCCAAGCTTGAAGAAGAACTGCAAGGCCTGCCCGATGAGGAACAGGCTGAACTGCTCTCCTCCTACGGCATTGATGAAAGCGGACTTGTGCGCATCATCCACACCGGCTACGCCACCCTTGGCCTGTACAGCTACTTTACCGCCGGGCCGGACGAAGTCCGCGCCTGGACCATCCAAAAGGGCTGGAAGGCCCCGCAGGCTGCTGGCGTTATTCACACCGACTTTGAGCGCGGCTTTATCCGGGCCGAAGTTATCTCCTACGCCGACTACATGAGCCACGAAAGCGAAGCTGCTTGCCGCGCCGATGGCGTCTTGCGCGTGGAAGGCAAGGAATACGTTGTCAACGACGGCGATGTCATGCACTTCCTGTTCAACGTATAGTTTTTACCGCATATAAAAAGCTTAAAGGCTCTGTTCCACAGGAACAGAGCCTTTTTTATGACAAAAGCCGCCCGGAACTGACGCTCCGGGCGGCTTCAACCATTTCAAATCATCTACTGAGCATTTTTACAAGGGGCTGTTAACACTAGGAGTAATTTTCTTCCCTGCCAAGGAACGAAGCCTTTTTATGAAGGGAGTGTACTCGCCCGGTACTCGACCGGAATAAAAAGACTTCCTGACGCAGGCAGGGGGCAAAAGAACCATAGTGTCAACAGGCTCTAATCGGCGCGGCGGCCAATGCAAAAGTACGCAAACCCGCGCTGCGCCATGAAGTTGGGCGAATACAGGTTGCGGCCATCAAACAGCAGAGGGGCGGTCAGCAGGCTCTTGATCTTATCAAAGTCGGGGTTGCGGAACTGGTTCCATTCCGTAACCACCAGCAAGCCCTGAGCGCCTTCGCACGCGCCGTACTGGCTGTCCACAATTTCCACCAGATCGTTGCCCTTGAATATCTCGCGGGCGTTGTCGGCGGCAACGGGGTCAAAAGCACGAACCTTCATGCCGGCGGCGGTAAGCTCATTGACAATACTGATGGCAGCGGCTTCGCGCATGTCATCGGTATTGGCCTTGAAAGCCAGCCCCCACAGCGCAAGGGTTTTGCCCTTCACGCCGCCCTGGGGAGCAAAATATTCCATGATGCGGCCAGCCATGTGCTTTTTCTGCCGGGCGTTGACGTCTTCCACAGCGTTGAGCAGCTTGGGTTCCACGCCCGCCTTTTCAGCAGTGTGAATGAGCGCCTTCACGTCCTTGGGGAAGCACGAACCGCCGTAACCCACGCCGGGGTAGATGAACTGGTAGCCAATGCGGGTGTCGGAGCCGATGCCGGTGCGCACATCGCGCACGTCCGCGCCCACTTTCTCGCAAATGGTGGCGATTTCGTTAATAAAGGAAATCTTGGTGGCAAGCATGCAGTTGGCCGCGTACTTGGTCATTTCTGCGCTGCGCACGCCCATGACGATGATCTTGTCGCGGGTGCGGGCAAAGGGCGAATACAGTTCGCGCATCAGCGAAGCGGCGCGTTCGGAATCCGTACCAAGCACAACGCGGTCGGGCTTCATGAAGTCGGAGATGGCGTCGCCTTCCTTGAGGAACTCAGGGTTGGAAACCACGTCCACCTTGTAGGACACGCCACGCGCTGCAAGCTCTTTTTCCACAAGCGCGCGCACTTCATCAGCGGTGCCCACGGGAACCGTGGACTTGTCCACAACCACGAGGTCGTTCTGCATGTGGCGGCCAATTTCGCCAGCCACCTGACGCACGTAGCTCAGATCGCACGAGCCATCGGGCTGGGGCGGGGTGCCAACGCAGATAAAGGCGCAGTCGGCATCCGCAATGCCATCTTCAAGACGGGTAGTAAACTTGAGGCGGCCATCAGTGCGGCTGTGGCGAACCATGGGTTCAAGACCGGGTTCAAAAATATGCACGGAACCGGCATTGAGCTTTTCCACCACAGCCGGGTTAACATCCACGCAGGTCACGGTATTGCCCATTTCAGCAAAGCACGCGGCGCTGACCAAGCCAACATAGCCGGTCCCGATAATGCACAACTTCATACAAAATTTCTCCGTACGTTCCCACAGCCAGCGCGCTTGACGTTACAGCGGGGAACGGGTCAGAATAGTTTAGGTTCAAAGCGAACCAATACGCTAATTTTTTTTAATGGGCAACAGCCCTGTTTGCAGTACATTCCGCCCGTACTGCATATGGTGGATAACTGATGATCATAGGCATTGGGACTGACATTACTGAACTGGCACGTATCAAGGCAAGTTATGACAGGTTTGGGGAGCGCTTTTTGCAAAAGATCCTTACCCCGAATGAACTGAAACTCGTGCCGGAAAGCCCCATTGCCTACATTTCCGGTCGGTTTGCTGCCAAAGAGGCTGCGGTCAAAGCGCTCGGTACTGGCTTTAGCGAGGGGATTGGCCCTCTCCATATTGAAGTGCTACGAGGCCCTGCGGGGCAGCCAAAACTGCATTGGCACGGCCCTGCACTTGCGCGGGCTGAAGCTTTGGGCATGCGCGCCGCCCACATTTCCATAAGTCATGACCGCAATGCCGCCGTAGCGGTTGTGGTGCTGGAGGCATAACATGCCCACCTCATTTGACGATCTGTTCCCTCCCCTGCCCCTGCCTGCTGAAATGCGCCAGTGGGATGCGGAAGCCATGGCCCTTGGCCTGCCAGAAGAACTGCTGATGGAAAATGCCGCCAGAGCGGCCTTTGACGTCCTGCACGAATACCAGCCACAGCTAACGGGTCTGCGCGTATGGCTTCTTATGGGCAGCGGCAACAACGGCGGCGATGCCGCATGCCTTGCGCGGCATTTGCTGGACGCTGGCGCGGAACCGCTGGTGCTGCACACGCGGCCTCTTGCCGCCTGCAAGGGAGCCTGCGGCAAGCATGTGCGCATTGCCAGAGCCGCAGGCGTTGCCTTTGAACGCTGCCGCCCGGCAATCTTTCAAAGGGCGGAACTCCCCAACATTCTTGTGGATGGTCTCCTGGGTACAGGCTTCAGTGGTCAGCTGAGACCGGATGCGCTGGAACTTGTGCGTTCGGTCAACGCTCTGCAAAGCCGTCCCTTTGTGCTGGCGCTCGACATTCCCTCGGGGCTGGACGGACGCACCGGCCTGCCCATGCCGGAAGCAGTGCGCGCCACGGCCACAGTCAGCTTTGCGGCCGCCAAGCCGGGGCTGGCCCTGCCCGAAGCACGCCCATGGACAGGCGCGCTGCACGTGCGCAGCATTGGCATTCCCCTTGCCGCACGGCGCAAGGCTCCCTGCTCCTTTTACGTCGCTGACGGGCATTGCCTCGCCCCACTTGCGGTGATTCAGCCCGGCGGCTTCAAAAACTCCTACGGTCATGTGCTGGTGATTGGGGGCGCGCCCGGTCTTGGCGGAGCAGCGCATCTTGCCGCCCGAGCGGCCCTGCGCGCAGGCGCTGGCCTTGTAACTGCCTCCGCGCCCGGTGCTGGCATTGCGGATATCAAGAACGGCTGGCCCGAAATAATGACCCTGCCTCTGGGCGAGAGCGAGCGCCTGTGGCCCGCCAGCCTGCCGCAAAATTTTGTGGAACTGGCACAGCGCTGCGCCGCCCTTGTGGTCGGCCCCGGCATGGGCCGGGGGCAGGATGCTGCGGCCTTTATTGAAGCTCTTCTGGCGCTGCCGCACAGACCACCCACGGTATTTGACGCCGATGCCCTGGTGCTGCTGGCCGGGCGGCAAGACCTGCTCGACCGCATAACCGCAGATGATATTCTGACGCCCCACCCCGGTGAAGCGGCAACCCTGCTCGGCTGTTCCGCAGCGGATGTTCAGGCCGACCGGCAAGGCGCGCTTGAGCGCCTGCGCTGCCTCTGCCGCGGCGTAATTATTCTTAAAGGAGCGGCAAGCCTCATTGGGCAGGCTGACGCGCCAACCCTGCTCTGCCCCTACGATGTGCCGCAGCTTGCGGTTGGCGGCTCGGGCGATGTGCTGGCGGGCTGCGCTGGCGGGCTGCTTGCCAGAATGCTGCCCGGCATGCAGGCCGCAAAAGGGCAAGAGCAAGTGCACAACAATACCGCAAACCACACGTTGACCTCATCCCACATGCTGGCCGGGCAGGCAGCGGCCCTGCATGCCCTTGCGGGCAAAAGCCTTGCCGCACAATGGCCCCTCAGGGGCAATACGCCTTCGGCAGTGGCGGATGCATTGCCGCAAGCCCTCTCTGCCTGCATGGCAGCCAGTGAATCAAAGGACGACATTCTGCCATGGCCCAGATAATCTTGCGCAATCTTTCTGATACCAACCGCCTTGGGCATATGCTTGCCGAGGCTGTCGCCACCTGCGGCATTGCGGCATTGTTGCTGCGCGGTCCGCTTGGCAGCGGCAAAACGACGCTCACCCGCTCCCTTGTGGAGGCCATGCCCGGCGGCGATCAGGCCGAGGTGGGCAGCCCTTCGTTCACGCTCTGCAACTACTACCCCACCCAGCCGCCTGTCATACACAGCGATCTGTACCGCAGCCCCGGCAGCCTGCCTGATGAAATTGCAGAAGGTCTGGACAATCCGCAAATCCTGTCTGTGCTGGAATGGTCGGAATACCTGCCTGAGGCGGAAATGCCGCAAGATTATCTGGACATCTCGTTGCAACCGTGCGAAGAAAGTCGCCTACTGACGCTGCAAGCTCACGGCCCTATTGCTGCTGAGCTTTTGCGCCACCTGCGCCGAAATTGGCCTGTGGACAGTCCTGACCACGGGTAACCAGTTCCGGGGTGGGCTGACCTGTTGTACCCATCAAGGATTGAGGACAATGGATACAGGCATGAAAATTCTGGTCCAGAAATTTGGCGGCACTTCCGTTGCCAAGCTGGAGTGCATGAAGCAGGTACGCGAGAAAGTGCTGGGAGGCCTTGCCAAGGGGTATAAGGTCATTGCGGTGCTTTCGGCGCGGGCTGGCGACACCAACAAGCTGCTTGCCCTTGCTGATGAATGGTCTTCCACGCCTGACCGCGCGGAAGTTGATTCGCTCGTTTCCACTGGCGAACAGGTTTCCATCAGCCTGTTCACCATGCTGCTCAAAGATGCGGGCATCCGCGCCCGCTCGCTGCTCGGCTGGCAGATTCCCATCACCACGGACAACGATTTTGGCCGTGCGCGCATTCGCTCCATCGACAGCAATTCCCTGCGCAAATACCTTAACGACTACGATGTGCTTGTGGTCGCCGGGTTTCAGGGTTGCACAGAAGATGGCCGCATCACCACGCTCGGGCGCGGCGGTTCGGACACCTCGGCGGTGGCGCTTGCCGCCTCCCTCGGCTCTGTGGAATGCGACATTTACACCGACGTTGACGGCGTTTACACCACCGACCCCAACATCTGCTCCACGGCCCGCAAAATGGACCGCGTTGCCTATGAGGAAATGCTTGAAATGGCAAGCATGGGGGCCAAGGTGCTGCACATCCGCTCGGTAGAATTTGCCAAAAAATATAAGGTTCCCGTGCGCGTGCGCTCTACGTTCAGCGATGATCCAGGCACGCTTGTCACTCAGGAGGACTCCACCATGGAAGCCGTACTCGTTTCCGGCATTGCATATGACAAAGATCAGGCCCGCGTGACCCTGCGCGACCTTCCCGACGTGCCCGGTACGGCTGCGGCGGTGTTTGGCCCTCTTTCCGAAAAGGGCATTCTGGTCGACATGATCGTGCAGAACACCAGCCAGGACGGCCACACCGACATGACCTTCACCATCTCGCGCAAGGATCTCAAGCAGACCTTGCAGATGATGGAAGAAGTCGCCCAAAAGACCGGCGCGCGCGAAGTGCTGCACGACGTGAGCGTGTCCAAGGTTTCCGCCATCGGCGTAGGCATGCGCAACCATTCCGGAGTTGCAGCGCGGGCCTTTGCCGCACTGACTCAGGAAGGCATCAATATCCTTATGATCAGCACCTCTGAAATCAAAATTACCATCCTGATTCAGGAAAAATACGTTGAACTTGCCGTGCGCATTCTGCACGACACCTTCGGGCTGGACTGGGATCTGGGCTAGACGCCTGCCATACAGTTTACCGACATATTGAACAAAAAAACTCCCCGCTTGCGGGGAGTTTTTTTGTTGTCTGAGGCTCATGCCAGACCGTGGCAACAATCAGGCAAGGAGCAGTTGCCGCAGGGCGGGTACATCATCACACAGGCTGTCCGCCCCGGCTTCTTCAAGTTCGCCGCGCGAGCCGTAGCCATAGAGTACGCCCACACCGTCCATACCCACGGCATGCGCGCCAAGAATGTCATATTTTCTGTCGCCCACCATCAGGCATTGCGCCATATCCGCAACGCCGCACAGGCCGCAGGCATGCCGCAGCACGGACGTTTTGCTGTTGCGCGGGCCGGTCAACTCCGCTCCCGCCACATGGTCAAAGAGGCTGGCAATGTCAAAATGATCCAGAATGCGCTGGGCAAAGGGTTCCGGCTTGGATGTAGCCAGCGACAACACCCGGCCTTCGCGCCGCAGATCGGCCAGCATGTCTGCCACGCCGTCATAAAGCGCATTTTCAAATATACCCGTGACTGAATAATATTCACGGTATTTCTGCACGGCCAATTCAGCCTTGGCAGTGTCGCCCCCAAACAGCTTGCCGAACGAATCCTTCAGCGGAGGGCCGATAAAGTACAGCAGGTCATCGTCAGCGCGGGAAACGCCAAAATACTGCAGGGCATGCTGCACAGAACGGATGATGCCGGTCTTGGAGTCTGTCACCGTGCCATCAAGATCAAAAAAAAGGTATTGCTTCACGAAGGGGATTCCTTGCTTCCGATTTCAGGCGAAGGGCTACTCGCCGTTAAAGGGCGTATGCCGCCCGGTGCCGTCAACACCGAATTTGCTGTCCAGCGCCTTGTTGTCGCCCGGCGATGTAAAATAGCCGTTCATGGTGCGTTGCGGAACCCCCATGCCCAGCAGGGTACTCACAGAAACGAAATTGTAGCCTCTACGGCGCAGTTCCGCCACAGTCTCGCGCAACAGTTGCGCTGAGCCCTTGGGTACCAGATTGGCGTGGAACAGCAGTATGGAACCCGGTTTGACCTGCGAGGCAACCAGATGGGCCTCGCGCCGCGCATGCTCGATATTGGTATTGTCCGCGCCGGATTCCGCCACCACATCCCACTGCACCACCTGCATGCCCAGCTTTGCCAGCGCCTGCAAAGACTGGTCGCTGCAACGCCCGTAGGGCAAACGAAACAGTGTGGGCACAGGCTGCATGACAGGCTCCGGGCGGCCCTGTGCCCTGGCATCGCGCAAGGCCTCCTCGCGCAGCAGCTCATACTGAGCCTGCGTCCACAAAACCTGGGCGCGCAGGCCAGCTGGCGAAAGCAGGGCAAAATTGCCGTGCGACCACGCATGGTTGGCTATTTCAAACTGCGGCTCGGTCATGATTTGCAGCACCCGGCGGGAATGGGTGCGCATCCACTTGCCGCCCATAAAGAGCGTGGCCGGGATATGCTCAGCCCGCAAAAAACCGAGGATATCCATATCGCAGCCGGTGGTGACTGTGTCCAGCTCGCAAAGATCAAAGGTAAGGGCAACCACCTTGGCCCCATCTGCCAGCGCTACCCGCCGGATGGTACCCACCGCATCGGGCCCGAGCGGAGGAAGCATCACTGAAGGTTCGCGTTTGACGGGCGGGGTTGCATCGTTGCGCAAAGCCTTGCGGGCATCCTGCGCATCAGGCGCCCAAGAGGGGGCCGGAGCAGACGAAGCAATAGCCGGGGCAGTAGACGCAGCATCTGCAGCAACAGAAGCAGCAACTGCGGGTTGCCCCACCAGGGCAGCGCATATGCCCGCTAAAATGCAAAACACGCCTGCCGAAAGAGCAACGGTATGCCGCAACCGCAAAACCAAGCTGACTGAGCTGAACATAGAGGGAAACTCCTGCGCCGCACTACGGCGTCAAACAGCAACTTTTGGGAACTATAACTTACAGATTAGTGCGCTGCACACATGGTGAAGCCTTTTTCTGCCAAGCAGGTCTATATCCTTTACACAATCGGCCCACAAGCGTGACGAGCGGCATCTATACTCACCTGTAATCATAAGAATTAATTCTCAGCAAATTGCGTGTTGAATTTATTTTTCAAATATCGCATAATTCCGAAATCTATTTGCGGCGGCGTGTTGGCCTTGCGTGGGCATTACTGCGGGGTTTGCTATCTGCGAAGATCAAGGCAAAAACTTATATCCAGGCGATCAAGACCACATGTCCCACATCAAAATACCCGTTTCAACCCTACGCCCGGGGATGTATATTGTTGATCCTGGGATATCATGGCTGAAAGCCCCCCTGCTGTATATGCAGGAGGGAATTTTGGCTTCGAACGATGAGATCAACGGCATAATCCTTCAGGGATTTGCCGAAGCATATTACGACCCGGAACGCTCACGCGACGAAAATTCCGCTGCTCCCCAGCCAAACACCCCGCTTGCCATAGAACTACAGGCCGCCAACAGAATTTATGAAGACGCCTACGAGAATGTGAAAAACTTTCTCGAATCCGCCAGAGGCGGCGCGCTTGATCTTACCTTTGCGCGCCCGCTGGTAGGCGACATCATCAAAAGCCTTTCGCGCAACGTTGACGCGCTGGTGACGCTTTCTCTGCTCAAAAAAACAGACGAATACACCTATGCCCACAGCGTCAACGTAACCATTTTTGCTGTGGCCTTTGCCAATTTTCTGGGTATGCCCGATGACCGCCTGCACAACGTGGGGCTGGCCGGGCTACTGCACGATTACGGCAAGGCGCTGATTCCCAACGAAATTCTCACCGCGCCCCGCTCCCTGACGTTTCAGGAATTTGAGGTCATGCGGTCGCATGTGCTGCTTGGTGTTGAAAAAATCAAACAGTTTTCAAGTGTTGAGCATGAAGCCATTGAAGGTATCGCGCAGCACCACGAAAAGCACAATGGTACGGGCTATCCCAATCGGCTTTCTGGCAAGCAGATTGGCGTTTTTGGACGTATTCTTTCGCTCAGCGACGTGTATGACGCGCTTTCGTCCAAGCGTGTTTACAAAGGAGCATTGGCCCCCAACAAGGCGCTGGGCATGATGTACAAAATGCGCGGCCAGGCCTGGGCACCCGGCTATGTGGAACGGTTCATCAAGATGGTGGGCATTTTCCCCGTGGGCACTGCTGTGGAACTCTCAAACGAACACCAGGGCATTGTGTGCCGCTCCAACCCCAATTTCCCCGCCCAACCCTGCGTTCTTGTGGCGCGAGACCCGGATGGACGCACCATTCAGCCGCAGTTTGTTGACCTCACGCGCTACATTGGCCTGCGCATCACGCGGTCTCTTTCTGCTGCCGAATCTGCACATTTTGACATACCATTGTTACTGGGCGGCCCAGCGTAGGTCAGATTACTGGTCGTGCAGACAAACACTTTTTAGCCGCTCAGCCAGCAACCCACGGCATTTTCTGCCACAAATACGCAATGACTTTCTTATCACATCCGGGCTTGCCCGCAGGTGCTGTAAACGCTATACATCTGGCAAGGGATAAACCTGCTATTTCAGCATGTTCACCATCTGGGATGCGGCAACGCCCTGCCCCGGAATTTGCAATGTCAAAACGCATCAGGCTTAAGGATAATTTTCATGCGCAGAGTTGATGTTTTGATTGGTGCCCTCAGCCAACTGACTGGCCGTGATGAGGGAGCTGTGGCCCAGACCTTTGAAGCCATCATTTCCAGCAATCCGGAGAAAGGCAAAGACCTGCTTGAGGAAATTACCTTCAGCGAGGCTTCTGTCATGCGCGAAAGGCTCCTCAAGGATGGCCCCGATGTACTGGCCCGCCTTGTGAGCAGAATCAGCGACTAAAAACCGCCCCGGGCATTCTGCCAAGGGCGGTCAGGCTGATATCAACCCCCGTCTTGCGTTATTTTGCTGCCAGAGCGGTTAAGCACATTGTACAGAACGTGCCAGGCTGGCCTTGCGGTATGCCGCAAAGGCTACCAGCAGGCTTGGGGCGTCAGGGTTTCAATGAGCTTCCACTGGGCGGCAAAGGCCTTTTGCGAGCTGCGCGATTCTGCATAGCAGCGGGCCTCGCGCTTCATGGCAAACAGCATGGCCTCATCGCTTGCCAGAGCCACCATGGCCGAGGCATAGGCCTCTGCCGTTTCCTGCCGCACTACTATGCCGCTTTTATCAGGCACCACGTTTTCTCTGGGGCCGCCCTGCCCGCTCACCACCACTGCCAACCCCGCAGCCTGCGCCTCCAGCACAACCTTGCCATACGTATCTGTGGTTGAAGGGAAAACAAAGATGTCGGCTTCTTCATAGGCCTGCACAAGCGCTGCCCCGCTCAGATAGCCCGTAAAGGTCACGGGCATGTCCGCAGCCTGCGCCTGAAGTTCCCCAGCCTGCGGGCCGTCGCCCACAATGGTCAGCTGCGCGCCGGGGATATGCTCCAGCACCATCCTGAAGGCATCCACGAGACGGTTGACGCTTTTTTCTCTTGAGAGCCGCCCCACATACAAAAAACGTGTACCCTGAGCACTTTCCCGCCCGCTGTTGCACCAGGCGGGCGTGTAGCGCGAGGCGTCCACCCCACGAGGATAGAGGCGGATTTTTTCCTCTGGCAGACCGTGGGAGATCAGTTCCTTCATGGTGGCAGCCGAGGGCGCAAAGACCACATCCATCTGGTTATAGTACCAGTACACATACCGCCATGTGGCTTCCTCCAGCGAGGTGTCGCCCGTCAGCTCCAGAATATACTGCGGAAAGGCCGTGTGGTAGGTGGCGTGGATGGGCAGCTTGAGCATTTTTGCGGTCAGCAGGGCAGCTAGCCCCATGGGGCCGGGCGTTGCGGAGTGCAGCAGGGTGTAACCACTCTCATAGCAGTGCTGCACAATTTTAAGCGCGGGCGGATAGTGCAACGTCAGCTCGGGATATTCAGGAATGGAAAAACTGCCCGTGGGGTTGAAATTTATGGGGCCAAGTCCGTCGGAGTGACTGCCTGTCACATTTTCTGCCCGAACGCAGGTGAGGATATCCATTTTTTTGCCCTGCTCCCGCGCCAGGGGCAGCATGGATTGCAGGGTTTTGGCAACGCCGTTCACCTCAAGATAGGTATCTGTAAAGTGGGCAATGGCGGCCCTGTCCGCAGTGTCGGATCTGGCGTCCCTAGGGCGAAAACGGCGCAGGCATTCGCGCGTAAACATTTTATCCTGCGCAAAAAGCGAATAGCCAATGCCATAAGGGGCAAGCATGGCGTAGAGCGATCCCATGGCTCCCACCAGCTTGAACACATTGAAAAAATTTCCCTTGAGCACATCGGACAAAACAGAATTGGCGCAGGCAAGCTGCACGTTTTCCGCCACATCGCCCACAAAACGGGCCAGCAACGCCTCACGCCGGGGCATGCGCTCCTGCGGCACAATGACGTTGACGCTGTCCGCCGCCACGGCAAGCTCCGGAGATTGGGCAATGGCCCTGCCAGCCGCCTCAAGCATGTTTTCCTGCATGCTTTTCTCAGAGCGGGACACCCATCTGCCGCAGTTGAGCAAAAATCCGCCAATGGACATGACGCGCGTCTTGATGTTGCGGGTGCGCGTGTCTGGCTTGCCCGTAAGCATGTTTTCAGCAAAGCGCAGCACTGTGCTGTTGTTGATATCCTGCGCGAGCCCCGTGGAATTTTTATAGAACTGGTAGCCGATGGCATACAGATTATGGGCAAAGCCCAGCGGCGTTGCAGGTATGACACGAGGCGTGGTGCCCCCTGCCATGACAGCCCGTAGCAGGGCCGAAGCCGGGGCGTGGCCCGAGCAGCCCAGTTCCGCGCGGGGGACTTCTATCACGGTGGAACTTCTGGCGATATTGCATGAGGAATGGTCGTCAGACCCGGCCACAAAGCTCTTGCGCCAGGGCTGAGCAACAAGCGCGTCAAGACCGTGCTTTTCTTCCATTCTGGCTGTGGACTCCGGAGTCAGGTCGGCCACAATCTGGCGCAGCGCGTCATTCTGCACATTATTGCGCGCGCCGTTAAGTTCAAAAACTGAAAACAACAGTATGAGCTGTTCCACATGGCCCAGGGTCAACCGGTTATTGGCCGCGCACAGGGGGTGCGCGCAAGCATGGGCAATGCCCTGCCCCATCAGGTAGGGAACAAGCTCAAAGATGTTGCCCCTGAGCTGGGTTATCTCCCGGTGCTGCGCTTCCGTGATATCCCAGGCGAGCACGTGAATCTCGCACTTGTCCTCAGGAAAGTAGGCCGAAATTTCTTCGCTGATGAAGGTCTGCGACAAATGGGCGATTTCCAGCGCGCCAGCAATGGTGTCGTGATCTGTAATCGTAACGTAGTCCATGCCCCTGGCTCTGGCGATGTCGTAAATCTTGCGGGGAGGTGTGTAACTTTCGCCGCAGCCGATCTTTTGCAAAATCCACTGCGAGGGGCAGGTTGAATGGCGGGAATGGACGTGCAGATCTACGCAGAACGAGGCATTGAACGGGCTGGAATCACTCTGCTTTCCGTCTGGGCTTGGGAACATGCGGCTTCCTCCTGAATGTGCTGTGGCCATTCGCGATTCCGCCATCATCACGCCGTCAGCAACTACGTTGCCGTAACGGCGCGACACATCCGCCGTTTACAGCGTTGCCTGAAATGATGCGGATGCGTACTGGGTATTGCATGCCCTGCACTATAGAAAAAATCCAGAGGGCTTGTGTGCTGGCAGCGTGAAGGTTATCGGGCTTTTGTGCGATGCCGTAACGCTGCTAACAGGCTGAAATCAAATCCTTAAACCGACACGTACCATTTAACTGTAACAATCAGCGCTTAAACGACGGCGCTTTGCGGCTGACCTCAGTCCACAAGTCCTTGCAAACGCAAAAAGGAAGGCGAAAGCCTTCCTTTTTGCGCCAGCCCAGTTATGATTCCAGGTAAAAAAGACCGGCGGGGCTGAATTGCAAGGCGCAAGGGCGCGGGCTTAACAACACTCCTGAGCGGGAGTACGCGCCGAGGGGCAGTTACAGCGTCTTTCCAGCAGATGAAAAACCAGGCCTGTCAGGGCAAAAGCGCCGCCCGTGAGCATGACGCCGGGCCAGCGATATGCCGCCCAGGCCTGGCTGGCCGCAGCCGAACCCAGCGACCCGCCCAGAAAAAATACCGTCATGTAAATGGTGTTCACCCTGCCGCGCGCCGATTCAGACAAGCCCAGAATGAGAGACTGATTGGACACCTGCGCAATGGACACGCCGAAATCAAGCACAATAACCCCCAGCACAAGGGCGGTCATGCCGCTGAAGCTCATGATGCCGAAAGCCGCGATGCTTGTGAGCGCGCCGATCAACACGCCGCACCTGACGCCAAAGCGGTCTGTCAGCCTGCCCCCGGCCTGCGCTGCCAGCACGCCCACCAGCCCCACAATCCCGAACGAACCCGCCACGCTTGCGCCAAGCCCATAAGCGGGGCCTTGCAGATACAGCGCAAGCACTGACCAGAAGGCGCTGAAAGCCCCGAACACGCAAGCCTGAATAATGGAGGCATAGCGCAGCGCACGGTAATCCCGCAAAAGTTGCAGCATGGAGACCAGTAACCGCCCGTAGGGCAAGCTCGACTTGCGCGGCAGATCAGGCAAGCGCCATGCAAGCAGCGCGCTCAGCAGCACGGCAAAGGCGCAAGCCAGCCAGAAAGCCTCGCGCCAGCCCAGCCACTGGCCCACCGCGCCAGACACCACACGTGCCAGCAATATGCCGCACAAAACACCGCTGAAGGCAATGCCAACGGCCTTGCCGCGCTCGCCTTCCCTGGCAAGGTCAGCGGCCATGGGAACCACCATCTGCGTAATGGTGGCTGCCACACCCATGCCAGCCGAGGCCGCCATGAGCACCGCCATCCCCGGCGCCAGAGCCGCAAGAGCTGCGGAAACCACCAGCAGCGCGCAGAGCGTCAGAACCAGTTTTTTTCTGTTCAGCGTGTCGCACAGAGGCACAAGAAACAGGAGCCCAAGGGTGTAGCCCATCTGGGTGATGGTGGCCACAAGGCCCACATGGTCGCCGCCCTTGAGTTCCCCGGCGATCAGCCCCAGCACTGGCTGGTTGTAATAGATGTTGGCTACGGCCAATCCTGCGGCCAGAGCCAGCAGGTATATAAGCGACCCGTTCTGCTGCGGGGCTGTGGTTTCCGTCTTCATAGCATGTTCCTTTATATCTGCTTGCGAGAGTTGCGCGCGATATGCGCGGCATGTACCCGATATGAAAAATTTGTCGCGAAGCTACACCATGCCGCCATTGGCCCGGATGGTCTGCCCGTTGATCCAGCCGCCGTCCCTGCCTGCCAGAAAGGCCACCACAGAGGCGATATCTTCCGGCTGGGCAAGGCGTTCCAGCGGCGGCAACTTTGCCATTGCCTCGACCTGCCCTTCAGTTTTGCCCTCAAAAAACAGGTCCGTGGCTGTGGGGCCGGGGGCCACAGCGTTGACCGTGATGTCGCGGCCCCGCAGCTCTTTGGAAAAGATGCCGGTCATGGTTTCCACAGCGGACTTTGTAGCCGCATAGACGGCGTATCCCGGCAGGGCAAGACGGTTGACGCTGGTGGAAAGATTGACAATGCGCCCGCCTTCCTGCATGCGGGCCGCAGCCAGCCGCAGCATATTGAACACGCCCTTGATATTGGTGCTCACGATGCGGTCAAACAGCGTATCGTCCGTCTGCGCCAGCGGCACCATGCCGGGCTGCATCAGCCCTGCGTTGTTTACAAGCACCCTCACAGTGCCGAACACGCCTTCGCAGGCAGAGAACAAGTCTGCCGCCTGCTCGGGAACCGTCACATCGGCCTTGACGGCAAGGGCGCGGCCTCCCTGGGCGCATATATCAGCCGCCAGGGCCTCGGCCTTGCCCGCACTGCTGGCGTAGTTGACGACAACTGCCAGGCCGTCCCCAGCCAGCCGCCGGGCAATGGCCGCGCCAATGCCGCGCGCCGCGCCGGTAACAATGGCCGCATTGGGTGATGAAGTCTGCATGGTCATGTGTGCCTCCACTTGGTTTGCTTTGTTGAAAGCACAATGCTGCTTGAGGCGGATAATTGGTAGACGCATGGCATTCATATTGGTTATACGGATTACGTATGACAATATTTTCAAATCTGGCCCTGTTGCGTAGTTTTATAAGCATTGCCGAAAGCGGCAGCATCTCGGCGGCGGCCCGCAACATGGGCCTTACCCAGCCAACCCTCAGCCGCCAGCTTGCGCAGATTGAGGCGGAATGCGGCACTGTGTTGCTGCGGCGCGATACGCACCGCATGCACCTCACAGACATGGGCGCAAAGGTGCTCACCGATGCCCGCGCCATGCTGGACATGGCTGAAGAATGCGAGCGCCGCCTGCGCGTGGATCAGACCGCCCTCATGGGGCATATCCGCTTTTTCTCCACCATTGACTTTGGTCAGAGCGTGGTGAGCAAGTTTCTGGCCCGGTTCATGCTGCAAAATCCTGCCATCACCGTTGATCTGGTGTACTCAAACAGGCCCTTGCACATGCTTGAAGAAGGCTGCGACGCCGGCGTGGTAGCCGGGAGCGTTGCCGATGAAACGGTTATCGCCAGACCATTGGGCATGATACGCAGGTATCCAGTTGCAGCGCCCGTATTTCTTGAGGGCAGGCAACTGCCTGAAACACCGGGCGACATTGCCGCCTGGCCCTGGCTCACGCTGGGCTCGGAAGTTTTTGGCGGCGCGCGCAACATCACCCTTTTTACTGAATCAGGCGAGGAGCAAACCCTGCATGTAAACCCCGTGCTGACGGCAGAGGGCGTTACCGCCTTGCGCGAAGCGGCCCTGCTGGGACTTGGGGTGTCCCCCCTGCCGGGATGGCTGGTGACGGAAGACCTCGCTGCGGGGCGGCTGGTGCGCCTGCTGCCTCAATGGCGCGCGCGTGAACTGCCCGCCCATGTGGTTTACCCGGTACAAAAAGGTTTGCCCCTGCGTGTGCGAGCCTTGGTGGATTTTATGACAGAAAACGTAAAGGAGCTGCTGGCGCGGCCTTGCGTGTGCCCAGGCGCAGGCAACAATAAGCAAAGCAAGGGCTAGGCCTCGGCAACTGGTGTGCCAGAAAGCCCAGAAGCGTTAAAACGGTTCCAGATGAAGGGGATTGGAAGGGAAAGGTGACCTAACACAACAAGCCCACAAAAAAATCCTGCCCTCCCGGAGTGGGATGCGGCAGGAAAGCGTTACAAGAATCGTCACGAGAAAAAATGTCTTACACGGTGCTGGTTTTCACTCTGTTGCGCCCGGAATTTTTGGCCTCGTAAAGCGCCTTATCGGCGGCTTCAAGGATTTTAGCCGCAAGCTGGGAAGGCGACACCTTTTCAAACTGGCTCTGCACTGTGGCCACCCCCGCGCTTATGGTCACATAGTTCCGATCGCTGCCCGCGTGGGGCGTTTTGAGATCACACACCGCTGTCCGCAAAGTTTCGCATACCTCATGGGCATTGCGGTCATCGCATTCAGGCAGCACCACGGCAAACTCCTCGCCGCCATAGCGAAACAGCTCGCCCCCCATATCTTCCAACGAATCCTTCATGGTTCTGGCGACCTGTGCCAGACATTCATCGCCCGCCAGATGCCCGTACTTGTCGTTATAAAACTTGAAAAAGTCGATATCTATAAGGATCACTGAAAGGTTGCCCGCGCGGCGGTTGCACACGGCAGCCTCCCTGCGCAGGATGGCGTCAAAAAATCTTCTGTTATACGCGCCCGTGAGGTGGTCGTGAATGGACATATGGCGCAGGCGCTCGTTGGCTTCCTTGAGTTTGCGTTCCAGCGTTTTGCGCTCTGTAATATCAAAATACGCCAGCGAAAGCGCGGTTATGGTACCTGAGGCATTGCGAACAGGCGTGACGGAAACAGCATAATCCCTGTTGTCGATTCTTACTTCATGGTCAGAAACCCGCCCACCCGTATCAAGATTGCAAAAGTCACTCTGGATGTTTGCTTCCAGCTCCGGGTGCAACAAAGAAATATGCGCGCCGCTTGTGTCAAACAATGACCGCCCGGAGAGCTGCACATGGTGCTCGTTGGCAGAAATAAGCACACCGTTGCGGTCAACAACACACATGGCAATGGGAGCGGTGGCGTAGATGGTATCCAGATCAATGGATGTGGAAATTCCCGCAGAATACAGGGCAATGTTGGCAATAACCCGCTCTACGCCTTTAAATCCCATCAGGCCGTAACCCTCATCAAACAGAGGCTCTCCACTCATTTCCAGCAGAAACAGCACCCCATCACTTTTCCGCACATAATGGCCGATCACGTTTGAAAAGGCGCGCGGCTCACCATATTCATCCATGAGGGTTTCCAGGGCCATCTGCTGGTCAGCGGCGTCCATGCCGAAAAAAAGGGACTGCCCTTTTACCGTTGGAATGCCAAGAATTGCGGACTTGAAGGGGACATCGTCGCAATAACACAAATCTGGCCCGGCTACCCATTCCCAGGACTGATGATTACTACTACGCTGCATTGGCGACTCGGGATTTACCCAAAAAAGAAAAGAGATTTTGACAATGGTCTGCTGGCTGGCAGGCCCATCCAAACTTGGGGATATCTCTATACCGATTTTTTCCGCTCAGGTACAGATGTTTTAGGCCACACATTATTTATACGATTTCATATATATTCAATATGTTTTTATTAAAAAAATAATATTTATGCAAAAAATTACTGTATTTTGAGCATTAATACAGATATATACTGACAAATCAAGAACTTTATACGCAATATTTATTTAAAAATATTCTATTTAATTTACTAGCTACACACAATTATTATAATTACGTGTGATGATAAATTATTATTGCAGTATATTATCTACAGCACTTGCCCAAGCGGTAAAAATATAATGCATGGCATATCTATCAACCCCGTGTCGTATTGATACCAACGTGCGGCAATCCCCAAAAATTTCATAGCCCTGAATGCACTGTGCGGCCCACATGCCTCATTGCCTCCGCCCCCCTTGCCGCCCAATGACTTTGCCAAAAAGCAGGGCGGCACGGCGAAGTACGCCATGCCGCCCGCAGACAAACAAAACCCATCAGCGGAATCGCATAGAAAAGGGATCAGGCAAGGTTAGCCATATGCCGCGCCTGATCAGCGCGAACCTTACAAAAATCCGCGCCGAAAAGCTCTGCATCTAGGTGCGGCTTCTGGGCAACAGCAGATTGAGCAGAACGCCCGTAACCGCCGCAAGGCCGATGCCGCCAAGCTTGAACGAACCGATGCTGAACTGCATGCCACCCACGCCAAAGATGATGATAAGCGCGACAATGATCATGTTGCGCGGCTCCATCAGATCCTTGCCAGCCCGCACCAGAGTGTTCAGGCCCACAACCATGATCGCGCCGAACAGCAGAATCATGATGCCGCCCATGACAGGCACGGGAATGGAGCCAAGGAACGCGCCGATTTTGGCCACAAACGACAGCAAAATTGAACACATGGCAGCCCAGGTCATCACGGCGGGGTTGAACACCCGCGTAAGGCTCACCGCACCGATAACCTCGGCATAGGTGGTGCAGGGCGGGCCGCCCACAAAACCGGCAGCCATGGTGGCAACGCCATCGCCAAACATGGTGGCGTGGACGCCGGGGTCTTTCAGGTAATCGCGCCCGGTAATGGAGCTGATGGCGACAACGTCGCCAAAGTGCTCAATGGCCGGGGCGAGCGTAATAGGCATGATAAACAGTATGGGTTCCCAGGCAAACTCGGGGAAGGTAAACGAGGGCATCTGCAACCAGGGGGTTGCGGCAACCTTTGTCCAATCGCCCACGCCGAAAAACATTGAAACAATAAAGCCCGCCGCAATGCCGCACAAAATGGGCATAAGCCGCAAAAAGCCCTTGCCCATGAGCGACACCAGCACGGTAACGGCCAGCGACGTCATGGAAATCCACAGGGCCGTGTTTTCAGGCACCAGCACAACCGCGCCATCGCCTGTTCTGCCCAGGGCCATGTGCACCGCCACCGGGGCCAGGATAAGGCCGATAACCATAATAACCGGGCCGGTCACAATGGGCGGCAGCACACGCAGCACCACATCCGTGCCGCGCCAGCGGATAAGCCCGCTCAAAAGAAAATATACCAGACCGGAGCAAACAAGCCCGCCAAGGGTTTGCGCCATGCCCCAGGTCTGAACGCCGTAAATGATGGGCGCAATAAAGGCAAAGGACGAAGCAAGAAAAATGGGTACCTTGCCTCGTGTGCAGACCTGAAACAGCAAGGTGCCCACACCAGCGGTGAAAAGAGCCACGTTGCTGTCAAGCCCGGTCAACAGGGGAACAAGAACCAGAGCGCCAAAGGCCACAAAGAGCATCTGCGCGCCTATAAGACAATCCCTGAAGCGAAAATTATAGTCAGTGGGTGCAATCTCGCGCCGCGTACTGGCTGTGCTCATGGGGCCCCTCGCTACTTGGTTCCGAAGATACGGTCGCCGGCATCGCCGAGACCAGGAATGATATAGCCGTTTTCGTTCAGATGATCGTCAATGGCAGCGGTGTAGATGTCCACATCCGGATGGGCGGCCTTGACCTTGGCAATCCCTTCGGGCGCGCACACAAGGTTGAGACTGCAAATCTGTTTGCAACCGTGGCGCTTCAGCAGGCTGATGGCGGCAATAAGGGAGCCGCCGGTTGCCAGCATGGGGTCGAGGATGATGGCAAGCCGCTGATCCATATCGGTAGCAAGCTTTACGTAATATTCAACAGGTTCAAGGGTTTCCTCGTTGCGGTACAGGCCCACGACGCTGATCTTGGCGCCGGGGATCATGTCCAGCACACCGTCCATGAGGCCAAGGCCAGCGCGAAGAATGGGAACAACCGTCACCATCTTGCCGGAAATGGCCTCAATTTCCACCGGCCCGGCCCAGCCTTCAACCGTGTGCTTTTCTGTACGAAAGCCCTTGGTGGCTTCGTAAATAAGCAGACGCGCAATCTCGTTGGAAACAGAACGAAATTCGCGCGTGGAGGTGGCCCCCATGCGCAAAATGCCCAACTTGTGGCGCACAAGAGGATGATCAACGACATAAACGGCCATAAAGCCTCCTTAGCTATGCATAACTGACTGAGTGGAAAAAATTAAAACCGGACTACGCTATTCTTAATGACGACTCGTGTCAACGATACTTGCGGACAGCCTTATTGCCCTGGCTGCGCGGCATGCGCTAGTGTTTTGAAGCTTTGCACAGGGCAGAACCGTGCCGGATTCCCTGCCCTGCCGCACCTTAAACATCCTCACATGGAGGCCACGCCATGCCCGCCACAGTTTATTATGCAGATATGCACTGCCGGTCGCACGAGGACAGCAAAATCGCCAAGGTAGCGCGCCTCTGCGATGCGCTCAATCTGAAAAAAATCATCAAGAAAAAAGAACTTACCGCCATCAAGCTGCATTTTGGCGAATATGGCAACGACACGCACCTCAACCCAACTCTGGTGCGCCAGGTAGTAAACAAGATCATGGAAGCAGGCGGCAAACCATTCCTGACGGATACAACAACCCTGTATTCCGGCAGCCGCCACAATGCCGTTGACCACATGCAAACAGCATACGCCCATGGCTTCGCGCCTTCGGTGGTGCACGCCCCCATCATTCTAGCCGATGGCCTGTATGGCGAAAATGACGTACCCGTGCGCATCAACGCCAAGCATTTCAAAGACGTGTATATCGCTACCGAGATACGGCGCGCTCCGGCAATGGTGGTTCTGTCGCACTTTAAAGGGCATGAAATGGCTGGATTTGGCGGCGCGATCAAGAATCTTGCCATGGGCGGCGCTGCCGTACGCGGCAAAAAAGAGCAACACGCCACCCACGTATCTGTCAGTGAAAAAAAATGCGTTGGCTGCGCCAAGTGCGTCAAGGTGTGCCCGCAGCATGCGCTCAGCATGAAAAGCAAAAAGAGCATTGTTGACATTGAAAAATGCATCGGCTGCTTTGAATGCATCACCGTTTGTCCAGAAAAAGCCATCAGCATTGATTGGGAAACAGAAATGCAGCCCTTTATCGAGCGCATGACAGAATACGCTTATGGCGCTGTAAAAGGCCACAAAAAGAGCGTTTGCTACATCAACTTTGTACTCAACGTAACACCCGACTGCGACTGCGCCCCCTGGAGCGACATGCCGCTGGTGCCGGATGTGGGCATTCTGGCCTCTACCGACCCGGTCGCCTTGGATCAGGCCTGTTTTGACCTTGTTTCAAAAGCCCCCTCCGTCGGGCAGGAGGCTTCGGCCCAACCGGTTGCAGACAAGTTCGCTGCCCGCTGGCCGCACACCTGCGGGCAGGTACAACTCAGCTATGGCGAATCGCTGGGTCTGGGAAACCGCGAATACAAGCTCAAAAAAATCTAGCACCTTGCGCATTGCAACATCAGGGCATGTGACTCGCCAGTCATGTGCCCTGCTCTCCTGCCGCAAAGCGGCTGATCAACTTTCCACTGCTAGCCCTACCGCCAGTTTCAAGCATGGGGCGGCGGTGGAACGTGACTGGAAACCCCTGTCACTAAATTGTCACAAAATTGTAATAGTATTGTCATGCTAATCGTGACGAAACGTGTTATTATTAAAAATTTTTATAAATTTGGTAGCTATCAACCAATCTTCAATTTACTTTCAAAATAAAAAATGAATTTTTTTTGCTAAAAAAAACTTGGAAAGCTCTTTTTCAAAATAAATTCATAATTATTTTCAATTTTACTATCTGCAACTTTACTATTTACTATATTTTTTTCGTATCTAATCTAAATTCTATTTTAAAAAATTTTTTACAATAATAAAGTAATTGTAGTAGCCCACATATTTTCAGCAAAATCGGCCAACTTTCCATTTTATACGTTTTTGTTGAAAACAATCATTTCGGCGTGGATTCAGGATATAAGATCTTCCTCAATATTTTTTTTGCAAATAACAGTTGAATTTTAGGTAGATTATCACTTAAGTTTGCCTCAGCTTTTGACCCGCCAGAGTCTGACGCACCAGAACGCATTGGGAAACGTGGGCGTGTCGGCTGGTTATAATTGCCCCCCTGCTGTGGACAGGGATGAGCTTTCATTGTCAAACGGCATCTAAGTTTTACTAGCGAGGAGGTTTACAGGATGAAACGTATTGTAGCATTGCTTGTTGCTCTGGGCCTTGTTTGCGGCATGACCCTTGGCTTTGCCCAGGCTGCTGAAGCCAAAACCGTCATCAAGATGGCGGGCATGAAGCCCGAGGGCGAGCCGGAAACCATCGGCATGCACCTTTTCGGCAAGTATCTTGCCGAACTTTCCAATGGCAAATATGAAGTGCAGGTCTTCCCCAACAGCCAGCTTGGCAAGGAAGACGCCTACATTGCCGCCACCCGCAAGGGCATCATCCAGATGTGCGCCACCGGTACGCAGACCTCTGCCCTGCACCCTGCCATGGCCATGCTTGAAACGCCCATGCTCTTCGACGATCTGGATCACGCCCGCCGCGCCATGGAAGGCAAGACTTTTGACCTCATCAACGAAGGCTTCACCGAAAAGTCCGGCCTGCGCACCATGAACGCCTTCCCCTTGGGCTTCCGCCACTTCTACACCAAGAAGCCCATCGTCACGGTGGAAGACATAAAGGGCCTGCGCATGCGCGTGCCCAACATTCCCCTGTACACCAACTTCGCCAAGGAATGCGGCATCAGCGGCCAGCCCATGCCCTTTGCCGAAGTGCCCGGCGCGCTTGATCAGGGCGTCATCGATGGCGGCGACAGCCCCCTGGCCGACATCGTCAGCCTCAAGATGTATGAGATCACGCCCCAGATCACCCTTACCGGCCACATCCTCGTGATCCACTCCCTCTATATCAACGACAAGTTCTATCAGTCGCTGCCTGACGAGGACAAAAAGTGGTTTGACGAAGCCGCCAAGCGCTCCGCCAACGATGTGTGGGTCATGGTTAAGGAAGGCGACGAAAAAGCCAAGGAAACCATCCTTGCCAACAAGGGCAGCATCAATACCCCCAGCAAGGAATTCCACGATTACATGGCTGAAGCCGGCAAGCGCAGCTGGAAGCTCTTTTACGACACGGTGCCCAACTGCCAGGCCATTCTGGACAGCGCCGCCAGCTACCGCGAATCCAAATAATTGTTCCCCGCTTTACAGGTCGGAAAAGTATAGGCTTTTCCGGCCTGTACGGTTCATGGACAAAACCCCCGCAGCCTTTTTGGGCCGCGGGGGTTGCAACAATTCTTCACGCAGCCATCTGCGGCGGCACAAACAGGCTTGCTGACATCAGCACGGCACTGCGTAGCCAGCGATTGGGGCAGCGTTTTCCAGAGGTTCGTTATGAGCGACGACATTTCCAAAAATTTTCCGCCTGACCATGCACCGGGCGTCCATGCCCTGCTTGAGCCGGAACAGGAACCCAAGCACGAAACCATGGGGCAATTGCTGTTTGAAGTATTTTGCGCCGTCATCTTTCTGGGCATGATCGGTCTTGTGTTTTACAATGCCCTGCTGCGCTACATCTTTTCTTCGAGCTACCCGCCGAGCGAAGAATGGGCACGCTTTCTCTTTATGTACATCACCTTTTTCGGCGCTATTGAAGCCTTTATCTGCAAGAAGCACATTGCAGTCGACCTGCTTGTGGTAAAATTTGAAGGCACCAAGCGCAAAACAATCGACATCATGGCATCGGCATGCAGCCTTTTTGCCCTGGGCCTGCTGTTTTACGGCGGCGTGGTCAACGTGCTGCAGACGCTTGATACCTACTCAGTGGCGACCAACGTCAACATGGCCTTTATCAACGGCACCCTGCCCATCATGGCCCTTGTTGGTTTTGTTGTAGAACTGCGCTCTCTCGCGAGCCTGGTTCGCAGACCCGCATCCACCTTCCAAAAGGGCTAGGAGAGAAGAATGGAACTCTTTATTTTCCTCGGCTCCCTCTTCTTCTTCATGCTCATTGGCGTTCCTCTGGCCATTGTGCTTGTGTTGTGCTCCATTGTGCTCATGTGGCACTCGGGCATGTGGGATGCCATGATTATTCCCGGCAGCATGCTGGACGGCGCCAACAACTACCCATTGATGGCCATTCCCTTCTTTGTGTTCGCCGGTGAAATCATGGCGGAGGGCGGCCTTTCCAAACGCGTGGTGCAACTTGCCCAGCTCATAATTGGCCGGGTGCGCGGCGGCCTTGGCTACGCGGCCATTATCGCCAGTATCATCTTTGCTGGCCTGATGGGCAGCTCAGTGGGTGAAGCCGCCGCTCTTGGCGGCCTGCTGCTGCCCATGATGAAGCAGGTGGGTTACCACCCTGGCCGCGCGGGCGCTGTTATCGCCTCCGGCGCCATCCTTGGCCCCATCATCCCGCCCAGCACCAACTTTATTCTGCTTGGCGCTACGGTCAGCGGACTTTCCATCACCAAGCTGTTCATGATCGGCCTGGTGCCCGGTATCATGATTGGTCTGGCCCTCATGGTGGTGTGGTTCTTTGTGGTGCGCAAGGATGGCTATAACGAAACCATCCGCTTCACCAAGAAAGAAGCCATCAAGATTCTTATCGACTCCACGCCGGCCTTCATGATGCCTGTGCTGCTGCTTGGCGGCATTCGCTTTGGTGTTTTCACACCTACTGAAGGCGGCGCGTTTGCAGCCATTTACGCCATTTTGGTGTGCGTGCTGTATTACCGGGAGCTTTCCTTCCGCGATCTGCTGCGGGTGAGCGCCCGCGCGGCCCGCACCACCTCGGTGGTCATGCTGATCGTGGCCACGGCTACGGCTGTTGGCTGGTTCATTACCATCGCGCAGATTCCCAACCAGATGACCGCGCTCTTCTCGCCGCTTATTGACAGCCCCATATTGCTGCTCATCAGCATCAATATCTTCCTGTTCCTTATCGGCATGGTCATGGACCTCACGCCCAACATCCTGATCTTTGCGCCGGTGTTCTACCCGCTGATCCAGCAGGCAGGCATCGACCCGTACTACTTCGGCCTGCTCTTTGTGCTCAACCTGGGCATCGGCGTTATTACGCCCCCGGTGGGCACCGTGCTGTACGTTGTGTGCGGCATCGGGCACATCAAGTTTGCCGACCTCATCGTCAAACTTGTGCCTTTTGTGCTTGTGGAAGTGCTCATGCTCTTCCTGCTGCTGTTCTTCCCCAGCCTTTCTATTGTTCCCATGAACTGGCTGATGGGCGGCAACTAGACACTTAGCACAGTTTGAATGCAAAGCCCCCGCTTTTGAAAAGCGGGGGCTTTTTGCGTTCTAATGCACTAACAAAATTGTACTGAATTTAGTAAATTTGAATAAATATGCACCACCAAAGCTGATGTTATAAAAAAAATATATAACCTAGCGCACTATATTTAACTATAAAATATAATCAATTAAAATATAATTTACAAATAAATTACATAATTTTGTGTTATATTAAAAATTTTACACAAATATTATTTCTATAAATAGTAAAAATAAAAATCATTAAATTTTTTAATTAATACAAATATTAATGATATATTGTTTTAATTTTTTTTTATAAATTATATGAATAAAAAAATCAAATTTTAAAAAACTTTATGATCACAACTAACTTAATTTTGAATAAAAAAACTAAAAATCAAGCTTCATTTTTATATTCATGCATATAAAAAATATCCATATCAAAAAAAACTGTAGTATCTTGATTCTCAAATAAAATAAAACTAAAAATTATTAATTCAAATATACATATGCAATGAATAAATGGATGGATATTCATACGTGTTTAGTTCGTTTTTTGAGGTATGTCTTAAAACACTAAAATTTTAACATAACGATATGCTTTATATTTATTTTTTCAGGCCAGCCATTGAATTTATTCCCTCACCTCATGTAAAATCCCACCGCCCTGATCCATTTTTGCGTTTTGCAGAGAACTTGCCCCAAGCTGTTCTGCTCATAACCCACGACGTAACAACGCGAAAAAGCTGATTATGGGATTTTTTTTGCAATTGGCAAGTACTGTTACCCTGTAACCTTCAGACCAACGAGAACACCATGGTCGGCATTTTAAAACCAGCACCTCACATTGACGAAATCCCTGTTGAGAAGCAGTCTGCCTTGTACAAGCGCTTGCGCTGGCAAATTTTTATGGGCATTTTTATTGGTTACGCCGGATTTTACCTGATTCGCAAAAACTTTTCCCTGGCCGTGCCCTTTCTGATTGAACAAGGTTTCAGCCGTGGTGATCTGGGTGTTGCCATGTCGGCGGTGGCTATTGCCTACGGCTTTTCAAAATTCCTGATGGGCGTGGTGTCCGACCGATCCAATCCCCGCCTGTTCCTGCCTCTTGGCCTTATATTGTCAGCCGCCATTTCTCTGCTCATGGGCTTTGTACCGTGGGCGACATCCAGTGTGCCGGTCATGTTTGCGCTTCTGTTCCTGAGCGGCTGGTTTCAGGGTATGGGCTGGCCCCCTTGCGGCCGCACCATGGTCCACTGGTGGTCGCACTCTGAACGTGGCGCCGTTGTTTCCGTATGGAACTGCGCCCACAACGTGGGCGGCGGCCTCGTCAGCCCCCTCTTTTTGCTGGGCATGATGCTGTTCAGCGACTGGCGTTCGGCCTTTTATATGCCCGCCTTCGGCGCAGTGCTGATCGCCATTTTTGCCTTGGTGACCATGCGCGATACGCCGCAATCCTGCGGTTTGCCGCCTGTTGAAAAATACAAGAACGACTACCCTGAATCCTACAGCGACAAACAGGAAACCGAGCTCACCGCAAAAGAGATTTTCAAGCTCTACATCCTGCCCAACAAACTGCTGTGGTACATAGCTTTTGCCAATATTTTCGTGTACCTGCTGCGCTACGGCATCCTTGACTGGGCGCCCACCTACCTCAAGGAAGTTAAGGCATTCAGCCTTTCCAAGTCTTCCTGGGCGTACTTTCTGTACGAATTCTCCGGCATTCCAGGCACGCTGCTGTGCGGCTGGGTTTCGGACAAAATTTTCAAGGGCAACCGCGCCACCACCGGCATTGTCTTCATGATTCTGGTGACCATTGCCACCGTGATTTACTGGAAAAACCCCGCTGGCAACCCCACGGTGGACATGATCACCCTGATTGCCATTGGCTTTCTCATTTACGGGCCTGTCATGCTGATTGGCCTGTATGCGCTGGAGCTGGTACCCAAAAAGGCTGCTGGCACTGCCGCTGGCTTTACCGGCCTTTTCGGTTACCTTGGCGGCACGGTGGCAGCCAACGCCATTGTGGGCTATACGGTTGACCATTTCGGCTGGGACGGCGGATTCATGCTCATGACCGTCGCCTGCCTTCTTTCCATTGTGCTGTTCTTTATGACCGGCATGTCGCTGAGAAATTCGCAGAAGGCCGCACAGGCCTAGCGACTTTTATCAGGATAACAAAACCTCCCGGCATACCAGTGGCATGCCGGGAGGTTTTGTTTGACGCCTGCCGGGGCTTACTCTGGGCCGGCAAGTTACATCGCAGCTGAGTGCTAGACCACCACAACGGGCTTGATCAGGTCGCGCGGCTTGTCCTTCATCAAGAGCAAGGCGCTTTCAATATTCTCAAATCCCTTGAATCTGTGGGTCAGCAGGGGCGCAACGCTCAACCGCCCGTGAACCAGCAGACTTGCCAGCTTTTCCATGCGCAGCCTGCCGCCGGGCATCAGCCCCCCCGCCACGATCTTGTGGCCCATGCCGCACCCCCACTCGATGCGCGGGATTTTGATGAAATCGCCGGATCCCAGATAGTTCACGTTGCCGATGCGCCCGCCGGGCTTGAGCACACGTATGACCTCCGCAAAGGTGTCCACATCGCCCCCGGCAATGATGGCCTTGTCCACTCCCTTGCCCTTGGTGCGGTCCATTACCTGGCTGACAATGTCGCCATCGCGGTAATTGATGATGGCTGTTGCGCCGTATTCACGGGCAACCTGTGCGCACAGGGGCCGGGAGCCAACAGCTAAAATTTCGCCAGCGCCGCGCAGGGCAGCGCCCGCAACCGCCATCAGACCCACAGGGCCAATGCCCACCACCAGCACGGAATCACCGTATTGCACGTCTGCGAGTTCCGCGCCATGAAAGCCGGTGGGAACCATATCGCTCAGCATCACGGCCTCGGCAGGGTCAATGGAGGGCGGCAGCAAAGCCAGGTTGCCGTCCGCATCGTTAACGTGAAAAAGCTCGCCGAACACGCCGTCCTTGAAATTGGAAAACTTCCAGCCCGCGAGCATGCCACCAGAATGCATGGAATATCCGGCCTGCGCCTCAAGCGAATTCCAGTCTGGCGTAATTGCGGGCACGATGACCTTGTCCCCGGGTTTGAAACAACGCACCAGGGAACCGACTTCCACAACTTTGCCAACCGCCTCGTGTCCCAGAATCATGTCGTGCCGATCACCCAGCGCGCCCTCCCAAACCGTGTGGACATCTGAAGTGCAAGGAGCTACCGCCACGGGTTGAACAAGGGCATCCAGCGGGCCGCACTGGGGCTTTTCTTTTTCTATCCAGCCGATCTTGTTCAGGCCAAGCATTGCAAAACCTTTCATTTTTCTTCTCCTGTCTTTTGGGTAACTGCGACAGCCAGCACAACTGGTTGTGCATTCACCCTAGGATGTACCGAAGCAGGAGTAAAGTGATTTTTTTCACAAAATAATATCATACAAATATAGCTTATTTACTCCACAATGCAGCCTGACATTGGCCATTTTTTTAAGCCAACACCCGCGATGATGCCGTCATCTGGAGAAACCACCCAGCAAACCCAACCTTCTGCGAAAATTAACGCATGGTTATTGTCTTTAATGCTCTGTCATCTTTTTTTTGAACAATTCAACCGGCATGCATTAAAATACTGCCCGACAATAAAAAATTGTCGTTTTCTTGTAACAAAGGATTTTTATTCAAAGCATAAAGTTATATATACAACGAACGATACGCTAATTAGTATCAATGCGAAAATGCAGCAGGAAATTTTATCTACAGACTGAACCATTAGGCCGATCCAAAGGTTGGCGCAGCTGATTTGCTTCAACAGTAAATGGTATTGGAGGTATGCATGTTCAGGATGTTCACGATCTCGTATCGTATGTTCATGATCTTGATTTTTACTCTGATTATTGTTGGCGGGCTGGTGTACTCCCTGATCCACATCTCCAACTCCGCCACCGAGCTTTCCGCCCAGAAAGTGGGCGAAATGTTTTATGAAGGTCAGAAACAACGCATCCGAGATCTCTCAACCACCATGGCAAACAGCATTGGCGAGCAGATCAGCGGCATTACCGACATAACCAAGCGAAATGCCATTATTGCTAGCGCCATAAAAAAAGCCCGTTACGAAAAAGACAGCTCCGGCTACTTCTTTGTATATGACGGCGGCATTGTTGTTGCTCACGTTTTCCCTGATCTTGTGGGCAAGGATCTTGGCAATTCCGTTGACAAAAACGGCGTCCGCTTCAACGCGGAGCTTGCCAAAAAGGCGGCGGAAGGCGGCGGTTTTGTGACCTTTGTCTTCAACAAGCCCGGCGGCGGCACCCAGTCAAAAATCGCCTATGGCGCGCAGGTGCCCGGCACGAGCCTGTGGGTCGGCGCTGGCGTTTACATCGACAATGTGGAACAGGTCAAAAATGAAATCGCTGGGCAGATCAGCGATGCCATTAACGCCAATCTTAAACAAATTCTCATCGCGGTGGCCTGCTGCGTTGTGCTTTTATACATTCCGTTCATGCTGCTAATTACCCGCTCCATCCTGCTGCCCATCAAGGACGCGCGTGAAGCTGCACAGCGCATATCCAACGGCGACATGGACGTTAACATCACAGCGACTGGCAAGGACGAAATTACGGTTCTTGAACGCTGCATGTCCGAGATGACCGCCAACGTAAAAAAATCACTGGCAATCTCTGAAGAAAAAACCCGCGAGGCCGAACAGAGCGCGGCAAAGGCCCTCGAAGCCGTTGCCGAGGCCGAACGCCTGACTGAGGAAGCGCACCGCGCCCGCAGCGAAGGCATGTTGAGCGCCGCCAAGCATCTGGAACAGGTGGTGACGGCCATAACCAGTATTTCGACAGAAATTTCCGGCAATATCGCACAGGCCGAGCAAGGGGCCACCACGCAGGCCGCGCGCACCACAGAAGCCGCCACGGCGGTTGAACAGATGAACTGCACGGTCATAGAGGTTGCCAAAAACGCCTCGGCCACGGCGGATCTTTCCACCAGCATGCGCCAGCGAGCTGCGGAAGGCGCGGAAGTTGTGTTCCAGTCCGTGCAGGCCATTGGCAATGTGCAAAAGGATGCCCTTGTGCTCAAAGACGAAATGACCAAGCTTGCCGAGCATGCGGGGGCTATTTCGCAAATTATGGGCGTTATTTCCGACATTGCAGACCAGACCAATCTGCTGGCCCTCAACGCCGCCATTGAAGCGGCGCGCGCCGGAGAAGCCGGACGCGGCTTTGCCGTTGTGGCCGATGAAGTGCGCAAACTGGCGGAAAAAACCATGAGCTCCACCAGTGATGTGGGCAATGCCATAGGCGCAATCCAGAAGAGCGTGGATTCCAGCATCCGTCAGGTTGACGTGACTGCTGGCAACGTGGAAAGCGCCACCACTCTTTCGCAAAAATCCGGCGAAGCCCTGCGCGAAATCGTGGGTATGGTGGATCAGACCGTTGATCAGGTGCGCGGCATTGCCACTTCGTCAGAAGAACAGTCCGCCGCAACCGAGTCCATCACGCAGACAGTAACCCAGGTCAGCTCCATTGCGGCAGAAACCGCGGCCATCATGCACACATCGGCCCGAGCGGTTGCCGCCCTTGCCGATGAGGCCAAAAAACTCAACAACATGGTCACGGAACTGAAAAATACCAAATAATGCGGCAAGTTCAGGGCGCTTCGCCAAGGTGAAGCGCCCTGCTGCACAGCGCCATCCTTCCTCCAGAGTATGATAAACAAATACACAGCGGCAGCGTGAAAATTTCCGTAACGCCTGCTGTACAGACACATTGTCGCCCACGATTGTCCGGGGCGGGTCTATGATTTTACCGTGCAATCTGCAACTTGTTACAAAATTGGCCCAACCACCCGAGAAGGGAACAAAAATGCGCCAGATTGCACCCGTTAAAAAATTCAATATATTTAAATGCCTTATCATTCTCTTTGGAACAGATGGTGCATATACATGGCCGGTTTCATTGCCTTTAGCATTTCTGAAAGGAGAATCTGATGTCCATGAATTTTCTCTCTCTGGTCAGCCGTAAAACCCTGCCTGTTCTCATGGCATGCGGCCTGTTACTGCCCACCGCGACAGTCAAGGCGCAGGATGAGCCCCAGTACACTGCGACCATTTCCGCCGCCACCAACCCCCTGAGCACCAGGGGCGTTGTTACCAGCCCCAATTACCTGGCTTCGCAGGCCGGGCTGGACGTGCTGCGGCGCGGCGGCACGGCCGTAGACGCGGCCATTGCCACCGCCTCCACCCTTGCGGTTGTGTATCCGCAGATGTGCACCCTGGGCGGCGACAACTTCTGGCTCATTTACAATGCCAAAACCGGCGAGCTGAAGGCGCTCAACGCCAGTGGCCGCTCGGGCGAAATGGCTACCATTGACTTTTATGCCTCCAAAGGGCTGAAAAAAATCCCCTCCCGAGGCTACATTGCGGCCAACACCGTGCCCGGCGTGGTTTCCGGCTGGGATGCTGCCTATGCCTACAGCAAGCAGAGCATGGGCAGCAAAATGAAGTGGAAGGAGCTGCTCGCTTCCGCCACCGACTATGCCGCCAACGGCTTTCCCGTGAGCACCTCGCTGGCTTACTGGAGCAAGATCAACACCAATCCCAATGATTCGGAATTCCGCAACCTGCAACGCTTTGACGCCTTCCGCAAAGCTTACCTGCATGCGGACGGCAGCCCCTACACCGTGGGCCAAGTCATGCGCCTGCCCGATCTGGCCGCCACGCTGAATCAACTTGCGGACAAAGGCGCGCAGATCTTTTACAAGGGCGACATCGCCAAGCGTATTGTGGCCGACCTGCAAGCCAACGGCGGCCTGCTGACCCTCAACGACTTTGCCAACCACAAGGCCGATTGGGTTGACCCCATTTCGGTCAATTACCGGGGCTACAAGGCTGTGAACTTCCCGCCCAACACGCAGGGCATGGCCTCCCTTGAAATTCTGAACATCCTCAACAACTTCAATATCAAGGCCATGGGCGAAGGCACTGCGGATTACTACCACGCCCTGATCGAAGCCACCAAGGAAGCCTTTGTCGACCGCGACAAGTACCTCTCTGACCCTGATTTTGTAAAAATTCCGCTCGACTATCTGCTTTCTGCCAAGCATGGCAAGGATCAGGCCGCGCGCATCAACATGAGCAAGGCGGCCACAAACCTTACGCCCCTTGATCCCAAGGGCGACACCATCTGGCTTGGCGTTGTGGATGCGCAGGGCAACGCGGTTTCACTTATCCAGAGCATTTATCACGATTTTGGTTCCGGCATCGTGGCGGGCGGCACCGGCGTGCTGCTGCAAAACCGGGGCAGCTTCTTCTCCCTTGATCCCAAGCACGTGAACCATCTTGAGCCGCACAAGCGCACCTTCCACACGCTGAACCCGGCCATGCTGCTCAAGGACGGCAAGCCCTACCTTGTGTACGGCACCATGGGCGGCGAAGGCCAGCCCCAGACCCAGGCCGCCATCGTTACCCGCGTGGTGGACTTTGGCATGACCCCGCAAGAGGCCATTGCCGCTCCCCGCTGGCTTTATGGCCGCACCTGGGGCGCTTCTTCCAACGACCTCAAGCTTGAAGGCCGCATTTCCCAAAAGGTGGCGGACGAACTCAAGCGGCGCGGGCATCCTGTGCGCCTGATTGAAAACTACACCGACACCATGGGCCATGCTGGCGCGATCCTTGTGGATCAGGCCACCGGCGTGCGTCAGGGCGGTACGGATCCGCGCGGTGACGGCGCTGCCGTGGCCTACTAGACTGACGTAAAGACAAGCTTCGGACCCAGCAGCATGTGGGGCCGCAAGCTCTGACAAAAAAACACCCGCTCTGGTCTTTCGGCCACAGCGGGTGTTTTTTATTGTCGATAACGGCCAGGCTGGGCTTTATGCCCAGTCTTTATCTGCGTGGCCCAGGTCTTCAAGCACCAGGGTCGGCTGATGTTCCTCCCTGGCAAGATCGGCGCGCGTGGCTTCGCCGCTGAGCACCAGAATGGAATCAATGCCCGCATTGCGCGCAAGCTGCATGTCCGTGCTCAGGCGGTCGCCCACCATGACCATTTCTTCCTTGCGGTAGCGCGCCAGCAATGGCGCGAGCACGGCTGGGTCGGGCTTGCCAAAAATATGCTGCGGCTTTCTGCCCGTGGCCGTGGCGTACAGGCTGATGAAACTGCCCACATCCGGCAGCGGGCCTTCGGGCGAGGGGCATACCAAGTCGGGGTGCGTGGCGAGAAAGAGCACCGAACTGTCCTGCAACAGCACGGCAGAACGGGCAAGCTTGTGGTAGGTGAGCTCCGTATCGTAGGCCAGCACCACGGCATGCGCGCCTTCTTCCACCAGTTGCAGCTCAGGCATGCGCTTGAGCAGATCATGCTGAAAATCGGCATTGCCCACGGGGAAAACGCGCAAAATGCCATTGGCGCGCAAAAAATCCACCAGAGGCGTCACGGGCGAGAGCAGCAGGTCTTCGCGCGCAGCAATGCCCATACCGTTGAGCTTATCCACATAGGTGAGGGGCGATTTGGAAGTATTATTGCTCAGAAAATAAAAATCCAGACTGTTCCAGTGCCGCTGAATAAAGCCCACGGCCCCATCAATGGGGATATGACCGAGGTAGACGGTGCCGTCCATATCAAGCACAACGCAACGCTTTTTTGACCAATCCATATATGCAATCCTCAAGTTTTTTGCTTTCATTATGCGGCATTGCCCACTCTGGCAAGCGCTACCGCAACATTCTCTTGTATTCAATCTTGACGCAACTACACAAATTGATAACCATACGGTATCAACAATCATCCTGAGCATAACCGCAGCAATTATCCAACCGATCCGGCCCTTCAATCTTGTTGCGTAGATGCGCCGTTGTTTTTCGGCCCCGCAGGCGCGACATCTGACAGCGTCTGCATGCTTCAGGACGATTCCGACAATTTGCTCCACTGGAGAAACCATGCTTGAAACTACTGTTGTCGTCATCGGCGGCGGCGCAACAGGCATAGGAACCCTGCGCGATCTTTGCATGCGCGGCGTTCCTGCCATATTGCTCGAACAGGGCGGCCTGGCCCACGGCACAAGCTCGCGCTTTCATGGCCTGCTGCACAGCGGCGGCCGTTACGCTGTGGGGGATAATGAATCCGCGCGTGAATGTATTGAAGAAAACATGATCGTGCGGCGCATTGGCAGGCAGTGCGTGGAACAAACCGAAGGTTTTTTTGCGCTCACGCCCGAGGACGACCCCGCCTACGTGGATCGATGGGTTGAGGCCTGTGGCCGCGCGGGCATTGATGCCCCTGAAATTGACGTCAAGGAAGCCCTGCGGCTTGAACCCAACATGTCGCCCGAGGTCAAACGCGTTTTCCGTGTGCCTGATTCCTGCGTGGACGGCTTCCGGCTGGTGCTGCACAACGCCATGTCGGCCAGGCGCCACGGCGGGCAGATGCTCACCTACCATGAAGTGACCGGCATCTGCCAGAAGAACGGCAAGGTCTGCGGCGTCACGGCCATCAACAAAAATACGGGCGAAACCATTGAGATTGCCTGTGCTGTCGTTGTCAACGCCGCTGGCTCGTGGTCTGGCCGCATTGCGGCCCTGGCCGGACTTGATGTGGCGGTTTCGCCCGATCGCGGTACGCTTGTGGTCTTTAACCACCGCTTCACTTCGCGCGTGGTCAACCGCCTGCACCCCGGCTCGGACGGCGACATTTTTGTGCCGCACGGCTCCATCACCATTCTTGGCACCACGTCCATACCCACCGACAGGCCGGACGACACGACCCCCACCAGCGAGGAAGTGTTGCGCCTGCTCAAAATCGGTGAGCCGCTGTTTCCCGATGTGCGCAGCTACCGAATTTTGCGCGCATTTGCGGGCACACGCCCCCTCTACACGCCGGGCAATGCCGCCGGGCGCAAGGCCAGCCGCAACTTCCATGTTATGGACCACGCCGAGCAGGGCCTTGACGGCATGGTTTCCATTTTCGGCGGCAAGCTGACCACCTACCGCCTCATGGGAGAACGCACCGCAGACAAGGTTTGCGCCAAGCTTGGCGTTACCGCCCCCTGCCGCACCGCTGAAGAAGCCATTGTGCCGGATCCGGACGAGGCCACGCTTTCCCGCGCTGCCAAGTACTTTCCCGTGCAGGGCATCCAGCTTATGGCTGACCGCATGGGCGATGACCTGACCCCTGTGATTGAACGCGCGGAAAAGGCCGATTCCAACCCCCTGCTCTGCGAATGCGAAATGGTCAGCATGGCGGAAATTGAATGCGTGGCGCGCGATGCCTCCACCCATTCGCTTACGGATATCCGCCTGCGCACACGCCTGGGCATGGGCACCTGCCAGGGAACGTTCTGCTCCTTACGGGCAGTTGCCGCGCTTTCCGAACACGACATTCCCCTCGAATTTTCAGCTACCGACAACGTGCGACGCTTCCTTCAGGAGCGCTGGGGCGGTCTGCGCCCTGCCCTGTGGGGCATGCAGGCGCGTGAAATGGAACTTGGCCGCGCCGTATACGCGGGAACACTCAATCTTGATGGAGCCGCCCATGAGCAGGATTGTTGACGTACTGGTGGTCGGCTGCGGCATGGCGGGCCTTGTGGCCGCCCTTGCCGCAGCGGATCAGGGCCGCAGCGTACGGCTGCTCACCACGGGCATGGGTTCGCTGGCTATCAGCGGCGGCTCGGTGGATTTTCTTGGCTATGCGGACGGCAGATTTGCCGCCGACCCGTGGCAGGCACTGGCAATGCTGCCTGAAGACCATCCCTACAGCCTGCTTGGGGCAGAAAGCGTCCGCTCGGCCTTTCAGTTCTTTGCAAATGTGATGGAAGGCCAGCACTGGCCCATGCGCCCCGCCCTCTCGCAGGACGGCACGCCGTGCAACACCCAGCTGCCCACCATCATGGGAACCCTCAAGCCCACCTATCTGCTGCCAGCCAGCCTGCACACCGAGGCGCTCGCCAGCGCCAAAAAGGTGCTGGTGCTGAGCGTGCAGGGCCTGCGCGATTGCCGTCCCTCCCTGGTGGTCAGCCAGTTGCGGCGCTACAAAAGCTGGGCCGACAAGGAATTCACCCAGGGGCTTTTGCCCTCGCCCTTTGGCGAAACCCACCGCGCCATATCGGCGCTTGATCTGGCCCGCATGGCGGACAAGCCGCACAGCCGCCGCTGGCTGCTGGATGCACTAGCCCCGCATGCCGGAAAATACGACCTCATCCTTATCCCGCCGCTCTGCGGCAGCAAGGCCAATCCGGAAATCTGGCAGGCGGTCAATGCCGCTGCGGGCTGCCCGGTGGTGGAAATGCTGTCCATCCCTCCGGGGGTTGGCGGCCTGCGTCTGCGTGATGCCCTGTTGCAGGCCCTGCACAAGCACAACTTTGAACTGGTGGAAAACTGCACTGCGCTGCGCGCCGAAACAAGCGGCAAAACATGCACAGCGTTGGTGGTCGAGGCCTCCGGGCAGGAACGCCACCACGCCGCCCGCGCCTTTGTAACCGCCACCGGCGGCATCCTTGGCGGCGGCATGACGCTTGAACCCGGCCAGTGCTGGGATTCCGTGTTCGGCATCGACATCACCGTGCCTCAGGATGTTTCGCAGTGGTCAGAGCCGAAGATTTTTGGCAACCATCTGTTCTCGCGCATGGGTGTGCGCGTTGACCGCACCATGCGCCCTGTTGACGATGCCGCCGTAGTGCGCTGGCAAAACGTCTTTTTCGCCGGGCGCAGCCTTGGCGGATATGATTACGCAACAGAAAAAAGCGGTCACGGCGTTGCCATCGCCACGGGCTGGCAGGCGGGCCTTATGGCCGCCGCTGCCGCCGCTGCCGGGGAAAACCAATGAGCGTGCACATCAATCCAGACAAATGCATAGCCTGCACCACCTGCGTGGTGCACTGCCCCGTGGCGGATGCGACCCCCAAGTTTCTGGGGCCGCGCATGATAGGCCCTGCCTATGAGCGCTTTCGCCTGCTCGGGCTGACGGAAGACCCCTCGCTGCACTACTGCGCCAACTGCAAAAACTGCGATATCTCGTGCCCGCACGGCGTGCCGGTTTCCAGCCTCAACATGATGGCAAGAGCCGACCAGTTCAAGAAGCACTCCCCCGGCCTGCGCGACTGGGTGCTTGGTCACGGCGAGCTTATGGCCAAGTGGTTGCGGCTCATTCCGGCGGCGCTCAAGAACTTCGGCATGCTCAATCCCGTTACCCGCACGGTGCTGGATGCGCTGGGCATCGACAAACGCGCGCCCCTGCCCGCCTTTGCGCCCCAGACCTTCCGCCAGCTCATGCGCCATGTGCACCAGCCCGACCACAAGCGCAGCGTGGTTTTCTACCCCGGCTGCTACGTGGACGTGTACGACCCGCGCACCGGCCTTGATATGGTATGGGCCATGAACCGCGCGGGCTACAAGGTTATTGTGCCCGAAGAACTTGTGTGCTGCGGCCTGCCAATGGTTGCCAACGGCTTCTGGCAGCATGCCCGCTCCAATGCGGAACATAACCTGAAAGCTCTGGGCCAGTGGCGCGATGCAGGGCTACCCGTGGTGACGGGCTGCCCCAGTTGCGCCCTCATGTTCCGGGTAGATCTGCCGGAGTACTTCCCCGATGTGGCGGAAAAGTACGGCGCATGCAGCCTTGCGGACGCGCAGGAATTTCTGCTGGATGCTGTGGACAGCGGCGACCTCTCGCTGAAGGCCGATGGCAAACAGCAAACCCTGCCCGACCTCAAGCTGATCTACCACGCGCCCTGCCATCTGCGGGCACAGGGCAACGGCCTGCCGGGGCTGGAACTGCTGCGCCGCCTTGACGGCGTAACCGTGGAAAATGCTGATGCAGGCTGCTGCGGCATTTCCGGCAGCTATGGCTTTAAAAAGGAAAAATACGACATTGCCCAGACCGTGGGCTCGGAACTGTTCGCCAAGGTACGCGAAAGCGGCGCGCAGGCGGCGGTTTCCGAGTGCGGCACCTGCCGCGTGCAGATCACGCACGGTTCCGGCAAATTCAGCCTGCACCCTGTCACCATTCTGCGGCAGCGGCTCGAAGCCCGCTAGGCTTCTGATCCACGCAGCGCTTCCTGATTATAACTCGTGGCAGGCGGTTCGCCGCCTGCCACGTGAGTGTTGGCAGAGACAATACGACCGAAAATCAGAAGTAGGCTGCGGCTTCAAACGAATGATTTCCGTGTATTGCTCCCAGTGCTGGCAGTTCACCACCTGCCACATGAGGATATTCCATGCCAGATAGCCGCGCAAAAAATACCACCAGAGAATTCTGGAACAGCAGGGCCGAGTCCTTTCCCCGCTATGAAACCGGGGCCGACACCTACGAAGGCCGCATGCTCCAGCTGGCGCGTGACAACGGCGTGGATTTTCGCGGCAAAACGGTTCTGGATGTGGGCTGCGGCAGCGGCATGTACACCATCCGCCTTGCGCAGGAGGCCGCATCGGTCACTGCCGTGGATATATCTGACGAAATGCTCCGCATCCTCATGCAGGATGCAGCCGCGCAGGGCCTTGCCAACATCCGGCCCGTGCTTTCAGACTGGGAACACTTTGCCCTTGAGGAACGCTTCCAGATTGTTTTTGCTTCCATGACCCCGGCCCTGAGCGATGACGCCGCCCGCGAAAAGCTGCAGCACTACGCTCTGGAGCAGGTGGTCTTTATGGGATTTACCGAGCGCAAAACCTCGGATGTCATGGCCGGGCTGTACACGCACTACGGCATCACGCCGCCGCAGTTCGCCGATGCCCCCGACATGCGTGCATGGCTTGAGGGCCGCCGCATTCAGTACACCGCGCTGCCCGTTGACGGCCAGTGGGTTGTGCCGCACACCCGCGATAAGCTGCTGGGAGCCTGCGCCGCCAACCTGCGCGCCCGTGGCGCTGAGCCGGATATGGGGTATCTGGCCGCGCATCTTGAGGGATTTCGCAACCAGAACGGGGAGTACGTGGAACGCACGGAATATTCCCTTGAAATGCTCATCTGGCGTACATCCTGACCACGGCGCTGATCCGCGCAGATACTTCAAAAACTTCTGGCTGCGCGTAAAACTACCATCCCCACCGCCGAACCACTGCCTGCATTTCTGCCGCATATGCCACGCATAAGCCGTGCGCATGGTCTTGCCCGCTGTATCTCTTACGCGGGTTGGCGTGTTCACACTTTTCAGCTTTTGCGCCTCCATTCCTATTTTGATACAATTTTGAATCAAGCTCTCCCGGCACCGCCATACATATCTTTGCGGCATGCAGGGCTGAGCATGCTTGAAGAATAAGCCCTTTTGCCTCCCCCACTGGCAGAACCGCCGAACAGATACGTTCTTGCCTGAACCGCCACCATCCTCCCCTCACACTGCTCTCAATTTGCCGCTTTTTTTGCGATTAATCCCTGCCCCCGCCCCATTTACCAGATGGGCCGGGCTTTCTGCGTTCATGAGCAGCCATCACTGCCCTGCCTGTTTTCCACTGCCGCGTCCATCACCATAGGCCCCAAATGCAGCCCATTCTGTCTCCGCACATTCACGCATGGTGATTTCTCTGCAACACGTTCCCAATTTCAAACAAATTTGTATCGTCGGTTTACGGCCGAAATTTTTCATCAAATAAAAATCTATCATTAAAGCAGGTTACCGGCAGGACAGTTTTTTATGCACCGTGGGCCATCTTAACAATTTTGTATTGATTGTGCATGCAGATTATAAAATT